>Ga0065711_1000066_pt1 | contig 107271 bp, 58 predicted proteins | sample Hoacrofraction12_FD_59098 | JGI IMG/M metagenome (GOLD analysis project Ga0065711, IMG submission 59098) | Hoatzin crop microbial communities from Cojedes, Venezuela - Epithelial fraction 12 v2 (version 2) | ecosystem: Host-associated > Birds > Digestive system > Esophagus > Crop | place... | reverse complement strand
GGACCTGTCTCTATAGAAAGTATATTTCTTAGGCACCTTCCCAAAATCCCTTGGCAACAGTCCCTTTCACTCTTAGAGAACACAGATGAAAAGCCTATGGAGCACAGATACTTGTTGTTCTTGTGGAATTGGTGTGGTTTTAGGTAGATCCCTTTGGCTACCATTCTGAGGCTTTCTTGTTTTGCAGGGCTGAAGGAACTAGCATTGTGAAGAACGAAAAAATGGCAGAGGACATCTCTGCTGGTACTGACCCACCAATCCATTTCATGCTTCCACCTCTAGACAATGCTCCTTTCCTCCCTGCAATCTCCTGACAGCTCCACCATTAGCAGGGAGCTGCAGAGAGAAGACACTGACTGGATTTAGCTATTTTACAATTTTTCCTGCCCCTTGCCTAAAACTACCTGCCTATTCCTGGAAAAGTTTTCCTTTCTTACCTTCAGAGCTTTGCCTAAAACTTTTCTGGCCAGGGTGGTTTCAATTTAAAAAGAAGAGAAGGTTTTGTATATTTAAGGAGATTGGAGTAAAAGGGTGTGTTAGTGAGGAGAAAGGTAACTCTTCTAAAATGAGGTGCTTTAGGGCTTGGGGAGAGGAGAATTGAGAAACATTGGATTTGGGACTGAGAGAAGTTTTGGGACCTCAGTACTGGGTTAGACCACTGGGGAGCTGGACGAAGCTCAGGATTTGAGGGACTCAGAGTCAGCAGACGCTGTGATTGCCTCCAGCATCCTCTGCTTTTGGGTATTTTTAACTCAGGCGCCAGGTCCAGAATACACACACATGCACACACAACAGCTCTTCATTTTCTTTGCTTCTGTCAGAATTGTGGTCCTATCCCTGATTATTTCTTGGCCAACTTGTAAAATTGTCCTCATCCCTAAAGATATAGCAGAATTTCCTCCTATTTCAGTCGATCTGTCAATGACCATTTGCACTGATTTAACACACTGCTGTATCTGATTTGGACAGGAGTGTTGGCCCAAAGGTGGGAGAGATTTAATTTTGCCTGAAATAATCTCACTTCAGTTCATGTTAGCAAGATTCCGTAAGAGGTTTTTAAGTGGCAGCTATTTACCCGACAGTAATTTCATAAAACTCAAAAGAACTGTACTGAAACCAGATAATTTTCCAGTTCAGGCTAGGTCCTTCAGATGGAGCTGTCAATTTTACTGTAGACAGGCGCCAGTTGAAAACTAAAGGAAACAGACACTATTCTCAAACACTTCTATATCTCCCTTCGGGCAGTTTTGTGCATTCCTTGTGGAAGCTACTCTTTGTAAAAAAAAAGACAGAAAAGCTACTTATATTATTAATGGCATTTAAAAAATACTATGATTAGTGTTTTATATTCTATAAAGCAAAACCACATAGAGTACTTACATGGAAAATTGAGACAAAACTTCTAGTGCTGTAGATTTTGAAGTCTAAGCTGAAGTTTATTCAGTGCCTGGACTTTTTCATATCCTGCACACAGGTGTTACTGATGTATAGCTACAAATCTGAAGAGATTAAGTAGTCACAGGCATAACTTTATTATCTTTCTCCCTCTTTTTTGCCTAGTTCCTTCAATACGATTGTTAAAGAGAATGCATTTGGTATTTTAGGAGGTATAGAGGTTTTCAGAGTTATGAACAAAGATTTTACAAGAACAAACGCTTCCTCAAGTAGAGTTAAAAATCCCTGGAGTTTCCTTAGAGCATAGGTTTCATCCTCTGAAATATTACATGCAAAGAACAACTGCCTGTTTATCTGCTGAAGCAAGTAACTAAGCCTTTTGTAACTTCAAAGGTTGGGACACTCATTTTTAACCTCTCTGATATTGAACAATAGATCTGGACTACAACAATAACATTTTTGGACAGTTATTTAAAATTTAACAAAAACTATTACTGCCTCCTGACTTATTTTCCTTGATGTCAAGGATGGGTTTTAATCTACAGCTTATATTCAAACACACTGGAAATTTGGAGATGCTGATTTCTTGTTGGGTTACATACCTGAAGTTTGGTGTCACCTCTGCTACTATTTTTAGAACATATTATTTCAGGAGTTTTGAAATTCTTCACTCTTGTCAACATTGTGTTTATGACTGAAAACAAAATAATAATCGTGTTAGACCTTATTCAAACACAGAGGAGCAGGCAGTCCTGCTCACAAAAATTGATAAATAAATGAAGTTCAATGTAGAGTGAAGAAAACTAACTTCTGTGTATTAGCATCAAGAAACAATTGTATGAAATTATGCAGATCAAGTTTGTTTTTTTTTTTTTTGCAAAATTTTGCTGGTTCACCATCAGACTACATATATGCAGCTGCTGGTTTATTCCATTTCAAAGCAGGTTATTTGTCAGTTTGTCCCAATATGAGGTGAGATATAATAGTCCACTTCAAATACGTATTTTCCCAAGATGACTTCCCTGGCTTTTTATGCAGAGTGGACATCATACAGTGACTTTCTAGACTTCATAAATAGTTGCTGTATTTTTATAGCCTTGTTGATTTGCGGGGGATCTTCACTGTCACATTCCTCTAAGCATAGAATTCCAGTTAAAGAATTGTGTCAGTACAGAGAATAATTCTTCCAGATGAATTGAGTGAATAGCTTGTTGCTGAGGAATCTACCAAAGAACTAGCTGAAGACCACGTTCAGACTCTTGGTAGACTAGATCTCACTTTTCTATATCTATTTTTTCTTATTAAGCCAAGTTTTGGGAGGCATTTTAGACCTTTAACTGTGTGAATTTTCAAGGAACTAATATATTTAGCAATGCTTGCTACCCATCCTACACAGAGAGATAAGTTGTCGTGAAGTCAGAAGAAGGTCCAAACAGAAATCCCAATTCTAAACTCAGAGATAAATTTAAATCTATCTTTTGCATCTGCCTGGCAAAAACTGTGAAGCTGTAACCTTGGAATATTTCAGAAGTTCTGCATCTAGGTCAAGCCTTGACACTCTCGTTCCTACTTAGTTTAATCATGCTGGATGATTCATGCAAAAACAGAGTTATTCTACAACAGTCGTTGCTCATACGTAGTCTCACATGAATTTCTATAATCTTTCTTTAATTTCTAGCATAAATTTCAGTGCCTCAAATCTTTGCATTGAAGGTAGCAATGTTCTTATACCGTCCCATGTTTGTGTGCTTCATACTTTATAAGGAGTAATATTTCTTTCCATAATGAAACCCAGCAAACAAGTGTTAGAACTACTTGTGTGGAAGTGACTGATTTAACGGTTATAGTGCAGTATGGGTGGCTGCACAATGTACTGGGTTATTTGATAAACCTGACGTTTAGAAAGGCGAAACACAAGACATGAGAAAGTGTAAGTGGTGGTATTTTGTGTGAATTTGGAATCCATTTCATGCAGAGTCAAAAGTTATTTTTTTTTTCCCCTAAATGTGAATTTTTAAATGTCTGTTTTCTTTTTCTTTTTCTTGAAACATGGCCTTTCAGACACCATGATTTTACTATGATAACCTCTACTGTCACTTCAAGCCTGATCATGCAGTTCCATCTGTGGAATCATTTGAATCTCACCTGACATAATTTGCCATAGATAACTAAACAGTGGCAGTTTATGCTAGCTAAGCATTTCTATCAAGGTTTTTTTCTTTCTGTTATTTAAGATAAAATCAAAACCATCAGACTTTCCTTTATACTTCTAAAGACAAGGTGTTTCGAAAAGCAGTATTTATGCTATCCATGAATTGCCTCCTCTAAGCATAGGAAGATATGCTGTTCAGTTGGCTAATACACATAAAATCTGTCGGACTGTCAGGGTGGTTGCAGGTTTTATAACTCGCTTCTTGTACATTAATGTGCTTCTTGCTGTATTTTGTTCTTTTTTTTGGATGTTAATGACGTGCAGGGCAGCTGTTGTGATTTTTGTTACATTACCTAGGATGGGTAATCAAGCAGTTTCCATAGCAAGAGTTTTTCAGCCCTATCACAGTTTGCAGTTTCTTTGCATTGTCTGACTTCCCTTCACTGTCTACTGTCTAAATTATCTTTTTTTTTGTATAATTTATCTCTGGAAATCAGCCTAATCTACCAATTTTTAGTGGCCAGTTGCTTATTTGAGCTATCACTTTGACCTCCTCTTGACAAGCTTGGCACTGTGAGTAACACAATAGAGGACTGCAGCTTCCCATGGCAGCCATAGCTAAGCTCATGACTGTATGTCCAAAGGACCTTCTCAGCTGGCGGGAAGGTATTAAGGAAAGATCATATTTTGACCAGTCAGCTGTACAAGAAAAACTCTATGAGATTACCAAAATTTATCACTCTTTGTAAAATGTGGGTTTTAAAGTCTTATTTAAGGGGTGGAATGTGTATTAGTTTTATTGTAGAAATATAGATATACGTGTGCACCTACAACACACACATCCTGTTAACTGCCTAATCAATTGTTAGTAATTATTTCATTTTTACTTCTGCAAAGAGTTGGAGTGATCAAGCCATGACTGAAATATTTAAAGATTACTATATACAACTTTTACAAAAGGATTTTTAATGAGTTCCTTGCATAAATTTTAGGCAACAGAGTACACTAGTGCCACGTCAGTTGGCAGGTTGATCTCCAATATCCAAAGAATTTGGGAAAAGAAAAAATCTCTTAGGCATATGAGCCCCAAATTATAAAATAATTTTGCTTCAGATGTAAAAGCCAGATTAACTCATGGCAGCTGGCTTGTAAATGTATTAAATGGACAGAGGCATAGTGAACGTCCTTCAAGATGAATTTCTTGTCATCTTTTCTTGTGAAAAGAGGTTTATCCCATCCCTTCAAAATCTGTAGGGTATCCTATTTTTTTAGTCTCAAAAATATATTTGGTTTTCTTTGAAGATGAATAAAACTGAGATGCTATTATATTCAGTTCCTACTTTACAGCATCCAGAAATTCCTTTGCTATTAATATGCCAGAGAAACAGATTTCTTTGATTTTTTTCAGTTTAGAAGATCAAAAGCTGTCAGAAATTGTTTCAAAAGAAAAATAAATCTTTGAGAAGTTGGATTTGAAATAATGAGTCTCCAGCATGTTGCATATACGGTACTTAGAACTGTTTAATGGAAGATGCTGCTATAATTGTGGAGTTTGCCTCTTTACAACTATCACTCACCTAGAAGATATTTCAATATTAGTTTTGCTTTTTCTCAAACTAATTATTAGAAAACTTGATATTAAAGGCATTCTTTTTTGTAACTTCTTGCAAATACTTAATCGGGTCAAAGAAAAAGTCAACACACGTTTAGACTAAGGGAAAAAAGTCTTAAAAGCATTTTGGAAGTCTGCACAGACTTTAATCTTCATATAAATGCTATTATTTTTTCATTAATATTTTTGTATTTAGGGAAACTGATCATTGTGCAGACATGAAATAGCAATTTGTTGTTGTCTTACTTGCTGTGGAAGCACCGTGGCCTGCCTTGTGTGGTTTGTGGGTGACAGTCTTTGTACTAACCCCCCACCAGATAGGATTGCAACAGCTCTAATGTATGCACAAAGGCCTTGCTCTGTCAGAGAATCATATGGACATTAAAACTTGGAAGCCTTGGTCTGTATTAATACCATCAAGAAACCAAGCCTTACCTGGTTTGTATCAATAACATCAAGCAACATGGTGTGAGGACATCCGTTCTGTAAGGGATGAAAGAGCAAGCAGTAAAAAAGGAGCTGAAACAGGATGATTAAATATTGATAAACAGTAGACCCATTTGGAAATAGCCTTGAATGCGTGCAGCCTAGCTTGCAGCTAAAGATTAAGATGTCATTGTGGCTTTCAACTTTTTCATCAGTAAAGCTCTAAATCACTTCTAAACCTATAACCCATCTCTATTATTCTAAATTTACAACAGCCTGTTGGGAACAATATGCACCAATTCATCACCTAGAAAATGTCTAATGACTGTGCTGGCAAATAAATAAGTCAAACATTCTTTTTTTGGAAGGGGAGTGAATATACTTTTACTTCCAAATTAAAATATTTAGTGCTTTATAAAGCAGTTGCTATTTAAACTGCCAATAATGTTTAACAGGAATTTACTCACCACTGCCTATCCTCATACTGTATAATTTATAACACTAAGCCCTTTCAATACTCCAAAATGCCAGATAAACTTTTCTCATTTGCTCTTAATTTGGTCACGCAGGATAATACCAACATCTGAAGGCTCTTTAAACTGCTTTTTAAAATGCATTCCTGAAAGCACCACCAATGCCACCTCTGCTCCTTGTCATCTTCCATAATTATTTCCAATCCAAAGCGGTCCTTAATGCGCTTATTAATCTGGCATTCTCCTCAGTGTGAAGCACATTCAGCTCTATTAATTTTTAAAAACCCTTTTTTATGGGGGACTGCAGATGCTTGGCTATTACTGAAAAGCTATTAGAAGTTAACACCTTTCTCTCCCCAGGGACTGGCATCATCCTATGCTTCCAAATGCCACCCTATTTTACATTATCAGCTGCTAAGACTAAGTATTAGAGACTTTTTCTTTTTTTTACTTCTGAACTGTTAATGCTATTATTAGCTAATGGCAGAGTTCTCTATAGCGTATAGATACATACACTCTCTCGATGTCTACAGCATATTGGGTTTTATTTATCTGTCTTTGAACAATGAGGCTTTTCATTCTTGCCATCCATTAGAAGAAAACTCACAGGTAAACAACAACTAATCTTATTCCCAGGGGCAGAGATTACTTTTGCCCTTTCTTGACTTGGGTATTACAATCAGGCCAATATTTAGAAGAAAAAACTTGAAAGTAATGAAGCCTTCGCCCATCAAATGACAAACTGTATTGCTTGGTGGGGAACTGTTTCCCTTTTAGAGGGTGTCTTTGTCTTTGTGAAACACAAACCTTCCTTGAAGGACTAGGAGCTAAAAGTGCTGAAAAAACATTACAGAATGCTATTTCTGAGCAGGTAAAAAATGTTAGAATCGACAGAGTTTTTTATGTTATGAAAAATCTTGAGGTCCCAGCTATTCATCAGGGGATCTGTCTGCTGTTGTGAAAATAGGACAGAGTTCAGTCTCAAGGATGGGCTCCTCTGTTTGTGGTTACCAGAAGTTTTCAAGAAGCAAACCACTAAGATACGATGGAGAGGTGTGAAAGTCTGCATCTGCATTCTGTCACTGCAGCATCTGCAACGAAATTTGCTCTCCTGCTAGTTGTCACTCAGAATCTCAGCTTTTAACTGAGTAACGCACGAGGAGTAGAAGCCAGTCCAACGCTGGCTCTTCTGACCGTTATGAGCTGTGATGACTAAAGACAACAAACTAATGTACTGTGGCTTGAAAACACTCAGACTGTGCACACTAAACCAAATGTTCTATCAAACAAAATAGTACAGAGATTATGACACTGCCTTACTAGCAAACATTCTATATTAAATTTAGTAAAAATCTATATTAAGAATTCTCCAAGGCTGCTGAACAAGTGTCTCCAGAAAACTGCAGAATGATTGACAGCAACACAAAATTTAGGTCTAACCTGCCGTAGGAGATGCAGGAGTCAGAACATGATCCTGGATATTTGCACAGCAATTAATGGGGTTTCCCGTCTCAAAGTCAGGACATTGTAAAGGCTGGAGGGGAGGAAGGGTCTTTCCAAAATTCAGGCAAGTGTTGTGAAGGGAGTTACTCACCACAATTCTGAGAATACTGGAGCTTTAGCTAGTGTCTATTAATGTTTTTACTCGTTAGCACCTGAAGCACTCACTGAAGACCAGGGCACCATCAGCTCATAGATGCTGTAGACATAGAAGAGGGTTCTTTCCTAGAAACCTTTGTACTTTCCCTTCATATAAATAAATATACAGAGAACAGACCAGTTTAAAAGACGTTGGTTAAGATATGTTCTGAATGTGAGGCTGGTCAGCAGTGAAAACTTGCCATGGCCCTTGTGAAACGAGAGTTGACAGCACATGTGTAGCCATACCATGGGGAAAGAATTCCCAGTGGTCCTTTATTAGCACTAATGCTATCTTCATTAGCATCTTGAGAAATGCAATGATTACACTAGCTTCATGCTCAAACCAGGGAAAACCCTGCCTTCTGGCAGGGGCTGCCTCAGCAAGACTTTCAAGATCGTGTGCAGATGAGGATTTGCCTGGAGTGCAGGATGCAGGGCAGTAGGTTGCACAGTGAGGTGCGAGGTGCCCCCAGGCACTGCAGGTGGGGTACGTAACGAGTGCCCCAGTGCCCGGGTGAACTTGCTCCTGCCTTTTTCCACCTGGGCAGATTTTTGGATGGATTCCATGGGCACAGCTGGACACAGTGGAAAAGTAGCTTGGAAGCACCTTCACCCTCTGCTGCATGAGGGACAATGTCACCAGAGTGTGGAATGGAGCTCCCAGTCTGCAGGACAGCCATTTGGGCACTCCTGGGGAGAGCTAAAATAACTTTAAAGGATAGACCTGCCTTGCTACAAAACACACTGGCCCTTCTTTAAATGGCGGACAAGAGGTCCTAATGTATCCTACTTCAACATTTGCTGTCTTGTGCATGGGCTTTTGATTACTTTCACCTTTTCCTTTGTTATTTTGTAAGACATTCCTGCAAAATCCAAGTTGCCAATTGCTGTCCTTCCAGATTTATGGAAGAACGTCACTGTGTTCAAATAACAATGCTGGAAAATAAAGTGGAAACAATGACACTAGAGAAAATTATGATTGAATTATGCTTTAAAACACACAGTGACAAAACTGGGACACTCCGACCTGAGCTAGCGTCAGCCTAAAGAAAAAGCCATGAGGAGTGGTGGCAGTTTTAACTGAGAATTTGCTGGCAGTTTTTTATTTCCCTGACAAAGTAAACCTGATGCTGAGCACCTGAAACACTGCAGCCAGGTCCGTGGATGTTTAAGAAATGTGGAATAAAGACATTGATACTACTTCAATTTTTCAACAAAAAAAAAAGCCATTACTTTTTTAAAGGTAAGTCTTTCGGAAAAAAAAGATGTTAGAAAATTTGAACTGAATACTAGCCTCAGCTCCACCTTAAATGTGTGTCCTCTTTCACTGTGCAACATTATTCATGTTCCAAAGACTGGAAAGCTCTTTGGAAGATTAGGAAGAGATGTGATTAGTTGGTTTTCTTAAATGCATATTATATGCTCAATAAACCTGAACGCCTCCCATAGTGTCACTTCAGCCTTCTTAGCGCACATGATTTTCCATTAATGAAGTGGTTTTCCTTGCTTGTCTTATTGAACCACGTCCACTTCTAGAAATCAGGAACTGTGTATAAAAAGTTGCAATCCCACTATAGAGTAACTCATGTTGGGCTGTCCTGTTGCTGTTTCTAATGGTCCGTGCAAACCTAGAGCAAAGAACAGACGGAACTTCTGGTCCAGCCCAGGGTAACTGGCACAAGCAGAGTGTTTGAGAGTAGACTTAAACCTGGTGAGGTTTGGAGGTCTCACAGCACATCCCTGGCTGTTGCTCAGGCCCCAGGAGCTCAGGGTGTGTGTGGGGCAAGCCATGCGCAGCCATGGCACGGGCTGTGCATGCTCTTCTCCTCCTTTGCCCAACTCATCCAGTGTCCACAAGGGCTTGAACATTTTGGTGCTTTTCCATTCTGACAAGTCTTCCAATGACTAAGGTCGTGATTCGTTGCAAATACAACATGACACAAGCTATTGGTCTCAACTGCAGTAGCCTCAAGCCTGCTTGCGCAGCTGGCCATGTTTCCAAGGAGCTGTAGCAGCAGCTGGGCATTTGCAAGGCACAGAAACATATCCCAGTGATTTTCTTCCCCTGCAAAGCAGCTCTGGGGGAGATGCGTGTCAGAGACGTTTCTGCCCAGGGATCCTTCTTCCCAAGGGAATAGAAAAGATGTTCAAGTTTTGACTTGAAAAAACTCATTAATTCAAACAAATTTGGGGTGGCTTTGTGCTGATTAAATTCTTTGCCCAGTCCTATTGAACGCTGGATAAAGGTAGTCATTCAAATGTTGGATGGTTAGTACGGGCACTTTTTCCTCTCCAAAGGTGTAATTTTATTGCATGAGATTTAGACAGCAGATATTGACAGAAGAATAGATAATAGATAATTGATGTCAAAGGCTGAATAAAAAAGTTCTCGATCAGTCAGAGTATAAGTTATCTCTCTATGCAAAGTAATGTAAAGTAATATAACATAATGATGATTTGTTGCTTGAAAAAGTTGCTAGACTGAAAAAATTCTTTGGAATTGCTGGTGAATGCAGATGGATTTTTCTAAAGAACTCTACCAAGACTTATTTCTCTTCCAAAAGAATACTGCTGGTTCTAATTAGATGTATTTTACAAAATTACTTTTCTAAAATGTTACCATCAGAACACCAAACATCACATTTTTAATACTCATGGAAAGAGAAATCTTTTCAATTGTCTAATTTGATACAGTGAAGAGATAAGAAAAGATGTGATTTGGCTTTACAATATCCTTTGGTGCATAGCATTACACAACCTATAGCAGCTTCACCTATTAAACTTCAAGGAAATATATTAAAATAATTTATAAAAATAGCAATAGTCCCTATGGTGCACTCCTCTGAGTAAAAAATTAGTACTGGAGGAAAGGTGAACTGTTTAAAAGATATTTCCTTAATATCAGGAGATCATCCAGTTTAGAAGTGCTTTCCCCATGTTTCATTTAGACACCTCTCAAATTGGAAATCTGTTTTGAGTCCAGCAAATAACCTTGTGCTCTTTCCAAAGCGTCCCCTTGGAAATCCATTGCACACAAAAGAGCAAGGGTAGAGGTTACACTTCACAGGGATCTATCTATGTAGAAAAGAAAGCTCAATATATTCCTTCACTTAGGTTCTGGATGTTTTCCAGAGCCATAAAAATGGCATCCCATCATCTGTGCCTTTTCTAATTTTTTTCCTGTTATCCTTATGAAAAAGACTTGCTCAGTGATGGTGACATCTTCCTATCCTGAACTCTGTGAGATTCCTTCCTGACTAAAACACCTTTTTTTGTGTTGCTAGATTCTTATGCTGTTTTCACAGACTGTATTTACAACTCCTAATATTGTTTAGTTTATGGTACCCTTGAATTTCATATACACACTCAAAGGTGCTTGAAAGAAAGCACAGCACCTAAAATAGCTTGCACCCCTGCCCTAAAATATTAATCACTGGTGTAACTCTGTAAGAGTTACATCAGGCATGAGTTTAACCCTACTTTTTGTTTTAAATCAAAAGAAATTGATTTCTTTAGCAAACACACCCTAAACCACAGGATCAAAGGCAGCTGAAGCACTATAAAACCTCGTATTTCTTCCCCCCTCCACCTTCTCCAAAGCCATGGGGCAGCCTGTAAACCGGCTTTTTAAGCACACCAATTCCAAAGCAGCTGATTCTGCTAACAGCAGCCCTCAGCTGTGAGCAATGATGTCACTGGTTAACACTCCACAGCCCACAAACCCTCACACTGCTTCAGCTGATCTCTGTCTCGCTCCAGAGCAAGTGAACTGCTGGTAGCTCTCTACATAATTTAATGAACTTCTAGAGAAATATTTGTGGCTCACCATATAGATACATAAAATGTATTGTTTTCAATAAGACTGAGTTAAACTTCTGTTCATGTTACTGATTCTGCAGAGAAAAATAAACTAGAAATATTTCTTGAAAATAGAAGTACTTTCATGGATAAATAATTAATGGAATACATCTTGGTATCCCAATGTGTTTTGAAGAAATAGGTTGCAAAACATTGTATGAGGAAATATTGTATGGACAGAGATGAAGGTTAGTGATTTTGGAGAAAAATTGTATTCAGATTGAACTTGTGATATTTAACGTTTTATAATATTGCATAAGTAAATCCAAACCCCAAGATTTCCAGGGAATATTACTTCAAAGTTTCCGCACGTCATACATATCTTTGCGGCTGAGAGATATGTTTCCTTGGTTGGGAAGAATGCTTTCATGGAGTTTTTGTTTTCGAATTTTCATTAAAACCTTCATTCTAATAGAATGTAACAGAAACAAATAGAGACTGGAATAGTGTAGACATCAACACTTGAACAGATACGGAAGAGATGCAAAACTTTTGAATCAACAGCAGCCATTAAAAAATTCAGAAGCTTAAAATGAGTAGTGCAACTGTGTAAAAACAAAATCAACAAGAGTCGAGAGTACCCGTATTTTGATGCTATGCAAATGCGCGCACTTGTTTACAGCGCTGGGTTGTTTACAGACAGTCAGTGTCCTCTGCCAGTGCTCAGAGCTGACAGATACCTGATCTGAGAGCTGTGCAACGATGCTGACACGACGCTGTCCTCAAACTGATAGTCTGCCCTTTCCTAACCCCCCCCTGATGAGTGAGACAGGGGGAACAACGTGGAGCAAGTCTGCTGTGGAGCTAAGCTGTTGTGCAGCTGCTGGACCATAGCTCTGGGCTCTACCAGCCCCAGCAAGACTCACGTCTTGACATGGTCTGAGCACACCCATGGCCTGCCTGTGGTCCAGGCACTGGCTAAGTGATCAAAACGGATCCCGCAGAAGCTGCTGTTTGACATGCCTGAGGCTGCTATGTGGGGAAGGAGCTGTGGTTTGCTGTGGTGGGAGCCCTGCTCTCAGTGTCTATGCTTTTTGCGGAGGTAGAGCAAGAAAAAACATGGTGCTGTTGTATGTTAGATGCTTACTGCATTCTTTAGTTATCTTTCCTGAAGTTGCCTTGTTCATTTCCGGTGTCTTTAGGTTTCTGCTGGACTCTGCATGGTTAGCTCCAAGGGGAGGACCAGGGGGGTCAGGCTTGTGTCCTTTTCCCACACAGAATCCCCTGTTCCCTCTCCCATTTGCCGGGTGGGAGGAGACTGGTGTAGATCCCAGATCTGAAATCTTGTCAGCTGAGGTACAGAGGCTCTAGGAGGTCACTAGCAAGAGACTGATGGTCTTTGCTCACTTTTATTTGCTTAAATGACAAGATGTTTTCTCTCCTCAAGTATGAGGTGACCTCACCACAGCTGGCCCTGCCACAGAGAGTGGAGACTGCACACTTTCTTCTTTCGCCCCTGCTGTCCAATGCATCTATCTGTGCACTCTCCCACGGCTTTCAGACTGATGGTGAAGCATTAGAGATTCACAGTGGGTTCTCAGTTGCCCGTGTTTGCAGGGGCAGGTTACAAGCTCCAAGTTTCTCTTCAGACAGCCTTTATTTCTGACGATGTGTCATTGTCCTGTGGGCAGCTTCAGCACACAGAGTTTACTGTGAGTTAATTTAAAAAGGCAAAGAGAAATCTAGCAAGGCACTCGGTAGCGTCATGCACTGAAATGCTGCTATGCTGGTGTGATCCATGGGGCCATGATACTTTTGTTAGAATGAACAAAGTAGCTCTGCTTGTTATGTTGGAGTCATAGTCAAGACCCTTCTCGGATTTTAATTCCATTTTATATCCCCTGTGGTTATACACAAACTCCACAGTTGAATAAAGAGACTTTGGTGATGATTACTTGGAAACTTAGGGGTTAACAGTGTTCTTAGCTTTTTCCCTAACTGGTGTTTACTCTCTTGATGCCTTTCCATGTGCATGCTATAAAATATTCCCCAGAAAGAGTTTTGCATATTGCCAAGATGTTTTTCTTTGCACTAGACAAAATTCCTTGATGGAAAGCTGTGAATTGCACCTGTTGTAGTACAGTGATAAGACTCTGCAAAATAATACAATATACCACCTACAGAGTGGAGGCACCAGGCTGTGATCAGTTATTTACTCCGTGTCCTACAACCTACATGCTCAAAGAGGGCTCTGCTCAAACTGCAAGGCAACTACATTTGGATGATGCCTAGATTCCACACCAGATTTTAGCACTTGAGTGTACACCGCTAAAAGGGAAATCCTCACGGGGAAGGGTTGGTCTGGTTATGATGGGGAGTGGGGAAAAGAAGGCAGGTACAGAATTTAAACCTTGGCTTTTCTGTGCTGTGGCATGATCCTGAAGAGATGGAGAACTCAGAACTATCGATTTACTTCTACCTGAGACTACTGAATCAGCCAGTTCCGAATAAAAACCTTCCTGTGTCTTGTAGCACCTTACCCCACTTGCAATACAGACACAAATAAAAACTCAGATCCCCACAGCTGTGAGGCTATAAATCCATGCTGGTACTTCTGAAGCTTGCATCTCTGATTTGTGCTGAAAAGAGATCTTGACTTCCAAGAGATGTCTTCTCCCCCTCAAAGCTGTTGATACTGAGATTAGTAACATCTTTAATTCTCTCTGTACCCTCCGCAACAAACCTGGACTCTGAACTCGTGTTAGAAGTCAAAGCCCTGTCCTGATTCTCATAGTACAGAAGGACGTGGCTTTGCTGAGTGGCTTGGTTATGGCCAACTGCTCTTGATGAGCACCTCTGGGATCCTCTGCCTGCACTCAGACAGCAAGGAGGTCCAAAACCAGTGCAGATATCTGGATAGGAGAATAACGCCTGGCTTTAGTGTTATAAAGCTATTGGACAAGGAGACTTTCTCCTAGAGATTGCAGTTAAAAATGGCCTGATTTTGTCTGCTTCCCAGCTTTTAGAAAAAGTGGCAATGATCCAGCTGGTAAGGTCCCAGACGATGCACACATGAGAAGACCACTTGGTTCAGTCAGGAGGTGAAGCACTATGAAGTGTCAGTCGGAAGGTGACCACATCAGATGTGAAAGAGAGATTTCTCCCTCCACCTTGCAATTAACCTGTGCTAATTTATCGCACTGTGAACTTGCATCTAATATTCAGGAACAGAAGAGGCATTGTCTGGCTGCTTAATTGTCTTTAAATGTACAGGTGTAAGATATTTCTACATGAATAAAACCATTGCTTATAGGTTAAAAAGTCTGTAAGAAGGAAAATAATATTTATGTATTTATTTATGATATATTCCATGATAATTTTATTCTGTGATCATATTCACACATAGGCTTGTATACTGCCTGTCAATATACTTGATACTGCCCATTATAACTGATGTAACCTATTCACAGACTCTGTCTCCTTTCGTATCAAACCCCAGCTCCAACTTCCATGTTAAAACCACCCCTTCCTACTCTAGGGGCACTCTTATAACTTAGAAGAATACAGATTTAACTGAACTTCAAGATTTGCATTAAACAGGGAGAAGGGAATGCAAAGATTTAACAAATGTACATGGTCTCAAGTTTAAGAATAATGCCTGAAAAAGGTTGGTTGAATACTTTCCAACAAGGCATTTTTTGACAGAAAGCTGGATTTGGTTGAATGAGGTCCCTTTAACTTCTCCACCCCCTCTGCCCCCAGCAATATCTGCTTTCCATGGAATTTTACCTTGTTGAAAAATTAAATATCCCTCCACTCTCCAGATCCAAAACCTGTTTAAAAATGACATACTGTCACTTATAATTGTGGCTGGAAGCTTTGTACTACAGCTTGCTCTCTGGCTTTGGGCTCCTAGCTAGTTTCGTTATCCTCCATGCTGGGATACTCCTTGGATATACCCTACCAGGTCAGCAAGCAGCAGAAGTCCAGAGCATGAAAGGAAATAATGTCACTCTCTCTGTTTCTTGCCTCCACCTCTACTCCTTTGTCTCTCCAGCTTGTGACCCCTTGCCTTTTATTTCCCAGTCTCGCTCCCTGTTTTCTCATCTCTCACATTGCACAACGGTAGTTTCCCCCCGCAGCCTTCTAGCAGTGGTGAGATCACCAAGGACAATACTGATTTCTTGGCTTGCTGGCAACTCCAAAACAAACAAGCCAAAATCATTGTTTTAAAACAGTGTAAATAAAAGGATATTATGAGGTTTTTTTTCTGAAATTATGAGAGATTGAAAAAATAAACTCTTTATGGATGAAAGTAATTCACTTGGCCAGATGGAACACAATTCTTCTGGGTGAGCATAAGGTGTTTTATATTGAATTTCAACACTTATTTTTCAACAAAAGTGAAGGAAATTTTGCAATTAAAAATGGATTCAAGTAGAAAAACTTCTGAACTGTTGTTTTGGAAGATGTTACAATAAATTTGGTTTTTTCAGATATGTATTTTCCCAAGACGACTTCAGTGAAAGACAGCAAGATTTTTAGATATCTCTATGCCTGCCTCTGTTCCTTGAATAATAAAGCAAAGCTTCAGAAAACATATTCTGGCTTTACTGGTATAGAGGGGATAGACAGACTCCTTGTGCTCCATTCCAGTGCTTGGTGTCATGGTGGACATGGCAGGGCAGGTGAAAAAGGGATGGAGAGCCTGCTAAGGACAGGCAGGAGATGCTAGCGGAGCCACAGTAACTTAGAAAACAGTGCACAGAGGTGCTCTAACTTTTACCAGTTTATGCATTGGGCAGCATAGGGCCCTGGGGCTGCAAAGGTTTGAAGCCCTTTTCGCTAAGTATCGTGTGCTGTCATGCACTTCTTGTAGGGGCATTGAAAGACTCTGCCCATCAAGGTTTAAATATAAATAGTTGGGGTCTAATCTGAATACCACTGAAATTAGTAGGAGGCATTTGCTGACATGTATGAACTTTGGCAAAGGCTTGTGGAAAGTGGCCAGATAATCATTGTGGTGAATTAAGTCCCACATAAATTCATCAGATAAACACATTATTGTATAGATCACCTGGAGGTCCAGCTTTCCCCTGTGAACATGTTCAAGCCTCACCGTTATGCTGCAGAGAAAGTGGCCATAAAAGTTCACTCCAAGGACATACATAATGTCAACTTTGTGATGGAGACATTTACTTTGTAAGAGGCTAATTCAGATTTCCATCCTCTATACTTCCAGGCTCCTGGAAAGTCTCTATTTTCTCTAACACCAGGTAATTAGATAAATCATAGAATGATAGAATGATAGAATCATAGAACTGTTTGGGTTGGAAAGGACCATCTAGTTCCAACCTGCCTGCCATGGGCAGGGACATCTTCTACTAGACCAGGTTTCTCAAAGCCCCTTCCAACTAAAAATCAAAATTAATAGCCTTTAGAAAGCAGAAGGAGATGGCTACCCCATTTAATTAACATAGAGATTAGGGTGATGTGTTGCTTGAGTATGTGAGTTTATTTGGCTTCTGATCTTGGATTATGTTAGTTCCATGTACCCATAACATGAAAGAATGAGGAAATCCCATTACAGGAGTTTAGGTTATACTCTGATTGATGGGTCAACAATGTAAATTCTGCATCATTAAAAGCAGAGTATGGACTACTTTTGGCATTTAGATCTTAGCATATGTTCCTAACATCTTTCATTCTAGTGGTACTCGAGTCTGGGACTAAATTCTTGGCTTCCTGAAGTCAATGGGAATTTTGATCAAGCTCATCATTATTATTATTAATTTGCAGGGTTTGGCCTCAAAACCTATAGCCCATGATTTCGATGAGCTGAGTATAAAGTTACTATGACTGGCTATTTAAAAAATACAAGTGAAAAATCATACACCTTTGCTGGTTGTCAGGCTTGCCTCGTAGTACAGACTTCCAGGCTGGACTAGAACTGTGCTATCTCCAGTAAGATAAAAGCAGAGAATTATTCTAGTGGCTTTTAAGAAATGGAGATGCACAATTTATGTGTCTTCACATTTCATATAGAAATGTCATAATTTTGTTATATATTAATTTGGTTGCTAGTTTTTTGAAGGAACTGTCAATGATGTTTGGGAGGCTTGGTACTTTTGTGTCAAGTATCAGTTTGCATTTGGGACTTCCTGAAGGTATTACCAAAATTTACAGCTAACCTAAAACATTCAGTCATAACCGTTTAAAAGAATGGCTCCTATTTAAAAGTATGGCTGCATTGTGATTTTACCAGCATGAAATGAAAGACGTTAAGCTATTCCAGGGTGGATTTCATAATTGCATCTCTTTATATCAGGCCAGTGATTTTCATTAGCTTAATAAAAAGATATTTTAGCACTTGAATACTTTCCAGAAACTGTTTAACAGATTATCAAAAGCAGCTCAATTATGGCAAAAGCAATGGCAAGATTCAATATAAACATCAAATGAACCTGATCTTATATTGTTAGGAATCAGATTCCTGGAGGAGCAGTACCACAAGTATGTTAGTCACTATAGCGATGCCCAAATTCCGCATGATGATATGCATATGTTCCATTGTGAAGAAAAATTTCACTTTGGTCATGAATACTTCTCCGTGGTCATGCTTAAAGCACATCGAATTACACATTGACCCACAGGCATGTTAAAAAGAGGAATTCTTTTAAAAAAAAAAGCTATAATACACAGGTACTTAAAATGTGGTAGAGATAGGATTTATATAAATCTATTCCCCTCTACAGTTTGGTTTCATAAGAAAGAGCAAACACACTCAATGTAGAACTGAAAACTGGAAACCTTAAATGTCCTCCAGGACTGTCAGTCCTGCACATGCTTTCCAGAGCTGTATCCAGTGCAGGCCTCCCAGTTGTCCTGATCCAGAGCACCCACTGGAGTTTACTGAAGCTCCCTCTGTACCTGTGCATGAATTTCTCCAGAAAAAATGGCACAGCCAAGGTTTTTTTGCCACGCAGTCAACAGATGGACACAACATGAAACAGTGGGTCCAGCCTGCACATTGTGGGCACAACCATGTAGTGTGGGCACAACCACGTAGTGTAGGCACAACCAAACCGGCAGGTAGTAAAAGCTGTGCTGAATGGATTCAGGTGTAATGTTCTCCTTACCTTGAATGGAGGCCAGGATTTTGTCCAAGAATTGCTTTTCTTGAACAAGGCACTCTTCTTTTAAAACTACCACAACAGACCCAGCCTCCAAGGCTGTTTGATCATTTGGTTTAAGGCTGTCAATTAATAAAATTCAATATTCTGCCACTAGATAACTGACTGACAAGGACAAATATTTCTATATACGCTGCCCAAAAGAGAACAAAACTGCCTTTCTGCCACTCAAATACGTACAGTAGTTTACATACAGGGGAACTACAGTTTCAAGGCTGTGACTCTCGTTTTCTCATGCTCTTTCAAATAGTTATCCAAAGACGGTCCCCACACATTTGGTCCTGAGACAGACACTTGCTGCAGAGACAGCACTGATGTACGGACTGACATTTCTGATAAAACTCATTTTCATATATTTCATCAGCATGGCAAATTTCCCATTTGCTGTAAGTCTCAAAAGATTTATACATTAACCAATGTTGTATTTCTGAAATTGTCATAAGACGAATTTTAAAATATGCTGAGATGCTTTTTGCATCTCGGACTTGATCTTAGGTGCAGGAATTTATTTTTAATTAGCTTTGTTTTATTTTTTCTGGATGAGCCACATGGTGAAGCAGCTATTTAAGGTGTGACTCAATAGTGAGAATAGAAATGCAAACTGTGACTCACACTCAAAAAAATATTTGATGTCTGACATATGTCCTAAAATTTGCCCAAACAATTTCCTGGTCAGGGGCCATATATGCCATCTTTGAAGCTGAAAATATTTTATTGTGATTTGTAGCAGTGGGAGTGGGAGCCTGGATTTATAATGGAAGCAATCCTAACCACAGTTACGGTAGAGCTGCCACTGTCCCATTACAAAATGTCATTTTTTTCCATGTTAATTTTTGCTTTTTTTTGCTGCACTCTATATGCATTGGAAAAAATTACATCTACATCGGTTGTGCAAAGGCTTCAATAAGTGAAGTTTCTTTCCCTCAATTTAATTTTACTTTCTTGCAGTGCCCATCTCCGTAATATGCAAGCATGGTGTTCCACTACAAAATATCCTAAAACTGCTCCTGGGAGTTAGCGCTTACCATGTCCTGAACAGATGTTATGTGACGTACAAGGAGAGTATGATAATTACACTCTATCACATTTGGCTAACCTATTCTTTCAGGAAAGGTGAGAGAGAAATGGTTGTGTATGGAAACAAATACGTAATCTGTGGCAGATTTGGAGACCCTTATTTTCCCATCTATAGCAGGCTGAAGGTCTGTTATTTAACCCAAACTGGCTGTATATTTCCTTCTTCAAGACATCTTTAGAATCTTCCCACCCATTTGATTTCAGAAAGAACCAACTTCACTGGGATGCTGCATTTGTTAAAATCCAGATTTTAAAAGTACTTTAAAGAACCCAGTTCCCATATGTGGGTGGAGTCACCTGGTCTGCCATCAAATTAACATGGAGTGCTCAAAGGGCTATAATGATCATACTGGAGTAGTGCCTTTCCAGACATATGTACATGCTCCTGCAGAGGAGATTTGCAGAACCTCTCTCTATCAGCCTCCAAGGAGACATCTTTCGGCTGAATACATTTCTAAATCAGACACACAGAACCTCCAAGCCTGCCTCTTCCTTCATTTTGTGGTTCTGATGCACGTTACCTCACACCAAACCCCCAAATGTGAGTTGTACAGTTTTAGAGAAATTTATCAACATCACCTTATAAGAACCGCGTGTATAATCATGGCATAGGTGGAGATGCGTTAACTGTTTTATGTCATTTAGCTTGCATCTTACTGGGTCTTAGAGGACTCTGTGTTCCATTAGAAGCAGAATTATTCTGATAAGTGCAGGTAGAGATGGACAATATGTCATATTCTTTGAGCATATGTTAAGAAATGCACATCAAAAATTAATATGTTTAAATACTTTAAGTACTAAACTACGACCATGTTATTTTACACACCATACAATTTTCTTGTAAGAAAAAAAAAACCCAAACCTTTTACTCTTCCTCTCCTTTTCTACTTTTTTCCACCCACATATTTGGCCAGATGTTATATGACTGTCCTGGTGTTCACTGAAATATATTTTATGTATATTTTTCTCAAGTCAGTCTTTCACCTCTAATGCTTTATATTCACTTTCTTCTGAACTTTCTCTCTTCAAGTAAAAAACTTGTTAATATCGTACCATTTCCCACCTCTGACGGACAGTGATTCATGGAGACCACATACATCACTCACCTGTCTTGTTTTATCAGACACAAGGATTTGTGTCTCATTTGTTTCAGAGCAAAGTTAGCATCTCACAAGTCACAGCATAATTCCTCTGCAGCCTCCATAATCCTTTAATTCGGTGCAGTTCTGGTTTAGTCTCAGTTCTCTTGGTTTTGGTTATGAAAATGTGCCACAGCATAATAGTGCAACATAATCCCATAATCTCTCTCAGAATGTTTCTCCTCTCCACATGTACAGAGTACTATTTGCTCTAACGAGCACTATTGTCCCAGTCTTACAGGTGGGAAACTAGAATTGTATGGAAGCTTTGCATCAAGGCTACTTGCCATTGACTGTAGAGAGAACCAGAACTCGGCAGTATCGGAGACTGCGTGGTCTAAATAACTCTTTTCTCTCTTGAACCAAGATAGATGCCCAAGACTGCCACAGGTTAATAGATGTTACAGAGATGAAATGTATGTCTTCAAACTAAACACTGAAACCCCAAACACTTAAATGCGGTGGCACTTCTAACTTCAGTTGTCCAGAGTGCCAGAAAGTTTGAGATAGCATTGCTCAGTGCTTACTCCTATCATCCATGGCAGCTTGAGTGCCACTGAGCAGCCAAGCCATTCTCCCACAAGTAGAGGCATCTCTTCAGTGAAGATGTAGCTAAAATGAGCTGTCCAGGGCCTCATAAGGCATCCATGGCAGAAAAAGGAATTGATTCAAGGACCCACAAGCCTCAAGGTGGTACCATAGCTGTTGCACCAGCTCTTCACACAGTGAAACCACTTCCCTATGCTGAAATACAGTGTTTGATTCTTCTGCTCTTCATCTCAATGACCTGTTGGATATTAAAGCAATCCTCTCCTCTTGTTCTTCTGTACTGCTTGTCTTTACCTTCTTGCCCTTGCTAGTGTGTTTCCACTGGACCAACTGTCCAGAGTCTCTTGGAGTTTGCAGCTGTAGAGAAAAGACAGTACAAGTGTGAGGAACACATATGTATATCTGCTGGCCTAGTGCGTGCAGATATGTTGGAACATCAGTACAGCTCGGAGCTTCATCCAGACCCAGCCTCGTGTCTATGCAGCTATCCTAGCACATTCTGGCAGCTCATGAAAGTCTACATGACTTCCAGACCAGGAGCTGGTTTTCCTCTGCAGACTGCCTGGCCAACTCTGACCATATCAATGTGCTCCACAGTGCAGAATGCAGGGCCAAAACATGTCCTTCTCCTTGGTTCCCACCCACGTCAGACCTGGCTGAGCCACCCATGTGACAGAGAGAGGGAAAGCCACTTGACAGGGTGTTTTTTCATGAGGTTTGTTGTGTGTGCTGCTGCCATCCCTGCCCAAGTTGCATCGCATCCTAATTTTGCAACCACTTTCCTTGATAACTTCCTTGAATGCCTGTTTAGATTGTTTCAGATTCTTCTAGCTGATTCACTCCAGGACTATTATCATGAAAAAAAAGGAAGTATTCAGGGAAAACAGGAGGAATTTAGACTAGTCAGTGTAAATATGCAATGTAGGCACATAATGAAATACTGTGGGTATCCTTGAGTAAGAGCAGATCGATGACAGTATCCTTCAAGGAAAGAGAGCTTAGAAGAATCAAAGCCCAAGCTGTGCACAAAGCTTTGATGGGTTTTAAGTTGTGTAGTCCCAGCCCAGTTCTGAACATGCTGTGGGGATAAACCCCTTGTCTTTAACCAACAGTGTGTTGTTTTTCAGTCCCAAGTTACAATAAAGGCTTAGCATAGCAGCTTCGAAAATGGAATTGTTGAAATCTGTAGAGGTGCTGCACTGTTTTGTACACATATGCCTGCACTTTGCCAGCAATCTCTATATAAATGATTCCCAGATTTCCAGTTGTGTTTTGTTTATAGACACGTTTTGCTTATTGTAAATTGCATATGGTTTTACCTCTAACCTTGGGTCTGATCCTGTCACAAAGAATTTGGCCAAGGAAAAGAGTAGATGGTCCACTATTTGTTAGCAGTTCATTATGTATGTAGGTATGTGTATGTGAATAGGTAGAGATATATATCCATGGGACTGATACTGGGAGGTGCTGAGCTCTCTTAATCTCTTGCGAAGTCAACAGGAATTGAGGGCACTCAGCACCTCCCAAAGGTGGTCAGAAAATACCAGTTTGGGGAAACCTCTTGTTCAAATTTTTCTTATCTAAAGTACAAAATATAAAAAATTATTAGCTTCTTAGAGTCTTCGTTAAATGTTGGCACCTTGAGATTGTAACTAGTTGTTTTACCATTTTTTCATATGCAAAGTATGTTGCATGTTTTTTGTTGGAGTTTTAAGGATCAGATTGATGAAGGAGAGTTCAGAGCCAGACGTACAGTATAAGAGACAAAGGTTTAGTAATGAGTTCAAAATTTACAAAACACAGAAGCAAATATGGCTTTAATACATGATGTGACCCTTTATAAGGCTTGAAATTACTCTTCAAAAATCATTCTGGCTTGACTTCAGAGCCGAGTGGATTGTGGGATACCACAGATTGACTTTGAGTAGTGGGTTGGTATTGCAGGAATTTTTTAATTTCCTGTAACTCACAACAATTTTCTTCCAGTTAGACCTTATCCTGCTGCAGTGTATTTACTGAACAATTTAGTACAGTGTATAAGCCAGATCAGATGCACATGCATGCACTCTTACGCGTACACACAGAGCGAAGAAAGTTAAAGTATTAATAGCAAAATTTAAAACGATTAAAAGAGAACGGTTGAGTGTGTTGATGTTTACATTTTTATGTCCGTACTACATTTAACATCTAACTAGGGGAAGAAGAAACTTTGGGCTGAAATGTATTTTTTCTATTTTTAAGCAAATAAAAATAGTTCTAGTTGCATTAATGAACAGAAAATAATTTGTCAAATACTGGTTATTATTGTTTGTAACAGCCTTTTGACTTGTTCTTCAAACACATTTTCAGAACCTCCCCGAAGATACCCCATTTGCATGATTTAAAATAAAAAATTTTCCTTAAACTGACAAAGCTGCTTACGTATTTATTAACAGTAAAATAGCACTAAAAGGATCCCTGCAGTTCAAGGGGAGAAATATTTCATGCCACAGAACTCCATGTGCTCATTTAATTTCATTTGTCTCCCAGGTATTGCAGGGAAATTATTATAACATCTCTGAATGTGAAAAATACAACCCAGAAGGTCTGTTATAATAGAATTCAACAAACCTTCCCAGTATGGATGATAGCAATGTATCTGGGTCACTGGAACTACAGATACAGACTTCTATCTGCTATTGATTTTAAAAAGCCTGTTGGTGTGAATGGGCTATTGCAGTATACGTGCATATGTACGTATGATGATAAAAGGAACATATCATTATAGCAGTGTACATTTTCCAAGAAACCTAGTGTTGTTTACAAGTGATTTATACAGGCACACATACACACAGAATGCACGTGTATGTGAATTTATGGCATGCTTTATTCCTTATCTAAAATCTGCTAACATGCAAAGAAGGCCTTTGCAATAACTATGATTGGGTTTGTACTGGGACTTGAAGAAATGGGAAGTGAAGAGTGAATGAAACATCTGTATACTGTGATTAAAATATGATTACATCATCATAATATTGGAAGGAGAATGTTTGACTGAAAAGGAAGAAAAAATGCTTTCTTAAAATTGGTGATAGTAACAAAGTTACCTGTCTGTAGAAATGAAAAATCAAAAGGTAGAAAAAGAAAAGTCTAAGATTCCCCCAAGTGAAATAATTAAAAGTTTCTTTAACTTCTGGATGCCAAATAGGAAGAGATCATAACCTCTAGCATTTTAGAAGGCAGGATGTACGATGGGATTTATTAGTAGATACAGAGTAAATAATGCTTATTAAATTTCAAGGTAACTTTATTTTCTTTTACCTACTGATGGAAAAGTCTCTTTTGAAATAACACTCATTAGAAATTGAAGGTTATACTGGCAAAACAGACTTGAATCCTTCAAAAATAGCCCCTAGTAAAAGTCATAGAAAGATCTGAAGCTAAGCCTATGACAAAAAAAAAGAAACTTAATATGCAGGCAAACTTTTTAATATGTGAGCCAGACACAGAAATATTGGTGCTCTTTGAAATGAGCAAGAATTTGATGAAACACTAAAGGGTTTCCTATATTTTATTTTATTGGACAGCAACAAGTAACTCAATGAAAGGATATCCTGTAATAGCTGAATGCTTCTCAGTGTCAGCTCAGTACTCTAACAAGCGTATTTCCCTCCAGTGCAGAAAAGTCCCCGAGTGACATGAGTTGTGTGTAAATTGCACCCTCAGTTCTTCACCTAAACCCCAGCTGGAGTTCTTCTATTGACTTAACAGGGCTTTGGATCAGGCTCCAGAATAATGAAGGGACAAATCCGTTGAAGTCTTTATTTATGTCTAGGTTGTTTTCGTTCATCAAAGATTCCCCCGAGGCTCTTCCTTCTGCATTCTCCGGCAGAGAGTTTGCGCCTCCCCGTAAATCAAGCTACATCCCCGCTCCCTGGAATCTCATAGATGGAACCGGGATTTGGCTCTTTCGTGGTCACATGGACTCCCTCACAGCTGCTCGGGTTCCTCTTAATTCTTGGAGATGCTCAGTTGCAAGCATTGCCATAACTAAAATATCAAGAGTGTCTATGGGGAATCAATGAATTCAGAAAACTACCTTTTTAAGCCCCAGTTGTGGCAAACAAAATGGGAAAAATATCTGAAGGGCTGTTTCTGTCTCCATTTAGATGCGTGTAGTATCCCAGTAGAGTGAAGTCTTTGGACCTGTCTTGACTCCTCTGCAAACTTGGATGGACAGGTACCTTTACTCCCCAAGACAAGTGCTGTTTCATCATCAGAGTATGAGAAAATGATATCCTGTCTACCCAGCCACAGAAATCCAGGTATCTGTTGCATCCAGGCTGGATTATGATCTTTGGCTGTGCATTAAATGGGTTTTTATCCTGCTTCAAGCTGTGATCCCTATGCCCCTTCACAAGTACAAAGACACTGTCCACTGGATTCCAGTTTTAGGCTGCGGTCCTAATCTCTTAAGTGCTTAACAAATCAACCCACAGTCATGTAGAGCATTAGGTAAATATGTTTTTAGGAATTGTTCTGACAAAGGTATCCCTTTGGAAACAAAACAAATTGTAAAGCACCTGAGATCTGGGGAGAGTGGTTTCTCAGATGAAGGGATCAAACTTATGGGGTAAATTAATTTAAAAAATCAGGTGAATCAAAATTTCAAACATTTTATGTGACTTTCTTCTTTCTGAAGATATTTTAATTGTAAATGGTTGGCACAGCACTGAATCTCCCTCTACATCTTCCAAAAAAGACCGAGTTTACCTCCCTTCCTCCACATTGCTGCTGTGTTTGATCAAGTAGGAGGAAATGTACAAAAGATGTAGTTATTAATTCTGCAGGGAAAGCACTATGACACCACAGAGGGATATAATACATAGCTTGGGAATTTCCCAGAACTAGCTTTCCTTTGGTGTTGCTTGGGTACAGTTGGAGTGAGCTGCTCTTCTTCAGAAGTGAGTTTCCGATGGGCAGTCTCATTTTAATCTACTCCTAAAGGAGAGTCTGTATTTACACCATACCTGTGTGATATTACATATATGCAACACAGGTTTTAAAAAATCATATCTGGCTAAATCTTGTGTGCTGTGATTTTAGCAATTTTTGCATGAGCAGCGCAGCACATCCGAAAGATAAATGAGAACAAGGGAAAGGACTGTCAAACAGAGAAAGACCAGAATGTCAAGCTTCAAAAGGGGGGCCGGTCTTCTGCATAAGGCCCTGCATAAGCAATCGGGCAATCTGGATTCAATTTCCAGCCTTTCCACAAATCTTCAGCGAAAGTATGAATAAAGCATTTTTTTTTTCCTAATGCTCTTCGTAAGATATTGAAAAGCATATGAGATGTTCTCTGCTCTTCTCTAGCCGTGAAAATGCAGGAGTATTATCAGTCATGCTAATAAGTCAATTTGACAGGTCGGTGCTGGATGAATACGCTGTTCCTGACGACAAGTGCATCATCTCACTTATGATTTTGGAGCTCTTGGAGCTTCACTCAGCAGAGCATTTGGTTACCATCATTGCCTTTGAGGCACTTAATCAGTATCCCCTGTCTACTTAGGCCACAGTGCCAGGGAAGGAGAATGAAAGGATGTAGCAATAAATGACCAAAAGAGATGACAATTCGTACTTATCAAACTGTATATTTAGTCCTGAGGAGTCCCCAAAAGAGGGGAGGGTCAGCTTTGTAATCACACTGGAGCTGTGCTGTGAGTTTGATATTTTAAGCAAACTCCTTCAGCTGGTGGCAGGTTCACATTCAGGGAACAATGGGAGCAGAGGCTGCTTCACATTTCTGACATACCAGTGATGCCAATTTATGAATTCTTCTATAAATCTCTGGAGATACAAACCATCTGTAAAGAATAAAGAATAAAAAGACAACAACATTTATGCCTTTGGTTACACGTAAGAGGAGTGAATACCTTTTATTTAGACAATTCCCATGAATTCCAGTCTCAAGAATCACTGACAGCGCGTCTTGTTTAGGAGCTTTAAATAATGAAGGCAAAGCAGAGTTTCCAGATAGCTATACGAAAACATAGATTAACAAGTGACTGCCTTCCAGTTTGTTTTCGTTACTGTGCCTTTTAAAGGGACAAGTTACACCCTACTTGAACACGCTGGTGGCTGGGCAGAAATAAAAGAGCTTATCTGCTAATTTAATTTTATCTCCTAAATCAAATGCTGTTATTATAGGAGCATCAGTTAGGTCATAATGATATGTTTTTGCTTCTTGAAACTTCTTTATTAAAGAAGGAATAAACTATGATACATGCAATGGACTTAGGGTATTTTCCAGGTCTTTTATCTTCCTTTGACCTTGGCAGTTTTATGTACAAAATCTATCGCAGGATTAGGCCTGAGAAAACTAGGATTTGTCATTTTTAGTGATACTGAAAAGAATTTTCCTATGTATGGGTACTAACTTTCAATGCTTTACCAGGTTTCAGGGATGTAACCTATCTTTTACTCCTCTGAATGACCTACTACCATGTCTAGATAGAAAAAGACAGCCCGTCATCTGATTGACAAGGTATCAGTGTTGCCACGTAGTCTTTTCTTAAACCCAGAAAGACACAAAAAGAAAAAGCAGGGAAAAATAAACATTTATGCTGAGGTTAAAATGGCTTGTACTGAACATGCTTCTAGAGCAGTGTTTGCTTACCCTGAGCTGGAGCAGAAGTTCTGAACTGCTTCAGTGACATCAATGTGCTTTAAAATATGTACTTTTATGGGAAAGCTTCACTTGGTACACAGCAAAATTTGTCTCTTCTCTGAGCAAGTTCCTCTTAGCCTGGCTTGCAGGAATGCACCCCTCGACTTTGCTACACAGAAAAGAAGACACCACTACTTCTATGCAGGGAAAGAGGGCTGACCCATTATCACATCAGTCCTATTTCTAGTAATGAATGAAGAGTCTGAGTTACTTGGCCTGACAGTTATTTTCCCATATTTTTCATCTACTTTCAATACATTTTTGTCCCTATACCAACAACTTGCAATGATACAGCTGCATGGGTGGTAGTAACACTGAGATTTCCACCAGGTTGTCTTGCCATGCAGGTTAAGACACTTTAAGCAAGGCCTTTTTTCCTAGAAAACTTTGCCTTAGCTATATACATAACCACAGTGATTACTCTGCAAATTACACTGTCTTGCTGCAAAAAGGAACAAAGCCTATTATTTATCCCGCTCTCAGCTCAGGAAGACAAGGAATAAGCTCAGGGATCAGAGCGTACAATCACACGCAAACCTTGAAGACTATATGTAGGCTTCAGCTTTTTGTGGTGTGTAGGGTAAATTCCCGTTAATCTGTAGAGCTGTGTGGCTTGCAGTATGGTGACTTTCTGATCTGTTTGGTCAAGAAGCACTTAGGTCTGAGATACTGTGAAGGCCAATCTCATAACTTAGCCAAGTACAATTAAAAACTCCGTTGTGAAGACAGACTATGAAGGTGAGGATATCCACTGGGGTGTAGGTGTCATGCCATGAGAAAAGCAGTAGAACAGAGTCTTTGCTGTAATGAATGACCTGAAAATCCAAGGCTGCTAGTGTGAATTTGAGAGCAGCTTTCCATGGCTTTACAGAGGAAGGCTATAAAAAGGACAAAATGCTCCAGGCCATGTAAGAGTGCAGATGTTAACGAAAACAAAAATCAGAAGTTGAAGCATGACCAATTTAATGCCTGTCCAAACTTGTACGTGAGATATCCACTTGCAAGCCATAAGGTGAGAGCCTGTGACCTCTCTTCCCCTGGCACAGGAGTAGAAAGTGTTATTTTCTCGTGCCATCACACAGTAACCGGAAGCTTTTCTTTCCAAGTGATAACTTGCATGGATGCGAGTATTTTCCCAGTAATGCAGGCTGTAACACGTGTTGCCACTGCAGTTTGAAATGTCCGTTAATTTAACAGTAAATCTCTTATCCCTGTAAAATGAAAACACCATATTCTACATGGACTGAGAAGAGCGTATAACTCTGCTTTTCAGATGTTGGAGCCTCCAGTGGACAATTGTTCCCCAATTTCAATTTACACAGCTGGCTGTCTCATCCTGAAAAGATGCCTTAGGACTGAGAGAGCATGGAAAGTAAATTACCATCTCATTCCAAACAACATCATTTCCCTCTCCCCCAGGCTAAAATTGAGGTATGTTAATACAACAATGTTAGGAAGTCAGCCCTGCTTCTGTTGGCACAACATTTGACCTAAGTAAAGAGGCCAAAGTTTTCTGAATCTGTAGAAATGAAGCTTTGTAGATACCAGATACTTGTTTGTCTTGCCCTAAGATGATGATGAGGAAGGGACTGAGGTACGCAAAGCAATGAAAGGTTTCACTGTCATTAGTGTAAAAACTAAAACAACCCTGTCTTGCAGAGTTAAAACAAGCAAACAAAAATTGAGATTCTGTTCTCAAGTACTGCCAATTCTTCTTGTCCATGTAACACAGTAGTGGGAAATACTAAATGCAAGACAGTCCAAATCTATTTCTGACGTCATCCACAATTGTGAGGGAATAATCAGACTTGGCAAGTTCATTATCGCTCAGGACAGTTGAGCATGCTGAGTTTATACATTTGATAATGCTTGGTTTATGAGTTTGATTACTGAGTTAAAGTATAGCTCACTATAATTAACCCAATTAATTCTCACTCTACTGCTGTGCTGAAAATACTAACAAAACTCACAGCCAAATGCTAATCATGAGCCACATAAGACAGCAAGAGGGAGACGGGAGCCGTGGCAGAACTCCCCCCAGCCCAACACTACTCTATTTCATTGTTGCTTCTCTTATTTCTGCTAGATTATTTTAGCATTTGTGAATTGTTTTCCAGAGCTATGGCACAATGGCAAGCAATCTGGAATTGATATAATCTCGAAAAATACTATAAAGTAATATGATCTTCTCTAAAAGTTTGATGCTTAACAAAACTTCAGAATCTATTTAGAATTGTGTTTTTGTAAATGATCAGACTTTTTTGTCTTCATCCTGAAAGGGGCATGAGTCAAATAAACAATACAAAAGAGGACGCTGTTCCAAGGCGTGTTAGGAGCTAGCCATTGTATCCTATGAAAAGTTAAATGCTATGGGGAGGCGAACTCCTTTCTGCCTTTGAGAATCTCCTCCTAAATTCCTATCTTGAGGCATAACATCAGCTATATTACCACAGCCTAATAGGTCTCAGTTCTCAAGCAGACTTTACCGGAAGTGAAAGGACCTATATTTTTATCAAAGCAGTGTAAACAGATGTTGGGCGATGGCTGCACAGATAAGTGCAGTTCAGTATGGTCTCCTCAGGTGCGGGAATTAACATCCATCCAGCCCCAAAAGTGCTCTCTTTGTCCAACTATGCGCAGAGCTGGGGCTGCCAGGGCAGAACCATGCAGAAAGATGTGCAAAATGAGTTTCACCAGTATGAAACAGAGAGAGTATAATTAGCGAGAGAATGATTAGCTGGACTAGTGTTGAGAACATGTCTCCTAGGAGGGACAGACACTTTGGCTCTTGGTTTATGGTAAGGTCTTACTGAATACGATTTATAAATAATCTTGGGAGCAGGACCTAGGAGTCCCCCTGACTCCTGCCCCTCTAACCATGAGGCTATTGTACAAAAAACTGCTGCGAGGAGGCAGCAGACAGAACCATTGTAAATGCAAGCAGCCACAGCACTATTTTGCAGCCATATCTGGGTTCAACCTGGACTACAGGGGCTGTGGGGCGGTTCTGGGGCTGCACAGAGCTACAACCCAAACCAGGAGTGAGGGCTGAATTCAACTGCAGGGCACTTCGAGAGTGCGGGTGCTTCCAGGATTAGTCAGGCACTGGAGAAGTCCTCCTTCTAATTGCAATTTTGGACTTTGTTGTCTCTGTTGCACCTAGGTCCTGCTGTCAACACATAAGCCATGCAGCTGATGCTCGTAGTTCCTGCAGAGCACATGGGTGGATGCCTCTCTCATTCAGCTATGATCGTCCTCTTCCTTTCCCAGACTCCCATGAAAGCGTGAAAAGTGCAGTTATTCATGCACAACAAGGCGTGATCGTTATCATGGTTTGTTTCTGCAAATGTTGTTAAAACAAGGCAATATCTGAAGCTCCACAAAAGATGCACCTTTCTCATGCAAAGCATAACGTTCCCAGCAAGTTGAATGATGTGTCAGAACTGGGTAAACCAGAATATTCCCAACATTTTAATGCAAGTGCACACTCCTCCAGTATGAGACTTATATTTCTTAGCCAAGGAGAATGCTATCAACAAAATTCAATAGCTAGTGTGGTTTACCGTCATTCTTCTTGCAAATGAGGCATTCATTTAAAAACTATCATTAGCTATAGAAAGGTTGAATTTATATTGCTTTTTGCTTATATTTAAACCACCTCCTCCCTAAGGAATTTATCTTTAGTCATCTGCAAAACCTTGCCCACATTTGTATTTCTATGTAAATAACATCATAACAAGCATAACCCTGTAATTGAAGTCTGAGGCTTAAACCAAAGAATCAGTTATCAGGACATATAGAACAGCTTAGATTTTAAGACTACCCTCTTGAGATATCTGACTGTTTCTAGAATCTCTCTCTCTGTTTCTTGGCTTTCAAAGACATTTTATGAGCAGAATTTACAGAACACAGGAAAACAAAGTAAGGAACAAAGGAGCTCCTGTGGCCCAGCATTGGTGCAAAGTTCAAAAGGAGATTACACAAATCCGGAATGTGACTACTCTAGAGACCATATCACAAATCTTTCCACTTAGGTAATCTTTTATTTTCCAAAACCAGATTTTAGCAGTGCTTCTCATAAGAACTTCGTATTTTATATGATGCAGAAAGTCTTATAACCAAGAAGGAGAGACAGTCAGAAGGTGAGGAATATATCAGAAAATCTTCAGTGTGACCCTATGGAACAGGTGCATGCAGTTAGGACAAATTCTGCCTTGACTTAAGCTGCTGCTGTGCAAAACAGCCAGTTATGACCCAGGCTACTTCTTGATTGTGTGGTACTGGATTGTATTGACATCCACTCAGTCATCACGGTGTGCAGAGATCAAGATGCACACAGCTATCCATTTCTTAATAATAATAATAACATAATAATTACAAGGAAAATGAAGACCATGTAGAAGGTATGAGGAACTTAGAGGAGAACCTTAAAATTCCTTTTCATTTTCAGCTACCCAGGGAAATACTTGGGCTTTGCATGGCCTTTAGGGCATAAGACAATTTCGGTTCTGGGTTTCTTTTGATAAAGGATTTCACACAAGACACTAGTTCTTTCCATTAACAAGTGAATGTGGGAAGAAAGGACTTCCACCCACATAAGACTACAGCAGTCTACTTGTAACTTCAATTGTTTATGTAAGTTATGCTGAGACTTTGTGACTGCCTTTACATCCTGATGCCTGTCCTACCTCTAACCTTCCAGCTCAAAAATACTTGCATCCAGGATTCTCTACTTCTCCCAGTTCTGTGATATCCTGATCCAGAATATTAGTAATGACATTAATGTTTGGTGGAAGTACTAGACACAGAGATGGCTCCAAGTCGCGCCTCAGAGTAGGGGCATTAGTTCGGTCTAGGAGTCTCTGAGCTCAAGGCGGTACTGAATGCCTTCCCAGTGGCTTTCCGGGGAGTCACTCTGCAGTTTCTTGGTACCTCAGCTGTAAATCACGAACTGGCATAGGGATATAGCAAGGCAGTGTGTGAGGATGAGGCGCTTTGTTATGATGAAGAAAAGCTTGAGGAGTAAACCTGGGACAGGTGCAGCTGCATGCGGAGAAAAGGCTTGTATGTTGGAATGAATGAAAAAGCCATGGGAAGTATTTTGAAAGGTAAATGGTGTAAATCAGGACAAACAGAGCTCTGATTTACCCAGGAGAAGGTTTTGTCACAGCTGGAACAATGATAAGTTGCTTTTAGGGATCATAGTGTATATCCAGGTCTTGTTTAAAGTGTGGCAGCTTGCTTGCCTTGGATTTGCCATTCCATGTTTTGTAATATTTAAATAGAAATCATTACGGCTCCCAGCTGTCCAAAATAGCTATGAGTACCCACAGGTATACACAAATTCCTACTAAAATGCATATTACATACTGAAAAGCAACTACTGCGCTTTTATAGGGAAAGAAGTTATGATACTGAAATAGAGCATCTTACCACAAGCTGTGTAGCGTTATGCTTTCCATCCATAGACCTTGGCCCTATATTACTTCTACTGACATGTATGTGGGTGGGTATGTGCGGATTCGAACATAAATCTGAAGTTCATCTCCTCTTCCACCTGAACACTATTTCCCTCCATGCAGGCAGCCCAGCCCACCGTTTAGAGTTAAATTCATGGCTAAGCACTCAGAAATCTGCACTCTCCGTGTGTTTGCACGCCGAGTCTGCCAGTGTCTAGGAAGGCGGCCACCAACTATACAGTTTTAATGATTGCTGGAAACATGGATATCTGATGATCTAAGATTTATCTGCTGTAAATTAAAGCACAGATTTCTTTAGATCAATTGAGTTTTCCATTCATGCTGAAAATGAGATATCATATCAAAAGCATAAAAAGCTCGAAAGGTATTAAGCAACCTTTACCACTCTGTCAGATGCGATCACCAAATCGATTAATTCCTTCACCTGATATAGGCAGTACCTTCTAAAACAAAATTATAGTTACTGGGATAACTATATCTCCAAATCCTTTCCCTGAATACAATAACAACTAATGATTTAAAAGGGGCTTGAAAACTTTACATTACAACTCTGTCCATTGGGCTCTGATATGCCACACAAGGATTATGAAATGAGATCTTTGTTTATAAACTTTTTTTCCTTAGCCCCACAGAATTCAGGATTCTCCTTCTCTCTTCTCTTCCTAGACCTCGGTCCACAGGCACCTAAAACAAAATATGAAACACACAATAGTAAAGGCACTGTGCAGGCTACAGCAATTCATCAGAGATTTTCTGTATTTTTTCCTCATTTGACTGAATCTATTTAACCAGATATTTATCCATGATGAACTTCTGTACCTTTGCAGTAAGTCCATGCTGTATATTTTAGTTAAATTTCTCTGGTCTCTGACTTTCAAGCTCAGAATTGTTCATATTTAGCCTCAGACCAGCAGTAATTCTGCTGAGTTCCTACAGCTCTGCTGAACCTTCAGAGAAACCCACTGGTCCTGCTTAGCAGGATGTCTCCAGGACAGCGTGGTGAACTGCACCCATAGATGTTGGCTGCAATCACGACAACAGCATGGGCCAGCAGTTGCCTTGATAGCCAGTTGGTGGACTCCAAGGTGTCCTACCAAAAACACTGGGGTGGCAGATACTGGAGAGCAACTTCTGGAGTAAAACAACTGTGCTGAAACAAGGAAAGGTAATTTTTCTTAACCGTATACGCAAAATGGCAATGATATCAATGCCGTTGCATGCATCATTAAGATGAGTATACGTGCCAGAGAAATGCCTGCTTGGTCTCTTTTCATCAAAGTCAGGATGACTGAGTCCATTTCAGACATGCATGAATGCATCTATGCAAGATTAACCCCAGCTGGACCAGCATCACTATTCCTACACCACAGCCAGTGGCCAGAGGCACAGACAGATTTGAGGTACCTGCCAAGAGCTACAAGGGAAGTCTCAGGCAGCTTGTTGGAAGAGATTCTCCACCATCAGAGTCCAGGCAAGGACCAGTGTAGCCACCAGGCCCCTCACAGTCTGCTTCTGAGAGAGCTCGTAAGGAAGATGCCTGTTTCTCTAGCTCCAGGCACAATATCTACCTACAAACATACCTTCTCTTATGCAAACAAACAAACCACAGAGTTCAGGGGGAATGCCAGTGAGCCTTCAAAGGAGGTGTTGACATTCAGAAGACTGATTATTTTCTACCCAAAATAACTGCCGTTTCCCTATAATTTAGGTTTCAAGCCCCTGCCTGGACTGAGTTTCAAGAAAAGCCTACATGATGCTCAAAATCAAGCCCTGTCTAACTGGCTGATGTATTTTCATAAAATACAACAGCTAAAGCAAGAATTATTTTTTTTGGCTGGAGGCCTCTTCTTCTTTGCTCCCATTGTTACTTCTATTATACATTAGACATCTGTAATCAACGTTATATACGTAGAGCTATTGTGAGATAATTCATGTTATTCTGCACTGTCTGGCCAGGTAGGGGGCAAAGGTTTAATGCAGTTTCGTTACACTTAATGATTTAATAAGGTCAGTCACAAGTCCATATAACTTCATGTTAGTACAACTTAATTAAGCCCTTAGAAAACGATCAGCTTAACCTTCTACTATGTGTTTCAGGTCAAGTGAATAGGGTGATAAAGGCCACTTGCATTACTTTCCCAGGTGAAGCTGTGAGGCACACAATTTTATCATTGATGCCATACGAGGAAAAGACAGCATCGTAAAACGCAAACCCCGCGATCACTGGCGCATTGCCCCTACCCTTCAGGCTCTGCTTTACAACAGCAGGAAGGGCATTACCCACCCCACATGAAGTTACACACCAACTCCTTTTACACGGGAAAGGGTGATGGTAGGATTGTAATCAAGTGCTCAGAAGTGGATTTCAGCCCCTTGTGCATCCCCATGGTGGTACAGCCTGTAATTAAATAGTCACACACTCCTCTTTCTCATAAGCCTCTGGCCTTATTCAGGGCACCTATTAAGTAGTTATTTAGTACTATATTTTCCTTATTAAATGTGGGTTCCATATCTATTTTACTGTACCCACTCAAATTATCGTCTGAGAAGTGACTCCTGAATGTCCTTGGAGGAGAGTCTGTGGCATTCATGCTTGCTCTGGTGAGTTTGCTTCACAAACATCTTTGAATTTATGTGCCGAGTGCACCTATGAGAAGAGATGGCGATTCACAAATACGAACTGAAGTGCCAAAGTACACTAGTTTGGCGTACTAGTCCAAAAGGTCTGAATTTTCAGAAAGCACCAGCATGACACGACATGTGTGGTGCCTGAAGCACAGCTCTTCTTTATGCCAGCTCCAAAGGAGTGTGGTCGGCAGTTTTGAAGGTTAGACTTGGTCCCATGTTGGGCACCCAGAAAATGAGGAATCGCACACAATAACCACCTTGGACAACTAAAGCTCTGTTGCCTGGTATCTGATGGGGATGCTGTGGAGGACAGTAAGGAGCGTGTGCCATTTCCCTGGGTACCTCACTTGCATTAAGTCCAAGACCATTGCTCCTCTTCCTGCTTTGTGCCTTGCCTTGCAACCAGGCACATTGCTCCTTCCTTCAGTAAACAGTCCCAGTTTGTCCTCTGAGCCAGTCTCTGAGTAAGGTTGGGGTCTTGAGGAAAATATAACTTCACTTATTTAAAAATTGTATTGTTCTGTCTATGCACTTGATGTCTCCCAGGCAACTTTAAACCTGACTTTTCTCAACATTAGAAAACTTACATTTACTTCATATTCCAACACAGCTCCTTGGCATGCATTTTTGTATTTTCTATTAAGTTTAAAAAGAAAAAAAATCCAGAAATCATCAAATCCCTGTCTCTTCCTCAATCACCTTTAATGACTGTGCTTTCATTCTCGAATAGCTATTCCAAACTGTCTGTCTCTGTGTCTGTACCTCCCACCTCTTTCTCCTTTCCTCCGTGGCTCTGAACATTACATCTTGAGTCAGTGTGCCTGGGCCAAGCACTCAATGGTGAAGGACATGGGAGAACTGCCTCTGTGGTCCCGTCTCCAGCTCTGGGTCCCAGCAAGTTTTTTGGCACTTCAGAGCCAGCAGGAGAAGAGATGTTCTGCTCAGTGGTGGGATGGAAGACAACTTGCACAGGTAAAGCACAAAGCTTTTAAAACCTAAATCTGCGGTAAGTTCTTTGTGGCTTTTTGAAGGCTTGAAACCTGTCCCAAATAGGCATGTCTTTTCTCAAGTACAGTAAAAGATTCTTTGCTTCCTTCCTCTTGCTTTATCTAAATTTCATGTTCTGCTCCAACACATATGAGAACATCCTTGCCCTTCCTCTGATCTGAATGGTGGTGGCTGAAATAAATAGTCTATTATTTAGAAGCAGGAACATAACGCACACGATTTCAGTACAAATAGTTCAAATCCACCAAAGTTAAAAGAAAAGAAGATAGCAAACCTAAAAAAGAGATTCTTATGTTAGGAGTTGTCAGGTTGTCTAAACAAGAGGTGGCTAGCCCAAACTACGATGTCAGAATATGCATATATATAATGTTGTAGGGATAAATACTGTCAAGTCATTGTCAGTGCACAAAGAATGAAATTTAATAAAGTCAAATGAACCCATCCATCAATCGTTGCAGATTTCTGAATTTTATACAGTAATTTCCGTGTTCCTTTTTGACACTGAATTTTTAGGAGGAGAATTAATTCAGAGAAATTGTTCTTAATATAAAATTTAATCATAGCTTTTTCAGTAAGTAATTTTTTTTTAAGAAATAAAATATGATGTGATCTACATTTTTGATTAAACAGGGAAAATGCTTGTAGGCTTCATCCTGATAGAGCATTGATTCCTTAAGCAACATATTATGAGATGTTAATTAAATGACAGTAACGCGTAACATAGCTCCCGTTTTTAATTTATTCAGGCTTCATATTTTTCCACACTGTAGGGATATTCTCACCTTAAGAGCAAAGCAGGTCTGCGAGCTGCAGAGCTGGTGAAACCTGGTTTCCTCTAAGGTTTGTGACCTCGGGCTGAGGTCAGCCCTGCAGATCGTGGAGCATCCATGGGGATCAGACACATCTCGCAGTCTCCCTGGCATGGGGCACCAGCAGTGGAGTGGGGATTTACTGAGACAGGGCTAAGGGTGTTTTGGCTCTTCTCCTCGGTGAACTGTATTAGTTGAGGGTTTCTGGACACCTAGAAATGCCAGACCTTGCTGAACGGGTGCAGCTTAGACACACGCAGAAGGTCTGACCTGCTCTGGGCACAGGGACTCACTGGATTTTGGGGGTATTTAACACTTTGTCACAGGCAGAAGCATGTCACAGTAGAACATGTCTATTGTACTGGATGCAGAGAGAGAGCAAGAGCCCCCAACCAGTCCCTGATGGTGCTGACCCCATGATTTTTTCCATTATTTCCTATGTAGCAAGAGGGGAGCCCTGCTAGCACACTCCTCCACTGGGCACAATCCTGGTACTGAGGCTGCTCTGCATCCTGCCCGGTACAGTCTGTGTACTCTGGATCCCTCAGCTAGCAGGACAGACTTCCCATGTCGCTTCTACTTTGCTGACAGCTTGAACCGACCAGTGGCTTCAAAATTTCCAAGGGATCATTGGAAGACAGGCAAGAAGGGAACATAAGGAGCTCAGGAAGTCACTTTTTTTGCGGGTAAGCCAAACTAAGAACATACCTCATTGGTTTTACAAGTGAGATAAGAAACATGTTTTCCTATCTTATTTACGCCAGATTTATTTATTTGGTACTTTCAATAGCATTTTGAGGTATTCTGACTGCCTACATTTCAACATCTGAAACCCAGCCATTTCAGCACTGATGATACAGGGAGCCTTCGGAGACCAACCTCCTACCAGCGGCACTGGGATTCAGCGTCCCTAGTTAGGGGGAGGAACCCCTCCTTCAATCCAGGTCAGGGAGACCCTGTTCTTGCAGGTGTTCAGTGTGATGCTACTCCTGTGGAAATTTATGGGGAGTCATCATGAATAGCTGTGCTGATGTTCAGTGTTGCTCACCACCAGCTGCTGCAGTGAGGACCCGAGCAGGTGGAGGTCTCTGATCACGTCTCAGTTGAAATGTGGAGCTCTGTCTGCTCAGGTGCTTCTTTCTCATGCCCATAGCAGAGGAAGAAAAAAATTAAAAACAAACTATCCTGCTGTCCTTCACAGCACAAACACCAAGAAGGCAAACTGTCACGTCTGAAACTACTTTCAAAGCAATTTTGGAAACAGAAATTTATTTTGTAGATTTGAAGGCTAATATTTAAGGGTACATTACATCCACCACTTTCACAAACTGCAGACCTACTTACATCTCATGCTGAAGTCGTGCTTTTAAAAATGGGTCCCGGCACACGGAACAGTGTTTAGGCCAGTGTTTTAAAAAGGGGCTGAACACAACACAAAAATGAGAGTACGCTGCTGAACAGATCAAGTGATATGCTCAGTGCACTGAAATACAGTCTCCCTGCTATACTGAATAGAAATCTAGACAGAGACCTATTTTAAATCTTTGGGTAGTCTAAGGCCATTTAAAAGAAATATTCTTGTCTTGGAAGCAGTGCCATGTATTAGGTTGGTTGTTAATCTAAATTTAAATGTCCTTAATTATGCTAATTTTTTTCCTGGCAGATAATTAAAAAGAAGATTTTTAATGAGTTAGACGTCGTAAGATCCTAGAGAGAAGGAAATAAAGGGAGAGAGAGGCTGGTGGAAAATCCAAATAAAACAAAACTCAGACCTGGGATGCATTCAATTCCACATTCCCCCCCGCCATTTAGTAGGCAGCCTAATTCACTTGCATTCTCCTTTGACAACATCTCCAGACTCTGTGCACCCATTGCCATTTATTTGTACTTTTGACTATGAGCTATTTGGGGCAGAGACGACATTTTTTTCCTCTGTGTGCAGAACAAGGGAGTCCTGGGGTAGAGCTTGCACATTAGTACTCTACAGGAGAAATAATGCTGGAGACTTGTTCCGGCAGACAAAATCCTGACCCACTTTGGAACTGATCACTCTACGGTGCTTTTATCCCTCCTCGTCAACGTTGTTTTTAAAAGATTTGATCTCTGACCTATTTTCACACTGATTTCTGTGCTAGTGAGTCTTTTATCCTTTAAATTTTTGGACTCTTGTTTATGTAAATACAGCATAAATTTTGCTAACCAAATAAGATTCAGCTATTTTGCTGACAAGAGACTGTTTATGTGTTAGAAACTGAGGAGTATGTAAACGAAACATTAACTTCATTTGGAGTCTAATAATATACCTTTCTGCATTTTTCTTGCAGCTGGGACTGAGATGGAGATACTGAAACTAAGGGAAAATGTATTTACAGCCTGGGAAATAGCAAACTGATGTGAGAAAGCAACCTTTCCTAGAGTGTCTAAGCCACTGTTTGAGCAAAACATTAAATCACAGATACAGGTGGAGAAGAAATTTTAGGGCAGGGTTTTGGGTCGTAGTTTTGCTTCATCCAGTACTAGAGAGAGCAGCCAGAAATTTCCAGTAAAACCATTTAAAACACTGGGGTAAATGTATACTGAGCACCCTGAGAGCCAGACATGTGCTGCCTCAGCCCAGTTCTCAGCAGCCAGATAATCCTCATGACAAAAGCAGCTACCTCAACAGGTGCTTGTAGCCCCTGCTGTCTTCTTCATTAAGGGGCCGAAGACTATGTGATTATGAAAACTAAACACTCACTTATCCGTAGGTGAAGTTCAACTCTGTCACAACGGCAAAGGGCAGCCGGCAGAGGAGGTATCACTGTTGTACTTGCTCTCCGGACTTCATCCTGCAGGACTGTTAACCCAGCACTTTTCGCAGCACTAATCCCTAATTCAGCAAAACACCAAAGCTCCTGCTTAACCCCAAAGCTTGGCTGAACTCGGGCCTGAATTCATTTTGAGAGGAGGGAGGGTGAAAGAAACAAGAAGTCTATGAAAGATATAGAAATTTTAAAGAAGTAATTGTTAAACACTGAATTGCTGCACGTAAATAAATGAAATGCTCATACAACTAGTTGCTAATCAGCTCATTGTGTATACATACACAATTCTATATATACCCGTACGTACATATGTGCACACTAACACACATATATCTATTGCCTTCTGAAAAATAAATCAAATGTAAAGTTGCTCAGGAATCACCTTAGATGCAAGTTTTCTGCAGTTTTGGTTAGCTAGAAATGAAAAGGACCACTATATAAATAAATAAGCGGCTTTGTTCAGTTGTATCTCCAGCAGGGATATGACTGTTCATTATGAATAGGGGCTGAAGGCTTCACTGCTCTGTAGTTTATAAATACTAATGAGTGACATATTGAGAAAAAATTGTACCTACAAAAGCAAAGTCTTCTGCCATGCAAATCAGGCCCCAATTCCCCACAGATAAGGATCTTTTTGATGGAACACATGCAAAATCTACAGCTCTTAATTCTTTCATTAGTATTCCAGGCAGACGATTGCCAAATAACAGGGAAAACTGTCTGAATTGCTGTGTCTGAAACCTAATATTGATTTGTTTAATAGTGTCAGGAAGTCAAAATTCACAAATCTCCTGTCGATTGTTTATGAGGCAGTTAGCACAGAATTGGATGCCCCTGCTTAATTAATAACTCATTACTGAAATTTGATTATATGCTTGAATGGTTTAAATGGGCTCTAATTCAGTATCTGCAAAGCAGTGTTGCAACAAAGTAAAATGGATCTAAAAGCTTGTTTTTTAACACTATTGTCGCCTGTATTTCATGATCTGCATTGGTGAAGAGTATGTTGACATAGTTGCTAGGGCAGACCTTGTAGTACATTAATAAATGGCTCATAAATGTGTTATTCTAATGACGTTATGAACTGAATCCCAGCTAAATCAGAGGGATACTCTAAAAGAAATGACACTGATTTGAAAAAAAGGAACTCTAAATGTAATTTTTCAGCATGCGATTAACATATCAGCAACAGAAACAAGGAAAGCCAAGGTATTTCTACCTTGGACCTTCACTCTGAAGAATCTCAGGATTCAGATTTGAATGTCCAGGGTGCACGAACTTCTCAGTGACTTAGATGCTCTTGAAGATCATATCCACCGTATTTTATGCTGTTCCTGGCAGTTTCTCACCTCTGGTACTAACAGAGGGAAGAAACACTCCAGGTGTAATTTTGAAGTTCTGAACTTCATTTAATGAACCTTTCCCCATTTTAAGCATCTGGATAAAATAGAATTTCTTCATCAGGGATTTCCCCCTCTTCTTTCTTGTCTTTGAGAAACCAGAAGAAAATAGATAGATAATACAGGTTTGTGTACATTTTTGAGATAGAAAGGAATAGAATAAGTTGTGTCTAAGGGCTGGATAGTCAGGACACTTGTGTTTGGACAACACGTGAAATCCTCCAGCTTCATCAACGCTACAAAGAATTGTTATTTTGTTGGAATATTGAAAGTGGATTTGTCGTTGTCTGCTGGTAACTTATCTGTTAAAAAGAAAATTAGCCCATAAGTATGCGCTTTGTAGTGAGAAGGACTCAAGNATGTGCTTTAACATGTTGTTGAATGGCGATCTGGGAGTTTGGTCAAGAAGCAGAAGCTGTAGGACATCGGTCAGGCAATGCTCTTTGTGGGCCACCTTTCTCCCCTGCTCCTGCTATTACTTTCCGTACATGTAATGTCACCAACAACCCTTCGGTGTTTGAGTTCTCGTGTATGGTCTTCACAGCTGACACTCTGCGGGGTTATTGGGTCTGCAGGGGATTTCCTTGCTTGGAGGATTACTCAATAAGTTAACTAACTATTAAATTTTAGGCACTCTGAGGGCAAAACAAGGCAGCAATGACTGCAAGTTTGCCTGGAACTACCCGTAATCTTGTGCAGACAAATAAGCAGTGAGGTACCTGTCTGGGTATCGTGTGGGCAGTGACTGTGTCTGGCACAGTGGCTGAACTCCCAGGTATAAACTGCAGTTACATTTTGTGCCGAAGCCTCACGCGCCTGTCTCTGAAAACATGAATTACAAAACTGCAAAGTATTTATTCAGCTTTTCTTCTCTCACAGCTTTTCCTGCATGTCTTCTGCGGGCAGGGAAAGGACTTTCAATGCCCTGGTTTGAAAAGATATCAACCCCTGCAGATTTAGCAAAAATGCTTTAGAAAATCAGGGAAAAAAGTGAATCTGAGTTTTACCCTATGCTTGTGATCTTTCCAGCCTTGGTATTGGGAAATGCTGCAGGGTTATCCCGTACTCCCTCACAGAGCACCGCACTCTGTTCCTGGCCAGCTTTCTTCCAGCAAGCTACTACTCCTATTTCAGGTTATCTGGAGCCTTTGAAAACTGTTGTGTATTTATCGTAAGTGGAGACTGTGAACATTGAAGAAACAGATGCATTTTTTACAAATCATCCTTACAGTAGCCATATGTTAGATTTTTTAAAAAGGCTGTCGTTTTTCTGCCTTTTAACAACAGGTTTTAGTGACATCCCACATAGCCTTCTTCCATTTGAGCTTCTGATAACTAGAACATCATTATAATTATTTAACATGTAGATTGCTTAAGCAGTTTAAGACAAAGATTATTTTAAATTTCCACTCTTACATAACTGAGCATACTATCAGTGTTAAACTGTGACATAGTTATTAATGATAGCTAACAATAAGCGAGGCCATCATGAGTTCATTTCTGAAGCAAAAAGGAATCACTGTACGTTTTCATGCATGCAGCCACTAATGATGTTGTAGTCCACAGATTTGCTAACTTTTTCCTGTGATGGGTAACTTCTACAATTAATTTGAGTTAAATCATTAAGCCTGGGCAACTAAGAACATTTTTGAACCATCATTAAAGACAAAAAATACCTTTTAAGCAATGTTTTAACTTGTGCTAAACAGCAGTCTTGGGAAGAATACTGGTTTCTTTCTGCTGTGGGCCGATTTGTCAAACTGCTATTAAGAATTTTCAGTTATAAAAAAAAAAATGGAGTGAACCTTTATTTTTTTTCCTCTAATTTATTACGCTTGATTACGCAGCTGGAATGGGAAGGTAGCTGCTGTTTGTAGTTAAATAACTCCTCACAATTTCTTAAAGAAATGATCTTCAAAGCTTTAATGGGTCAGTGGCTCAAGTACAAAGGAAAGATTGATTTTCATACTCCCACTCTTTGTTCCCAAAGTTTAAAACAGACACGTTCTGGTAAATTAGTTTGTCTATGTTATTAATGGAAGAACTTATTAAACTCCCATAAATACATGGTGGTATCTTACTTAAAACACAGAATGTATTTGCTTTGAAAAAAATACATGTCTAAAAGTAAACAGGGGTGTAATATTATTGTTTGATTTCAGAAATGCCTCAAAAGGCGGAAAGTGGGGGATTTGGGGGTTTGCAAAACATATTAGGTATGCATAATGATGAATGGCACAAAGAATGTAGGCTCGAGTCGATAGAAAATATGTTATTTGCACTTAATGAAAAGCATTTGCGCACTGGGTAAGTGGCAATACTGTGGGGAGAATGACTACTTTAAGCAAGAAATATCATCTGGGTGAAATACTTCTTTTATGTAAGGCTCATGTGCATGTTCCTTGGCTGAGTGGAGGGAGGTTACGCTGCCGGCGCAGGAATGATCTTGGGGTCAGGGCAGACTTCAATATTGGCTGAAAAGAGAGTAGTTGTGAGAAAGATTATTCAGCTCCACGCAGGGAGCAGCACTGCTGCTACACGAAGGGGATGAAGGGAGTGTTCCTTGGCTGATGTAAACTGCCAGAGCTCCTTCTGCATTAGCTGAAGGTCTGCCTCAGGTCCGTGTCTTCTCCTACACAAGCGGAGACACTTCTGATATATTCTCATGGCCTCTGAGGTCACCGAGTTTCCCCTTATGATCTGTCTGTTTGTAGAAGGATGTCTTACCACACTTAATCACCTCTTCTTCCAGTCATTCAACAGTGTTTAGTTCTCCCTGTGAATTAATTCCCCCGCACCTCAGCAGTTCATAGGGAAGGACTGACCCTCAGAAATGTTCCCAGTTGACCCCATCAGCAGGTATTGGGATTGCTGTATCAGGTGGGCTCTAGTCAACAAGAAATTTGCTATCAAGGCTGTTGTCAGTGGTAAAACCACTCTTTGAACCCGAGCTCATGCTGTTGCTGCCTGCTAATGGAGGGGAGAGGTAAGGTGCTTGCGACAGGCTATGGGGGTATTACTGGTGGGTCAACCAGCTAAACGGGGCTGGTCTGTGTGTTCTGCACTCCCACTGGTTGTAGTGGAGCTTAACTCCTGCTGCTGCCCCTGCTGCTCCTACTGCTCCTGATGACTCTCCCTGTAGCTTTAGTCTGAATGTCAGAGCTATAGGGTTAAACATGGGAAGATGTGGACTTTTTACCTGGACAGTGATGCTTAACTGAAGGTCATGGCAATATGGGCTGTGGGGAACTGGTCTTTCCCCTTACTTCACCAGGGAAATTCAAAATGGTCTCCAGCACAATTTGAGAGGGCACCAGATAATTGTATTTCCTCGATATAGCAAGGTCTGGGAGGTGTAGGGTGTGATCAGAGTCCAGCCAGCATCCCCCACGCCAATGCCCAGGGGCAAGGACTCCCTCACGTAGAAATACACTCCTGAAGGAACACGCTGCGGGGGGAGAGGGTCCAAGGTAACATTTTTCTGTCACAATAGGCTGTTTTCTTCCTATAATGTATAATCTTGTGGTTCTCTGGTATGATCATCCTGCCCAGTCCCAATGAGATGGTTCTTTCAGAGACAGGGCAATTATTCTCTGTCATCCAGCAGTTGTTCCTACCAGTAAAGGGCTGAGAGGGGGATTCTGGCTTGCTGCAAGAATGGGGAAATAAATCACAACGTGTGCTCCATGCCAGCTCAGGGGAGATCATGCAAACCAAGACGCCTGCCTCTAGGGCTGGTCACATGGAACCTCAGGGTACTCATCAAACCAATTTTTCAGCCATTACTTATATATGGCCTTTGTAAATCACGCCGTACAGGAAAACACATCCTGTATACTGGGGATCAAGTGTTTCATTGCCTCCCAGTGCATTAAACCTCGATGTTGAAAGTGATTGCATTTCCTTGCAACCAGTAATTCGGAGACTGCTATAGAGCCTTGCTCCTTTTGGAGCTAGGTACCTTCCAATTCTAAGCCTCCACTTACTGACTCATGACTGGTTTTATGTTAATTGCTTCATCTTTAAACATTGTTGTCTAGCTCATCCTGCAGTAGTTCAGACAGCAGTCTTCTACCCTCAACCTCATTTTTTCCAAAGCTGGGCAAGTAAAAAACTTTTCATCTTTTATCATAAGGCATTTCAGAGAATCATCTTAGTAACACTTCTCTGACACTTTGCAGCTTGAATTGGTGTTTCTTAGACAAGACGTCCAAATGGCCCCATGTTTGATATTTGACCATTCATTCATAGAATTTATTTAGATAGGAATAGGTCTTGGCTGGGTAAGGGGGCTGTGACAGCAGAGGTGAGTAGGCTGCTGAAAACTTTACCCACATCAGTTAATTTTATCAATGGAGCTGAACAAAACCCCAGGGACTCTGAGAGGAGAGAATACAGACTCCAAAATTCTCTCTACAGTGGGCCGACTGTGAACTTCACATCAATGGGCCTGAGGGATCTGAAATCTGATCTGTCTGGGCTCATTTCTGCTTAACATGAGTTATACGAAGAGCTACACTTGCATGACACAGAGGAAGGAAAAATAGCATGGAAAAAATAATTGGCTGCAAACACCACAAAGACAAGTTTCCAAAATGATAGCAGCCACCTGCACTAATGATACTGAAATAAAACGTACAAGCCCAGCATTGTATTGTAAAACTTGTGCAATTAAAAACATCTCATGGCTGCTTGTTAGGACAGTCAGAAACAGAAATTTGTAGGCATAGTTACTGAGCAATCTTTCACCATATTGTCGATTGTAAAAGCTCATTTTATTTCACACAGTCGTGTGACAGCAAGCAGACTCCTGTACCTGTTTGGGACCACAGGCTGGGGAGGACCACGCAGCTTTCCAAAGGAATGATGACAAGATGCTTCATGCCGTTCTTTTCTAGTGGAACTCCCCATTGCAGCCACTCTGTTGCAATCGCTGATGAGGACGTGACAAACAGACGTTTCTTTCATGCCTTAGCAGATGCACAGAGTGGCTCATGCATACCTTCTGTTCTGTTCAGCCCTCCACACAACACCAGTACACCGCAAGGGCAAGCGCGGAGCTGGTACGTGGCGTGTCGGTGTGCAGTTGTACGAGCAGCCCCCTGCCAGGTGGTTGGTGACAGCAAGGAGGGCTGGCTCAAGTGTGGCATGAGCTTCACTTGACTGGTAACTGAATCAGCTTCCAGCCTTTGCCCTGAAATCTGGGTACACCAAACCCCCACCCTCAGGTGGCCTTCTCAGGCTGAACTTCCCCATTTTCAAGCACTCAGGATTACCTACAAGCAAGGGCAGGCAGTGAAACGCTCAGGGAGCACCGCAATAGGAAGAGGTGCAGAACACAGTTCACTTAGTCTGCTCTCCCAGTAACTTTAGCTTCCAGCATCTTTTTTCCGGCTGTCCCAGAGCAGGTGCTGCAGGATTATCCCCACCACATCACCCCCAACCACCAAGCCCCGCTCGTCACTCCGGTGAGTCCAGGGCGACGTTTTTGCAGCCGCCAGCAAGCTGCCTGTTTTGTTTCACGGACCTTTTTCAGCATCTGCTTTGGCTCTGCTACTTTGCAGAGCAGGCAGGGTCCAAGGGGAGCCCCCTCCACAAAGGTGCTGGGCCGGGGTGTGAAGATCCCCCGGGCACCAGGACTCTCCCAGGAAAATCTGGGCAGGATGTGAACTGAGTGAGAGTCTGTCCCTTCAGCTCGCAAAAATGTTCAGTTTTGAAATGCGAGTGTATTTCCCGTCTCTGACACGCAGAGGGATGCACTTCTCTGTTGCACATGCTCTGGACGCTGTCTAAGGGAGCTGTGGGTAGAAAGCAAAGGAGAGGAAAACCTTTCTGGAGCATTTTCGCCTTTTTACCAACAGAGGGATTTGAGAGCCTTTCTCCACTGCAGTCTCTGGCAACGGTAGTCGTAGGAAACGAAGGATGTGTGTCTCTAGTAAACATGGCCCTGTGGATGCCGTGTCGCCTTCAGCCAATGGTTTTACATACGGCACATTTACCAGGAGAGGCTCACTGAAACGCGGGCGAAGAAATCTCTTCCAAGGCACCAGAGAGACGGATCTACCTCTGGAAAGGAGTGATCGTCTGCTTAACAGCTCAGAGCTACATGCACATGAGTTTGGGTCAGGAAGTCAAAAATGCCATAACACCAGATTGAATTTAAATTGTATGGGGTTTATAAGAAAGTAGACTATTATTATGATGCTTGGGCTAATGTTTTCCTCTTTTGGAAAGCACCGTGGGATCATTAGTGCATATAAGTGGTTAGGCAGGGGTTGGTTTGATATCTTGTCTGTAAGGAAAATCTTCCAAGAAGGCACTGGCTTTTAACTGCGAGCTCCACGGGGAGATAAGACGCCAGTTACGGATGAACCAACCCAGCTCTTCTAGCACAGGAGGTCTCCCCTGGTGACTGCATACCCAAGGCTCTTCCATCCCACGTTTCAGATCTGACCCACCATAGCGCTTCACTTCTAATCAGTTCTTTTGTCCTAATACCTGTTTATTGCCTCCCAAGTATTTTAAAATGCCAATAATCTCACAGCTTGCTTGCTTGCTTTCAACCAGGCTGGAAAAATGGCTTTATTAATGCTGCGACTGTGATGCTGCCTGTGTGTGAGCACGCCTATGCATGTGTGCTGAGCTCTGACAAGATTACAGCCGGAGATGGTCTGACTACAGGCTACATCCTATTTAGGCTTCTGCAAAGATTAGAAAGAGAAATCTCCCTTTTGTCTTTGAAGCTAGAATGAATGCCGAGCTTTCAGCAGTCTGTAAACTGCAGCAATTCCCCTGAAAAATAACAGCAACTTTTAAATTAATGATTTACTGTTAAAACAAGAGATAAAAAAAAATCTGTCACTATCTGCACTCCCCTCTCCCCCTTCACCCAGCTGAACTGTACATGGATATTGGATCTCTTTTGTTGGCAGAAATTCTAGTAATCTCTAAAGGACGTGCTTTTTCTGCCTTCTCAGACTACCTCACTGAAGAGAATTCCAAAGATTTCTGGAAAAGCTTTTTAACATAGGCAGCAGAGCTCCCCTCCTCATACCCCCTTCCCTCAGTATCATTATCATTTACAGGATTGATATGACCATGTAAATACTTTGTGGTTACATGGAAAATACCTTACAAATACATAATAATTACAAGTTCGTGCAGATTACTTAGTAAATACATTCGAAGCAAGAAAATAGTTCAAAGATTAATTATCCTTTAACTCGCAGTATTTAAATTATTTTCCCCCAAATGTACGGATATATTTGTAGCGACTTCAAGGCTGATGGAGAAGGGGTTATGAAGGTTCTGATCTGAGAGGAAAAAATGAAATTTGACAGCCATGGATTATTTAAAGCATGCAGATGTGAGCCATATAACCATTACACTTTGATGCAAATCATAGAGGAAAGCACAGGAGGGATGGCCTCTACAGAGAAGTAGTGGACAAAGTTAGGATTTCCTGCCATCGACTTGAAATTTAAACGAATAATCATTTAATGGCAGTACAGCATTACATTCCTTGTTGCATGTATTAATGTCAGCATCTGGGACCAACATTTTGACAATTCTATTAAAATGCTTCACCATTCCCTATCTAACACCTGTTAGCTCTAATTTTCTTTCCTGAGACTTACATCAGTAGACAGTGTAGATTCCAAATCATTTATCACTTTTAAAGTGCTTCCATATGAGCTTTTTGGGAGGCTTATCTTGGCCTTAGGAAAACCTTTTCTGAATGTATTAAAATTCAGTACTTAGAGGGGGGAAAAAGTGTAGACATCAATGTATCATAGCATTCATGTCTGGTAATTATTAGCCTAAATTACAGCTCGCACATGACTTGACAAAGTGGACTACGCATTTAAAAAAGCTGCTCACTAGGCATGCGCTGCTCAATATGTTCCAAGTTATTGAGATGTCAGTCAGTAATCATAAAGCAAACACCCCTCACTGAAGGGACCCTGCTAAGAAGGCTATGAAGCCTGGGGGACTACCTAAAAACGTCAGAAACGTTACAGCCTAAACGAATGACATCAGCAAGAGAACATGTGTTTAAAAACATGTGCAATTAGCTAATACAATAAAATGCAAATCCTGGAACACGACAGACCTGAGGATCAGTACCTGAGAAGGGGCATTTAAAAACAAAAAAATATATTCTACTCTGGAGTATAAGAAAACATTAAAATATATTTTTTAAAATATAGGAAACATGAAAAATGATCACATGGGTGTTTTTATAGCTGTGCATTGTGGAAAGAGGAAGAAATGCGTTATATCCTTTATCTACCTGAACATATTAGGCTTACTTATCATTATGTATGTTACATCACCCCCTGTGTTGCTCCTATCATGCAAAACAAGGTGTACTGCGAATTAAAGCAATGTTTGTAATCTCTCACCTTTTACAACGCTGACCAGAAGTTAATCAGCTTGCAGAGAGATGAGTGTTATGTACAGTATTTCAGAAGTATTTGCCTTTGCAATGCAATATCCTTATACGAGAGATAAGGCCTCACCTATTCCCACTAAAGCATACAGGAATTTTGCTGGTGATGTGGGCGGGTAAAAGAGTGGATCCACACGCAGTAACTACACCAAGGGCCCCTGCTGCGACGGTGCAAGGTGATGTGATGGAAGGTGATGTCCAGGAAAGCAGCCATGGGTACTGCAGACTGGACTGTCTGACTTTCTTTCAAGGCAAATTTTCCGCTTCTTGTCTAAATCAGAAACGTGGGGACGAGTCAGCCACGAAAACTTTTGAGCATCCTTGGAGCCATTTGAAAAACTGGACTTTACTTCTCTGCATTCTTCAAAGGCACCTGCAAAACGCCGACAAACACACAGCAGAAAACAAAGCACACAAAGCAGCTGGCAGCGACCAGAAATGTGTGCTCCCATGGACAGTTTAAAATGTCCGTCAGCGCACAGATACGCACCTTTACTTTCACACGTCTGCTGTTTACTAAATAACATTTCAGCACAGTTTTCATCTTATAAGGAAAGTGTTTGAAACTTGGAATAAGTGCACTTAATTAAAGGAAGGCTGTGAAAATGTGCACTAATCTGATATGACTAATAGCAAAGTGCATGAAATTGCTAATTAGAATTTCATTAAAGGTGCTGCTTTATCAGACTGCGAATATCACAACCTTTAAAATTCTTTCAGGAAAGCTTAATTCCTTTTCAAACAGAAATATTCTTTAAAGACATTTGATTTGTTCTGAAGGAATTTGTAGCTTAGGCTGAAACATAAAATGTTGCCAATATTCCATGGGAGTAATATTTGAATAAAAATATGTATCAGGTACTTTCTTTCATCAGGCAGATGAATAATTTTTTTTTGAAAATATTATTGTTCAAATAATACAATCAGCTAAGAAAAATAAAGTTTAATCTTTAGATTGTTTCAAACATGATTTATTTTTATGCCTGTACTGTAATATTTGATATGTTTTTGCTTTAAAGCAGGAAAGAAATAAAAAGCTTGCTTCAAAAGTAGTGTATGAACAATAAAAAATAGGGCTATGAATGTAATTTTGTATAAATACATAAGGTATTGGATGTGCAGAAAGAGGAAATTAATTGTCTGCCTTGATTTTTAAAAAAAACATCAAGAACTTCTATGCTTTGTGAAGTGTCTTCTAACATCTTAAAGAGAAATTTAAAAATATGTCTGTATTTCTAAGGTATTGTTGGAGAAAACCTCAAACTTTGCACAAATTCCTATATTTCTATACTTAACTAAAATATTAATCCATTTTACCTCTCTTTTTCTCCTCACTGACTCTTCAATCCTACTGCTTTTTATGTATATTATTGCCCCTCACCTCTCTTGTTTGACGGCAGAGTTTCCCTCCCGTTTCGTTGTTACTTTTGGAATGAACACCCTGCCGTGGGTGACGATTTGCAGCCGCACAGGTACCTTTGGCCCAGCCATCCCCAGGTTTGCAGCCCCCTTCTCGCAACGCATGGGGCAGTTGGAGGCTGTGCAAGGCACTGCACCACAGCAGAGCCGCCGGCACACTGCAGGGACGCAACAGCAAAGCTCACCTTGCTTTCAGGTTCACTTTTGCGACGGGAAAAACTACTCCCCATCAATTTTTGGTCCCCGACTCTTAGGAAATGCCCTTCTCTTTGCAGTCCCTGATCCTTCCTCGGTCAGAGCAGGTTCCCCGTGCCAGCAAAGGGCTTTCAGTTGTCCTGTCTGTAGTGAATTCGTACTCGCAGATCGCACTTTTGACAAAATTCTCATTTACTGATGTGTCACACTGCAATTTTTGGCCTAGCAGCGGGCAGGTTTGTTTGCATAAATAGAGCAGGATCGGGACTTAAATATCTTTGTTTCTTTTTCCTTGAAATTTAAGTTTACCAGAGTAGGAAACTCCTAGAAGGCTGCCAGCGGAACTAAAGATCATTGAAGCAGCTGAAGTTTACGTGTGTTAAAAAAAAATCCGTCAAGGCTCCCCATTCGTGGACTGCAGTTACTGTCACTAATACTAGCAAAGAAAGACGTACTTTTGCCAGAATTAAGTATTCAGAGCACATTTCTAGAAACTCAAATTAAAAACTAATCAATGCAAATTTGCATGACAAAAAGATTCTTGGAAATGGATAAAGAGTGAACAGAAGAATCTTTACTTAGGAGATAGTATATTATTACTTTGAGCATTTTTTAAAAATCACATGTCAATTACAGTTTGGTGTGATTTCAGCTCTTGTTACAGGTATTTCGTGCCAATAGGTATTTTATCTGTTGGACAAAGCAACACATAAAAGTAATTTCAGCTTTCTTCATAAATATGCCAAGTTTCTTTATGTACATTTGCTTTCTACAATAAATACATTGATAAAAAAATCAGTCTAGACTCAAATAAATGAAAATTATGCTTATTAAATCTAATGTCTGGTGTCAAAAGTGAGGTGTCAATCTTACCTATCTTACTTCTAAGCAAGGCAAACAAAGCCACTAATTATAATATTTAAGTTTAAATATAGAATTATTGTTCAAATATAGAATACAATGGTGTGGTTGTTCTTTCTACAGCTATATGATTAAGACTACTTATGTCTCATTTTATGCAAAATAAATGACACATGATTGTGATTTAATTCGTGCTAAGTAAATGTCTACAGGGATTTATGACAAGAAAAGCAATAACAATCCATACCTTGTTACTTGTCAATAACTGCATTCAGAACAGTGGGGAGTGGGGAAAAAGAAATAATTTCTCAGAAAACCCCACACATATGCAAAAGGAGTAGAGTGCAATAATTTACATCATGTTAATCTAATGCTGCTGGTTGTAATACAGGGGGAGTTATAAATTAATGTAGTTCTGCACTATTCTGCCTCATTTTATTCTCCCTTGCAGAATGCCACCGCTCCCACATTCAGTGTGCCTCGATCCCCGTTGCTGGCAACACGATTAGCGCGCTCCATAAACATAACAAGCTGCGTTTAGTAAACTGTTTGCTGAGCAAAGGTAAGATGCTGACATTTACAATTTCGTTCTTCAGAAATTATAAGATGGATAATGTTTTGGTGAGCAAAAGAAAAACAAGAGCAGGAATAGGCTCCGGTCCTTCCCGCTTCCCACAGCGCGGTGAGGCGAGGCATGCGTGGCTTCCAGCCGGCGGCTGGTGCCGGCGGGGGACCGTCGAAGGTGGAGTTGGGGGCTGGCCTCCTACACGACCACAACGCTCCAACGTGGGCAGGGGCTGTCCCCACCACCCTTCTGATTTTGATGGTATAAAGGAATAACAGGAAAGTCTTGATGCGTCTGGTTTAAAGGGGATTCAGCTGCTTGGCGGGAGGCGGGCAGCTGCTGCCAGAGTGTCGTGGGGACCCACAGGACCAGCCCCGAGCAACTCGCCTGGCAAACCACACGGCTGGTATAAATGCAAACTACTGATTTTTTGCGATGAGATTTAAAACCATGTAACTAACTGCTTCACTGGGTGTTTTACCTTGTGTTGATCGTGGAGCATGATGTGAGGCTTTTTCGAGGTTTAGAAGGAGAATTTGTCTGAAGGTTGACTTTGGCGGGTTGTAGGTTCCAGGATTGATGCTGAATCTGGCTTGGGGTAAAGAAGCCAGGTTTGTTTGCAGGATTTAGAGAGTTTGCACTGGTCTGACTGAAAGTTGTCTGCTTAACTCCAAGGACTGTGTGCACTCGTACAATGGCCATGGTACCAATCTTTGCAGCTCCAATGTGCTTTGTTTTTTCCTCTTCCTTAGTCCTTGCCATGTGCAAGACTCCGCAGTTCTCTCCCTTGTTTAAACATTTTGCTGCACAAATACCTGCTAAAACTCATAAAAATCTTGATGCTACTCATGTTCACTGCATGAGTCACTTCCCCTGTTGCCTTTGGACTTCTCAAGACAAATCTCTTTTGCAAGTTTGTGTGTAAAAAGTAAAGCAGCCCAGTGTTTTTCGAAGACAAGCTAAGAGAAGACAACTGATTTTTCCCACTTTTTGCTGCATATAGCTTGAAACTCCAGCTCTGCACACAAATTGCTAGAATCTGGATTGTTTTATCCTAACCTTTATAGGTAATCCCAAAAGCCTACCTAATCAATTGAAGATCATAAAATATTAGACTTAATACTGCAAAGTGCTGCTTTATAATTCACATAACAAGCTCCTAAATAATTCAAATAGCAAACATATCCTGCTACTCGGTGATAGGAGGTTGTTTAGATCAGGCAGAGAATGTCAACACAAGCCACATCTCATGGATCTACCACATTTCGGGAACCCTATTAAGTTAATTGCTAGTTTCTGACGGCAGAGAGCATGCTGGGAGCAGGGTGAGCTTTATTAGCCACTCGGGCATTTGCAAACATCAGCCATTTTGTCCCTACCTGTATATACCAGGCACAGCATGGAGAATGCAAATCAAATTGTGAGACAGTAACTGGCCTTGGCATCACCTTTGCACTGGATTCATTTGTGAATTATAGTAAAGGTTCAGAAGTCAATTGTTTCCTTGTTAGATTTTTGTATAATACCATATATGTGTGTATATATATATTGCAAAAGCCTAATAAGAACAATCAAGTAATTACTTCATTTTGAACTGCATGTTTAATGCGCATAAAAAGGTAATCAAACTGTGGTGCCTCGCGTCTTCGTAACGGAAGTACTTTGAAGGCTATAAATACACCAGAACCTTCAGAGTAAGTTGGCAACACAATCTGATTTTCATTAGGTACCTACCTTGTAGCACTAATGAACACAGGTGCTTTTTGCTCTTATATATGTTTTAGACCAATGTTTTGATCCTTTTGGTCATAGTTTTCATTTTCTGGCTTTATTTTTTAACTACCCACTGGTTTCAAAGATTCTTAGGAGAGAAGGAGGAGGAGGAAAAGAAAGAGTCTCTAAAATAATTTGAGATGAAGTTCTATCCATCCATTCCTGGCCTGATCCAAGCCCCCTTGAAGTAATTTAAGAGTTTTGAAGATACTTTTGTGGTCTCTGGCTCACACTTGTATCTTTATTAATTCTATGTATTATGGACCACCCAGTTTTCAGCTGGTGTGTCAGCTTCAGAGTAATCACTCTAGCTAAAGATCATATTCAGATACAAATATATAGGGAAGTGAAATTACTTGGCCATATAATCCAATAAATACTTCTATTACCCACAAAACTGTGTCCTTCAATCACAAGATCAACTTGTCAAACAGTGTAGATAAAAAAACAGTTGCATTCAACGGTGTTGTAAGTACGATGCAAAACTCAGTTACTTTTCAGAAATCAGCTAGTGTAAAAAACAAAGTCCATTCACCGCAGGCATGGAGAAGTATTGCTTTTCCCTACTCTGGACTCATCACAGATTCACAGTTTAATTTTTGCAGGAGTCCATGTAGTGCTGTATTTCATGGCTTATCTCTTCACTAGCCACCACAACAGCGACCAGTGTTGTTGCATAAATATTACAAATGTATTTTCCAGGCATAGCTGGTATTATTTGGAGTCAGCGCTACACATCTGAGATGTATGAAAAATTCTAAATTCCATTTGATAGCTCCCAAATTGACTTGTTTCATTTAATTAAAAAAGCCATTTTAAGAGTGAGCCGATTCACCAAAAAAGTTTGACTCCTCTTTTGTGTGTGAGTGTGTATAAATATATGTATGTATGTGTACGTATATATACACACACATCTGGCTGAGCATGTGTTCTGTATTGCTTCGAAAGATGCTAAGTGTGGAAACTGTAAAAGGCTGACTGAAGTTTGCAATTCTCTGAAGATAGGGCCGTTGTGAAGATAGGACCAGTATGTTCTGCTAATTCTGGTACTTTTGAAAACAATTGTTTCACATCAGGGCATAAGATGGAACACACTTGTCTTACCTCCCCCATTATGCAAAAATATAGTATTTTTGTGTTGCGCACAGTCGGCTTGAACCCATGAGGCTGAGCCTTTTCTGATCGCTAGAAACAGGAAGATAGAAGTGTTACTGCTGCATCATCAGGCACTGAATAAATGCAAAGGTGGAGGCATCCCAACAGCTATCTCCCAAGCCCCTTGACACATCAATCTAACATCTCTTTTGCTAATTGAAACCTTTTCACACAACCATTGTAGTTCAAAGGTACCGTACTAATTATGTGTTTGGAAATAACCCTTTAAAAACCAAAACTCAGCAAGTACTTTCATGTCCCTGAGTGGGTACATCAGAATTGAGCAGCAGATGTCAAATATACACCGATGTGCCTCTCTCAGGTGCTGGACATGCATGAAAAGGATAAAATATGTTGCAAGCTCTCTTTGCCAGTGAGTCCGTAAGGGGTTTAAGGCTGTGGCTTCCAGCCCACTGCCATTCATAAGCTAGGTGGCAAGGTAAAATCTCGCATATTCCTTTCTGTGGTTTGTTTATCCACTGCAAAGAACATAAAAAAATTGATCTAGCAACATGCATGAACTGCAACCACGTTTGATGGCTCCTGAAGGATTCAACTGTGTCTATTTAGCTGGAGGAAAAATGTGTGTTATTTATAAAATACGCTTGTCTCCTTTCCAGGACTGCCAACAATAATGTTATGCAGTGTTACAGAGCAAGATGACAGATCTCTGGGTCTCATGCCAGTAACTGATCTCTCGTAACGCTGAGAACTAAATATAAAATCAGGAGCTGGAGAGATGAAGAAGTTATGCACCTTTTGGACCGTTTCGTAGTTTACTAGAAAGTAAAGGGTTCTGAAACTTCAGCTGTAAGAAACCATGGGCTGTGGAATCTAAAATATTAGGCACCCAGCGGAGGTTTTATACAGTAGTTTCCCCTAATCTCAGAAACATCTGTTCATTTTTAAAAGTAAATCTGTATACAGTTTACATTTCAAGGAGGGTCAGATTCCATTCTTCAATTTCCTTTGTGTGTGTGTGTGCGTGTGTATCATTTATTGTATTCACAACTAGCGTGGGTTTTATCCCCGCTTTCTTTTTCCTCCTGGTGTTGCCTATCCCCTGGAAATAAAACTGGCTCCTTTTTCAGTCGAGTCATATGTGAATGAAAACAATTGCACAAGCGTCAGCATGTGATATTCCCCTCTGTGCAAAACTGGGAGCACCCCAAGCAATGCAAAAAATAAAATACCTTCTGGAGACAAGGGAAAGGATTTTCCTTGTACTTGGAAGCTGCAGGACTCCCAGGGCACGTCAGCCGATTGATTACTCGTTCACTCTACTTTGTTTCTTTTCATAGCACAAATAAGATTTATGACAATTTGGAGCTGAGATAAAGTTTTGAAGCTTCATTTGATTTTTTGGCTTCAAAGAAGGAAGCCCCCAGAACAGAGGCACTGGGTTCTTATCACACAGAATTGATTTTTCTGGAAGCAGCTCTTCCATTCACTGACTTGACTGGAGGCCCTTTTTCTAGGAATGCCTTCCCAGGAATTCAAGGGCTGGCAGTGAGCATAAGGAGACTTTCCCTCCTAAGTTTCTTTCTTCTCTCCTAACCACTGGTGTTGGTGTCCAGATTGCCCAAGGCACTGGGGATTTGTTTTTAAACATTCATGTATTCTGCTGATGATCAAAATGTGCTTTTCTAGCAGTAACACAGCAGGTCAGCATAGCAGAGAGAAAAGAAGAACCTGCTTACACAAGTTGGCTTTCTGCTTTTAGAGTACTTGATGAGTGCTGCTGCAGAATTACTGCTGGTCCAGGTACTCAGACCCTGTGGGTAAAGCTAAAGGGCATCCCAAGTGTGTAAGGAGAAGAGCAGAAACAAAATCTTTGTGTAAGAAATCACTTCCTTAGTTTTGTTGTTTTAGGTTTTTTCTTGATCACAGCTTTCTGGTGAGTCAGTTGCCATGGAAGCTAATGACTTCAAGAAGAAATAAGGGCAGGTAATTTTGAATAGCAAGACAGAACTTTAAACTGGCCACATCTGGTGTGGAGAGCTGACCTGTCCTGTTAAGCGAACAGATTGTTGAATTATGATTCTTATTGACATCTGTGGCTTTATTCCTCTTTACAAATTGCAGCAATATTATCTGGAGCTTATCGAATTCTAAGTTACTATGGCTGGATCCAAATCTAACTCGAGTCGATCACACCCTTTGGTCATCATTGCTATGTTCGGCCCTACAAGCCTAGTGTGTGTCTATGCAAGTGTGTTGAAAATATGCCAAGATGGACTTTGTAGATCAAGGTCGCTTGACGACAAAGGAACCCAGCCTTACCAAGCACACCGTCTTCTGACTGTCAGCCAGCGGGTTCCAGCAGATGTGAATCCACATGTTCATTGCAGCTAGGCATTGACAAATCTGTAAGATGTTGTATTTGATGGCAAGGAGATGTACAAGTAAGTATAATCTTCTCACTCCTGGCATTTCAAACCACTTTGTCTTTCTTGTTCTTCCAGCAGCCTCCTTGTTGAGCAATACCAGGCAAAGGCCAGAGTTTGTAAATCTTTGCCTGCAGGAACTTTAGAGATGTAGGAACAAATACTAAGAATGCTCAGGCCTTAGGGAAAGGCCTGAGGTCCTCAGGACTTCAACGTTTATCACTGGAGGTGTTTTGGACACAGGACAAAAATATTTGGCAGTGTTGAATGAATCAGATACTGCAAAGCAATCCAGAAAGATGAGTGTTGATTTACCTGTTTCTCTCTGAAGAGAAGGAGGAGACACAAGGGAAATGAGATACTGTTTTTCTTGATCAAAGGCCATGGTGCATGACTGGAGTGAAATGTATCAACTTCCACGCTTTGTGTAGCTGCTGCGATGGTTGATGAGAAATGTAGAGGTTTGGTGTCTCTTTGACCAAGCTCTGCGAGCTTGCAATCGTGTTCACGAGGAACCATCACAAAGGTAACCAGGAGCTGTCAATTTAGAAAAACTTAATCTCAAGCCTTTTTTCTTTTTCCTGTTGATTGGACTTTTTCATATTTCAGAGCAGATAACCGATTCCCTTATGCAAGATGATGTCCCTCACAGAGGTCTTCAGTGATCAATCTTTTATCATGTTGGAAGAAACAGAGCCAAAAGAACATATCCTGGTTATATCCTGTATGATTAAAAGGAAGATATTTAATTTCTGATCCCCACTCTTTCCTGTTGCTCCTAGTGATACCTAAACTCACTCCAGATACAAAGAAGTTTAAAATCATGAACCTGAAAAATAAAATGCAAACACGCTCCTGAATCTTGAAAATGACCTTTCTTGTTTGAGTTAAAACTATTCAGATCAGTTGAAATACTAAAAAAAAAAACTGTAAAGAAAATGAAGGCCTTGTCTAATGCTCAAGTTTTCCTTGGGGAAAGTAAATTTTGGGAGAAATTTCCTCACAAACAAACCTAAATGAAGTATTTCTACTTATGACTGTCAAACCCTTGTCGTGGACACACAGTACTGTTAATGGAAAAAAAATAAATGACAATTTTCTAAATGAAACTAGAAGAAAAGATGGCTTTTTTCAGAAATGTCTCTTAATTTGGAACTTTTCTAAGAATTCCTCATGTTTTTGTAGGCTGGATAAGGAGAGATCTGGATTAATATTGGTTTTACAAAACCAAACCCAGATTAAGAAGGTTGATGAGAGCAATGTAAAACCACTCCAGTTTACTCAAAACTTTTATCTGTTTCCCCCTGCAACTCTAAACTTTTGTGGGTGAGATAAAATAGAAACTGAATCCAAACAAGCCGGTTTTGCAAAAGCTCCTCAGCTCTTCTCTAAAAATAAGATTAAAGAAATCCTCTAGGCTGCAGAAGATGACTTTATCTTGTTACATTGCAAACCTCATTCCCTTACTTTAAATCTTCTTCTCTCTTACTAAAGATAACTAATAGGGATGCTGAGAACCATTCTATTCTGTTGACTTCTTTAAACATAAAGCAAGCTATCAATATCTGGCTTTCAAGGGGTCTGTCTGCTACCGTTCTCAAATACAAAAGTTTATAGTCATATCATTATAAGAAAGATGTATTTCTACACATACTAATGGAATTTACTTTTGTGAATCTTATTGAGGAACCCGGCACACTGAGGACATTACTGTGCTATGATTTGCACTGGTGTAACAGCCCTGACTCCAGCAGAATTACGTGTGATTTTCTCTACATTATTCCCAAGCAGAGAGGGGTCCAGAGACATTGGGGTTGGACATGGACAGGAAACAAAATTCAGTGCCTTTTTAAGATAATTCATACCAATGGAATACGTTCATTAAAATCACTTTCTATTACAAAAGAAAATGATAATATGGTGACTTTCCTGGAGCTGTATTCAATTCTACAAGAGATGGACTTTGTGTGGCAGGTCTAGACATTTGTCTGGACATGTCCTACAGATTCTTTATATGAACTCTTATTTTTAAAATAGCACAGATGATAACAGTTTGCATAGATCTGTCAATATGCAGGATTCTTGGGAAAGAAGTATCCAGCAGGGAGGGAAGAGGCAAATTTTTTTTTCATTTGCCCCACCAGAGAATTTAATGGCATTACTCTAGATCTGTAAATACTTGAGACCAGATTCTGGCTCAGCATCCCTTCCACAGCTAGAACTTACTGAAAATGCTGACTGACACAATAACTTAATAAGGATCAACTAGAATCATCCAAGTCTCTGAGTACTTTCCCTGAAGATGTTTTTTGCTGCTTTTATTCAGCACTGCATGATGAGTCCATTTCACTATCTGACACCCTGTGGGCCAAGTGCATCCCTGTTGTACAAGATGTCTCATATTCAGAGAATTACTTTGGGATGAATGAGGTCTCTTGTGTTTGTACTAAGCATAATACAGACACTAAACTGTGGATTATCATTTCCTAGTGGGAGACCTGTGTCTTGTGATGAGATTAAGAAGGATGCAGCTGTGAATGGGACCAGTTTGGCTAAGTTGCCCTAAAAAATTTAACTAGAGTAACTTTGGGTTGTGAAAACCTGGCTATGTGCTATGTTCAAGAATAAGCTCCCACATAAAATCCTTGCAAAGCATGTGCAAAGCTCCTTTGTGGTAAAACAGAGCTGTTTTGACTAGCCATATATGTTTCCTGTGTAAATCCGCCACATCCTGGTCTATAGCTTGCTTGCATATCAAGTTTTCATGTGAGTCAGATTCCCAAGGCATCTTTGCAGAATAATAAAGTCATACATGACCGTGTAAATGACACCGCTTGAAAAAAGCCCCTTAGTCTTCTTTTCAAAGTTTTTTCCAAACCCAGATTTACACATTCCTGTTTCAAAAGCTGCTCAGATAATTGCCAAAACAAGAGCACTCCACTACACTCATCTCTAATTAGTAAAATCTGACTTTTGTCTTCTTGTGACAATAGCTTTGTGTGTCTCTGAGAAAAGGGGAGATTTGTAGGATACTGGTGATATTGATTTTGAGATGGCATTTTTTCATCTTTTTAATAGAACTAAATTAAAGGCAGTATTTCTGTTCATTTAAACTATAATTTGTGCATTCCTTTTATCATTACAATCCCTGGGAATGTGGAAGATACAAAATCAGTATAACACATTAGCAATAGATAAAACCATCTAAATAAACATAATAAGCTTTCCTATATGTCTCTAGACCAAACCTTATCTAAAAATACCCTAATGAAGCTGAACCATCCAATTACTTGTTTCTTGGAGGAACCCCTTATTAATGACATTGCAGTGAGGGAAAAACATTAATTATTGGACACAGTGGGATCTTTTACATTCTGTCTAGTCTGGACAGCACCAATTAATACAACAATAATTATCAGCTACCATGGCAGGTTGGCTGAGCAGAACTCCTATCTGCTGATTGGGTGGGGAATGTGGGACAGCTCTCAGGCTGTGCAGATTTCTCAGGCTTAGACCTCTTTTATTTTTTGCATTGCTATGTGAAAACTGAATCCTGCAGATATTAAAGCAGGTGGATTACTCTGTTGAGTCAGGGGCTGCTCCTATGAGAAGGAAAGCACAGGTGCCATCATGTGAGAAATGCCATTTTCTCCTCCATCTCCCACCCACCCACTGTCTGACTTTCTGTTGTTTGAGATTTAACATGATTACTCCCTCGATAAGTTGAGTATGACAGTGCAGGTTCTCAAAGATGTCTGTTTGCTTGCTCCCGTGTCCTCTCTCCAGCTGTCTTAAAATGACAGTTTACAAATGCAGAAGCAAATGTTGACATGATTTATTGCCGGCGCTATTGCTACAGTCTCGAAAGCGGAATGCCTATTCTCGCTCAAATTCAACCTGAGGCAAACAGCAGGGATGGGAAACTTCAGCTCGAAAGGTTAAAGTCTGCAAAAGTTAGAAGCGAGAGACTAGAGCGGAACAATGGAAAGTGTTAGACAACCTGAATAACAGGCGTTACTACTCCACCGCCTGTAATAATAATAATTCACCTTTTATCCATTGAAGATAAAAGGACACAATGTGGGAAAATTAAGCTGTATAGACATCTTGGGGATATCTCATCTGAGATCACACACCACTTCTTTCTTGTGGTTATCATGATTTTATCAGAGCCACTTTGAAGTCTATATAGCCTTATATCTCAGTTATCTACATTTCATCCTGTATGTATTTATTGCAGATGGGCCTAAGCTGCTAAATTCAGATCCAAATCCAGATTCTGATTTTGAACTCCCTAAGGTCCATAGCTAGCTTGAAGCTAGGGCTTTAGTTTGGAATCATCTCTATTTATGGGTAAGAAAAAGGATTTTGATATATGCTCTCCCAGAGTGCATTTCTCTATACATGTGCACACCGAGTTACTCTCACTTACGCATAAATCTAGGAAGAACAGAACATAGCTACGTAATTAAAAGCTGCCTACACTGTTATTCATATTTTAAAGAAGGATAAGTCTATAAACGAGCCTTAGCTTTGATATTTTGTGATTTCTGAGTGCTTTCCTTTACAACTCTAACAAATTTTTAACCCTGCTTTAACATCTGGAGCTCCAGCACAGACACAGATACCCTCAGCTCTCCCTTGCATATAGGTAAAAACTACAGACAGGCAGAGTGTTTCACAAATCTGTTTGCACTAGAGTCTGTTTTCCTGTGCTGCCTGTAGCCTTGACTCCAGCAGCAAGCAAACGATGACATAGACATAAATAGGGTTATAGAAAAACAGGCTGCCACTTTATTTAAAGCTCAAGAGGAATTCCCAAGAGGAATGAGTGTCCTGTTCACAGGGAAGGGACACCAACCAGGTACACCAGGAACAAACTTCCCTTGTTCTGAGACAAGGCTGTGTAGGATAAGCAAGCCCTCCGTGTTTAAAGGGAACCAGAAATGCTTCTACCTTTTGCATAATACTGATGTGCTAATTAGGGCACTGATATCCTCAGAGGGCAAACTCAAATCTGATGATATGTACAAAACACACACTCTCCTCTCTCTCTCCCACACACAGAATCAGAGAATCACAGAATGGTAGGCAAAGCATGATCAGACGGACAGTGGAAGCAGAAATCAAGAAAAGCAGCTGCAGAAATAGTGTAAAAAATGCACGTCTCAGAGATCAGGTGGCATTCCTTTGTCAGCAAGCCAGCTGGTTATACGGAGTCACTCTTCATCAGAACATTACCATTTGCTTAGCGACTCTCTTAGCATGCTGTATAGGGACAATCCAGACTTGCTGGGTCGTTTTGTTCTTCTTCATACAATCACCTGACTAAATGATAATGTATTAATCACACAATAAATTAAGGATAGATGTTACAGCCGTATCAGTATATTATTCGTGACAGTTTCTTCCTGTTGTTTTGTGATCTGAAGTATTTTGTACTAACATCTCTTTCTCCCCCTCTTCTCTGTCACCTGGGCTTTCTAAACCTAACGAGGTGATAAAATGGTCTCCACCAGGGATAATCCATTTTCCCAATATAACTTAATTCCTTAAAGCTTCACATCTGGAAGAGACTTCCAGAAACTACATCTCAGCACCAGGGAGCTGGCATTTCCAGCTCTGAAATACCATTCCTTGAAAATGAAAACCCTTTGTCTGACTAAAGACACATTGTGTCTGGCAATGTTGAGGAAAAGGCATTTCCACAGCAACTGTTGTTTATTTCTGATTATAAATATCCTGCTAAAATTAATGAGTACTAATAAAATGTCAGTGAAACTGGATAGGTGTCATTAAGTATTAGAAATGAATATGTATTTTTTCCTTCCATAAAACCTGGAGCTTCTAATTTAATGTTGTAAATGTGATGTAATATTTCTGCCTGCAATAAATTGTAAGAAGGGACAGTTTTTAAATGAACCTTAAGTCTTACTGCAACACATTTCATCATCCACAAAACACAGGAATGCCACAGAGAGACAGTCAGTTTATCAGGAAATCTTAAGAAAAACCTATTTGCCTGTAGCATCGCCCCACCATTCCACAGAGACTCTGCAAAACTTTTCTTGCCACACACCATCACTTGCCAGATTATGGAGAAGTAAGTGGCTGGAGGGTCAGCTCCTGAAATCCCTTCGTTTAGCAGCACTCGGAGCACCCAGTAATTTGCAGATGCCAGTCACTGCCCTCGGGGTAAGACATGCTACCAGGTCACTGGCAAACACATCAGCGGCCAAATCACGGTATGTGCAAGCGGAACTCCACTGATCTAAGACAGTTTGGTACTCCAGGATCTAAAAAAACCAGCCAATCTGTCTGCACACTTCCCTTTTCCCCATCAAAATACTATAAACCAATGTTCCTTGAGGATTTTAGCCCATGGCTTGCTTTAAACCATGAAGGACATCATGGTCCGGAGGGGAAAGGGAGGGATGGGAAGGGAGGAGCAGAAGGAAGGAAGGATCACGGGGAAGGCAGAACAAAGGTGGATGAAGGGAGGGAACAGTGTCATACCTCATTCGTTGGTCACAGTGCAGCAGAGGTTAAAAAAGGACTCATAGCAGTTATCCCTCAACGTAAGCAGACTGCAAAAGCCATGCAAAGAGTGTGTTAGGGACACCACTTAGCGGCATCATCACCATGGCATGATACAACACTGCAGGATTTCTTAGTACATTTTCTGTCAGCACCATTAACTTGCCATGCCAAGATGATGAAGATAACCCACGTTCACATACATTCCTTTGGTCCACAGTTAGAAATGAGATTTTTTGGCAGTCCGGAAACGCTGTTCTGATAAGCATCCGCATTTTTTTAATTCTCCTCCTTTGATCTCCCAAGCAATCAAACCTGTTCCCAAAGATCCTGCTTTAGACCTCTAGCTCCCACACAACTGTTATTTCCAGCAATCCACAAAAAAGGGAAAAAGGAGCTCCTGCAAGGATTAAGTCAAGAGCGTAATCTAGAAAATAAATAACATCCTAAAGAATTATTTTAAATTGTAGAAGAGAAAGTTTTCATCAAACCTTCCATTTTTAGAAAAATTGAAAATGGACTAGTGCAAATATTTTAATGAAAAAAAAATCTCTGTAAAATATTTGGCCTTTAAAATACATGCAGCTTTTTTATTTTCAGACTATTTATTTACCTCAGATACCTGGTAACCTGTCTCATGGCTGACACTATAGTTTCATTACCAGTTCTGAAGCAGAGGTAACTTGGAGAGATCCACTCACAGCAAAAACAGATTCTGAGGCAGGGCTTGAACTAAAGAAATTGGCGTTGCCACAACTCTTCACAGTTCACTACAACTATTTTTTAAGACACAACACACGAAGGGGTTTTTATTCCTACAAAGAGAAATACTTTCATTAAAGCTGAAATGTACTGAAAAGGCCATCAAACATAATGTTAATTTAATGGGTGACAAAATCTGACTCAAAATTTTATGAATTTTAGTTGTCTAATTTTAGTAATGAGCCTCAGTATAAACAACGGCACCAATTAATTCATTTTCTTTTAAGAAGGCTCATAATGTACCTAAAAGACTGCTGTTCTGTCTAGTTAAACACTCATGCATTAAAATGCTAATAATTAAACTGTTATGACTGACTAATGAACTCTGCCAACTATAAATGATGGTCTTGTTAGATTCACTGCACAGCAAGGCTTCTTTTGTACTGAAAAAGTTAAAGGTTAAAGAGCTCTTGAAAACAGCGAGCAGCATCTAGAAGCAATTACAGTTTTTTCCTGGAAACTAATAGTTGTACAATAATGTTTCAATTCGCACTCTGAAAAAAAAAATTACTATGAGCTCCATTCATCAGAGCAAATCTGCAGCTTTCTTCACCATGGCAGGTTGTTAATTTGGCTTCTGCATCCAGCCTACTCAGCCTATAATCTAGTGTTTTGCAGAACCTTTTATTGATCCTTCTCATGGAAACGAAAAGGGCAAAGACTCAAGCTTGATGTGTGATACCTGTTGAGTAGCACTCACTCACATCAGAAAAACACGATGAGATTGAATTTCAAAAGCCTTATGTGGCAGATTTACTTGGATATACTGTTTATTCACTAGTTGTCCCTGTGCATTGACTTCCAGACAATGCAGTCTGTGGTAAATGAAGGAGATAGAGCTGGAATTTGAACTGTATGCTTGTGAGGAAACCTGTGATTACACCTGTGACCACAGCTACCCTTCTTGACAAATACCACTCAGGTGAGAAGACAGGAGATTCCAGTGTGATGACTCCATGAAACTGAGTTTCAGAATCAAGACTTCCTTGTGAACCTCACTTTTTCGGAAATTAAATAGAATTCCCTTCTTTAAAAATTACTCGATCTTGGATTCATCATTAAAAAAGAGTTTCTGGGAATCCTAGATAAAATATGACTGGTGGTCAACGAAGCTAATGAGATATAATTGAGCATGTACAGAACTGCTAAAGCTCAGAAAAATAAAAAGAAATTTCACCTCTAAGCATTTAATATCTAAACGTTTTTATTAATTTGACAATTCACTGAAGAGAAGTTACTTCACACTCACTGTAACTACCTGCCTAGCCACATTAAAAAAGATCTCTAGATGTGATTTATGCCAGTGTCTCCAGATGGACTGCATGCAATCAACAGCTCAGTTCTGACACTGCAGCTGGGGCTTGGGAACTTTTGGCTGAGGACCAGCAGGTGACAGTCAAGGGCAGTAACTTCTCTGTGGTATCTCTTGTGGTACCTTTGCTTTGTGGTGGGCTTGATAGGCAAGTGCTGCTTCGTTTGGTCCTCCTAGGGGTAACCCTATTCACCACTCCAGCTGCATAAGGATGTAGCTGGATTTACAGCCCTAATGGATTTTCAACACAAAAATATTGCAAGACATAAAAGGTAGGTGTTAAAGAAGAATGTTCTTTATTGATTCTTTATTTGATTTTTTTTTGATTCACATGGTTCAATTGCTCAAATATATGGTCCAATAAGTCACTTTTTAAAGGTGTCCTAAGAACATATGGGCCTGACTCTTAGACTGCCACTTAAATTGATAGCACTGACTTCCATGAGCAATCCCCTAAAAACTAACATCTTCCCAAAGGAAAATATCCTAATATGTGAGTAACTACAAACAGCTCTGGTTGGGAGTTGCAGAGCTTGCTCTGATCCTGGGCAGCCCTTCAGATGCAGCCGAGTATTTAGAGTCATTAACAAAACTCTCAGCTATTTTTTATGCACTTCCTGAGTCACACCAGATGCAGCTGCAGCGTTCAGGTAATGTGTCTGCAAGGTGACTACTGTCAAACCTCTTTGTTTGGATGACCATCTCTCCTGAAAGACACCTGTCTTATTTTGGGAGTCACAGTCACGAAGATCTGCCTACCGCACCTGATTTGCTGGTGTATGTGCTAAAACTGTATTCCTAACGGTAGTCCAGCAACACGCTCCGGTACTCTTGCCCTTTCACTGCTCTTTCTGTCCATTCAGTTATGCGCTATAAGAAGGCAGCTAAAGGTTTCCCTCGACTCTTTTTCTATTGGCCGTACTTGAATTGTTGAGAGATGTGTGCGTTAGAGAAATACTCTGTCAACTTGATTGCAGCTGAAATAACTTTTACTTCTGCAAAAGACAGACGGCTGCTTAGATGTCACTTCAGTAGCTCATATGGTGAACACACTGGTAGTTTGGAAAAATGTTGGAAAGGGATTTTGCAATATCGCACGAACAAGACAAACTGCCTTCAGTGTACCAGAAACATTTTCCAGCAGCAGACTTATCACACCTCCTGATGGGTCTACCTGTCTATGCACATTTCCTTTTGAATGCTGCTGTGGAGTTACAAATATATAAATATACATATAAATGTATCTCATGAAATTCAGGAAAGGGCCAGCATAATAGGTCATGAAAAGTGCAATTAATTATGTTGCTCTGCCTCCTTTATAGTAGGGCACACCTCAGCATGTGCAGGCTTTTGCTTGAGGTGCTTACGCTGGCTGAGGAATGACGTTATACTTCCAGTACAAATTTCATTTAGAAATAAAGTCCAGCAAAACTATAAAAGAATATTTTGCTTTTAATTTTCTCACTGTTATGAATTAACCTATATAAATCTCCAACATCAGAACAACATGGCTTTGTAGTATCAATGCTTCCTTATGGCATGGTGGAAATAATAATAGCAACTGTAATCACAAGGGATAACTGCATTCTTTGGATGATATTAAAAATACCTGTGAGTCACAGATACTACCTCCAAGAAGAGATTCACCATATCCACCAGTGGATGCAAGCCACCTGCTATTTTTCTTTAAGATAACTCTGCAGAGAAGAGCTTCTGATGAGTCAAAGGACATATTCAACTCACAGTCCTGAGGAAGAAGTTGTGTCCTGCATTGAGACAATAACTAGGAGCCAAACACTCAAATGCTCATCCCTGCACAGTCGATATAGGTGCAAAGAAATATACTTACTCTCAACTTGATTCAAAAAGCTTGTAGTATTCATACAAAACAGGCACAAGAGAGATGATTATGAACAGTCTACCAGTGTGAATTTTCTTAGGAACTGGCTGTTGTTCTGTTTTGAAAGTGAAACTTGTGAACTTGGCTCTTGTTATCTCCAGTACTGAGGGGCATGAATCACTGAATCATAGAATCACTTAGGTTGGAAAAGACCTTTAAGATCATGAAGTCCAACCATTAACCGAACACTGTCAAGTCCACCACTAAAATGTCTCCCTAAGTGCAATATCTACACATCTTTTAAATACCTCCAGGGATGGTAACTCCACCACTTCCCTGGGCAGCCTGTTCCAACGCTTGATAACCCCTTTGGTGAAGCAATTTTCCCTAATATCCATTCTAAACCTCTGGTGCAACCTGAAGCCTTTTCCTCTCATCCTATCACTTGTTACTTGGGAAAAGAGACCAACGCCCACCACTCTACAACCTCCTTTCAGGTAGTTGTAAAGAGCAATAAGGTCTCCCCTCAGCCTCCTTTTCTCCAGACTAAACAACCCCAGTTCTCTCAGCTTCTCTTTGTAGGACTTGTTCTCTAGACTCTACAGCAGTGAAGACCTCAAGTATATTTTAATCCAATTTTAGATAAAAAATTTGACTGATAAATTAAAAATACTAAAGAAGAAGGAAACCAAGAGAATTCCACACAATGTGTATAGAATATGGAACATTACTAGGAGTTTCAAAATTTATTCAGAATTCCCCCTTTCTTCCAAAATAATAATTTACGTTGGTTCTGGAAATACAGATGGTTCTATGTTAGCATGGCTACACAGCCAGTACCTATAAAGCATAGACACTGATTCTTCTACTCAGAAGGTGGTCAAAATGCCACCCTTCTGACACTTAGAGACACTCTCATTTGTACAATCTTCTTAATATATTTGTGGCAGGGAACTGGTTTAGAGAACTGGGAATACACAGGACATGGGAAAGGTCTGAATAACCCTCTCTTATCTCTAATTTTTGTTTCTGCAGGTTTTGAAACACTGTGGTCTGCGTACACACAGTACTGTTGACAAACTACTACAAATAAAAGGTCTTTCCTCGACATATTCGTAGCCAACAGGAGACAGGAAACATGCAGAATCTGCTTGGTCAGTATCTTATTGCTGGATTTCCAGCAGAATGTTGTAAAGTCCAGGGAGCAGAGGAATTTGGATATGCCTTATTATACCATAGTAGGGTGAAGACAAGCCTCTGAAAGGCAGCTCAGCAAACAATATCTTTTGAGCTCTTTCCTGATCTGTAATGCTGGCAACCTGAAATGAACAATAATGTTGTGAGGACCTCAGTGTGGACACTGAATAAAAAAAGATCCTTTAAATGTTAGATACACTGAATAAAGGTGTAGATGATACGAAGACGGTACAATACCAAAGTACAAAATCACCAGAACCCATTGGTTTTGAAAACTGACTTGGTCTATATTGGTTGGTTTTGTCTGGGAGAAAAAGTGGGAAAAATAGACCAGGAAGAAACTTTAACAACATATATATTTATCATATGAGAGAAGAGGTACTGAAAATGCAGACAATACTTCCAGGGAAAATTATTAGTCAAACATTGCTCTCCGAGGCCTAGTGTCTTGGCATGATGGAGAAGAGAAAACACTTCTAGATGAAGATAGCTACAGTATAAAATATATTTCACTCCTTTCTGTTGCTCAGCTTCCATAAAGTTCTTTCCTTGTTTTGATATCTAACATGACAACAGATATGTCAGCTAGGGTGTAGTTCATAAAAACAACAACAGTAAAAAGAACCAACTTTTAAAGAGAAAGAAAAAGAGCATGATAAGTACTAAGGAAAAGTTTTGTGAATTCAGGCTAGCTTTTCAAACATTCAGACCACCCCTAAAATAGCAGCCACAGTTCACAGGGGCCAGAGCTACACAAATTCCAGCTCTCCCTATGTGGTAAGTCTAATACTTTCTTTTCTTATGCTTTAAGGACTTCAAATAGGGTTTGTGCATTTGACTCCTTTTATCTCTTTCATAGAGTTCTCTCTGCTTTTAAATCCTTAAGTATCTCTGTCCTCCCCCTGCCATTCCTTAACAGATCCAGGACAGCACAAATAATGCCTCTTGGCTTTGAACACATCATGGCAAATTTCACTGACAGAGGAAAGATGTATGAGCAGTTATCTGGGATAGTTTTACACCAATCCATCTATTGTATGCTATGTTCACAATCTTGGGCTGGAATGAATTTCAGGCAAAGTGCGTCCCTCACAGACCACTTAAAAACAGAATAGGTTCTGTCTGAGGGTCCAGTCCCATCTGATGCTAAGCACCTTACAGCATCAGCACTTCGCTGAGAAATATTTCCCTTCAATTTCGCCAGGGCTGCACAGCGCTTTGTCTCTTGACAGTGAAAAGATGACAGGAAGGTGGCAACAGTTTAGGTACCTAAAATCCTACACAATTCAAGGAAAAAATGACCCCATCTGCATAACAGGATACCAAGCCAATACACTGAAATGAAGAAGGAAATATTTAAAACGAAAGGAAAAAAAGACCTCTTCTTGAATGATGACCCCGCAGGTTTCTCTCTTGCTTCTGCTATCAGGATCTACATGCAGGGTTTTTTGGAAGGCAACACCTGAAGGGACTCACCTGAGTAAAGCTGCATAATTTCGACCTGCATCTGCAGGACTGGGGCTTTTGTAAGATATTCATGACAGAAACTTGTATTTCTTCTACTGTATGGTGCCTGTTGTTCTTCTGAGCAGGGCATAAAACAAGAACTAATCATTACAATTCTAGCATGGAAATCCAGTCATTTGCATTTTCTAGGTATTCTGTATTAATCAGTGCATTAAGACATAGACTATTTGGTGTCTCCATGGTACTGTGCTTGCACACTTTGCCATAGATTTTAGCCTTTGTTGGGAAAAACAATGGTTATAGAAAAACAGGGACTGCTCTGTGATTGTACTGTAATTCTAAATGCGGGAATTCTGTGTTTCAGCTAAGACATATTTGCATAATTTTAAAGCTTGAACTGTAAAAAATTTGAAATGGCTGTAGTTTATACTGTGAAACATTTGAAAAGTAAAGCAGGTTTTTACAAACATTTTTGTAACAATGTATTTTAAAACATGAAATTCATTAGCAAGGAGAACACAGCTCGTGTAATGACGGATTGCTATAAGTAGATTTAATATATTCTAGCATTTAAATATTATTGTTGATCATAAAAGATTAAATGCCCTTTGGTTTCAATCCTCTTATTAAAAGCAGCAAATTCATTTTTCTTGAGAGTGGCAAATAAGTTTGAACCAAAATGTAAATGCTTAACAGACTCTGCATATGTGCACACAGGCGTGTGATGAAGGCATGGGGCATTTTCCCCAAAGCTTCAATTTCAACTTGCTCATTTTTTATCATTGTTTATTAACTATGTGGTTGACCTAAGACGAGCCTGAAGGATTACAGCATATTTGTCTAACTATTTAACAGAAGCTTATAAAATAATAGTATTTGTTAAACACCTCAGGTTTTCCTCCCACCGGCACTGTAATCTGAAAACATGAAAGCAATGGATGGGATGAATGCAAACACAGTGCTCAGTTGGGTCAGATGTGTCGGTTCAGCTTGGTTTGAACAGGTAACGCAGTCCCCAGTGTAACTACATTAAAGGGAGTTGCTGAGAAACCACTGTCAATCGTCTGATTTCATGCTGATTTGTTTCTGGATGGGAGATGCTGTTTGTCATTGGGTCGTTGAGTAGCTGGGATCATCAAATTCATGTCACCTGCAAGCAAGGGTGGACTGAAAAGCGTGACTAAATGGGGAGGGAAGCCAGGATAGTGTTTCACCATCACCTCTGTCCTTAAAATACCGCTTATGCTTGCCGTTACATTTGCTGTCTGTGTAGTTTCTCATGGGAACACTGACAACTTACGGGTCACAAAAGCAAAGCCAGCAAAAACTACGCTGAGACCAAAGCTCTGACGTACCATTACCTTGCTTGATCATCACCAGTCTAGAGCACGCTTTAGCAAGGGGGAACTGTGTGTCACACTGCTTCACGCTCAGCAGCCCAAACCCCAGTGATTTTTGGTGTGTAGACTTGTTTGGACAGGAGCAGTGGTGCAGCCCTGACTGGTAACAAAGCGTTCTTCACTAGTACTTCCTAATAACTGCACTGTCTGTTGCAGTCACGTGTTAAACAGAGAGATAGCCTGTTTTCTACTGTTTGATTAAAAGAAGAGTCTTATGTCTTAAAAGAAAAGAGCTCCAAAATTCGACACTCATAGCCTGCTGGAATAGGAACATGCTCCTGTTAGGATCTAGCGGATGTGCTTAGGTTAACAGGCACGTCTGTTCAGGCTCCTCTGTTGGCACTTTCCCTGTTAGCTGAGCCTGAACACAAACTACTTTTTCCCTGCCATGCTGCAAGATATTGTTGTACCAGCCTGTAATGCTGAGGTGTGAATTCAGAACCAGTCCCCAAGTCTCCTGCTGTGGTAGGTTTGATCTCTCTTTCCAGATTTCAGCTGGACTGGAAGCCTTTGTGTCCTAACCTTGCTCGTTCTGGAGCACAACTGGATACATCGCTGAAATTACTGGTAGGGTCTCCTAGGTAGAAAGACATTTCTGAGAGACTGGCAAAAGTTGAGACCAAATTCCCAACTTATGGTATGAACATAAACTTTGAAAGACAGTCTTATGGATCTTGTCTGTGTTGGGACTGAACTCATAATTTACCCAACCTGGCTGGCATACGAGGACAGCACAAGGACATGTGTTTGCCCAGAAACAGACTTTTAGACCTTCTTGAATATAATTCTTTGGTAGTTGAGCGTTCCTCGCTAGTTAAAGAGGTACTTCCTTTCTAAGCACCTTTATGAGTTCCCAGAAGAAAAAAATTACTCCTTTAGGCGGATACTTTTGTAGCTTTTGGAAAGGTTGGTAAAAATCCATATGGTTGGTTTTGAGCATGCTGAAAGAATTGTTTCAGATGTTTAACTTGTGCTTGGGTAACTGAAAACAGTTCAAACTTGGCATGTAGTCTCCAGTGAGAAATGTGGGATTGGATAAGTTGGGAAAAAAATTGGTTCAGAAAGAAAGGAGTTATAAACAAGTGGAAATAGTATGCTTCAGTTATCCAGATGTATGCCAGGCAAGCGTAGACGTCTGGATCTCCACATGCTGAAATAAATGCATCTGTATTTATTTAAATGTGTGATGTAATGCTCATGTGCAAACATCTCAGTAAAAGGTAGGCATGTTAATTTTTCCCATCTTACAAAATAAACATAGACAATACATGGGATATACATATATGTACAGCTTAAAAGTGTCTGGCTGACCAAGAGAATGACCCCAGAGCTCTTGGATGCCAATGAAAAAACTGTTCCTGAATGTAACGGAATATGGACCAGAGTCCAATGCCCTACAATCCTGTTCATGTGTTAAAAAAAAGAAAGGGTAAATACACATGTAAAGTGTTAAAAACCTCATCAATCCTTAAAAGTTTCCATTACACTATCTCAGATAATACTCGGTGCCAACTGTGATGAATTAGATGTTTCCACAGCCAGCAAAAGCTGTTCAAAACCCAAAATGTAATATATGATTTTCTTGATTCAGAATTTCATAACAGAACCTTTTAAACAGAGGTTCAATCATCAAATCCCCAGGAGAAGTAGCTCTGGGTTTTCTTGCTGAAAATCCAAATTACTTGGGTGCCAAATCTTCATATGCCTAAGACTGGTGTTGTTCCGCTGAATTCAGTGGAGCTATGCTGATTTACACCAGCTGCATGGCTGGCCCGTAAATATTTTCAGTTGATTTGGAATATTTTATATATTAAATGACTTTTCTTTGTAGATTACATGGCAAAACATTTGTTCTCAGCTTCCATAATGTCAGGCTCTGTGAATTTATTTTAATGTGGGACTATTCGTGTGGTTCTGTTCTTGCACAACTGAACACATTTGAGCTCGTAACATGATTTCCCTGCACATCCTCCCATCTATGTGCTCACAGACATCCTAACAGAAGAATTACTATCACTCCGTCTATCCATAGGAAGTCCTACAACGGTGTGAAAGGGTGAAGCTGCAGCTGCTGTGGGACACATAGCACTGAATGTCGAGCGGTTGGTCCTGTAAAAATTTCCGCCATAACACTACGGTAAGTATGGTTCTTTGCACTTAGTTATGTTAGTGGGGTTTTAAAGTTAATCATGCATGTTATTATTCATCAGGGAGTTTATGCTGGACACTTCACTTAGCGCTTTGACACGAAGGTAAATAGATTCCACAGATGCCAAGTAGTGGAATAATGAGATTTTATTAAATCTGTGATCTTCCCCTCTTGTAATGGCACTTACTGCGGGTCTGCTTTTCTGTGCTGTGTTTTGTTTGCAATAGCTCTTTCTCCTAAGCACAATGCCCAGGGTTTGGATTTATTACAGGTTTGGTGAATACACGCAGGCCTGTCACTGCGAAGCCCCTGGGACATGGTGGGCGGGTGTGCAGCCACCTCCACAGCCCCTGTCTGGGGCAGGACAGACACCGTGCAGCTGGGCTTGGCACAGGGTGGCTGGAAGTGCAGGCAGGGAAATATCCTCTCAGCAGCCCTGGAAAAAGCGATCCATCTTTCCAGCTTTCTGTCTTTCCAATCCCCTTTAGGGGGCAAGTAAATGCAACATATTTACATTGCATTTATAGAGAATGTATAAAGAATTAATTCCTGACTAATATATTTTCTAATAAATACAGAATCATTACAGAATCCAACAGTATTTTGCTTAAAATCATCCTACTACTTTCTTCTGCTTTTTCTCTGCTTACGTATAGCCCATAACATTCTGATCCTTAACATGCTTAGCTTGTGTTAGTCATTTATTAATCCTCAACAAACTATTGGTCAGTTAAATGTTAAAATAAAACACGATCAAAGGAAACGTAACAAACTTGCACAAGAAAGACTATTGGTCCCACTCTCAAAACCCATGCAACCATCTGATAAAATCTTCCTGAATCCAAATTCGAGTAGTTACAGCCCGAGATTGAGGCATATGATCTGGTAAATTGGCAGAGCCTGAGAGCAGTTACCAGCACCTGCCCAGATGGTACCTATCTTTGCTTTTATAAGCTCCACTTTCATTTACAGTTTTCTAGAAGGGAAAGTTCAAAGCAGCTACAGCTATTTAATATGTGTAGGCTTTCCTTTATATGCCAGAGAAATTAATACTAAAGAAATTTCCTCAGTCGTCCTAGTCTGCAAGTGCCATTTAAAAATCCAGCCGGACTATCAGCCCCGTTTCTTTAATACCTACAGGCTTCATGGCATTAAGCACACCTAACACTCACAAGGACAGCGCACGGGGGAAACTGAGGCACAGCGAGGCTGCACAACACAGTTCAAGCTGTGCCTTGCTGTAAGGACAAGCGCCCAGGTCAGGCTGGTTTCCAGGAACTGCTCTTGCCAGCTGGCTGGACTTTCCTCTCCCGGACTGCAATATCTGTTGGAGCACAAACAACGCAGAGGACAGACTATCTGCCCACTCTCCTGCTGATGTGTTACAATAAAGGCAAATATCGCAAGGGTTAAAGGCTAGGAAACTCAACATTAAAGAGTCCAACGGCTCCAGCAAGGGTTAAGACAAGACTGTGACACCGGGAGACACAGTGGGACTCTCCTTCTGTGCTACATATGTAGATGGGTATTAAGGACATGCACCTCTCCTCATCTAAAATCATGAATTTTTATGAAGTAAGCCCTGCTTTCCCATAATTCAGTAGGGTGCACTTTGCAGACCCTAAAGTGCTGTCACTACAGAAGGTTTCATTGCTTGCACCTGCTAAAACATTTGAGGTATTTGAGAGGCAGTGAAACACATTTGCTTTTCATTTTATCTGACTTTGAAAATCTTTGAAGTGTTTAATAGTAGTCCAGAAAAGATTTCTGCCTCTTAATCATTTACTTGTAGGGCACATTCTCCGCTGGTAGCCTGTCAGGCAGAAAACGAGTTTAGCCCAGTTTTATTAAGTGCCACATGCCGAGTCAGTGTTCATTAAAGGTGTTTTAAGGTTTGAATTATGTAATTTATGAGAAAAAGAAATACAAAATTCCATTGTTTTATTAATATGCAGCACAGGATATACTGCTAATAACATACTTTTTAAACAGAAGTTTTATTAAAAAAAAAGCTTTTGTAGGGGGCTACAGATAGGCTTTTAAAAATCTCTTTTTCCCTTTTCAATAAAATTTAAACATTTTAATTCAATCAGCACAGATTTGAAAAAAGGAACTGTTCTTAACCTCTTCTTTCGGTCACTTTTCTTCACACACGTTGTAGACAAAGGGGGAAAATAAAAAAACATCGGAATCTTTTTTCTCCCCTTTTTAATAGAAGTGACAGTATCTGGTATTAAAAGCAAGCCAGTGCTGAAGCTTGCAGTCAGATGTTAATTCACCCTTTAAACAAAACAAAACCAAAAAAGAAAAGAAATAATAAAAGAAAAAAGAAGAAAAGAAAACCTTCATGTTATAACCCCAGGAAACACTACTTTCCAGAATTATTTTAAATTGTCCCCCACACATTCACAGCTAATGGGATATTTCTAACCAGATGAGGGCTTAACTAAATCTTTTGGTAGCCCACTAAACCATTTTTATGGTCTACATAGTTTTAATATTGTAAATAGATTTTCTTAAGCATACATGAAAAACACAACTTCTGGAATACTAGAAGGAGTGAATTTTTCTTCCCAGCCTTTCTGGCTCAGGTTACCTGAGCCCAATTCTGGAGACCAAGGTAGGCCTGGTCCTGCAGCTGGCTCTGGCAGGGAAACTCCGTGTCTCCTGAGATGGGATCACATCCTTCAAGGGCTCTCTTTATGCCCTCTCTGTGGCGAAACTCGCACCACCATCGTGTAGGTTCGCTTGAAAAAGAGATTGCGTGAGGCCTGAGGAACCAAGACCAGTTGAGTTTAATATGAACTTTTATTGCCATGGGAAAGTCTTAGTTATCCAAACGTGTACCAAAGTGGAATTCATTAACCCCTTGAAGGCAGGCTGGACTGCAGTTCCTGCGTTGGCAGGTTTGTTTTGTTTCATTCTGTTTCATTTACTTTATTGGTTTGTTATTTACTTTGATGCTCTGATGAGTTGTGGGGACAGAGAAACCCTGATGCTTTGGGGTGGACACGCCTTGTCCGTGCGGCTGAGCGGCTGGATAACTCAGGCTGTGCAAAATGGAAAGAGCTGGTGGCCACAGTCCGTGCTGCCGGAAAGCCTGAGGAAAAATAAACACTGCAAAAGTGATGCAAGTTACCAATTTTGAAGTCCCGTGTGATTACTCCTGCTCGTACTTTGGGAATGTGATGATCACGTGGAGTCTCACCGTAGTTCATGGAGAAGGAGGTGTCAGTATCGGGCCTCTGAGATATGACTGCTTCCAGCAAGCGAACTCTGCACGTACCTCACACAGAGCTGATGTAAAAGAGTGACGCTCTATGCGAGGGACACTGAGAATCATTAATCGCCAAAAGGTAACAAAATATGAAGTTTCTGACATGGAACAATTGGTTCATTACAAATTGTATGGAGAATAGAGGTGTGGCAGCAAAAAGTCTTGAATAGGAATAGCAATTATACTTGAGCACAAACTTTAATTTTTAAATTTAAGTGAAGAAGGCGGGAAAACTTGTAACTATATTAAGAATTTGTTCGTTTGATCCACAGCAACATTTTTAATGAATTCTCTGGAAACATGAGCCAAGAACAGTTAAAAAACCTTGCTCTGCAGAAAATACACTTTTAAAAACCTGTTTGCTCTGAATGAAACATTATTTTTACAGTGAGTCCTCATTTTATGGCAGACACATGCTTGTAAAAGTTGCCATTGTTTGTGTGGAAAGTGAGAGGGAAAAAAAAAAAAACCAACAAGAGCAAAAATTGGCAGATGCTTTACCTGCCGAGCATCCTAGCCATTTTTAAGATGGCTTCCCCAGCCCTGGCTCCAGTAAGAAGTCACTGGCACAAGAAGCCTTGCTGCCTGCAGTCAGCATGTATCTAAGGATCTCAGGGTGCAACACTTGGGAAATTGGGTGGCCAGAGCAGGGCGTCAAATCTTACTCCAGCTCTTAAATACGGCTTTCAGAGATACCTCTTTAATCGCTGAGGCAGGCTCCTTTAGGGAGGAGGGAAACGTGGCGAGGTGGCTGTTGTACTGACACCACTTGCTGCAGCCTGCTGGGAACACAGGGTGGGAGGAAGGAAGACAGAGCCAGGCGCTGCTTCTTGAGAGCTTTGCAGAGCAGTCTATGTGCTGTGGCCACATCCACAACTGCTTGGAGGGGATTCTTCCCTTGGGCATGTGCATAAGGAGCAGAAGACAGCTGCTGGGCACCTCACCTCACCCGCAGACAATGGGAGCACACCTTACCTCTCTGAAGTGGTAGGGAGAGGGTGTTTTTAATTCAAGCGCAGGAACTAGCTGCTTCAGTTTTATTGCAAAATCATGCTAGTAATACATCCAGATTACTGAAGCTCACAGTAAGAAAGTCAATTTATAATGACTTTGCCATTGTCCTGTTGCTAATGTGCCACATTTGATTCCCCTCAGCTGTCTTTGAAAGGTCTCTTTGAGGAAGGAGGAGATAGCACCCTTGCTTATGAAAAACGCAAATTATACCCAGGGGCAACATCGCTGCACAACAGGAAAAGGCCAGCCTCCTCCCAGGAGACATGGCCCCAAATTAAATGCAAGTAATTTCCTGGCTAACCTGTGATTTCTATCTGGTTGTGGCTTCTGGCATACAGCTAAGTCTCTGGTTCTGCTGTTCTGTTCAGCAGGTCTCACATGTGCTTTCACTTTCATTTCCAAACTTTAATACAGAACAGCCCATCCACAACCTGCTGCTGAGGCAGCGGCGGCCGCGGCCACTGGCTCTGGGTTGTTGAGCCATGGGCGGGAGGAAGGACTGTCTGCTTCGGGGGCAACCCACGAGAGAAGTCCCTTAGCCACAATGGCAATGTGCCGGTAGAAGAGGTACGAGTGCGGAGAGGAGCAATGCACTCCTGCAAAGGGTTCCTCTGCACCCCATGTGCCACCCAACCGGGCTTTGGATCTGGCTGCTCCCTTCCCACTCACCAGCCTAAAAGTGATGGAGTTACCTTAGGCATTGGACTGGAAAAACCTATGCCAGTAACTTGCTTCTCTACAGTGGGCAGGTCTCCATTGAGAAAATCACTGGTATTAGGTCAAAGTGACTTTTTTACTGTACCTAGAAAGCATTCAGTGACAGATTGGAAGGGTGACTACCCCTTAGCTGTCCTGTGGCTGGCCAGACGTCTGTTAGGGAGGAGATGGCTTGGGAAGGGGATGAGTGGTTGCCAGCTCCGTGGAGCATATGATGCAGTGAGATAGCCTTCGAGAACAACATAAATTACGTCCAGCCTTTCTGAGATTACTTCTAGGAGAAAGCATTGCCTGGAAGGAAGGAATAGGAGGCGCAACAGCCTGCAAGCTCCACTGGGCAAGCGATGACATATTTACTTTACTAAAAGTGCTCTACCATGATTTATCCCAAATACCTGTCTCCCTCTTGTACTTTCACAGCATTTGGGGATAATTTCTATGGACCCTGTGGCACTTTTGTGTTGGGAACTATCTGTTTAGTAGATCACCTGCATACGGGCTGCAGACATCACTGAAATATCATATGTAGAATTAGGGTGAATCAAACGACTGATCCTCTTTTAAGTAATCACTATGGTGGTTGAAATGTCCATGACAATAAATGCAGGGACATGCCAGAATTATCTCTAGAAACTATCTAGACTAATGTGTGTGTATGTGGCTAAACAAGACAGCAGCTCCTTTTCTGATCCTTGATATCAGCAAAGATGGTAAGCTATCATACATTGAATTATTTTTTCCTAATGAATAAAGACTTTAAGGGACTTTACAATCGAAAAGCATTAGAGTAGCCCTAATGTTTACTCAGATCAAGCTGGAGAAAGAAGCAACATCGGTCTTTTAACATTTAAGGACCAGGGTAAAATAGATTTTTATGCTGGTGTTACCATTTCTTCTGGGAGTACAGTTTTGCCGCTGTTCATTCTTTTAACCTAAATATAGTTAATCTCTAGTGTGTCTTCAGCCATATCACCAAAAGTCTTCCTTCCACTGGTAATGGCAGAATTTTTACTGGTGTGAGTAAATTCATACTGGTCACCACACAAAGAAAAGTCTGTAACATAAAGAGACTGTACGATTTTTATTATACTGATATAATAAAAATAATAAAACCTGTGTGTGCAAATGATAAGGGATATTAGTGCCATGTTTTTGAGACATTGGCACAGGAACAGCAGTGAATGAAATACATCTGGGAATAAGAACCTAATTCATGTAGTAAATGATATGTTGCACAAATTTAATCAGTTCGAGAACTATTACATGCGTAAGTAGATACTCTGTTGGGGGAGAAACTTAGATTTGATGCACAGTTCTCAAATGGTCAGTCTGCTCTGGATTTTGTTGTGAAAATGCCTATCTGTTTCAAGTCAAGGTGGTTTTCAAGTTGGGGGATTTGTTTTAATTTCTGGAGTCACTGGTCTATATCAAAAAGCACAGATCCCGATTTGAATTTTGACTTAATTGCCATTCATAGTATAGGAGGTATCCTTCTGAACATCTGTATCTTAGGCCCAAATGAACCCCAAAGCCCAAGCAGAAATAGAGGTAAAGTTGCCAATTACATCCTCCTTTCAGATTAAAACCATGTGAGAAATCATCAGTTTAGGCAAGGCTTCTTGGTGAGATTAAAAATAGATACCAACCTGGTAAAGAAGTTCAGAAATATTTTAATGCCCCCAGGCAGTGTATTTTATTTGAAAGAAAACCATACAATAAATCAAGTTTTCGAAGGAAACTTTTGCAAAGAGCATTTTCCCATTAATTTCTGTGGGGAACATGATCCATTTTTTTCAGTGATCGCTAATGCTTTTGCTATAAAAAGTTTTAGTATGTTACAAGACATATGTAGCTTGATATTAAAAAAAAAAAGACAAATTAAAATATTTTTTCTTAGCTTTTTTTTGATCCTTGGACTTAAGCTTTGGCTTGGATGAACTTTTTTTTGGTGAAAAGTCCCTGTTTACAATAGGAATATTAGATGTTTCATTTTCCCAGAGTATTGCTTCTGAGGAAATGCCATAGTATTGTATTTACAAGATACCCTGAACTGTCAGTTTCCTTGAAACACAATGTATTTAATACAAAGCCATTAAGCCTTGTAAAACTGTCAAAAATGTAAATGACACTTGTAATAAAACCTTGTCGTGTGACCGGCTCTGGCTAATCAGGGTTGATGATATCACTGCAGCTGATCACGGCTGGTGCTATGTACATTTCGACAGCTTTATGACCTGCATGGATTTGTGTTATTAAAATTGTACAGTTTTGTAAGGAATTTGAGATTTAATAAAGCAGCAGAGAAACTACAAAAGGGACAATATATCCCACTAAAAGTGAGCCAGGCTTTTAAAAAAAAGTATAAACAGATATAGTGCATGAGCACGCGTGTGTGCATGCGAATAGGGAAACCAGGAGAGGTTCTCCTTTCCTGACTCACGCAGGGTACGGGCTGCTCGTATAAACCACTTTTATGTATTTATAGCTCGGCAAATACCTTGCATCTGCAAGACCATAAAACAAATTACAATGTATCCAATTGCTTCAAGGTGGCGAATTGTGCTTAAACTTAATGACTTGTACAGATTATAGGAGAAAGAGCATTACCTGTTTAATGTCTTTTTTAATAAGTAATTCCCAAGCAAGTATAGTAAATGGGAGGTTGGGGTTTTGTTTTGGTTTGTTTCTTTTTCTTCTTTTTTTTTTTTTTATTTTCCCCCTGGAATTTTAAGTGGAGCGGGCCTTCACCATTGCCAATGCAAGGTAATGCAATTTATTTACTTTGCAATGCTTGGAACTGCTCCCCAGAGTACAAACACGTCAGAAAAGGAGAGATGAGGATACATATTCTCCCAATAATCTATAAATTCAACCTAATGGGGCAGATATCAGAAAAATGTGTTGGATTGAAGGCTTATAAATCACCGCCCGGTTTCCTGGCATGAGCTGGCACTGCGTGCCTTATATTTCAGCCAAATTATTCCATTTGTTTCTGAAGATATTTTAATCCCTCGTGACCTCAAACTTCCCGTGAACCAGGGCCTGAACAAAAGGCCGCCCACTGTCTTTGCAGTAAATCTGTTGTCTCCCTTCTAGGCCCGCAACCTGGGATCATAGATCACCCCTGCACCGCATCTTGCTTCAATTTACTCAATTAACTCGAGTGGAGCACTTGTAAGTTTGCAGATGTTGCTTTATTATCGAGGCCTGAAACGTACAGGCGGGTTCAGGAGCCTGAGGTTACGGGGAGGTTGTGCGAGGGGGAGGGCGGCCGGCGCAAGGCACAGGCCTCCCAGCCGCGGCCATGTCCGCGGGGCGGGCGGCCATGGGCCCCGCTCCCCAGCCAGCCCCTCAGGGCCCGGCGGCATCGCGCCCCGCGGGCCGCGATGTTATCTCGCCGAAAGAGGGGATACGAGAAGCAGGGTATTCCACCTCGAGATGAGATAACGTCGTGATTAACAGATGTTTAATTGGGCCATTCGTCAAAGGAAGAACCTGCCTAGAAGTCAGCGAGGCTAAGTAAATTATTTCCAACCCTGCAGGTGTTGGACTGGCAGCTCTATTACTCTTCTGGAAATGGCCTTTAGAAGATTTTTATATGAAAAGATAATTTATTTCTATGAGGTATTACATTGTTCCGTTATTTATCAAATATGCTTTCAGGTTTGAGTCCAGTCCTCCTTTATCTTGCGGACTGGAATGAACTGGGGAGGGACAGGAGGAAAACCAGTCATCCTCTCACTGCATCACGTGGATAAAGTCTTGTGTCACGTTATTAATAACTTCCCAGCAGCCCGTAGCTGTGAGGTAGAGGACAAATATGTGAAAAAATCTTCCAAAAATAACTAGCTTAGCCAAGACAGCCAAACCCTGGGGTCTGATGCTGGCTAAGATGCTACAGAGGTGGGGGAGCTCAGGTGCTGTGGGTCCGGCTGCCGGCGTGGGGTCTGAGCCCTCCCGTCTTTTCTCCGTCTGCTGGTCTGAAGTTGTGCTCTGGATTCATACCTGGTTGTATCTGCATTTTTATTTTTGTTTCACCTGGTTTACCCTCCTTTTAAGATTCCACATTGATTCTTAAGTTCAAATGAGCCCTAAACCTCAGTCAAAAAAATTCTGGAAAGTATAAAAGGTTACAGGTGGAAACCACATTAAAAAGGGTAGGCTTTCAGTGAGTTTGCAGCAGAATTACAGGTCTGTCAGATTTTGTTAGGAACAAGGTGTGTGCATTTAAAAGACCTGCAGATTTAGAAATTTTTCTAACAAATATCAGGACCAAACTTTAGCAAGGATGAGTTGCCAGAGGCACGTTTACTTCATGGAAACTCCATCTGTTTGTGTCAGCTGACAATTTGACCTGGAAACTGAACCTCAACACTTCATGAAATCAGTTGCCAAGTGAGTTCAGTGTCATTGCAGATTTCACAGCAAGTTTCATTCAAGTGTAATTATAAACTGTGTTTTTCAGGGAAGCTCAACTTAGTAATGGTTTAGCCTGCATTCACTCTCCTTTTCACTGCCTAACTAATTTAAGGTGCTTTTGTGATGGTTACAAAAATACCTACCTGTAATTTCTGTGGACCATTTTCTTCCAGCTGCAGCTTTTTCCTCTCAGTCTACAGTTGCTGCAGAGGAGGAGAAGTCTTTGGAACTGCTGTGATGCCCTTTTCTGCAGCACACAGGTGAGTGAGGAAACTCCTAAGCAGCCTCTTCACCTTTTTCATTAACCTCAGTGAAACAGTGACTATCTAAAATAGGCCTTCTCCCTTGGGCGAATTTCTTCCATGGGACATGGCTAGGATTATTGGGGGGTCTCTTGCATGTTCTCCAGGCTATCCTAAGCCTGTATTACACCTACACTGAGGAGTTGATAGGGCTTTTTGCGTGCAGCAAAATGCTTGCTATGAAAGAAGAACAGGAGTAGCGAGACCAACAGCTATCAGGCTGTAGTAGTCTAGCCTTGCCTGTAGCCTAGCTTCTTGATCACAAGGCAGTTGATAGCGTATATCACGCTAATACTTTTTTGACCTTTATGCCACTTACAAGTATCTGAGATAAGACCAGATCTCTGGAATAGCAAGAACAGACAAGAAAAACAAATGTGTATTCCTGGATATCCTTCTTCCTTATGGCATTCAGCCTATGCACAGTATGCTGATAGTTTTACAGTTTTTCAGCTTCGCAGGTATCTTTATAATGCTCTGTTGGGCTTAAAGGGTTTTGGCATATGAGGTCCTTTCTAATGGTGACAGTAACTGAGCAGACTGCAATGAGTTAAGTGAGGTCTGATTCTGTTGGTTTCTCCCGCACCATCTAAATTGAAGCTTGGGTTTGATAGCAAGCCAAATTTCTAGTCCTCAGTTTTCAGTATCTGTAATGCTTTAAACAGACAAGCCAAACTAAATCTCAGGGGAGTCACATGGCTCACAAATGTGGATGCAAATGGGTTAGTATCATTTTTGTGCAATGTTTTGTGTGTGAAAGTCTCTCAAACTCTTCCTGGCTTTTAACTTTCATGAGAGTCTTTAATTACTCTTTGAATATGCTATTACATTTCTTTTTTTACTCACAGCATTTTTTTAAAATAGTGGTCTGTTTTGTTTCTGTATATAATGGAAGTTAATAAAATATATGCCAGAAGCCAAAAATATGATGAGCTATAAGGCATACTCCAGACTGTAAGCAAAAAGAAGAAAGAGCTGGCCTGTAATTCCACAGCCTATCAGTATTTCTTCTTAGAATAGATATTACTTTTGGTCTGTTTCCCCAAAATGTCTGGCCTGAATCTAAACAATTCTCCCCCTTTCTAAATCTGTAGCTCACCAATTTGTGCTCATTTAAAGTCTGTCCCTTGTGCCAAAAACTGGCTAATATTGAAGTCCAAAGTCTAATTCTGAACTAAATGTTCCTCGTGTCTTTTTCTTAGAGAGTATCATCAGCGTACCTAGGTTGGATCAGATCTGTTGAATTAAGACAGCTGGGTAAGGAATCTCAGCAACATGCTACAGATCCATACATTTATTCAGTTTTGTTGCTGAATTAGGAAGGAGTAGGTCTATGAAAACATCAGCTTGCTGTTCCTGCATCTCCGAGTGGCCACTGGGGCCCAGGCTCATTCCCCTTCACTGTAGACCCTTAAGTACCTGTGTTAAGAAACTGGTAGCCTGGTTCCTATAGGCAATGCACACAGATAGAAATCTTACCTGAGCTGCCTCCCTGTCTGCACTCCATAGAGGGAACTTGGTGGTAGGACTCTTGGGATGCTGGGATCCGGTTCATGAACATTGACTGTTTGTCATAAGAAATAATTTTGGCCGTCAATCAACCTATTGGACTGAGTGTTCCAGAAACCATTGGAACTGGCCTTTTAAGCAGTTCTGCATGTCACTGCTTTTACACAAGGGGCATAACTAGCTCATCTGAACTGCCCTGAACATTTTGTCTAATGCTCTGCTGTCTGGAGATGGTTAGCAAGCTTTCAGGAGTGCAAGACTCAGTCACAGCCGTTATCATATATACGAATATATTTTGTGATGAATGCCTGATCTTCTCCTTCCTGCCAAGCCCAGCTAAGAATGTTCACAAATAATTGGGCCAACTTTGCTGCTTTTGGTAGGGACATGCTATTAGCAAGTGAAGTGCTAGGAGTGACCACTGTGTCTTTACAAAAATGTGCAAGTGGCACTAACGGTTCTTCACGCAAAAAAGGTGTAGAAGTCTCATAAGTAACTGACATAAATTGAATCTGCTGCTCTCCCATCTATACTCCTATCTTTTAATAGAAAGTATGCCTTTTGACAGGAGTTGCCAAGCTCATCTAACACTTTGCTGTTGCTGAAATGGTGAATTCTCGCTCTTCCCCTTCCTTCCCTACACTTCTAGAAGTCTTCCATTGCACTCCCAGCCTTACGAGTCTCCCCATCCCTGCACTGAGTTTTTTCAGGCCTTTTCTGGCCTTGTGCAACCTGCTCACCTGGCAGAAAGACCAGCAATGCTGGAGCAGCACAAGGTACGTGCAGGAGCTTGGAGCCAGGAGCAGGCAAAGGCAAGATAGAGATGGGACTACCCTGTTCATTGATGGTGAACTGAGACATTGGCTACTTCACTGGCAGACCTACCCAAGCCACTGCGAAACGAGATGACTTTGGGATCTGCTAGCTGTATAGCTCCATGTGAATTTGATGTCTGTGCTGTCACTTCACAGCTGGCATGTAAGAGGCTATCTTCTCTCAGCTCCTTTCTATCAATACACCAGCGGTCAGCTATTGGTAAGCTGCTATCAAAACCTGTTAGCTAAAAGCTCCTTTGGGTGTAACTATTCCAGCTCCAACGGCTGTGAGGTTGGTTCTGTTTTCGACAGCTTGTGATCAGGAGACAGCCATTGACTTCAAAGGGAGATGGGTCAGCTCTCAGCCTGTGAAACACAGCAGCCTCATGTCGAGCATGGCAAGGTCTGTGGTGAAGCAGTATCCTCTACCGGTACAGTTTCTGTTGAAAAAAAAAGCAAGCAGCCTTCCTTCGGGTTTCTATCATGACTTTCTTCACAATCTTCACAGTTCAGGGATGCTGGATGGAAAGAGTTCATGGCTATACCTTACCACCACTTCTTTCCTTCCAAATCCCAGTTTGGAAACCATTCTGAAATTACCTCCTGCACATGGTGAGGCACATTTGTTACTCTTACTCTGTTGTTTCTCTGGGACCTTGTACTTGGGACTGTGGATGAAGTAGAGGTCACTTATTATCCCATATTTCAAATTTACTTTTATAAAACTACTTTGCACTACAATAATTAAACGTCATTTATTGCAGCAGGCAGTGTGGATGATGCATTCTCAGGCTTTTTCTAGAAGAATAGGTAAAATGTGATGCCGTGAACTTGTATGTTGAAATGTCTGTGAGCCTATTCCAGCTGTCTCTACTGGGCATTCCCAACTCTTTCTCCATACATACCTGACACTGTTCTTAAATCTGCTAAAACAGGCTCTGGCTGCGCCAGCAGCTAGCACTGCTGCTCGGGCCAGGGAGCATTTTCAGCTGATTAGGCCATTCAGCATTGTTGCAGTCTGGTTCTCACCAGCATGTCTTCTTCACTTTGTCCCACATGTTTGGACTAACCTTCTTTTCCCCTCACAAATCATCCCTCGGTGAACTACTGGCACCTCTACCCACATATTTTTGTATGCACTTCAGTAGGAAATGTATGCAGTCAATGTACCTTACAGAGCATCGCAAGCAAGTCAAACTTTATATTCCTAATGAAAACTCTTAACAACGTTGCTTCAGACTCAGCTGCAGTTCACCCTCTCACTTTCTTCCTTCTAAACACGATTTTATTTGCTATCCTAAAAACAAGTTCCAGGAAATTCCATCTGGTCTTGTTGTGAATCATAAGCCTGCTGTGTCTCTTCTCTGAATACTAGCTTGGCTTTGCACACATTTACATAGAAAAAGATCAGAATAATAACTTGCATTGACTTCACTGGAAGAAGTTGAGATTTTTTTTTAGTTTGTTGTCGGTATGAAAAGTCGAATGAAAATATTTTGTCAAAATAAAAAAAATATGTTTGGGAGATGTGTGTGGATTGAAATGGTAATTAAAATGACAATTTTGTTTCAAAAGAATGGAAAGTTTGATTCCAACTTGCATATTTTAAATAGTTTTTTTTTATTTTTAAAATAAAATTTCAGAAGATTTTCATCCAAAGGTAGTTTTAACCTGGGGAATGGGTGTGTTCTTTTTCAAACTCACATCCCACCACAGCAGTTCAATCAACTGTTAAGGAAAATAACAGAAACTAATGAAATTCTTTGTTATTTAATCTTTTTTTTTTCTCAAGCAAAGTAAGAAACGGTTTTGTGCAAAATAATAAAAGCAATGTAAAGGTCATCCAGCACTCCTGGGAAGCTGAACCGTGCTTGAATACTTGGTGATTTTGCAAGAAGTTAGTACCTTTTTCTCTATTTGCAATATCAACAGCATAATGCCCATCAAAGAAGTGGACTAGGACTATACCAATGAAAGACATTTTGGGTGCCTGGGGTTTTTTGCCATTGAAAGTCATGAGATCCTGTCAGTTACACTCAAGACTGTTTTGTTGGCAGGGATTGGGTTGTTCTCTTTTTTTATACAAGCAAATTTGAATAATATGCAGCAAATTGAATGACAGATACAATTTTGAAGGCTAAAAACCTAAAACCTTTAAGCAGTGATTTAAAAGCTAATTATTATGGATATAGCCATTCAACATTCATTTCTTAATATTGTTCCCTCAAGAAATAGTGATTTAGTCAACCAATTATTTTATCTCTTTTAGGGATACTTTCTTAATTGCAAAACAATCTAAAAATATAATCAGCATGCTAAATACATGTGGTATCTTGTTTAGAATGCCATGTTCGAGGAAGAATGCAATTAAACTGTCAAAATGTAATTGTTTCTCATATTTAATTTAAAGAGGCTGATTCACACTGGCTTTTCATGTTTAGGAGTTAAAAAACAAAGCAAGCTACTAGTGCAACTACTAGTTTTTAATAAAGACAACATAAGCTTGGAGCACTGACGAAAGCTGCCTCTGTCGTGAGATATTGCTATCAAAAGATAGGTAAACATTCATATTTTTTCACTCCTCACATAACTGCAGCTCAGAATTCAGACTTCCAGTATGTAAGACAATATTTGTAATTTCAGGTGCAGCTCTAACGTGGGGTGATGTGTGAACTGCACACTCTCCATCCGCCCCATTGCCTTTGGAGTCACTGCTCCTCAGAGACGTCTCCCACCCATCGCTGTTTCTTCCTTGCTCCTGGGGATGTTTGGAGGAACGGGACCTTGGGCCAGGACGTATCACATTTGACTTTCCTCCCCATCTCTCCCGCTCTGGAGGCAGGGAGATACACAGACCTGCACAGACTTTGCACAGGCATAGCTGCATTCAAAGCCACCTGCCTGGTGAGGGTTGGTCCAGATTTGCCGTATTAACCAGTCCACACTGAGCGACCACGTAAAACACAGAGCACTTGGGACTGCAGTTTCACATGATACAAACCTTCAGCGTAGTGGAAGGAAACGCTGGACCCATTTAGGCAGGTGCATTATCTTCAAAGACAGCTCTGAACAGAGAATCCTCCTACCTATGCAGATGCATGCAGATATTTTCATCATGACGCCAAAACAACCAGCTTTTGCTTCCAGGTCAGAATAAGTAGGTTTTTCACCTTTTCCCTTAAATATCATGTTAGTTCAGCAATCCTGTACACTTCTTTTGGTAGCAAACCACTTAAAAGTTGTATGACATCCAGTTATGGGAAATCTCTGAGTGAAATTAATCCAGGTCTGCTGGGCCCATGTTGAGTTGTCAAGAGCTTTTCAATCCCACTTATCTCTTGAGCAAAGATAGAAGCCCTGTGGAATCGCTAGCACTGGGATTTAACTTCAGATCTTAGATGGGGTGGAAATCTTCTAGTGAGCACAACGCTGAATTTCATTTTGTGGTAATAAACGCGGTATCACAAATTATTACAACCAACTCACTTGAACACCTTACACTTGGGTATTGGTGCCTTAAGTGGTACATATTTTGGTGAATAGGCGTGAAAAACACATATAAATGCAAGACAAAAAAAAGTCATGGTTGTACAAACATTTACAGAAGTGCATGTCTGCTTTACCTTGGGTATGTTATCCAACAGTTTATTTGGGGAATTGTACTGTCATTAAAACGCTCCCATTTAAGTACTGTTTAAGTGAAAATATAAATTATTGAGATTTTTTTTATAATATTGTTGCTTCTTATGTATTATTTGTATCCTACATATGTTATTACTACTACACAAACCGAGTGGATATGCTTTTATTTTAGATTATGTGTTTTGTCAATTCTGTAACTAGAACAATGAATAGCATTAGTAGATTGTTATCTCATCTATCGCGCAGCCTTTAGAGAGGGCTCAGACATCAGCAGGTGGGTTTCCCACTTATTTGTTGCCAGCAGTGTAGATCTGCAGGTTTATTCCTGCATACAAAGGCAGGATCTAGCAGAAAGAGGGTGAAATATCTGTCTGCCTCTATCCCCCAACGTCTCCCCTTCTCCTCACAGTGCTCCCCTTATTTTGTAACATGGTCCAGCTGCAAGCAAGATGCTATAAAGCCAGGGAGCATTGCTGGTGCAAATTGCAGTCCTAACAAGGCTCTGGTGAGCAAGAGTAAAGAGGTTTACAGCTATGCCAAAGCTGAATGGACATGGATTTACACAAAATTGTGGGTGGCACATCCCTTACTATAGGAAGAAATCCCTGTTGAGTATTTGCTAATGTAGTCTTACCCAAAAATTCAAGCCCAAGCAAGACAGGCAATGTGGAAAAAAGCCTGCCCATGCAGTTGAGGGAAATGGTGCTTTATAACAAAAAGTGCAGGGTGACTTTAGAGCCACAGATGCTGCCTAGAAATGTAGTGATGGGCCCATAACACATCACACTGTGGTTTGCACGAGAGACCTGATTCTTGGGTAACACCTAGGGAACAGGCAATAAAGTGACACCAAGCCCATACTGTCTAATCTAGAAATTATTTGAATATTTAGCCTCAAGCGCGTGATACCAACTTCTGTTCACATTTTTTTTGGTTTATGTCTGTATTGTCCTGCCCCATCATAAAATGCAAAATGGCTTGTAGACTCCCAAGACCTTTCATCAGACTTGACCTGTGCTTCCTGCAGGTCTTTGTCTCTTCTGTGGCAGCATGGAGGCGTAGCAGGGGTCTGGGCTCCTGGGGGGACTGTGGGCCCAGGGTACATCAGGGTGCTGAAAGGCTGCTTTCTGAGCTACTTCCAGGTCCTTCTCTGGCACATTTACCAGTTAGCAAGCTCCAGGATAAAAAAAAAGCAATGTAGCTGCCACTTTTCCTTCTCTGTGTTATTACCACTCTTTCATCATGCTTCTGACCTGAAACCAGGGCAAGTCTGGGCTGTGGATGCCGCGTTTGTGTCTGCTGTCTCCTAACCAAGGAAGAGCCCTATATCCACAGCCAGAAGCGTGGGAGGGGGATGCAGTTTAACAGCTTGATTCTGCAAATCCTCAAGTCCTGCCCCCTATCTCAGTGCCCCCACCAAAGCTCCAGCAGAGCACATGTGGAAGCACATGAAAACCTCCCCCTGTCATCCATATGCTCCTGCAGCCATCCTCAGGTGAAAAAACTGATTCGCGTGTGCCAGGCCAGGCCTTGACTTGAGTCTGGGAATTTCATACCAGATTTGGATCCCGTAAGAACAGGCATTACAGTTGCCAGTTTGAAATATGACAAAACCCAGCCGCCTCCGACAAATGGCTGCTACCCACGCTCAGCTTCGTCCACACATGTGCAGCGCTCGGGATAACAACTGCCAAGTCTACAGTAAAAGAGGCCAGGCAGGAAGCCAGCCACATGGCAACTCTAAATGATATTAATAAGACTTTATAAAAAGTTAAAAGCAGAATGTAGTTTTTCAAAGTGTTTCTTAGATATCTCTACATATGCATAGGTGTTTCATGTCTATGAGATAGAGGCTCGGGGTAAATTCAATGTAGTATACTTTTCTGCCTAGGATAGATTTTTTTTTTTTTCTCCTGAAAGCTGTTGATATAAACTGGGACTCATTAAAAACACCTTGTGTTTTGTTTTTAGAAATCTTGCATTTCTGTCATTCCCTGGATCATAAGAAAGAGATGTAGCATCAACAACTGTTCCGAAGGAGCCCTATCTTGCAAGGAACAGAATATTCTTGTCGTGGTCAATGGCAGTAAAAGGGTGCTTAGCACCTTTCAGGAGATGCTGAGCGTCTCTCCCAGGCCTAAGTCCAGAGATAGTATTCCCAAAGGACAGATACAAGGATATTAAAAAAGACTTTGATCAAAGAAATATTGCTTCTTTCCTCCTTTCACTAAGCAGATGTGCAACGTGTCTTGGGAAAGAAATAGAAAAATTCCTGAGTGATTTATTTGATGAACCTAGTTTTAACCCAGGTTATTGCATGCCTGATACGGTGATGCTGGTTATTAGTTTCCAGTTGAAAATGACCAGATAGAGGACATATTCACTTCATCAATATAATACATTTATTGGTTGTCAAGAAAGTCACATCACACAGATATGTAAATCTGTCACTTTGTCTTAAAAGTGTATTTCTCTATTACTGCATTGCTTGATGTATGTTTTAAGGCAGTAAGGCCTTTTAAATATTAGAAAAAAACAAGACAAGGGGAAGACTTGTCTATTCAATCACAGGATTTAAGACATTAAAAGCAGATGCATCATTTATAAAAGTAGGATTTTATCAAATGCCATTGTAAATGAAAGAATCATATCTGCCATATGTAGATATGTGCATTAAAGAAACCTTCTTTCCCAGGAAAATTAACCAACTCTTTTGCTAGCGTTAAGATGGATTAGTCTGTGAAGCTGGTTACCAGTTGACCACAAATCTCAATTTGCTGTGTCAAAACTAAAACAGAATAAAGTCTTTGTTTACATTATATAAAAAAGAAACATTATTCATTCTGTTTATATGTCCACTGAAGTAATCCTAGCTTTCAACAATGTACATTCCACATTGGAACTAAAGGGACTCACAAAAGTTTAGTTGTAATTCAATTCTGTCCTTTACCATTAAAAACTGCAAGGACTATCAATAGCAGTAAATATTAAAACCAGCAAGAAACTCGCTAATCTGTACGTCTCTCTTCAAAATGTGCAAAACTGGCTTTTTTGAAATATGATGTCATTCTATATTTCAAAACAAAAAATAACGTCTAGCATCATGAATATGTTATCGTACTAATCCTTCACAAGGGTCCAGTGCTGCAATGGTGGCGTGTGTTTGTGAAGAACTGTCCCTGCTCTGTTCAGGTTGGTCAAGCACTCTGAAATATTGAACCAGAGCCTCATTTTTTTCTGTTGACCGTATTCTTTTGTGATGGGACAGAGCAATATGGCACATGACTCACTTGAGTTGACATGAAACCTGTCAATAGTTACACTGAAGTTTGTATCAAGCTCTAAGGAAGTAGCTTAAGACAGTGCTTTACCTGTAAGCTGGAAATGATGTCAAATGAGAACAAATATTATTTATTTTGATCTTGCAATTGTGAGTGATTTTGTGCACCTGTTAGCTATCTTAGTACAAATGCAAAGGAATTGTGGGACTAAATATGAGACTTTTATCTGCCAGCAAAAAGAAATTCTCACTGTCTTTGAACAGATACTGCACTCTGGGCCTAATTCAGCAGAACCTCTGTGTGTAAAACTGCCACTGAACTTAAAACTTTCTGTGTTTACAGTGCTTCTGGAATCGGTGCTGCATTGTCTTTGTTAAAACACACGGTAATTTACCAGCTGGGTGTCCTTGCTGAAAAGATGTTGCTAGTACAGAGGAGAACATGATAATTAATTCATATGCAACCAATTTAAAATGAGAGGTAAGCATGATGGGGGAACTACAAATCACATTGGAAAGGAAAGAAAAAGAAGGACATGGCAAACAACGTAATTAAGATACAGATTTTTAATTTCATTTGTTGAAGGGCTACAGATACACAGAACTGTAAGGGAGATCTTTCAGTCTAGTCTAAGGTGCTCTAACTTAAAATTTTAATGGAGTGCATGACAGACATCAGAAGCAGATGAGAAATGTGGGTCTGGGTTTTGGCCTTTCCTACTGAAATGTAGGGTTACTGATAACCGGAGCTTTGATTCAGGTTCATCTCCAGTGAATACTCACCGAAGTCTAACACAACCAGTCTTTAGTTCATCAGTTTACATTACAGAGTCTACATCCTAACAGCCCACCACTTTGCAAAACATAATTCATTATCATGGAAAAAGAATGCTAAGACTAAAAAGACACCGAGGTTGATCCTAGCCTGAGCGTCTTCACTGGTATCCCATGTGCTTAGCTGGCTGCCTGGGCTCCATACTGCTGCTTTGAGCAGAATGGCAACTTCAGGAAGGAGAGGATGCAATCATAAAAATGATTTGCCAATTTGGTGATGCTAAGAGAAGTTGCTGTACAGTAAACAATATTTCATGGCTAATGGTGAACCTAAATGTAGTGGTGCAGGGACTGCCACAAGACACAGCAGTTCTGCAGGGTGTATGTGCTACACTAATTGCAGAGAACACTACTGACTTCTTTTTAGGATTTTAAAAAAACCATGTTGTTGAGACTGTTTTCCTGTTCTCCTGGCTTCAGTTGCAAGGACAAGTTTCTGGGCTCAGAAGCTATGAAAAAGTTCAAAACGTGTTATTCAAGACCTTAAAAACAGAGGTGGGAGAATGGAAGTGTTTTGCTATTGTCTCAAAAATTTTTTAACAGCAGTTTCTGCACTGGAATAAAATAATTACCGATACCTCCACATTTTCACACAGTTGAACTGCTACTTCCAGCCAAAACTACCTAGGGCTCTTGATGTTTTAGTGTAGCATGTACCCATATGGACAGGTTTTTCCTCGACCTCTCCACCTTGTAGAGATTTCCAGGGAATGCATAGCTTAGCTGCAGAATCCTGGGTGTAGCAGCACTCACCCAATCTCTTCCCCCTCCCAGAAGAGGGAATACACCTTGGGAATGAATTTAGTTTTTGTGATAACCCTCACTGGTGGCACAAGACTGCGCAGTTCCCTGCCAGGCAGCCTCGAAGGAGAGGGAGATGGGAGTCTCCTGGGATGAGGGAGTGTGCAGGTACCCAGTAGCCAGCAAAGAACTGTAGGTATGGCTCAGAACAGCAGGTCCTGACCCTGCCTGCCAGCATCCCTTCCCCAGCTGCACCTGCCTCTCCCTTCCCCCCTCCCCCCCATATTATCTCCTGCCTTGGTCCTCTGTCCTTTCCCTCCTTCTTCTGCCCCTCCAGTGCCCTGGTTTTCCCCTGGCTCCTGCCCATGCACACACACGTCTGCCTGCATCCACTGAGCATAGTAGTAGTAGTAGTAGCTTTTATTACTCTCGGTTCTTTATTAATGCCACATGTGCTGTTGTAAGGTTAAGTTATTAAGTGATATCCAATAATTGTCTCTGCTCTAAAGTGGACATTTCATTTAACCATACTCATGTGGATCCGTTTCAGTACCATTTATCATGACCACATTTTAAGAAGCATTTCAATAGGTCATTTCTCTCTTTCCTTGCTTTAATGTAACTAGACCTAAAAGGTCCTGGTCAAAAATTAAATACACTTACCTTTGGAACAGCAGAAGAGAATGTGGGGTTTGCATGTGCTTTGGAAGTTAAAATACATATTTTACCGGGCTATCATCTCAGCTGCAGAGTTAATTTTACTGTATTTGTGCACTTGCTGGAAATGCTTACATGAAGGCATACAATGACCTGTTTAGTTTGCAGGAGAAAATTATGTCATTTGCAAGCAAGCTTTCAGCTGTGATATTTTATAATTGTTTAGATGAAAACCTGATAATCCTCTACTCCTTCACATAAACTGAAATACATCTTTAAAACTGTGATAATTCATAAAACCTGCAGCTTAATAAACTAACAAACCCCAGGCCTATGTTATTTTAAGGGAAGTCAATCTTTGATCAGTCAAGCTGAAATGGGTCTGATAAGTGGAGGCCTTACTCACAGGGAGCAGCACTCCAGTTTGTTATTGCTATTTGCTCATCATCCTCGAGTGCAAAATAAGCAGAAGTCTTTCCGAGCTTCTTATCTCTTTTCACTTTCTTCTCTAGATCTCTGTCGCTTTAATCCAGCATGTCTGCTGCTGGTTAACAAGGAAATCCTGTGTCAATTATCGCCAACAACTTCCTGCTGTGAAGCTGTGGGGAATCAAAGCTTTCGAGAGCCTTTTTCACACCAGAGAGTAGTGCAGGGCCTAATTAAATGGCCCTCATATCCTGCAGCCTACTGGTGGCCAAATGATAGAGAGCTAATGAATGATAACCTAATTTTTTCCAAGAATTGTTTTGATTCTTCTGGTCAGTTGTGCTTACTGAGTCACAGCTCGTTGTTTGTGCTCAGGGCTGAGGAGGGTGTCAGAAGGTAAAACTTGGGAAAGATACTGATCTGCTTGATTTATTTTGTGCAGATCTTTGATTTTATAAATATATATATTGCATGTTGGGAAGAATACTTGTTAAAAATTGCTTTGCTGAAGTGTGTTGCCCTCTTTCCTTGATATGAATTGCTTTGGTGACTCTTATACACATGTGGATTGCAAAATTGTCCTATAAATCCCCCTCATAAATGCTATCGTTACGATATTATTTTTACAGAATCACAGAATAAGGTATCTGCCATCGCTCGTGCACAGCTGTCCCAGTTCCCCCTCCTCTTTTTTCTCCTTTTTTTTTTCCCTTCTAAAATCATTCTACCAAGAACTTGATCTCCTGCCCGAACAAAACTGCAGCTCTTGTGTGGCTGCTGCTTGAGATTAACCCAATTTACGCTAAAGTTACACAGAAAAGAAATACAAATCTATGCCTCTCTGCTGCTTTTAAGCGTAGATGAGCACCCTGGATCACTGGCTGCCTCTGCCCATGCAGTGATGTTGTTCTGCGGGCACCCAGTCGTTGTGGCCCCATGCTGAGCACCACTTACATTAGTGCAATGCCCAAGCAAGGTTACCACCAACAAAACAACCTTAGGAATAAACAAAATACCTGAGTGGACAGCAAGATACTTTACCCTAGTTGTTCATTTCTGAGGGTCCTATCATGGTGCATGTGCATGAGGTGACAGACTTAGAGGTACCATGGGAGCCCTAACTCTGAATTTCCTGACTTTTATGGTTTTACATTACAACTTTAATGTTCCATTAGTATAGTTTTTTGTAGTTAATTTCCTTGGGGAGCTTGGGAGAGTTCAGGTTGTTTTTTTTTAAATAAAGCAGGGGGTTGGGTAAAGATGGTCAAATCTGCACAGCTGCTTTGAAATGTTTAAAGCATTTAATAGGATTTTTTTTTTTCTGAGAGAAGAGCAAATCCGAAATGCCAGCCAGAAGTATGCACACCTGCTTTCAGATACTGAAAAGCGCAGGGTCTGTCCTGCCTCATTCCATACCCAGAGCTCTGGATGAGACTGGCTGACAGAAGATCCTGTGTTAAGACTTTTTTTTTTAAGTGGCTTGTTTGGGACGTTTTTTTTGGTGTGTTTTTTTTTGTTTGTGGTTTTTTGTTGTTGTCATAAAAAGGCACAGGTAACCTGTATATGCTCTTGGCAATAAAGCTTAGAAGTATGAAAGTCTCATCTCAACTAAGCTTTCTTCCTTTCACCACATTCAAATTTATTTACAGTACCAAGCCTGTAAAGTGCTTGGTGTTTCTCTCACATCCAGACAGCACTTGCATCTAGGGGCTTGCAATCTAAGATGAAGACAGAAGTTATGCAGAGGAGAAAAGCCATGACCATTTGACAGGCAGGTTGATGTGCTTTGGATTGCACGGCAGAAAGCTGTTCATCTCTGCAAAGGAAAATGTTCAGTGAGACACTGAGAGGCACAGGAGCAAGGCATCAATTCTGGATAATTTCATGTCACCGCGGTCATCTTAAATGAACCAAGGACCCACCATCCTCTTCATATCTCAGCCTTTCGGGGTGGAAAGAGGAACTTGGCCGCTGTGGTGCAGAGATGTTCAGCCAGTGCTGGGCAGGAGAAAAAGAGGCAGCAGGGCAGGCGAGCAGGGGAAAGAAGAGGTTTCAGAGGTGGGCTGCATGCTTTTGTTGGTATTTGTTGGCTGCTGCAGCTCACATACTTGGGCTTTGACTGTGCTCTCTTGGGTCAGGTGAGTGTGAGCGTACTATGCATTTAAAAAGAGTCTTCCCCTTTGGACTATGAACATTATGAGTCAGGCCCTTGACTCTTTCTTTAATAACCAAGTCAGGAATCTCTTTATTTTGTTTTTCTGTGTTTGAGGCTTTTAATGTCCAAAATTCTAGTTCTGCTAGTTGCAGAGAAAGTTAAACTCCAATAAAACCGGGAAGTCTCCCATAGTCACATGACTCCAGAGGCTGCGGATTCAAGAAAAACACCTGTGAAACACTGATTAAAGTTATCAAGAGCCAAGCAACAGTTTCCTCCCCTAGATAATGAGTGATAAAGTTGCTCTGAGAATATGGATGAGGCAATCTTTCTCTTATCCCCTTTTCCCTGCAAGTCCTCTGATCCTCGAGCCCTGGCCGCCTCTCCCAAACAAGACAGTGTTGGCTGTGGATTGTATTTTCCCTGGTATAAATGATTCACTCGCATCTCCGCTCTGTCTCCAGCAGCCAGCAGAACTCCTGCCATCAGTTAAAAACTGCTCCAGGATTTCAGCAGCAGAGGAGGTGAGTTCTAAGGCCCCGAGTCAGCAAAGCATCTTAGCAGATGTGTGCTGAGCATAGAAGTGTCCCATTCCTGGCCCTCGCTTTTATGTTTAAAATCACAAATGGGCTTAAAAGTCTTGCTGAGATGAGGAGTTCGGCCAATATCTCTCTGCTCAGGTACTACCTCTGTTCTTCTTGACATTTGTTGACATAATGAGCATTTGTTTCCTCATGGAGCGTGAATCTTATTTGCTAGTTTTGGAGATAATTAAATAGCTTTCTAGTTCAGTTAAGGATATTGTGCACATCAGCACACTGACATGTGACATCTCACCATACATGTGACGCAATTAATTCTTATGCATATTTTTGTATTTTTACATGGATGCATTTTTTCCCTTCAAACAGGATTAAAAAACCCAGAATGGCTAATTACAGTTTGTATCAGCTCTGAGAGCATTGGTTTTGTGGATTTTTACCCCCCTCCCCCATAAAAAACCCCAAAGTCTTAAAATATATATTTCCCTTAGCTATTAATAGCTCTAGTGGATATTTGCTAACAGATGACATATAGTGATGAGGCTAAAAGGAAATAGATTTTAAACAGTCGTTCTTTGCTTCCTCCCAAAGTGCCAAAAACATTTTAGGGTTTATAAAGCGTGGACCATATTTTACTTCCAGCTCCAACAGTATAAATTTAATATGCTGCATAACCCAGAATTTGATTCATACTTTTTAAACTTCCAAATATATTTCTTAATAACAAAATAAATAAATACACTTTAAATCCCATGGGGAGCTTTACCTGGCAATATGATGGGCTAAACAGCTTCAAGGATTTGATAATAATTCACTACAAGAATATTTCAGCTAGTTGTGTTTGTTTTTTCTTCCCAGGCCTAACCTATTTCTTTTATTAAAAATGATAAAGACTTGGTCCTGCTTCCATTTTAAGCACCACTGCATCAGGTCTGATACAAATTTATTATTTTTTTTTCCCCTGGTCTGCTGCTCAGATGGAAACAGAGAGTATTTGCTTCTATTCACACCATACACCAAACTATGAATATTATTTCAGTTATGATTTCCTATGTGTCTGTACTAAGGAAAGAGTGGAAATACAGGACAAAACCAATAAAGATTCAAAACCAAAAGCACATGTACGGGAGAGTAATACACAAAACAAAACAGGGGCTGTTAAACAGATGACTCCACTGAAATGTAAAATATTCCACAAGTTTTGGCAACTTGGAAATGCTACACTTTCTACATTTCATCTATTAATCATTCGAAGGGACTTTCTTGGTTAGCCAAAAGACAAAGTATTCCCTGACTGCATTACTGATTGTGTGCATGCAACTCCAGCCATAACTACGTCGACAAATATGATGAAAAAACAAGGAAGCGGCAATAAATGAAAAATGATCAGCAACCAATAAGCATCAGAAAAAAATGACAACTTCTTAGGAAAATGCCAATAAAGTAGACTATAAAAATCCGGAAACAGACTGGCTGAGTGTCTAGAAAATGTTAGGAATGAAAAAAGTGACAATTTTGATGGAAAGTTTTCAGACAAAAATTAATTGCTTCACCATTGAAATGAGTCAAATGATGGAAAGTTAAAAAATAAAAAAGAAAAAGAAAAAGTCCACAATAGGCAAATCCCTGTAGCTCACAAGCAGACATAACTTCCAACACCAAATAAAACACTGTTCCCACTTAGGCTCCACATTATCACCTTCCTTTGGGAGGTTTCAATTATTGACAGAACCCGTTATTCCAATTAGAAAAAATAATAAGAAAAAGAATCTGCATATTAACTAACACAGTTGTAGAGTAAACATAAAAGCCAGTAAAAGAACAGTAAAAATACCTTTGCTCATAGCAATATGCTATTCATTTAGCTGCCTGGAGAGTATCACTCATGAGTCCTTTAAGTACTGTCACAACAAATCATTGGAAACTGATGAATACACAATCCAGGATCCCAAACAACAAACTATTACAAACTATCTATGTGTGAAAAGACTGCTGGAAATTCCTCTAAGCCTCTGTAAATAGCTTTGAGTGAGGCTGGTCGAGGGCCAGACGCCCACCAGAGGCAAATCCTTCCTGATTTGAACTTCACTGTAGCTGTGCATTTTATACCCAATAAAGGTTATTCCCTTCTGAAAATGTGAAAATTTATTTTTTTTCTCTCTGGTCAGGAGACTAAGACAATAATGCCTCTTGGTCCAACCAGCATGTAAGCAAAAGTAATAATGCTGTAAATATGATGTGAAGTTTTAAAAACTGGATAAAATTTAGAAGTTGTTCCTAGATAGCTCTTGTGGAAGCAGAGCTTTCATTTCAAAATGAAAAGGTAATCTAAATTGGCCTGGGCAATAGAATCTCACCACAAAGTCTGCATTTAAAATTTATGTTCCTCTATAGAGGCTTATGTTTTACGCAGAGTATCTCCAAGAGCACCACGATAGCTGCAGAAGAGCCAATACAGTTCTATCTGTATTATAAACACATGGCATTTGCCTGGCTTTCTCCAGCTGGAGACGCATCCAGAGGTGTATGGGGGGAAAAAAGAAGAAAGATATTTGAAATCTTAAAAGGGTACATTTTTTGCATTTATTTAGATATTTCAGTATGCACTGCATTTTTCCTCTGCTGCACCAAACTACCTCATCTGTAAACTGTCCAGCTGAAGTTATTTAATTTACATACAATCATTAATTCAACTATTGAGCAGAAGGGATATTCAGGTTAAGAATAAACAAAAAAACCCGACCTTTAAATATGCTATTATCTCAACCAAGTTCGGAAAGCTGATGTTCAGCACGTTAAAGTACCAGGACCGTGGCAGTCAAAATAAATCTGCTAAAGTTGCTACAGAGAAATGAGGGGAAGGATGGCTGAGTGCCAGGGACGTGTCTGGCCCAGCGAAACAGAGATTCATGCTTCTGATCATAAAAAATACGTCAGGAAAACAGATAGGCGCAGGTGAGGGATTGCTTTCAAGGTGAAGGCATGCGACTGACTAGTGGCAACCTCACTCTCACAACAGGGCTCAATGTACTGAGCTGAGCAGCACCGCTCACTTGAGTAATTTAAGCAAAACGTGGCCCTTTAAAAGCACTTTCCATCTACAGAAATGAAACTTACATTTGCAGATTTTAAGGCAGGGTGGCTCCACACAAAGTGCTTAAAAATTTGAGGAACAGCAGTTATTTTCCTCTGATTTGCAAGATATTTCTTTATTAGAATTTGGATTGTCCCCCCCCCGCAATGGATCAGAATAAACCACAGCTTTCCATAAGAGCCTGACTTTATTTATGTGGTGGAAAAAGTAGGAATACAATGAAATCCCTCTCTCTTTTTTTGTTCTTCTTTTTAACTAAAAAACAGAAATATAAACATGAGGATATTTTTAGGGAAATCTCAGGATTCTGAAAATATGCAGAGCATTTGAACTTAGAGCAACGGAGAGGGTCTCAGACTGAGGTTCTTCATGATTTCCTCTCCTTCTGCTGTCTTTTTTTTTCCTTCTCATCTGAAATAAAACTGATTATCAAAGCTCGGTCAGTGAGCCTAATGCTTCACAGTGTGTGAGAGACACTATACTCAATAGACACTCTGCTGTTAACTGCGAACATCACATCTTCCTTTCCAGGAATAACCGTTCCAAATGTCAATAGCTGTTTTAGCCATGTTTGATAGGTAAAGTAATGTCTGAGATGGTGCTTCTCAGACCCTAGCTATAAATGAGGATTACTAACCATTTTTATGCATTTTGTTATAAACCGAGACCAACTGTGAAGTGACACTGACACGTACCAGCAAAAAACCTACAAAAATCAAATACTTCTCTATGCCAATTGTGCACAAAGAGTTGGATCGAAGCGTTATTATAGCAGAGCCTTTCATGTTGCTATAGCCAGGCTTGTGTTTGCATTTCCATAATAAAACCTATTTTCAGGGGGTTTATAACTCGGCTGTAAGAAATTTACTCTGTGCTCCAACTTGGCATAGCAAGGTATCAGCTGGAGAGCTGCAGCCCTCGAGCTTTAACATCTCCCCTCTGCTGTGGGAAGAAGGGGTTTGCTCGCTTGCTTGTAGGTGTTCGCTGAAATTCACTCTGCAAAGCCAACATCAGACACATAAGGGATCTGATGATCCCAGATACGGTGGACCAAAATCTAGTTCCAAATCCCTCTCTGCCTGCAGATGTCCTGGTGAAGAGCAACCAGGGAACTGAGCACAGAGTTGGGTACCAGGACATGTGTCTGCCAGGCATTTTTCTAAAATCCAAGCCCAACCCCACCCTTTGGTGTTCTCTCCTTCACGGGCTATGTGACAAATAGCTTGCAGTAACACAAAAATACACATTTCGCAGAACTGCGTGCTCAAGAAAAAAAGTGGGAGAAATCGAGCAGGATAAACAGAAGAAAGAAATTAGTTTCGCAGAGAGCTGACAGTGGGGGGAGCAGCCTGGTTTCTCACAAAAAAGAATTTCAGACTGTAGGTCCTGTTCTGCCTCAGTGTGCTCTCCGAGCACGGGGACCACGGGGATACAGCTGCTGTGCAAGTGCGCGGTGGGAGAGGGAGAAGGGATTTTTTTGTTTGTTTTTTTTAACCTCTTTTCAGACAGCTGGAGCGGCGTGAGAAGCTGGAAAATGGATGCATTAAATTGGAGCCTGTGCTTAGCACAAGCCACCGCAGAGGTTGGTACAGCAGGTAATGGGCTCCAAGGGACCCTCTGCTCAGCAGCTGCGCTGTGTTTCCCACTGGAGCTCTTCCAAGACGCATGGCTTTATTCATGAGGGACTGTAGGTAAGACTGGGAGTCAGGAAGTAATAAAATCTCATTATTACTATTTATTGTTACTAAACTATGCAATGGTAATGTCTCAAGGTGCCAGCCAGGTACTGGCTGTTTCTCCATCACTCTTTATGTCAGCAACTGAACATCAGGAACACGCAACCTTTGGATGTCTGGACTTCCCTACGACTTCCCATGGCCTGGTCCTTCGTAAGGACTGGTTGCTAGAGCTCGCCAAGAGGAGGATGGGGTCTCATGCTCAGTCTGCTGGAGGACCTGGCACGCTGAAGTCTTTGGTGCGTCACTACACTTCCCAATATCTATAACATGAACAGACTTCTCCCAATCACTGATTTAAGGAGTGAGTGGGGGGAAGGAGTGGGAGAGCAGACAAATCTTTACAAGCTGCAAAGTTACTATATCTACAAGGCACAGACAGAGTCAGAACCATGGGGAACACAGGATGGAAACAATCTGCAGAGCAGATTTGCCTGGAGCTATGCTGCCTTTGAAAGAAGGGATACCATTGGCGGTGCAGGGAGGGGGACGGCAGATATGCAGGGCTACACCTGTGCAGCAGGTACCACCACCTCTCTCTGGCCTCCGCTCTTACCGGGGTGAGATTCATACCAGAGAGGACCAGGGTTAAGGTATTCCAAGTCCTCCCTAGACCTGACAGTCCCAAAGGAGTTTTTGGAGGATTATGGGGATTTGTTAGTGCCACCAAGGTGGCGTAACTTCATCCCTTCACCTGTCATCGGCAAGTGATTCCTCTACTCCCATTCCCATTCCTCAGCACATCTGGGTGGGGAAGGGGTCAAGGGGTGCTGGTGGGATTGAGATGCTGAATATGTTCCTCCCAGGCAGGAGCAGAAAGATGTCCTGCTGCCTTGGGGCTGGCCAGCCGGGCCCTGGGATGCTGGAGGGTGCACAAGGACAGCGGTGGGCTCAGAAGGACCAAGAGAAATTGGTGACCAAAGGATGGCAGCCGTAAAGGTGGTGGTGTCACTGCCTCTCCCTGCAATTTTCCATGCCACTTTAAACACACTTTAAAACACCATCACTGTGTCCATTGCGATACCTTGGGGCTGGGCTGTGCTCCTCAGCGCAGGGAGATGAAGTTCTTGCACTGGGGCAAAGCAATGCCGTCCTCACAAGGAGAGGACTAATTCCAGACCAAATATCCTGAAATACTGTCAAATATTGTTCAAAACGATTGTAATTGTCTTTAAATGTGCATTCCTCAGTTTATTTTTAAGCTACAGACTCATTTGTTGTTTGTGTATTTTGAAAGTGTAATTTGAAAATCTCCCACATAAGATAAATTTCCCTAACAAGATGTGACAGGGAATTCACATCAGGTGTAATAGGCTATCAAAGGAAATGCTGCATTTGGCTCTTTTGTACTATGTATATGAAATGTACAAAGTAATTATAAATCCTACGGTATCAAAATTGTCCATTTATGAGATGAATGCTGCTAAAAAATGACTTTTGATATTCTGATTGTAGTAAATATAGCTTAAACCTCACTGGGCCAAATTCACCCCTGGAATAACTTAGTTTAAAGAAGGAGCATAAATTTATCCTCTGTCTTTAAATATTTTCTATATTGTAAATAATTCTCAGATAAATTTCTATCCATTGACTGTTTCTTAAGGTAGCTTAAAAATTTAACCAAACATTTAATTTGGTTCCATCTCATATTTTAGTTGTAACTTTGGTTTAAATTTATTCACCTTTTAACTAAAATTTAGAATTTATGTCAAGATGAGATTTACTGTAAATCCATTTTAAAAGCAAAAAATTAAGACTTGTTCCCTGGGGAGCAAACTAATCATGGTAGATGCAATTATTGCAATGAGCTTGAAGCACATCCACCCTGCTTTTATGACTCTTTTACAGACTTTTTTGTTTTTTTTTAATTGGCGTGTATCACTTTTGATTTTCAGTGAAGATTCCTTAGGGAATTAATGATGTGTTCCCAGGAGTTTTGAAAGGGACTTTTGACTACTCTTGGGCTTTATTTACACTGAGAGAGAGAGTGTTACACTGGAGAGAGTCCAGCGGAGGGCTACGAGGATGATGATGAGACTGGAGCATCTGTCCTACAAGGAAAGGCCGAGGGAGCTGGGCTTGTTCAGTCTGGAGAAGAGAAGGCTGAGAGGGGACCTTATAAATGCTTATAAATATCTGCAGGGTGGGTGTCAGGAGGATGGGGCCAAATTATTTTCAGTGGTGCCCAGTGACAGGACAAGGGGCAACGGGCACAAACTGAAGCAGAAGAAGTTCCGTCTGAAGATGAGGAAGAACTTCTTCACTCTGAGGGTGACGGAGCCCTGGAACAGGCTGCCCAGGGAGGTTGTGGAGTCTCCTTCTCTGGAGATATTCAAGACCCGCCTGGACA
>Ga0065711_1000065_pt1 | contig 107525 bp, 54 predicted proteins | sample Hoacrofraction12_FD_59098 | JGI IMG/M metagenome (GOLD analysis project Ga0065711, IMG submission 59098) | Hoatzin crop microbial communities from Cojedes, Venezuela - Epithelial fraction 12 v2 (version 2) | ecosystem: Host-associated > Birds > Digestive system > Esophagus > Crop | place... | reverse complement strand
CTCGGCGCGGCAGCGCCCTGGCGGGAGATCCTGTAGATGCCGTAGCCGCGCTGGAAGGACAGGTTGAACTCGAAACCCCCGCGCTTGGCTACGCAGGAAGAGAAGAAACGTCGCGTTAGAAGAGTCCAAACCAAGGAGAAAAATGAGATTACATACGCAATGAGAACGACATTCTAAAACAGGGAAGGAACGACTGAACTACCGCTAGAACAGACAATTCTCTATCCATAGAAAGAATGAACTGTCAAGAAGAAAGACTTCTCAATGGTATGTTATTATACTGCCTTCCTAATGAATTCAGAAATTATACATTCCAAAGTTAATGGATTCCCAGAAAATGGTAGATGATCTGCTATTTTCAAAAACACACTATATATTAAGTTTTATGGGATACACATGAGCAGAAAATATTTAAATTTTGCAATACTCTCTTTTTCGCAGCTTGTTTCAGCCATATTCCTAAAGGTGAAAAAATGCAGCAAGTGATGAAACATTACTGAGAATCTGTAACTAACGTTCGGTATCAATAGTCAAGCAAGAAAAACAGAATTCTACAATAAAAACCCAAATATTTTACGTATTTACACAACGAAATTTTTGTGTACTCTCCATTCTAAATTCAGTGCTTCAACTAATCTTACACAGTAATTAAACAATTACATAAAAATTCTAAATCACTATTTATACCCTTTCATTCTTCCTCCTTCCTAACACAAATCACCCGAGATTCTTCAGCCTCCCCCTTTTCATCTCACATTATGTAGTAATTAAAGCAGCGCCTTAACTAATGAAATCACGTTCACACCAAACCTTTCATGCTAAATTGTAAAATAAAAAGTATGGCGATACATTTATATAACCTCTATTTCTACTCAACAGTTTGTGTGCTCACTAGATTATATATATGTTATATATATTATATATATTGTGTGTGTATATATATTATATATTATAATATACTATAATTATGGGTGAAATTCTGACCTCGGCATTGCATTAAAACTTGAGAATAGTCTTTTGTACAAATATCTAAAAGTCACAGATTTATTTTAAATAGTTTTACAATTCCTACTTTTCCATCTGTTGGACATTTATCTCTCCACATAGCATTATTAAATACATCTGAAATAAACTGCATTTTTGATGAACTGCAGTCATCCTCTCCGGGAAAGCAGTTAAAACGGCATCAGTCGCAGCACCAGCCATTCTGCACTTGGAGACCACGTTCAAAGCAAGTGAAAGCCAGGAGTGAGCAAGCCTAGGATTCAGGAGCTGCCTTCTCCCTAACCACGCAGCCAATGTCAGGAATTCCTCCACCGATGTCAGAGGACTTCCACGCCAGGGAACAGGAAACACCACCCAGATCCTCGAAAGTACTCAGCTCTTTACTTTTGCAGTTGGAGTAGACGATCCTTGTTGGTCCCTTCCAACTGAAGTATCCTATCCTATCCTATCCTATCCTATCCTATCCTATCCTATCCTATCCTATCCTATCCTATCCTATCCTATCCTATCCTATCCTAAACTTCCTAAATAAAGCTTGCCAGCACTTTCAATTCCCCTTAGGCCAGGCCTCAAGGGACAACTGCATCAAATTCTAGCACTGCAACTCTCACTTCTGAAAGATTAATGCAGCAATCTATCATTTTTATATACAAATGTAATTGCAGCATTATAAACAGAAAATGGAAATTATTTTTCTGTTAAAGTTATTCTTGGTAACACTTCTGATTGTAAATCAAAAAATCAGCTATTGCTCTGTTTTCCTTTCTTGTAGGCCTTCTTGCTGGTATTTTTACCAGAACATATTTATTGTATGTTAACAGAGATCTAACAGATACAGATGTATTTCATATCCTGTGGCAGATCTCTACCCTTCAAACCTTCCCTAATGACCTACTGTTAAACAGCTGAATGTTTTTAAGTTCGTACATTTTTGCTTGTCCCAGAAAGCAAACATGCATGAACATACACACATACATTTGCGTGTAATCAATGTAAATTAATCACTACTAAAGATACTGAACTTATATTAGTAGGTATAATAAGCTTCAATGAAACAGTCTAATAACAATGACTTCTCTCAGCAGAATACTGCAACCGTATTTTCATTCACAATTCAAAATGCACTCCCTCTGTGCAGATACCTGCACACTGGAGACCTGAAAAGCCACCGTGGCCAGGACCTTCACAGCAAAGCACTACGCAGCCTTTTAGCCACAACTGTGACAACGCCGGTCACGTTTGCAGAAGCCTGGATGTGTTTTTCACTAGCGGTAAGTTCATGGAGTGATAGCTGTGTTTCTTTGTCTTCTGTTTCTCTCACTGAGTATTACCACATGCTCAAGCTCTTTATGAAAAGAACTAAAGTCATGGTACTGCAGGACACAGGTTGTGGCAGTCAGCGCATGCAGGGACTCCTCCAGCCGGTTTTACAGCGAGGCCCAGAGGAAAACAGGGCTTTAGGAGATTCCAAGCAGGTTACCACTGAAGGTCTGGCATCCTCTGTTACACCAAGGTAAACTTTCCAAACGTGCAGGGAAATATTTTTAGGCAAAAACTCTGTAGGTGTTCGTTGGCTGTCAACGAGCAGCGTGAACACACTGAGATACCAGCCCCTCCCATAAATCACATCCTTCGCTGTTTGCTAATTGCTGTCGCTGTGACTGCTGGTTAGTAGCTACAGCGCAGGTGTACAAACAATAGCACTTCTCCTTCTTTTAATTTCCTTGCAATTCGTATGGTTTTTTCCCCCATGACACTGAACATGTCTAGCATGTTCCATGTACTTGATTAGTAGAAGTCAGATTTTGGTAGACACATCTTTCCCAGGGCAGGAGAAGAGAGCGAAACTGGGATTCAGAGCCCATCAATCTCTGCTAAAAGATCTGACAGTGACCTGGCAAAAACAGCCAAGCTTCTGTGCCTCAGCATCCACTATTTCCAGCCAGCTGTCTCACATTAATATTGTGAGTCTCCTGTATTGTTCTGAATAATGTATATATAACTCAGGTAAACGATTTCAAGGAGTAGAAAGTACTGTCATGGACACTAACTTCCCGTCCTCTTTACTACAAGACACACTCCAGCTGCGTGTCACCCTTCCATACTTACTGTTGAGTTCCTCTGAAGACACTGCATATGAATTCTTCCTGCAATTAATGATGCAGCCACAGGGCAGGTGGGTCCAGTGTTCTGACAGGACAAATACTGGGGTGACTGCAGCACCCAGCAGAGTCAGCAGGAAGCTAAGCGTCTCAAACGAAAGGCTCTGAAAGCCAGTGATGTGCTGGACAACCATTTGTATCTGAAAGGCAGAGAGCATTTTGAAATTTAAATCACTTCAGGCACATGAGATACTTCCAGGAATAAACAGAACATCTCACCATGAATATGACACAAGTAAAAGACACAGGTTGTCATTAACGTTTGCTGAGCCTAACAATTATGTTTCTAACAGAGTGGAGAAAACACACTGACAGAGGCTCTCCTCCTCATTCTGCATTTCTCAGAAAAGCCCTTGCTTAAGCTAAATATAGCTGCCTGAGCACTATTAAAACAAGCAACTCACAACCCAAGCAACACAGAAGAGACTGCTAGCTCAGTCTCTCTTGCATGGTGCTGAGCAACCCCAATGGGGAAGAGGGGAGAGAATGTGGCACCGCACTGCAAATGCTCCGTAATGCTCTCTTTCCCTTGAGAGAGGCTCAGGCATGGAGTCTTGTACACATCCTGGGGAAGGGATAACACTGCCCCAGACCCACAGTCCGTGTTCTCAACAGGCTCCTTTCTAATTACACACGAACCTACCCGTTCCCAAATACACTAGTGCAGGCACATGGCCAGCCCTCCCTCCCAAACCCTGCACCCCCCCAGAGCTACAGAGGCTACACAGATGCAAGCAAACCGCATCTTTCTGACAAATCCCTGTTTTTTAAGCAGCCTGGCACAGGACGTGACTCCCAGCTGGGAGGAAGGCAGAAGAGCTAGCTTAGCACAATTCGCTGAACAATGCTGAACAAATGCTTGTCAGACAGCTGGCAACACAAACGGGTGGACTTTACTCATCCCTGTATGCAGACAATACAAATGATGTGATGACAGAGTACCACACTGAGGAATCCGGCTCTGCCAAGCCTGCGGAAAGCCAGTTAAGTTCATGCAGCGACACACACCTGCTTCAGAGGACTTTTGCTGGCACAAACTATACTACAAGGAATAACTGCAAGGACTACTGTTCATCTGTTTCAGTACATGGCACACCAACCTACATCCCATTTAAATGTCAGTAAACGTTAGAAAGTAAAGCAATCTGACAATTTACCATCATTGGAAGCCAGAGAACGACTTTTGTCAATGCAAGAATCAGCGAGAACCGTTTCTGAGCAAAGCCCACCGTGAAGCTCCTGCTCTGTATGCTGTTCACACAGCCGGGCTCGAGTGCACTGCTCTCAGCCACACCTTTCCTAAAAACTGCCTCCGAGCCTGGACACGCGTTCTGGAAATGCTTCAGGGTTTTATCCACAGGGTCCACTGGTGACAGAGACGGGGTGGCAGTACTGCAGCCTGCAGGTGTCCCAGGGGTGATGCAGCCTCCAGAGATCTCCTGGTAATCAATGTGTAACAGCTGTTGCTCATCCGAGCACAACAGCTGGTAAGTTAGAGGAACAGACAGCACTGTGAGGAGGCAAAAGCACAGCAAGTAGACAACAAACAAGAACAAGACGTAGGAACTGGCAGTGTCAGTGAAGCAACCCCAGGAGGTGGGGATGTACTTGCCCCAGCCGCAGAGAGGCAAAATGCAGATCAGCAAACTGACAATCCAAACGATAAGAATGGCCCATACCATGCTCACTCGTCGCTTGGGAGTGCTGCAGCTCGTTGTCTCAGTTCTGTTGATGGTGTAGAAGTTGTAAGAAACTATAAGAGACCCTTTCAGGTTGCCAGAAACGCCCTGGCATAAATACGCAAGGGCTGAGATGGTGCACAAAGGCTGGGGGAGGACATCACTTGACCACTGGGTGAGCATGAAAATAATCACTGGCACAATGCTGATCAAATCATCTACTGACAAAGAGGTCACAATCATTGAAACCGTTGTTTTGTTTTGCATTTTCAGTAGGGAAACTAGTGAATAAATGCTGCCCAGAAGTGCTATGAATGCAATGATAAAAGTCAAGCAGAACAGAAGCACATTCAAAGTTCTCTGCTTGCTAGGCTTATCCATAATGCTATGATTTTCAGCGAAGAAGCTTGTCCCATTGAGGGACAAATTACTAGGCGTTACCGACATTGTCCTTGGCAAATTTTTTTCTTTGCCTTCTCACTGACTCTGCAAGTTTTCACTAGCTGAAACCAGAACTGCTAGGTCCACATCACAAGTTTCTTTGTTTTCCTCTTTTGTGGCATCTGATGAAGAAAACTTCAGGTGAAAGCACCCTTGATAATCAGAACAACTCATGCTCTCGAAAAATCAGGCAACAATGAAGCATCAAAGGTGCTGAAAAAATTGTGATTCTTTGGAATCCGTTCAGTACTGGAAGATGATTAATTTAGGCTCTTCAGGTAATAACATGCCATTCACTTTTGACAGATATCAGGCAATGTGCCTTACTCACGAGTTCCACTGAAACGAAGGCAGAGTATCAGGTATGTTCAAGCTCTAGTAGCTCAGGGAGAAACATAGTAGAAACGAGACGCTGCCGGATTCACCCTGTGCTGTTCTGCGCTGCAGGAGGGAGGAGTCAGATGCAAGCAGGATAGCAGAGACGAGGGGAGTGAGTATCTTCTCAGACGGAGCTGCCTCTTAGCTGGATCAGAAGACTGAAACAGTGTCCCTGCTAAGCCACACCTCTGCCGCTGACACTGAAATCCAATGCAAACACTCAGATCTGATGTCAGCTGTAAATGTCATTCCCGCTGCTCCAGGGCTGTGCACCACGAGCTAGAGCGCTGCTTTTATTCTTCGGCACTTCTGTACTCCAACCTTAGCAAGGGGAAAAGCCGCAGGAGCCTTTTACGACGATGAAACAGCAGGGGTGTGTCTGCTCTGGCTGTCTGTATTCCTGCTCCCACCACAAGCGTGTGTGGATGTGCACGCACTGCACGCGGCTGCTAACCGCACAGGCGCTTGGTGACAACCTTCCACTCACGACAGGTAACTGCCACGTGTGTCAGCCAGGGCTTGCCTGCCTATGTGGTATCCCAGCTGAGTCTGGGGTTTATAAAACTTTCATTCCTCTCATGATTCAGATCTGAGCTGCACCAAATGCTGACTGTCTGCTCCAGCTGAATACAGGGGTAGAATCACAGGCAAGTGCATTTTGGCACGTTATGAACGTTTTCTCTTGAGAAAGTGCAATACTGGTAAACTTCTAAGCTGACAAAATTTCCCCCGCTCAGACGTTAAGTGGACAGATAGGTTCAATGCAATCTTCTTGGAGGACTCTGCCTCTCTTTTCTTTTTGGCACCACTTTGAGTTCAAACACGCGACAGGTATGCAGGACAAGCATTTTCTGAGTAAGGGTGATATTGTAAGGCTGCTGCCATTACTTGCTAGTCTGGGTAACACTACAAATCCACTCTGTCAGAAATCTGTGTTATCAACAACCTGATTCTCGCTCAGCTCTACCTGCTTTGAAACGCCTCAGCTGTGCCATGCCAACCACTGGGCTGCGGGGCTGCTGTCCCTCCTGCCAGGGCAGGGTCCTTGGAGCTGCCGCAGCCCCGAACCGGGCAGCCCGTGGAAGGGAACGCACGGCTGCAGCTGCACCGAAGGACAAGAGCCCATAGTACAAGGATCAGAGCTCAGGGCAATGACAACTTCTCTGAATCACCCGTCCTTCATTTCCGTTCTCCAGGCTGCCCTGCTGTGGCACTGGGCAGGCTCCTGCCCCAAAACCGGCTGGGTCTTCCAGTCCGCCCCGTGTGCCCCGTACAGCCATAGGTCTGTCCTCACTGCAGGAGCTGTCGTAAAGCCACGCTCCTCCTACACAGCCTGACCAGGAGCCTTTGCCTCTCCATTCTCCCTTTCACATCCCAGCTGCCTCTTTCAAGGACTGTGCATTATTTATCAGGACCAACTGCCAGCCCTCATGTCAGAAATCCGCAGAAGAGAGGAGCAGCCATCCTGCCTTCCACCCAAGGTACAGTCCTGGATCTGGACCATCCATCTGGCCTTTAACTGTACAGGATTTGACTTGGCTTTTGTGATTTATCTGTCCTGATGGACTATTGATTGTTAATCTGTGCTGTGCCAGCTAAAGGCCAGGGCTCATTTCCTTCTATTTACAAATCACAGTCACCTCTGCCCCCGCAAGTCAACTTTAAATTTAGGACAGTGTTCTAAATCTTAAGATTAACAGTGTGAGCCTGGTCAGAAGTACAGTCAAGAGATAAAAAGAGAAAGGAGCATCATTCACCCTTGTTTGGACCTCTATCTTGTAGCCTGGCTTCCTCAGGAAACACAGGATCACGCTGCCCGAGTGTGGATATATGTCTGCGCATGGCTCTCTCTTCCCCTCCCCATCCCTCAATTCCTTTTGACAAAATGATCATTTTCATCTCAGTCTGACAGTGTCAAAGCTATTCAGTTCCCACAAGTTTTATGAAAATGAGCTGCTGATCAGAGGAGACAGATGACAGCAGGCTGCAGCAGAGTTCCCTCTTCACTAGAAACTAGTGAACACAAAGCAGGGGCTTTATAAATACTCCACCCATAAAGAAAGCTTTGGCTTAAATTTCAGTTAACCTGGATGCTAAACTGTGGGCAACTGGCTTCATTCCCTCTGGCATGTCTTCATGCCTCCTGATACATGATCAGTTACTTTCATTCCTAAATTCCCTGCTTACACTGCCTGCGTCATCTTCATTTGGTCTTGCCACGTTACTGCCAGGTGTCTAGAAACAATTTTAATGGTGCTTGGGAAATTTCTTTTCTCTACTTTGGAAAATTTTCCTCCTGCATCCTGAGCCATTACACCTACACTGGGTGTCCAATAGCCCTGACGGCAGATAACAACCTCAAATTTTCTGAAAGTTCCCTCAGTACAATTCTCTTCACATACTTTACTGACCCTGCCTTACTGGCTGTGCATATACAGCCTTTACACCTCTCTCTAGCTTTTTGGGCCCTTTGGTAAGAGCAGTCCATTTCATGCCTTTCATTTGTATTTGGAATGAGATGCCCGTCAGTGTTTTTAGAAAGAAAGTCCCTTTTATTTATCGCCATGCCCATTCAAGGTAGATGACCTATTACTCACTTCAGCTTCTCTTCCCACAGAATGTGTTTTATTATATGAACTGCCCCTTGCCATTCTCTGTGGCAGCTTTTACCATAACTTACAATACGGTGAAATGTTCTTCCCTCTGGTCATTTCACAGCTATAAATGGAAGGTCTTAGGAATGATGAATTCAAGCAGTTGCCCTTCTTTATCTTTCTTTAACATGACCGATAAATTCTAATAAAATATGTACAGAAAGTTCCCTTTCATCTTAAAACTAAAGATAGAAGTCGTCTGTAGTAAGAAACAAGCAACTCTACAAAGAGAAGCATGATTTTCCACCCAGCTGTGCCTCCAGGTAGTTGACTTGCACGCCCATTAAGTTCTAAGCTCCAAAACATCTCTTGTGATTGGGGCAAATTAATCTAAATTAGATTCTTCATCTCTTCTAAAGGATAAGCTTATATTGCAATCTATCCAAACTTACAAGAACACCATCTTTGCAATTGTAATTTCACTGCCAAACTTCCCTGACATTGGTGAACAGACACAACTGGGTCTGGGGGTGGCAAGGACAAGTAAGCGAGCAGAGAAGTAGACAGTGTCCTCACAATCCCCCTTCTCCCACATTTTCCAAAGGAACACGGTCAGAACGGAATACTACTGCACTGCCAAAAAGCCACGGGGAGTGATCTTGCAGAAAGCAAGAGAAAGGAAACCACGCTTCTGTCTGCGGCTGTCCTTGGTTTGGACCGTGCCAAGGCAGGCAGGAATTTGTAGATAAAGACCCTTCCTACCTATTCCCTGTCTTCTCTGCACTTCGCCTCCTGAATTATGGGAGGCTCCCAACACGAATACTGTCCTTTGCAATCTAGGTATATATTCTTTATTTTGGTGTGAAATCTCTTTGCTAAGGAATGATCACAAAGAGAAAATACATCAGGCATGGAAACCTCCTCTCTGGCTGCATTTCAAGCAGCACTGCACAGCGATGCCTCTTTAAAGGGAAAGTGAGCACTACTTGTCAGTCTGTGAAAGGATTTCCAAGAGACACATTGCATGTTACACTTCAAAAACGCTCGTCAGGAGAATCAAATACTCACCATTCATAAAATACAACCAACAAATAAGGTATTAAAAATTTATCTTGTTTAGTGTATGAGTCACATATTATTTTCACACCTTGCAATGAGCTAAGCTTTGACTTACGGTTTCGCTTCCTTTTGTCACTCAAGAGAGACAAGGTTATTACAGCAGCTGCACAAATATTTCGTTTCAGAAGGTGATATAATCTCTGTGCCAGGTATAAATGTGTACACATAAAATTCTATAGATGTCTTTGTAATTTATTCCTCAAAAGTATGTGAAAGAAAATGTCTTATTTTTTCCTAGAATTTTTTTAACAGACTTTTAAAAAGATGTCAAACTAAAAGATCGGTTTTGGTCTATCGGACTCAGACATCACTTTCAGACACAAGACAGTTAAACTGCAGCCAATTATTTCATCTAGTTATTTGCCTCAGATAAATTAAATCAATGCTGGCTTCTAATAAAAGGTAGATATTCTTATACTTCATCCACTTCCGCTGCAGCTGTACTGCTGTGCTGTAGGCAAAGGGTGCCTACTGATTTAGAGCAATTAGAGCAATGTAAATCAGGAGTAATTCTATTAAACTTGAAAATATGATTTGAGTGCTCATTATGGCTAGACTGCACCGGCTCTAACTCCAGCGAAACTGAACGCTGCCGCGCAGATGCTCCTCTCGAAGCCAGCGGGCCGTCAATGCTCGCAGCAGCCCATCATAGCCCGTCCTTCCGTGCGGCAGTGCCTCTTGGAGCAGAGCAGCCAGGGTTAAGCAGCGCCCGCTGGCAGAGCTCCCTGGCTGGAGGTTTTCGCTTCCATGCTGTAAATACGGACAGTAAATTGAGACTGCAGTGAAATGAATGTTTCTGGAGAATTACAGAATTAGTAAGAGACAAATGGAGCCAGAAGTGAGCAAGCCCCGAAGTGTCCACGGAGTGTGGTAGAACCACAGCGTGCATCTTTCCCCGAGCCTCCCAACGCCTATGACCAGCGTGCCAACGGGAAATGACCACGGTGCCAGCGCTTCAGCGGGGCTGGCAACGAACAACACGGCTGCGAGCTGAGAACGACCCCGTCCGGGCTGCACTGTCCGCTCACTATCAGAGACAACCACGTGCTGCTAGTCAGGAAACACCCAAAGCGGGACCAACCAGAAGAGAAACGGGCAGTAAGAGTTCCAGGCTGGCAATACTGAACGGGAAGAGGTAATAAGCCTGCAGTGCATACAAGGAGGAGGCAGGGACAGTGCTAGTCGGGGAGGTGTCATTTCTCCAGTGGATGGCCAGGCAGGCAGATGGTAGCACAATGGGCAGCCACCAACGTGGAGAGCAGCTCAATTCTAGATCGCGTGGAGAGCAATCTACTCTGCTAGGTGTGGCGTAATTGCTCTCGAGACAAGACACTTCACAAGGTCACTTTTCTTGCGCAGCCACTGGCTTGCCGAATTGAGAGGAGGAGACAGCTAGCTAGCAGGGAGGCAATTCTTCAGCACAGCTCCTCACAGCAACTGTTTGCTTGCTAATAGAGAGCACAGCAGGCTACGAACATAACTCACAGAACAGCACGATATGGATGCTTTTAATTTTGCTGCGCAGCTCTACTAGCAGGAGAACACCCATCATGCAGCTGTATTAGCGCGATCATACCTAATCACTGAACAAATCCAGTAAACGTTGTGCTCAGTAATCACTCTTCCTTGAGATGCTGCACAATGTACGTGGCATATTGGAGAAAAAGCCAGTGTTGTGCAGTCTAGCAGGAGCTGGGCAGCGGTAATACCACACTACTGTGGAAAGCTGTGCCGAGAGAGTTAACCAGAGAAGCCAAACTGCTGGGAAGAAACAATTATCCCTTTCCAAAGGGAGGAAGAAAAAAAGGGAGAAGGCGTATGCCTTTGAGTGACCCAGCTATGACCCCATCTGGAAGCAGCAGGAAAATCAGCTGTATATGTAGAATTTTCTCCAATACTAATAAAATTAATGACCACAAGGGCCATTTGTAATTCTGTTTGCACATTTCACTGCCTGCGGTATGGTCTCCAGAGCTCTGCAGTGGGCTGTCTCAGCCCTTCGTTTCTCTTCCCGTAGTTACTTCCTCATCATCCTCTTCTCCCACTCACCTTCAAGGCAGGCTGAACGAGCAGGCCAGGAAATTCAGCCCCAGGAGTTCGGATGAAACAGAGTTTGAATGAGTGAAGATCGAAAGCTACGGCACCAAATTCTGCCCCTAGAGGACTAAGAACTTGTATTTGCTGCTTTACCTATACCAACAAAACTATTTTCTTTCTAGCACTCACCTGTTTCTTGAAAAGATACCATTATGCACCAAATATTTTTGCAAGGAAGCCAGTGTTTTAAGTGTTGCTTTACCCTGAAACCACAAATACAAATACCGTCATAAAGGATACCCAAAGCATGTGGACAAAGCATAGAACACAGCATGAAAAAAACAAATGAAACTTTTTTATTTTTTTTAAAAAAAGGAATCCTATCTATTCTGCACATATGTTACAGAGACTTTAAGGGGCTTTACTTTCAGGGAAGAGATTATTTTTGTGCAGCAGACAAGTATTCCTTCTTCAAATAAGCAGCGTAGCAGAAATGTGCTGCTCTTTCCCAGAGGAGGAGCCCCAAGGAGAGGAGCAGCTCTGCAGGAGCAGCTTTCACCAGCCTGAATGAGAAAGCAGAGGCTACAGGGAAATTCCTTTAAAGTCACCTGTTAGGGAAGGCTACTACGGCTTAGAGTGGAGAGACTTCCCTGGGATTTCCTTAGGAAGACTTGTATTCTGACTTCAAGCTTTGGAAAAGTTTGGAAAAATAGGGAAAAAAAAGAGTCAGGTGTACAAGTCTGTGGGACCTGACGAGGTGCATCCATGTGTCCTGAAGGAACAGCTGGATGAAGTTGCTAAGCCACTATCCGCCATATCACAGAAGCTGTGGAAGTCCGGTGAAGTTCCCACTGACTGGAAAAGGAGAAACACAACCCCGATTTTTGAAAAGGGCAAAAAGGAAGACCCGGGGAATGACAGGCCAGTCAGTCTCACCTCTGTGCCCAGCAAGCTCACGGAGCAGATCCTCAGAGAAACTATGCTAAGGCACAGGTGACTGGTGGCAGCCAGCACAGCTTCACTACGGGCAAAACGTGCCTGACAAATTTGGTGGCCTTCTACAATGGGGTTACAGCATTGGTGAATAAGGGAAGACCTGTCATCTACCTGGACTTGTGCAAAGCATCTGACACTGTCCCGTACGACATCCTTGTCTACAAACTGGAGGGACATGGATTTGACAGATGGACCACTCGGTGGAAAAGGAATTGGCTGGATGGGCACACTCAAAGACTTGTGGTCAACAGCTCAATGTTCAAGTGGACACCAGTGACAAGTGGCGCTCCTCAGGGGTTGGTACTGGGACCAGTGGTGTTAACATCTTTGTCAGTGATGTGGACAGTGGGATCAAGTGCAGCCTCAGCAAGTTTGCTGTGTGGTGCAGTCGACACGCTGGAGAGAAGGGATGCCATCTGGAGGGACCTGGGCAGGCTGGAGAGGTGGGCCCATGCGAACCTCACGAGCTTCAACAAGGTCACTGCAAGGTCCTGCACATGGGTCAGGGCAATCCCAAGCACGGATACAGGCTGGGTGGAGAACGGACTGAGAGCAGCCCTGAGGACAAAGACTTGGGGATGCTGGTTGACCAGAAGTGTTTCTGGAATACTGAGTAAAGCAAGGGCTGCTAATTAATTTTGAGTGACAGTAAAAAGGTCTATTAGCTTTGCTGATGTAAAGGATGACTGAGTTCTTATCGGAAAGGGTGAAAAAGGTAGTAAAAGACAATACTGGAATACAAAATGAAATCTTTCCCTCTTATGAAATAATTTTTACTTTTTTAATGGAAAGATTAAGTATGAGCTCACCAAAGGCACAGTGTTTTCATCAAATCTAAAGCAGGGCAAGGAAGGAATGCTGCAGACTACAAAAGGAATCAATTGCACACCCCAACTATTTCTCACTAGTTGGTACGTGTCTGAGAAAGAAAATGTTCACTTCAGATCGTGATGGTTTATAGTTTCAGATTCTTCTAAACAAACTTCACTTTCCAGTAACTGGATTTTTGTCTGTGAAGTATTTATAAAAACCAGTGTGCAAGGCCGAAGGTGACCAGATCCTGAGGCAATGCAAGGTGACGAGATGTCTGGGTCCATCAGCTCCCCCAGGTACCCGAAGCAAGGCAGCTACACTGTTTTGCACTCTGCCAAGACAGTTACAACTTGCTCTGCTGGTTACCCACCTCTAGCTCTGGTGTTTCTGCACAGCATTCACAGTCTAAATAATGGACACTATCCTTCTTCCCCGGTAAGTTCCACAAAACCCCTGCTAAAACACAAACAGTTAAACCCCACAGCTATCTTGTGTTATTTCACTTCCTGGGAATACTCCCCTAAGCCTATCAATACTACCACCAACTCTAATATCCCAGTGCTGGGCCGATCCTACCCTCCAAGCAGCAACAGCACCAACAGCTTGCTTTGGAGATGCTGGGAATTGCCCGAGTGCCTTCATCTGTAACTGGCAGCTCAAAATCCAGGTCACCCCGAAGACCTTCCCTTTTAAACTGCGCAGTATCACCTGGTGTTTGTTATCACCTCCTGTATTTGCACAAACTAAGTGAACTAAGATGGGCACTGATAATAACAAACCTTTACTAGCTGAGCTTTAGAAAACACATTATTTAAGCGGAAAACATACATTCCTCCCCAAACCCACTTCCCCCCCCTCCCCGGTCAGCTCAATACCACTTGTTAGTATTTATATAGCAGGGACCTAGCGGTCCTCAGTAAGGTTATTTTTCACACAAGTAAGGGCTGAATTAATAGCGTAACAGCCTGTGTTACACCAACAAGAAGTGAAACAAAGACATTGGTCTCCTGGAAATACAGCCATCATTGCTCAGTTTTCATCACAACTCTCCTTTTTGCCAATTGGTTCTGAGGGTGTCTCTAACGAGGGGACGAGTTTCCAAAGCAGGGGCAGAAAGCTTCTGTACTGTGACCTAAAAGCTCTGACAGTTGTTGTCTTGTAAAAACTATGAAGAACGTATTTTGGCATTGAGGGGAAATCAGAGAAAAAGAAACGTATACAAAAGGATGAGGCACTGAATTTTGAGACAGCGGGGCATTTTCACACCAGCTTCAGAGATGCCCTTTGAATAAAGACAGAATGAGGAGAGGAAGCTCATTCTGAACTGTTTCACCCCATGCATAATGATTACTGAACCTCAAAATTTTCAAACTCAGCCAGTAACTCTGTTAAGTTATTTACATTCAGATCAAGTTCTATGCATATATGGGAGCTGAAAAATAATGCCAGAGTTACCAGAAAACCCATCTCTCTTGTGAGATGTCTGTTATTTTCTGTGTTCACTCTTGGAAGAAAGAATTAGAATGATATGAATATGAATATTGCATTTTAGAAGAGGGGAAAAAAAATCAAATCTTCACGAACCTTGAAATAATTTCAAAGAAGATTATGACAAATTTAACACCATACTGACAAAGGACGGATACAGGCTCACGTCCTTCATACAGTCAGCTTTCTGCAGGCCTATAAAGCAAAACCCCAAACTACCACCAACTTCAAAGGCCCCCGATCACACGGCTTTGACGGGTGACCTTCAGCCGCACCGTGGGTGTTGCTGAACAGCATCCACAATTACTGCTGACTGGTGCGAACACGCTGTGTTAGGGAGCCGACTCCAGGCCCCCTGCCAAAGGCTGCCAAGGTGTCACCAGCAAAGGCCCTGTGAATTCCACAAACTCAGCAAGACCAGCGCCATGGAGCAGGAGTTCCTGCAGGAATGCTCCCTGTCACGTCACTTCGGGAGGGGAGGTCGCTGTAAGCAAAGCAAGCAGCCACAGCACGAGAAGCAGCGATGCAAAACAAGTACTCGACCCAGGCAGCGTGTCTCCTTCTACTGTGTGTTATGGGATGGAGATTAAGAATGTTCTTACAAACCAAGCAAAACCCAGGAGTCAAGTCTTCTCAGGGGCAAGCTGCTGCTAACCCACTCTGATTGCCCTGTCCCTGGGAAGCATACGTAGAGTCATATAATACCCAATTATATCTTCACTTACATTAACAAAACCTAAAAGGACTCGAGTTGTATTTCAAGAACAAACCCCATGGGAATTATTTTATTTTGTTTAATCAGTCTGTCATGCTATGTCCTCCATCCTCCCAACACGAAGAGCTGCTTGGTGTAAAGTCTCTTGACACTTCGTGGGAGAAAAGTGCACCTATGAAAAGTGATGATCTGAGACAGCACAGAATGGAACAGTTAAAACAACTGGAATTGATTATTTTTTCCAATTCTGCATGCAAACTAACAGGGTTAGTCAATATATCTCTGTCTTTCCATTCTTCCATCAAGAAGAAAAAGCTTTTTGCGTGTGAGGGCGGTCATTCAGCGGCACAGGCCGCCCAGAAGGGCTGTGGGTCTCCATCCTTGGAGATCTGTGCGTCCTGACGGGACACGGCCCTGGGCAGCGCGCTGTTGCTGAGCCGGCCTGAGCAGGGCTGGCCTGGGGGAGCTCCAGGGCGGCTGCCAGCCACAGCCCCCCCGGATTCTGCGCCTTGGCGGAACGCCCTGGCATGGCCAGGGTCACCACACCGTGAAGTCTAACTCCCACGTGTTGTCAGGGGAAGGGATGCTCACGGGATGAAAAGATGCGTAGGCCGTTAGCTGGTTTTCTGATTTGCCAGCACCCACAAGTGTAACACCAAACTCTCCGCCCTGGTGCGCTGCACCCCACTAAGCTGAACTTTAAGTGACCTAAACTGCAGGCTCAACCTTTTAAAAAAATGCTCTAGCTGAGGCTGTGATTTTGGTAGAAGCCGTCACAGAGTACTTCTGTACTTTTTGGACAAAGAAACTCCTCTTTCATTTTCAAAACAGTAACACCGAATACTTTAAACTGATCACCAGCAAAGAAACTAAACAGATTATGGAAACCCCACGCAACTTTCAAAACAAGGGAGCTACCAGTGCAGGTCCCCAGTTGATCTGTGCAGCTTCCAGCGACACGTCAGGGTTACAGCGGAGTGACTCAGCAGCAGACCGGAGCTCATGGAAACACTTCATCAGTCTGACAGAAGTTGTAAGTGACGAGCAGCGAAGGGGTCAAAGCTTGTTCCCTGTCCCACTGGAGCCAGCACAAGTCGTGCATGTCCTTGGATTCAGAGATGATTTCTCCTCATTGAGACGTTAAGTTACCACAAGTTCCAGCTGAAGCTATTTCCATTGCTACAGATGCAACCTGCATTTCCTCCTCTTTACTACTGTGGGTTTACAATTTGTGATGTTACTTACGTAGTATGATTTAAAAAAAAATAGCTCAATACATCACAAATGTTCCCCTTTCTTTCCTTTCTTGCAAGGAACAGCTTGCAAAATGTCTTAACTAACAACACTAAAATAGAGACTTAGTTACCTGTGATAGCTCCAGCCAACTTTATAGTCAAGTCAGAAATTCGTTTGGACTTGGATATCAATTCACACCAAAGGGAGAATGTGGCCAAAGCCTGTTGTTAGATTCCCACCGATTTCAGCAAGCTTTGGATGAAGGTCTATCAGACATCTTCCTGCAGCTACAGTTTGTACAGTTTGGAAGTAATTATATTGCTTTTCATAATCTATTTGAAAACTACTCTATCAGCTTTAACAACAGTGTCCACTCTTCAAGCCAGCTTTTCCTACAAAATTTTCAACAAGGGATCCACTTATGAAAAAATAAGTTTATAGGAATGTCTACGAAAGCAAAATATCCCAGCTGAGAAGACTTGGTGTAAGTGTGACTGTCAGTGAGCTCTGTGCCTTTGGAGAGCGACCTAGAGTGGAAAGCAGTCACAGTGGATGGCTGCAGCCTCCGTTAAAGTATCTGTGGATGTAGGGAATTGAAGGTTTTTGAAGTTCCTATTGACATCATCAGCAAAGGAGGTCAGGGTTAGTCTTTTGAACTTCTCAGCTAATAATTAATTCCTCTTGATGTCAGGAAAACACTGAGTCATCAGATTACTAACCTTTTCAGTTTGTCAACCTCTCCAAACTGCATGACAGACCTTTTAGAAGTGCCAGTGTTGCCCTGAGAATTAAACCCTCCAAAAAATCACAGCACCCCAGATTTTCTCCTACATCATCACCTTTGCCTCTTAATTTAACAGCACAACTCAAGTCCTTCCCGCTTGCATAAACTTGTTAACACACGTTTTTCTTTAAGGAGAGATGTAAGGAAGGGAGACCAAGGATAAGAAGTTTCATTATCTTTACTTCCTTAGGTAAAATGCCATGATTAGTAGCAGACTTAAATACTCATCTGTCCTTCCCAACTGGAAAGGCTGTATCAGTTGTTGGCAAATTCACAGCGGAGGCTCAGTGTTCCAGGAAAGTTACTTCTACTTTCGTCGTACTAATTGAGTGGTGTCTGTTCTGCAAACTGTTTTTCTAAGAGTAAACTGGAAGTAATTAAAGAAGTTTTCTTACAAATGTTTCAGTACTGTACTAAGCTCAGCCCCAGTTGACCGAGCCCTAAGGACGTGTTACATCTCCCATCTCAGAAGTCCTAAAGACTTCCAGCTCTATTCCATGCTGCAGAGTACCTGCACACCAATCTTGAGAGGTTCATCCTGAGGATTTTCAGTGCCGGTCTCAGGTAAGAAATCACCTCCTTACTTGAATGTGGCAACTTATTTGGGTAGCTAAAACACATCTAGAATACAAAATCGCATACTTCTATGGTGTCCTCCAGAAGATGGCATTAGTGAGGAGCTGCTTTTAGTTCTCTGCCTTGCTCAAAGAAAAATACTTCTGTTTATACAAGTTAGAAAGCTAATAAATGAAAAGAAATTAAATCTTAGGTTTGGAAATTCCACCTTCTTTGTCATAATTCTTTTTTTTGGGGCTCAATTCTGCACATGCTGAAGCAGGGAGGTTTTGTTTATCAACTTTGGTGAAATCTGAGCCAGGAAAGCTCAGCAGGCTTTAAATTACAAATTACAGATATCATCATTCCAAAAAAAGCAAGACAACAAAGGTATAAATCTATCCCAGCATCTTCAACACACTTCTAATGAAGCTTTCTTCTTTGATGTTGCAGTTTGATCGTTCCCAGTAATGGTATTTAAAACTGCTCATTTATAGAAGTAAAAAATTATCAGATTAGGAACATGTGGAATAACAAAAGATCCAGCAAGAAGGGAAGTGCAGAGCCGTGTCACTGAGCACCAAGCATTTTCTTAATGTCTCTAGTCAAGAGAAAGAATTTATGAATATTTTAATGAGATTGTGAATTAAAACCTCCCAAACAAGATAAAACCCCACTGAGAAAACACCCTTTCAAAGGCAGAGACAGGCCCAGCCCCTCTGCTCTGCTGCTTCTGAGGCCCCAGTGGTGATAAAGCGAATCCCGGCTTAGTGCCAGCGTACACTGGACACCGTGTGTCAGTGAGATGCTATGGAAAGCCTTGCCACAAAAATCTCACTTTATCAGGCGAGATGGAAACCACGCATCGCTCCTCTCAGAGAATACAGTTCCAGAGAAAGAGAAAAGAAAAAAATGCTCGAGAAGAACATTAGATTATTTTCAAACACTGAATCTTTTCAATTCATATTTTTATCTCACCCCCTGGGATGGATGAAAAACTTCCCTACGCATTCATAGGCCAAGGCTGAGTTTTCATTAATGTTGCTATTGGTACAGTCACCGTAACTGGGAACGCAGCGCTCCTCTCATACTGGTTTGGGGTCAGTGCGGAGCATTTCAGTGCAGCCGATCCAGCAACCCAAGGGAAAACGCTGCAGCAGGCTGAGCTGATGCTGGCTCGATTCGCCTGCAGCATGCGCAGAGGAGCTGGAGAGGACAGACAGAAACCCAGCCCAGGAGTCCCAGCTGGGCTGTTCTGAACTGCAGCAGGAGTCTGAAACCTCTCCCACTAAAGTCACTGCAAGAACTGGGCACTGTGTTCCGTTACCCTGGCTCACTGGGGAAGCATCAGGCACAAAGGGCTGAAAAATCCACAGGCTGCATTTACACACCAACAGGGACCAAATTCTGAGCACGCCTGTGCCCCGACTCCTGCAGCCGGCCACCACAGGAACTGAAATGCAGGCCTCGCATTTAGCTGCTCCGAATCCCCACTGCTTCACCTTGGCCCCCAGGCACAGGGGGAGTACGCGAACCACACCTGGAGCTTTCAGCTATCGCCAGTACCTTGTCACCACATGACATTCAAAAGAGCCAGCAAACCCAGAGTAAAAATGCACATAGCCCATCTGTTTTTCTAGTGAACAGACACTTGTGATTAGCTTGGAAAAGCCAAATCTCAGTGTGAGTCACCCTCTCCTAGTGAAAACAGGTGTGGTTAAATGAGCACCCTTAGTTACAGTGCACAGCATATTCATTAGGTGTAAACTGAGCAGATTTCTGGTTGACTTATTTAATAATAACATAGGAATAAATCACTCCATTCCCTCCAAACCCAATCTTGCATTCTCAGCAGCTTTTAAACTATCAGTGGATAATCTTAACAGAAAAATTAAACACATTCATTACTGCAATCACAAGCTGAAAGTACTTCTCTCTGCTATGCTCTACATTCCTGTGTTTCAGATCTACACACAGACACGAACGACTTCTCAGTGAAGCACGTGGGGGATTTGCTCAGTAAAGTCCATAAAATAACTGATTTTATTTATCACTGTCTAGTAAAAACTGTATCACAGAAAGCACAGATCCGGTTCTTAGGTTCTGCTAAATCTATCAAATTGAATTTCTGTGAGAATGTCTGGCTGTGTTCTGAGGAGAAAAAGCACTACAACTCTTCCTATTAATATGAAAAAAATAGGAAATTAATAGGAAAGCAAAGCACTTCAAGGTGTGCAACAGAACTTTTTCTGGTGAACACTACTTTTCATCTCAGAAGTGTTCATTGATTTGGGTCCGTTCCTGGCATCTTACAGAAAACCCTGTCCTCCTCCTTTGGCACTAGAGGAGCTGGCATTTCGTCAAGCAAGCATCTACGCATTGCTGAGTGCATGTGGTCTCTGAAGATCAGAGTAGAATCATTAACATAAGACTGATAATTCCAGACTACAGGAATGCAGCAGGCCAGCAGCTAGCATCTACAGTCTGGTTGCTACCAAGCTCCACCTGTCCCAGAGCACTTCAAGCCAAGGTTCCTCCCCTGCTGAGCAGGCACCGTGACCCCAAGGACACCAGACCGGCTGTTCTGACCACAGGCTCTCATGGCATTCCCAGTGCACCTACGAGGGGCGGCAGCCTGCCGTACCAGCACACGATCTTCTGTAGCTCACGACACAGACAATTCACGTGCAATGAAAACCATCATAGTCTGCTATTCTGCCAATGGCAGAAGAAACCTTGACTTTTAATTTTCCTTTTTCTGATGCTACAGAGTGATGGAAAATCTTATTTCTGACGAGCTAAGGAGAGGGGACTGCTGGAGGGTCAGCTCCAAAGAGCAGGTGACAGAGGTAGTTATCACCAGCATTAATTCCTGTCTGAGCTTTTTTCCTGAAGCCACCATCAGCACTGACAGTGCTTTCCATAACAGCGATATCAAGCTATCTACCAGGTCTTTCGTTTCCTGTTAGATTTTATATAGGTAATAAATGGACACGCACCAGAAGATAACAGCGTGACCATCTGTATCATCAGGACTAATCAGTATCACTTTCAACCTAAAAGACCCTTGAAGCGATTTTCACTCAATCATGCCATAAACACTTACACTACCTGATATTACAGAAATAGGGTTTTTTATACTTTCAGAGACCTTGGCTGTTACAGGCTCTCATTTCTTCCCTTCCGTTAAATGATAATCAAGAGGTTTTGGATGTCAAATCTAATCTCTGGAGCACTGTCCATTTCTTTTTAAAGTGCTTTTCATACCTTGTTCACTCATGTCCTCTGATTCATGTAATGAATTCTCAGATTAACACTGCAATCTACGGCAGATTCTGAGTTCAGTATGTTTCTGGAATGTGTGTATTACGCATGCACCTAAAGATTCTGCTGCTTCCTTTCGTATCTGACACAAAATGCAGTAAAGTTCTTGCATATTTTCTCCAGGTGCGAGAAAGAGAACACCTGTTCCTCCAAGTAAGGTCAATGCCCAATGTGGTCTCACGTGAGCATTCTCTGGTTGACAAAGATGGACCCAAGTGCTTGTGCTCTGCAAACACCAGAGAGGCATCTACCAAGAGTCGTTCTGGGAATGGAACGGTTCTTTATTTCTCATCACTGGATGTTTGCTATGCTTTTCCCTGAAGGTATCAGGACAAAAAATCCAGCCCAGACAATCAGAAAGCCTCCATGTAGTACAGCATGCTCCCCAATCATTTCAAAAACTGTTTCAACCACCCTGGAAACAACAACTGATTAAACACCAATCCATAAATCTGTAACTTTTAACTACTTGACTACTACATTTTGCTTAGACGGAAGTGTAATTTTGATCACAGATTTTTTCAGTCTGTAGGCAGAAATATTATTGTTTTCTACACCAACAAGCAATTATTTGATACTACTGAAAATCTAGTATCATTTAATTACCTCTAAGCAGTCAAGTTCTTGTGGTTGTGTCAGTGGCTTTGTAGCAGTCAGCCTGCTTCATAGGATAACACAAAGTCATGTCATGAAAGAAATCAAAAAGTGTATATTTACTACCTGTTTGTAAATATACAGCACGGTAGCACACCGTCATAGATTCAGCAAAGCATTATCATAACACTCCAGAGCTTAATGAATACCAAGATTTTTTTCAAGAGTTATTTTACATAAACCAGGTTTGGTGAAATAATTTACCAAAAGCCTGTGAATTAGATCAGTATAAATATTTAGAAACAGTAATAATAGGGGGGGGGAGGTCTATTTCTTCAAAACCATAGTCACTTCTATGCAAATGTTTATTCAGAATGCATTAAATCTAGGTTACCCTAATTAATTTCTTTTAAGTAAGAAAACATTCAAGATAAAGTCATAATATTGACTGTAAGGCAGCAGCAGCCTGGGAAAACCCCCCTGCAAATACATGGAATTTAAAATGGATATAACCATCTAAAAAGTCCCTTGGGCCATGCAGTTTCCCACAGATTGATTTTCAGTCAATTGTGCCTTAAATATTGACGTTTGGTTGATATATTATAAATATCCCAGCCTGGGGGTTAGTGGTATGCAAGAAATTGCTTGAAGGCTCTTCAGATATTGACAGCAGTTTGCTTTTCTCATATGCATTTTACTGTTAAAATTTCAGTTTGCTAAAACAATTCTAAAGGAATGTTAAGAAATTCCTCCAATCCATTGTGTAAACACCACAATTCAGTTGTGCAAACACTCATTCAGATCTAATGAGGAAAACCAACGACTTTCCCTGTCTGCTCTTTGTGTGTCTCTCCAGTAAGTACACAACAGGGTTTTCTGGATCGAAACAGGAACAAAATACGCTGTAATTAACATAAGAACTGACTCAAGGTCAGGCTCATCATCCACCTCTTAATTAAGTTTTAACATGAATGATCAGTAAAACATTTAAGACCTTTTACTCCAAGCCACAGCAGATGCCATATGCCCCCCCAGAAATCACCGACAGGCTGGGGTCCCTCTGGTCCAAGCCCCCTGCTCCAGCAGGGTCACCCAGAGCCGGATGCCCAGGACCGGGCTGGCTTCTGAGTATCTCCCGGCTGGAGACTGCACCACCTCCCCGGGCAGCCTGTGCCAGCGCCGGGTCCCCCTCGCAGTGACAAGGTGTTCCCTGCTGTTCAGAGGGAACCTCCTGGGCGTCCGTGTGTGCCCATCGCCTCTGGTCCTGTCACTGGGCACCACCAGAAAGAGCCCGACTCATCCCCTTTCACCCTCCCTGCAGGTGTTTATACACCTTGGTGAGATCTCCCTGAGCCTTCTCCACTCCAGGCTGAAGACTCTCTCTTCGCTGGACTCTCTCCAGTATGTCCATGTCTGTCTCGTACTGGGGAGCCCAGCACTGGACACAGTCCTCCCGGTGTGGCCTCACCAGTGCTGAGCCGAGGGGCAGGATGCCCTCCCTCAACCTGCTGTGACACTCCTAACGCAGCCCAGGAGAGGTGTGATGGTCAGCAAACAAAGCTGCCCTTTTCTGAGGTTTTTTTTCTTCCAAGCCTCTAAACTAGAGCAGTCTTATGATTTCCTCAGGCGTTTCCCCAAGTCAGATAGCTCATTACCTAATTCCATCATCCTTCTGCTCTAGCAGGCATTGGACCAGACTGCGCTGCCTTGAAGTACCATTTCTAATGCCACGCAGGTAGTCACTGGGATTAGTAAGAGCTAACGCAAGCACTGCACTTCCCAGGGAAACAGACCGAGCACTATCAATTCCTCTTACACGTATTTTCATTTGAAACCTTTTCTGTTTTAAGTCAAAGTTGGCAACTTCAAGAGTAAAATACACACTCACAACTTTTTCCAGTGAAAAGACTGAGGATTCTCTCTCTTCATAATCTGATGGGCAGACAATGCTAACTTTTCTATTTCTGTTGTAAATACAAACAGTCTTCGAACTGGAATAAAAAAGCTTTAAAAATCAGCTGTTTTCCCTGCTCAACCGTGCAGTTAAAAAGCTGCTGTCAGCTGGCTGCCTTGATCAAACACGGCTTTGTGTTCATAGCAGGCAGTATATAAGCAGGACAGACTAAAAAGCAGAAGACATCCTCACATGGTAAAAGGCATCCTTAGAAGATAGGGATGATAACTCGAAAGGAAACAGGGAGGAGAAAAAATGCCATTGTCAGCCTTACATACTAACAGGCTTTTTTTCCTTCCACTTCCTTACTTTCATCTTTTCACAGTGGTTTTCTCATAGATTTTCCATTACTCACTTCTGAATGACTTTTGGTGTCACTCCTTCATTTCATTTTCCCACGCATCTAGTTCGCTCCTTTTCTTTTGTTTTTCATATCCTGCTACTTTTTCACCTTTTCACCTCTTCTGTTCTTTCTCTGCCTCTCTGTATTCTGTTCACCTTTTCTTCTGTTTCCCTGTTTTCCGCATTCTAATTCACCACCACCTGCGTTTCACGGCACTGAACAACCTTATCACAATTTAAACACGCCCATCCGCACAAAGAGACGCTGCAGTTACCTTTGGTCAGTAGCTGGTAACATTTCTCTTCCATTAGATCAACTTAACAACAAAATATTACCATACCGCAATCCAACACCACGCAATACACACCATTCTAGGAAGAGAAAGTGGGTACAATGATTTATAGCCTTATTCTGCAACCCTGGCTTCAGGGACCATGCTGCTGCCCCTACGGAACTCATTTTTCTAAACCAACAAGGTTACTGATCTCAGTACAGATCGCAGAGTTGAGCCCATCTTTCGCATATGTGCATTGGTGAGGAGGAATACCGTCCTCTCCCACTGATGATACTAAACTGTACAACAACCATACCAAAAATTAACCATTTCACAAAAAGAAAACAGTTTTTCCTAATCCTCATACTCGTTTAAAGAAACTGTAAGAAAAGGTACAAGATTTATATTAGTAAACATGATTTTCTCATGTGGATAAACAAGAAATATATTCAAGATAGCCAGGTTTCATAAAAACATGACTAAGAGGATAAAACCAGAAAAAATTCAAGCTTATTGCAGAGAATTATGACTGCGGATATGAAGCTTACTCAGACATTTCTCTGATTTAGAGTGTCGTTACGATGCTAAATTAGCAAAAAGACATGAATACATCATCTGTTAAACTCCAGACAATGTTTGTAGTCTTATTTAATTACAATGCCTTAATGGAGAACTTGAAACAAAATCCCAGGAATTGTCTTTAAAAGCCCAGGAGCAACCGGGGAGTGCTGCTGTGTAATGCAGGGAACCCCAAGACCTAAGTGCCCTTTCTAAATTCATCTTTCCACCAGGCAAAGGCTGGAGCCACACACGGCTCCCAGCCTCAGGCAGCCGCACGGTGCTTCACACGAGGAGGTGGGTGTACCAGTAGCAGGCTCTGAACTGTTACAGGCCTCTCACCCACTTCAGTCCGTAGTATTTTTGTGAGAAGGGTGAATTAATGAGGGGGAAATCCTCTGTAATCGCAGTTAACGGGACATCACCAAAAAAATCAAAGGAATGTGAAGAACAACAAACATGTTAGCTAGAATTAAGAGCTTTCCGTTTTTTATCAAATCGAAAATATTTTTTCATCCATGAAGTGTCTAAAGAGGAAAAAAATTTCTTGGCAGTGTTGGTGACAACGGGAAGAATACCTTTAAGGAAAACCATCTGAGGGCAGAGGAGAGAAACACAACTGCAGTCACCCATTCACTACGGAAAAAAGAATCAAGGCTGCAGGCTTTGAACAAGCAGAGAAAGATGAAAGAGCCAGCAGTAAGTATCCACCTCTCAGACGAGTACGGCACGTTTCAGGTTCCTGGCACGTCCGGGAAGCAGGTGCCCTTCACTGGCAGGTCACGCCCTGGGTCTGAAACGCCCTTCTTCACGCAGCAATGGGGTGATGTCTCAGGCTGTTTTAAGAATGAAACAGCACCTTACCCACAGGTAAAGGAAGTCTGTAAAGTAGAAGTTTGTATGGAAACTTTTGGATAAATCCATTCACATGACAAAGACAAGAATGACCTCAGCAAGAGAGCAACACAAGATGAGAGCAGAGAGATGTACAACTGCATCACCATATGGAAAAGCAGTTAATTACCGTAACTTCTGGTTTCCCTTGAGTGTTTTGGTCAGACTCTTTTTACTTTTTTATTATAATGCAACCTAGTAAGACCTCAGACATTGAGACTAGCTCACCTCGCTAATGTAAGACTCCGCAGCATGCTAGCAAAGTTTAACGAATCTCTCGGAGCTCAGTATTTCACACTCCAGCCCACACCCAGCCTTCTGGTAACTCCGCGCTTTCCATTTCAAGGACTTCACTTCCTGGAAGTTTTCTGGGGTTTTTGTTTTGGGTTTTCTTCCAGAGAAACTGGCAGAATCATATTAAGGTAATTAATTTGTGGAGGCAAAACGCAAAGTCAGGTATTCTGAAGGCTGGTCACTGCCAGCACAAGGATTTGGCTCGTGTGATTGCCAGCCACGCACTTTGTACTGCTTATTTCGACCTCATCTTCCCTGTTCAGCAATAAAAATGGTAGACAAAGCTCCTTCTAGTAGCTTGGTAGAAAACCAAGGCTTTCTCTAACTTAATAAACTGCGGGGTTTGGCCTTGTGTCAATTTAATTATAGAAGGTATTTGATTTGCCCCATTTCCAGTTGCCCTCATTCATCACATGCTATTTCAGACTCCACAGTACACAGAAGGCTGACCAATTTATCAGCCACTTCTTGAAAACTACTAAACTAATGTAGGAAAGCGTCAATAAATGAAAGATTACTACTGTTTTTACTGTGTTTTGTAGTCCACTCAGCTAGTCTCACTGAGTGGTTGGGAAACAGGCATCTTTTTGTCTCTAATAGCTGACTTAGAATCAAATAATGTTCCAAGGTAACTCAACTTGTAACTGCAGATTTCAGGACACCAAGAGCCACATATAGTGCTGCCTTCTGCATGCAAAGAAACATTGTCTGACATGCAGTGAAAAAGAAACGGAGTTCTAAAAATAACTTATTTGGGAAGGTTACAACTAAATCAGAATAAACTCAAATTTTTCAGCTATTCTACATTTGTTTGACAAAGTTTTCCCACATAGTTGATTTAAAGGACAAAATTTGGCTACACAGGGTAGCAAGGGATTTGTTCTTTTACCAGATAATCATTGTTATACCAAAGGGGATTTAGGTAAATGAATATCGACTTCCTGCATGGGTCATTAATAACTCTTTACTTCTCTTTTCCACCTTTAAGTCCAGTCATAACTCTTTCAGTACTCATGCAACAGTCTGGTATCTTCGAGGGGTCCAGCCAGTAAACCCAGAGCACAGGTTGTAATGGCAGACCACAAATTCTCCCAATGCCGGTTTTACAAAAGTCCTTCTCCTCAATACTGAAAGATACGTTCGGGAGCTATGGAATACAGGTGCCCACCTTCTCAAATGAATGTCCAAATCACCGGGCTGCAAAGCCATCCTTGTTCTCCATCTCAGTTTCTATCTGTGCCATACAGAGTCGGACCACTCCGACAAAATGGCCAGGAGGGCCACCCGCAGCTGACGGCTTGCCCAGCAGCAGGATGGCTTAGGCAGTGCGTACCTGTGGGAGACGGTGACGCAGGGCCACCTCCATCCTCAGGCTGGCTTACCTGGAGGGGTTCAGGCTTGCCAGCAGACTCGGGTGCTCCACAGCCTAGTGCTGAGCAGACATGGCCTCGGATCCACCCAAGCGGACACCGCAGAGTACAGGAACACCCTCTGCCAGCTGCTCAGCGCTCCGACTGCCACCCTCTGGGAAGCACATGTCTCCTCTCCAACGGCTTTGCTACTCTTTAACCTCCATTTCCCAGCTTGCAAATGATTTCCTTTCTAAACTGCCCAGTGAATCTGACCTGACTTCACTAATCTGAGAGGTCCCAGCCTCATTTTTAGGAAATTTATTGTTCTCTCAAAAACTGGCCATTAAGTAATGAGCATTAGACCTCAAGCAAATGCATACTGTTTCTACTCAGGATCTCACATGGCTTTCTTGAAATCTTTGAGTATTCCCACTTCTGGTGTGTTCTGCTCCAGCAAAAAAAAAAACAGACGGATGAAAAATATTTAATCTCTCTTCTTTTCAACACCAAATAAGCACTTATTCATAGCAAATGTTTTAAGCAGACTTCCGGCAGAAACAAATACTGAGGGCTAAGGTTCAGTTGAAAAGAGCAGACAAACGACAGAAATGTTACAAGATCGGTAGCAAGAGCATCGATTTCTTAGTACTGCTAAGCAAATTGGTTGCTGCCTGTAAGATGTTGCTTGGAAGTAAAATCACCTGAGGCGCACGTATTTCCAACAGGCCTGTGCATGAGAGGATCTGTGGATGTTCTCAAAGACATATCTTAAAAACAGGCATTACAGCCTCTTCTCACTTCTTTTTAGGATGCATGAGAAACTTGAAGGAACACGTCAAGACTGACACCCATTTCTGAAAGATCAGAAGCTGCAGGGGGTCCTGTCATAGTATATCTGCACTCCGTCAGCACACAACGTAAGGCAGGACAGACCGTAGTCCATAGTTTGAAGGCAGTTACTGGCCAGGCTTTTCTAGAGCTTTTTAGAATGTCTCTGACAACTGTCCTTTCTGCCTTTTTAAGGTTTCCCATTACAGCACGTCAAATGTTAGTTCTAGATGAATCCTACCCTTAACACACACAGAGCTACTAGGTAGCTCAATGGAGTCTGTCTCACAGCAAGACTTGTCTTCCCTAATTGTTCTGTGTAACACGAGAGCTACAAAAGCCTTGTTTCCTCTCCTTTCTCCTTTTATCTGTCACACAGTGCTACCTCATCCTCAGAAATCAGCGTGGTTTTAGTAACTAAAGGCACAAACAAGGACTTGTTTCAAAGGTACACCACCAAACTGAACAGAAAACAAGTGATTTATCTGTTGAAAAATGAGAAGGGAAAATAATACCAAAATAGCAAAATGTTTTCTTTTACTAGACTATTTTCCACACAAATTAAAAAAAATAGGGGTCACATCATTAGTTCATGCAGTGACAGTCTAGTTTGTGATGAAAAATCTAAGAAGATGAGAAACTGTGTAACAGCAATCCCTTCTACTGTATTGGCTTTGCAGAAAATGCACTTATGAAATATACGTGCTGAGATGTGATTAGGATGCAGTTCTTCATTTTGATTAAAATGCTGCTTCCTTTACGTTACTGAGCTTCAAAATAAAGCCTGATTTGTATGCTTATATAGTATTTTCTGTCTTTTTTAAAAAGCAGGACTAAATTTAACTTCACTGCTATGTATGCAAAAATGAATGCAAATATGAAACTTTCTTTAGCTTACAATTATTAACTTTAGAAATAAACTAGAAAACTATTAACTCCAAGCCCAAGCTGATGACTACTTCTAATAACACTAACTCCAGGGGCCTGAAATGAGGTCTGGGATGCACTGCAGCGAGCACTGAACAACCGCATCATGAGAGGTGCACCGCCTCCCCAGCGAGCACGCAGCCAGCTCGGCCAGGTGAGCCATGAGAGAAACCAAGGCATGGAGCAATGTTCAGATCATGCCTGAAGAGCTCCACTTGTCTGTCAGCAGAAAAGCACTTATTCTCTTATATTGACTTCTCTGCGAGATATGTTCAGCACTTTTTGATCATTTTACCCCTATGTTGTGGGCAGTTTCCACTATGATACTCAAAATGGATATTCAAAATGTGTGTATTGGTCTTTATCATCAAAGGTTCTCAGTCTTGACCAGTCACCAACTATGTGCTGTGCTTCTTACACTGAATAGTGCCTCCTCAAAGCAATTCCTGCTTTATTTATTTCTAATCTTTCTGCTGTTCCTGTTAACCGTACAACATTCTCACAAAAGAACACTGATAAAATCACTGCGCTCCCACGCCTGCAGCTCGCAGGCAGTACTGCGTTCCTGTGTCTGGAGACGAGGCCACCACGTTTCCAGCTACCTGGTAACATAAAAAGCTCCTTCTAACTTTCTCCAATGAGTGCTACATCAGTTATTGTAATCTTTAAAAACAGTATAAGAATTCTGCTTTACTGTTGTCTACTTGATCATGCAGACTCAGCATAGCAAAGCTCTGCTGATTAAGTTTTGCTTCCACTGGAATCAGGCTTTTAATGCAGCTCTCGAATTGTGCATATGAAGTAAAATGACTGCTGTTTCTACATTATTAAAATGGATTAGTGCAGTAATTTTTGTGGCACAAGCAAGGAAAAGATGAACACGTTCCTTTAAGAATCCAGTGGTGGCTGGCACTTCCATTTTGCCTGCTGATATGAGAATTCATGAGAGTAACTATGTGTTTTCATTTCACCACTCTTCAGTGAAATATTTCTGAGCTTTTTTTATTCACCTCAGATTGTTAGAATTGTCACCCCCTTTGTATACTGCTAGATTTGAATAAGGAAGACAGCAAAGGTCACCATGACAATGGTAACTGCAAACCATTTAATCACAGAACGTACTTCAGCACTGAGCATTGTCAAGTTCACTTGCAGATGTAGTAAGAATCCTAAACGTCTATCTCCTGTTTAAAAAAATGTTGATGCTAAATAGCAATAATTTCTAAAATGTGGATTTAATAAAACGTCCTGCAGACCTCACTAATACCTAAATCATACCTGATCTTGCAAAAACTGCTTTAAAATATTTGTACACAAGCATGAAGTGGCTCCATAGGTCCTAAAAATACTGCAACAACCATACACACATAAACTGCATCGTTGTACGCTGTGGGGCACTGGCAGCTGTCTGCCGGTGTTAGCGCACTTCTGCTCCATATGACACATGGGTAAAAATAAATAATTGTATTGGCACTAAAGCTTTTGCCTCAGAAAGTTCGTTGCTTACCACCCACCAGGTAAAAATTCCATTTGTGTACCAAGTACTGACAATACCATTACCAGGTCAGCCTGATGTACCACTGCCGTCGCAGTCCAGCACCGGAACCCAACGCACGCGGGTAGGTGCGGCCCAGAACAAATGGCGACAGCACACAGGTATCGGCACGTGCGTGTTAGTGCCAGGGAAGGGATGCAGGACCTCAGTAAAGCCATGCCTCGCTCAGGCCACAGATGATCCGGGGTACCAGCTGCCGCACCACAGTCTAATGAACACGTACTGTTCTTGGTTGGTTCTTGGGCTTTTCACAAACCATGACATAAGCGTCAAAACCTTAAACCAGGATGCAACGTTATTCCATGTTCAAGGAGAAATCCAAAGAGAGAACTGCAACATTTAAAAGGCTAGTACTGAAGTACCCAAAGTTTTGCTGTTGGTTTAAAATACAAAATATTTATATTTAAAATATAAATAAAATAATATGCAAGCCATCCACTCCCCCCTCACTTCTCTCCTGCAGTATGGTTATTCCCTTACCCACTAGCTTCACAGCTGGATCCAAGCACCTCAGAATCAGGAATGCCAGTAAACGAAACAAAACCTGAAACAAAAGAAAAAAAGAACTATGTAAATTAACATAACTAAAATTATAAGATTTGCATCAGGTTCATACGTGTGTCAACTGAGGGGGAGCAGTATGAGATCTCTCCCACTTACCCTGATAGGAAGGGTTCAGAAGTGAACTGGCAATCATAGGCAAGGTCTGACATGGGATATATTTGGCATATGGTTCTCTCCCTCGCTCCTGGCATAATCAACTGACAGAAAAGCCACAGAAGAAAATGAGAAGATGCTTTGCTTCAAGAATAGTTCCATACCTTTAATTTCAATATTAACTCCAATTGTTGTCCTTCAGCCTTGGGAATCTAGTGAGGGGTTTGTTATTTTTTTTCAATTTTAAAACAGAGATCATGCCTTGGTAGATGGATTTTCCCAAATTCTCCTAGAGCATCTGAAAACAAATACTTCACTTTCAGCTCACTAGAACAAAGCATTCGCTTACACTGTTCTGCAAAGCACTGAAGGATTGAAGCCAGATTTGCTGCTGGGAATTTAATTTGCAGGAAAAAGCATCAAAGAATAAATCAAGAGTCTTTCTTACAGGATAGCAGCAGTACAAAACATCTTACATTATGTCCTGGAGGCAAACAAATTCCAGCTAAAATTTTCTACTCTTTAATGTAAAGACAATCACTTGTTTTATATTCATCCCCTTGTGAAGTGCCAATAATCACAAAACAATGATGAATATCAACCTCCTGTGTGCCACATGAAGAGATCTGTCAATATGAAAGTCTTGTGATGTCTCTAACGAATGATGAAGACAAGACACTTTCCATGTCATTTATCTTGGGAAAATTAACAGTAATGTTAGCCTGTAATGTTAACATGTCATGTAGCATGGTGTTGACATCACCAGCAAAGTGGAAATCCCATCTGTTAAAATATAAAAGCCAGAGGCAGATGTGTCGAATTTGGGTTGCATGTGTGTAGAGAAGCATAAATTAGCATTACCCTGGCCATCTGACTGAACACAGAGCAAGCCACTCCAATGGCCAACATGATCCTTGGAGATGCATGGAGCTCATGACTGTGCCTATGCAAAAACAATTAATAATCATTAATGAGTGGAAAAGCATATGAGTCGGCTCGTGGAGCGTTTGCAAGTGAATACGGCCAGGTGGCGGTTTTAACAGTTTGCTGTTTTAATCTGAGTAGCACATGTTATGAAAAAGACATCCATTGACAGTTGATGTTTAAGCCTGTGTCAGCCTATAGGTATGACACTAAACAGCTAAAAAACAATCTTTCCTCCTCTGTCTGTATCTCTCTCTGCCACAGTAACACCCTGTGCAGCTCCAGACGGTTACGACACCCCACCAGTGACTCCAGTGGCAAGTGAGCGCATAGTCCCAGATCATGTGGGGGTGCATCCATCCGCACACACCTAGCGTGAGACTACAAATTCACCCCAGCGCAACACTATTTTCTGTGGAACTTTCAGCAACAAGTAATGTCAGCAAGCACTACAACTCTGTGTAAAACTGCAAGTGTACGTCGTGGCTCAGGGCCTTCAAGTTCACTTCAGGTAGGGGTAACATTTGGTGGAAGACAATCCGGCCAAGAAATCACGCCAGGAAATCTTTGTATTCCCAAATGAAAATGAGCTCCACAAATAAAGCCAAAGTTAAGCTCTTCTCAGCACACAAGCGCTGTCTTGCCAGCCCTGCTGTGAGACACTGGCCTAAGCAACCCGCAGTGCCACACAAGCCGCGACCGACCCTCCGGCGGCACAGGAGCGGTGCGGCAGGCTACGTGTTACGCCGAGCTTCTCCACGTTACACCGCTCTTTACGCTACCCCATTAATGCAAGCAGCCGATATGCTAAGCATTTACAGCTATACCTTTAAATTTTGGCAGGAATACACAGGAGGACAGCGAGTTCTCAGCATAAATAGCTCTGCAAAGTCCCAAAGCTCCTTCGTTAGTCATAGATCGAGGATGACAACGTGGTCTGAACGCCTGTCAGAGTACACAGAGACTCCTCGCTGGCAAAACACAGTCTCAGTCTTGTTTTCCCTTCTCGAGCTGCAGCGCGTTCCGCTCACTGCGGAGGGTATTTCTTCCACAAAGCCAGAGCAAAGGGACACATCGCCAATTTTACCACACGGTATTTACAAACATTGCTCTTGCAGAACCTCACTCCTCATTTCAAAAATCATGATTAAATCACACAAGCAGTGTGCTAGGATGTAAATGGAGGAGCTGAGAGGTCTAAGGGAGGAGGAAAGGGGAAAACATTGTTAGTAGTTGTGAGACTTGTCTGCTCCAGGATGCCATTACGTATTCCAACCTAAGTACACGGCTAAAACCCACAGGTATGGGTATGCATGAAGATCACGGTGGCGTATAAACTAAATTTCCATTGGTAATTTATTACTTATTCCCAGAGCAATGCACTTCACCAGTAGGGAATCTGTCCATTATGAATTCATCAAATACACTGCTTTATCAAAGTAATTCATACATTTGCTTAGGAAACTATTTATTGTATTCATGCTCCTCATAAAATACTCTTTCTACAGAAATACTGGGACCAGAAGTCTTTTGTGATTCACATGCAGATCTTCACTCTGAAACAAAAATGGCAACTGATTCATTTCCATTACCATCGCCCTGCAATTTTTTGTGCCAGGAAAGTCAAATTGCCATAAATATTCTGACACAAAATCACACATTTAATCTCACTTAAATATGCACAGACTAATAAAACAGTAGTAAGAACATGCTACCAAATAGCGTGTTTTAAAACCAACTTGAGATCATTTGTAATGCTGATTTCTGAAAACTCTGAATTACATTAAAATGTGGCATTAAAGAAAAAAACATTAAAAGCTAGACTTAGTGATGATTATACTGGAGCAGCTGTGACACATTACTGCTGTGCATTACAAGCAGTATTACATGGTTAATATTCAGCAGCAGGCAATATAATTTGATACACAATATTGTAATAGTGGCTATACTGATCTTAGCAAAGATTGAATCAGTGTGGTACGTTAACTGAAAATCTGAGAAGTTTTATTTTCACTAAACTTTGGCTAAACAGAGATGGGCCTCAGCAAGGACCCAAAGTGTCTTGGAAGGAATCAAAGCGCATTAGGGCTATGGCATCGGCAGTATGTGCCAATGACACAGGATGGACACCAGGAGTCTGAAACATCCCCTGCATCAGGCTTCAAAGAGGTGTCTTCCATCCTTAATCTTAAAAATGCTGCTCTTTTCACACGAGTTGCTGAAAGAGTTTACGTCCTCTCACAAACAGAAAAACAAGGTATGGCTGCCCAAGTCCATCAGAGGCGGCAGCAACTGGTCGGTGATCAGTGTTCAGTATGCGTACGTACCTCTAGATGTCTACTGAGTCATCAGATGATTGACACTGGCAGTGACAGCACCAGTCATCTGTGGCTTGGTATGCTACGTTATTCTTCAAGCTGACAGCACAAGTCCTGGACAAATCCCCTTGAATCACATTTATAAGAGATAATAGCCTACTACCCAAACTAAAGTGTGCTCTCCAACACTGTATTACCACATCTCATTCCTGTCCTTCCATTGTTCTGTCCCTATATTCAACACCACTGAAAGCATTTACTTCGTTATCTTCACTGTTTGCTGGGGTCACGGACTTCTTCTATCATGCTCTTCTCATTTACACGACTATGGACTCTCATAGTAGTTCTTTTCATTTCCTTTGGCAGATCCAACTCAGTGTGACTTTTGCAATTGCCTTTTATCCCTAAACTTCCGGAACCCCAACACCTACTACCTTCTTGTAAATAATCCCTTTTTCCTTTTCTCGCAAACTCTTTGTTTACTCCTAACAACCTTTCATCTTGAAATTGCTCTGCCTGACCGAAGTCCCTCTCCTTGAGCGGCTTGTAGCCCATCCTGCGCTGAACACCCTGAAGTGGTGCAGTACAACCGCTGTAAAGAAACATCCAATCCGTGTTTATGCTGAAAGTGTCAGCACTCACACGGGGGAAAAGCACTTAGAAAAACTTGCCTTTAAGCACAAAAAGATAATGGACGATAACAGCCTTCTCATTCCCTTGGATCAAGCACTGTTCTGTCCAGTGGAGTGTTGGCTGTACCTGACTATAAAGCATAGAGCAAGTTCAAAACAGAGCGGCAAGAGCTGCTGTATCAGGCACAGAATTACTTTATGTCTCATTTTCTTATATTAAAAAAGAAGTTAATTATATTGCAACCACGACAGGACCTGGGTTCCAAAGACAAAAAAAATGTCCCATTTATTAGCCTACAACAACCTCTTTAGAGACCGCAGGCATTTTGCTCCCCCTTGCACGTCTAGTATAATTTGCCACTAGTCTCTGAAGCTTTCTGGTCATCTGTGGACATGGGGAGCCTTTAGTGAAACGGACTCCTTAACCTCCCTCTGAGTATCTGCGTGAGGAACACAGGGATCCTGCAAACTTCTTGAAACCACCCAATCCCCGAATGCCCCCTGAGCAGCCCACTCATCCCGTGGAGTCTGCACACACTCCCCGTTTGGGTGTTCATTCACAGGAGCAAGACACAGCGGTACAAACTGTCTGATGGAGCCCAGAAGACAGGCAGTAGAAGAATGTATGGTGGCTGTCCTCCAGTCTAATTCTCCACTACAAGAAAAAAAAGTAGCATTTCTAACATTCAGGGCTACAAAGGAAACGGCCCAGCTCTTGAATATACAACCCAGATGCAGGCAATACAGTCCAACGTTTTAGCATCAAGAGAATACTTGAGACAGTGGTCTTCAGCAGACACACTGGTCAGTGGCATCTTGTCCTGAAAGACCACCTGTGCTGCACGTTTATACCAGGTCTTAGTTGATCCCTGTAACTCCACAGCCATCCTCTTGGTGCTGCCGACACATGCTGCTTGGCTGGAGCCACAGCATTTGACCTTTGTCTGTCAGCATTCAGCAACACGTAACTATGGCTTCACCACTGAAAACCAGAACTGTCTGGAGTCCTATCATGTACGCTTGGCAGGGCACCTGACAAACAGTTCCTTGATACACTCACTTCTCTGATGGACAATCCATAACCTCAGACAGGATAACTAACAAAATCAAAACCCAAACAATTTCTCAATTTTAGAATAACAACTATGACAAACCAAGTGCACTGATCAGATGACCAACAGGGGAAAGAGAATTAAAAAAACGTTTCATTTATTGGATTCCAAAATATGCTACTACGAGGTGGATCCTACTTCATTTATTCTTTTTTAGTCCAGTCCAGTATACTATAAAATCAAGAAATAATTACCATAGCTACTTTACGGGAACCAGCATCTGCTTCTATCTTGCTCAAAATTATCACAGAATTAAAAATCCAAATGAAATCCTTTATTATGTTCACCAACCTAGTAAGCTGAGTGTATACAGAAACTCCACAAAGAAATTTGAAATGTTTTTCAGTAATGTCTAATGGCAAACTCCTACAGAAGTGTATCTGAAAAATTGTATTTCAGCTGCAGCTGTGTTGTTTGTCCACCTGCCAAGCAAAAATTGACCATATGCTCTGCATATCAGTGAGTAGTTTAATTCTCTTTTCCTTTTTCCAAATGTGCTCTTAAAAAAAGACAAAAGAAAGAAATAGGTTGTTGAGATATACTACCACTTACTAAACTTCATCTGAAACTGCAGTGTGAACCTATAAAAGCTGTAAGCTGCAGAAGAGCAACAGATAATTCCATAAAATCAAAAGCTTTTCTATCTTATCCCTAACACAATAAAAAACCCACAGAAGAGTAATAGTGAGTTTTTTAACTCTGTCTCAAAATATACTAGGGCAATTTCAGTAGTTATTAAGGAGTAGTGGGGAAAGTCTTGCAAAAAACAAATTTTTAATGAAATAATGAATTTGGCATTCCTTTTTATTTGCCTGCTTGTTTTATGTCGTGAAGGCAAACAATCAGAAAACCTACAAACAGAAAAAAAAGAAAATAAAGGAAGCAAATAAAAATATTCCTAGAGGCTTACAAAAAATATGAGCAATTGCAGTGCTCCTGCAAGAAAAATGTTGTTTTCCAATCGTTCCTCTTATATTGGGAGGGCACCACTCCAGCAGTGGCTGGTGGGCATCTTGAACTAAGCAGCGAAACAGTGCAGGGGACAGAATCTTCCTCCAGCCTAAAAACCACAGCTAGACGAAGAAAACTGAATTATATGGACTAAGCAAGAAGCCAGTATCTCATATTTCTTTTATTCTTTTCTTGAAAAGGCAAATGAAAAGACATGGATGAAAGCATCAGACACTCCCTTTTTACATCTTTTTTTACACACAGGAAAAGCTCTTTGGAAAAGAGAATTGCAGACACTACCCAGGACAGCCCTTGCATAACTGAGTTTTAAAAACTTTCTCTTTTTAAAATGTTCCAAACCAAATTTTTGGCAAGACAGACGGCTTTATAAACGACTTCTTTTTTACAGCATGCATTTTGTACAAATGAATCTCTTTAAGACAATCGTTCGGAATAAATAAAGACTATCTTTATAAAAACAGAAGATGAGACACATTAAAACAAGATTTCCAGTAATCTAAACCATCTCTGAGAGGCCAACTGGTTGTTTTGACACCACCTCACTATCCAATTCTAACATTTCTAAGCATTTGTTACAGTTTTCAAAAAACCTAAGCTTTTGGGAACAGCACCCTGGACATTTATTAATTTGAACATAAAAGTGAATATAAGCCATGATTGCTTTTGTTCCTGTCATACTGGAAAACAGTCTAAGCCTATGGATCTGAATAAAATGTTGCTTCTATAAGGAACTAATAAAACTCCACCACATCATTCAAGCTTCATTAGGATTTCACGGAGTGAAGACAGAATAGCTGTATTAATAACACAGCTTTTTTAGAGCTCTCCTATTCCAAGCAACAGATCATACGACATTTTCACTCATTTTGGTTTCACTTCATGAATTTTTAATCTTTCCAAACCACTTGAAAATGCAGAAAGAAAATGTTAAAATTCAGCATTTAGCAATTAGTCTTTCTTGCAAATTGCTGCTTTTAAATATTTTAGATCATCCACATCTAATTATTTTTATGGAAAAAAAAAAAACAACAAAAAACTGCTCTGAAATCTACAAACAGGAAATACATCTATTAGGGATTTTTGTTGCTGTGTAGCAAATAAAATTTTCCGTATCTTCAGAGAAGGCAATATTGAGTCTAGTCCCTCACCTCAATTCCTTGGAAGGTGATGGATAAATCTTCCTAAAACCCATTCTGAACCCCACAAAGGACAAGAACGTGGCTGGGAGCAGGCACCATGGATTTTCAAAGGGGAAGCCATGCCTGACCAACCTGACCTACAACGAGGTGACCAGCTGGAAAGATGAGGGGAGAGCCGTGGATGTTGCTTACCTCAACATCCTGACGCTGTCTCCCATGATACCCTGACAGGCAACCCAACAAAGTACAGGTTCGATAGGTGACCAGCAAGGGGGACTGAAAGCTGGCTCAACGGCCGGACCAAGAGGGCTGTGATCAGCAGCAGAAAGTCCAGGTGGAGGCACGTCACTAGTGGGGTACTCCAGGGGTCACCAGTGGGGCAAATACTGTTTCACTTCTTCATTAAGGACCTATTTCCTGGAACAGACTGCACCCTCAGCAAGTTCACAGGTGATACAAAACTGGGAAGAGTGCCTGCTACACCACCTGGTTGTGCTGCCATTCTGACAGACCTCGGCAGGCTGCAGGACTGGGCAGAGGGCACCCTCATGAAGTTCAACAAGGGAAAACGCAAAGTCCACCATCTGGGAAGGAACGAGCCCAGGCATGGGTACACCCCTGGGGCTGACGAGCTGGAAAGCAGCTCTGCGGACAAGGACCCTGGGGTCCTGGGGGACGACAAGCTGACCACGATGCAGCAATGTGCCCTTCATAGCAAAGGTGGCCCAGAGCACCCGGTGCTGCATTTGGCAAAGCACTGCCTGCGGGTCGAGGGAGGTGATCCCTCGCCTCTGCTCCAGCACTGGTGAGACACGTCCGGAGTGCGGGGTCCAGTGCTGGGGTCCCCAGTGCAAGAGAGGTACAGGGTTACTGGGGTGGGTGCAGCCCAGGGCCGCAATGAGGATTAAGGGACAGGAGCATCTGACAGAGCAGGAGGGGCTGAGAGCGTGGCAGTGTCCAGCTTCAGCAAAAAAAGCGCCAGTGCAATAGCCCGAATGAGGAACAGCACAGTTCTGAGTGGTGTAATACAGCCCCACTGCAGATTAAAATGGTCGGTAACTGGAAAACACCAGCAGAACAATAACCATCTGAAAACAGCGAATTATTTTCACTTCGTTTTTTTCAACAAAATTTTAAACCATGAAAATCCTCATATAAAGGACTAAAATTAAGCCTATGTAACTTCTGAGCTTGGAATGCGTTTATCCCAATAACTTGTTATCTATTTTGTTCTTGTGTCTCTTTCCACTCAAAATACAAGGAGATCCCAAGTCTTAATTTAGGCACTTCAATAGGTACCCAGACTTATGTGGGCTGAATCCAGGCCTTATGGATGAGATCTGAAAAAAGATGGCACGGGTTCTGGGGAAAAAACGTCTGGGCACTTGCACAGGGGGTAAAATCTCACAAATCTTCACTATACAGATTGTGTTACACAAAAGAGAGAACTAACAGTCATTGAGAAAAATTATTTACTATGTCTCCATTCCACTGAAATTACCACAGGAGTTTTCGGGACAGGTGTGGATTCAGGGAAGCATTAGGAAAACACAACAAACAAAGGAAGGGCACAGAGAACAAGATTTAGAGAACGAGGGGAAAAAGTGAGTCACTTGGAAATAATAACATGTTCTGAAGGTTACACAGTAGTTTTTCAAGCTACTCCCTACAGAAAAATGAGGTTTACGTCAGTGTTTTAGAAGCAGGAAAACAAGGTTTTATAGTAGTTTTCCACACTACTCTGCAAAAAGGTGAGTTTTGTATCAGTCTTATAGAAGGAAAATGGACAGAGAGGCAGGTTTAGCAACGAGGGAGAAAAGAACTTCTCTGGAATCCAAGGTCCTAAGAAAATGTCTTATTAAGACACTAAATATACAAATTATCCTGCACGCAGAGTTTTCTTCCGTCTACACTGTAACCCTTGAGAGGAAAGAAGAGGAGGAGAAGGGAGGGAGAGGAGTGGGGAAAAAAGTCTGTAAAAGAGACATATATCCACACATACATAAATGATGCAAATTTTTGCTGTTCTTTCTACATAAAAGGATTCTTCAGATAGCCAATCCAGCTGGCAAAGCCCCACATTAAGTACTGCAATAAGCAAGAGCAGGCAAGGAAAGCAGCCAGCTTCCTCCACACAGCAGGTGCCGAGCAGAATGCGCACAGTCGCCTCCAACTTCTTCTTCAGAGCACGCCGTAGAGTCACTAAAGATTCAAGAGGACAAGGAACTAGAGCCAGCTCCCCCTACAACACCATCAGCTGACACCGGCCAAAACCAGAGCACAATATCTATAAGAAAATCTGCAGCCTCATTATATTCTGGAGGTACCAGTATTAGTGCTGTTGGGAGTTACTCAAACCTAAGTACGGACAAGCTTCAGCTACAGCCGTAATCCAGTTCACACCAATAACTTGTATGATACCACCTATGTTAGATGCTGCCATCGAGTCAGATCACATCAGCAAATGTAATTAGTCTATGCTAAAGCATGGTGTGCATACGATTAAAAACACCAGTCATGATCTCCCTAAAATACCCACATTAGGCAGATGTTTGGGTATCAACCTCTCGGGGGCAACGAAGCAGCAAGAACTATTTAACACTTCTGTTTGGGGTGGGGGGTCAGTGAAAGTACACCTTTGAACACGGCAATCACCAAGCACTTATCCACAAACAGAATTTTGCCCATGCAAGTCCCCAAACACGAGCCGATAACTGGGCCCATGACCAAACGCCGCTGCTCGTCAAAAGCTGGCAGTTCTGCCCCATCCCGCTCCTCAGCTTAGTACAGACACCACGAATCCTTCAACCTAGTGTAAATGTAATTCCCCAAAGCATTTCCAGGACATTGTAAATAAACCTGTATCCATCAACATTTGGTTTAAAAACCAGAAGCAAGCAGAACGATACAAAGGTATCACCCCTTGGCAATGAGGTGACCTCTCAGTGACGAGGAATTCGGTACTCTGCATACACGTGAAATCATCAACTGATTACCTGACAGCTGAGAACAAGCTTTCCTTTGCAAATGGCAATTAGGAAAGCCTACTTTGACAGTATTTATTAGAAGTAATTCAATTCTATTTGCTTTAGTATTCTGTGGTTTTTTTTTAGCTGAGGCATTATCATAACGCTACCAGTTCTTAAAAAGTAATGGTACTGTAACCGTGATTTAGATAGGGTTTTCTGTAATTTGCAAGAGTATTTTAGGATCTTGCAAATGACCTGAATTGTTCAGGAAAATATCACCCTTTCAATATGTTGGGAATTGTGGAGAAATTATTTTAAAAATTATTTTAACTTTATTCAAATTAATTATTAATTTGGTATTAAAAATAAATGAACAATAGCTTACTGTCTAGAATGACCAGCAAGGTATCCTTTTAATTGGGATAAGAATAGGCTTATTACTGACAAAAATGGACAGCTACTGATTTCATAATTCTTGCACTGTGACACTGAATATTCCTATTAACATGCCCTATTTGTCAGCATATTTGAATCTCATTAGGAAGAGAGCCTAATTAATGCTTCATAAATAAAACATCTTCTGTCAGATAAGCAGAGATCATCATGAGACAAAAACTCCCAAGAAAAAATGGTCTGTCCCCGCTGCCATTGACAGAGTTTCCAAAATGAGTTGGGCTCCAACAGTTCTAAAACTTTTCTGCGCGGACTTTTCACGGGGAGCCGTCGCGCTTGCTGGCTGGGGTGCTGCAGTTCAGCCTGTACTTCAGACACTGATGGAGTGACCCCACGTGAGAAATGCAGCAACACCTTTCTCCAAAGGCTCGGTCCTGAAAAAATGCCACTTTGAAACTGAAGAGAATTCTGACCAAATAACAAATCTATGATTCAGCTCTGAGAATGGGCAAACAAGACAACTGAATTCCTCTGTCAGAGAACGCAAAAACATCTCCAGGTACTCAATATCGACAGAGCATCAGCAATGACAAGGAAAATGCTAAGAACTGAACAAATGAAAATTAGGTTTGTGGTTAGTTCTGAAACGAGTACTGCAGGGATAACAGAAACAGCATGAACTACAGTGGTAATTCAGCAAAGACACAGAGGGATGTGAATCCTCCCGAAGAGACAAAGCCAGGGGAGAGGTGATAGGGTTACTCTCCATGTAACGACGTGACTTATTGCCAAGAAACGACAACTAATTACCAGAGTCAGGTTCACAGAATCACAGAATCACAGAATGGTCAGGGTTGGAAGGGACCTCTGTGGGTCATCTAGTCCAACCCTCCTGCTGAAGCAGGGTCACCTACAGCAGGCTGCACAGGACAGGTTAAATCAAAATAACTTGGAGGACAGATGGGGAAAGGGGTTTTGCTGCAATACGGCAACTGTCTCTCTGTAGCACTCTGATTGCCCGCTTTCAAGAACAACCAACTCCCAGGAGGGCTAAAAGGATGGTCAGGTGCGTGGAGAGCCTACTTTATTATCCCGGTTTTGGTTAAACGGTGACATTTACGAATGACAACTAGAGAAGCTTGGTTTACTGAGCCTACCAAGATTAAGGCTGAAAGGAGGGATGACTGCTAAAATGCACATTAGAGGAACATGGTGCTGAATGCTTCCATGTAAGACAAAAAAGATGGAAGCGCACGGACAAACGAGTGCATTAAACTGTGCATAAATTTGTGTGAGATGTTAGAAGGTTTGCAACAATTATAGCAATCGGACAGCCTCTGGTTCCTGCAAACTCTACAACAGTCTCCCATTCACTACGAGAGAGTACAGGAATCAAAAAAGCTTTGCAGCTTTGGAGACAAGGCAAGGTACGTCCGTGAGAGAGGTGACAGGGTGCCTGTAAGAGCACTGTACGGACCCACTGCTGAGCTCTGGTGAGGCAAGCCACGTCACCTGTGGAAGCTGCGTGGACACAACCCATTGCAGCACCCATGACCTGCAAGGACTAGATGGCACTGCTCTCGTAATGCCACCAGAACCCTATGGAAAAGGCATTAAGCAAACATACCATACTCTGCACGTGAGCGGAGAGTGGAAAAGTAGGACTGCGCTTTGTATGCCAAAGCCATCAGTTGGCACAATCTTGCATCTTTTATTCATCTAAGGGGTTTCAAGGCAGTTCCACTTCTTTTACGTCGCAGAATACAAAGTCCTCAGCTAGTCTTCCAATGTCCTAAAAAACCCCTTGATGGAAAAATCCTGATTTCATCTGGGAAAAGTGACTTTTCTTCTGTCTGATCACAAATCAGATTATTTTGAAAGCCTACTACTTGACTAGCACTGTATTTAATGTTCACTTTCTTACTGATTTCAGTGGCAGAAGGACCAGGTGGTTGTATTTCATCTTTTTTTTTTCATGTTTCACTATTAAATGTAATTGTTTCTTTTACAAAAACATAAATTTTGTTACAACAAGAAACATATCACAGAAAATCTTATTAACTCTTCTATGGAATATAACAGCTTAGAGAGACTACACCTCTGCCTGAAAGTTCAGTAGGTGGCAGTTACAGCAGATACGCTTGTATGAATAGCAGGTCCAGCAGGACAACATCAGATACAATTTTGTAAGTTTATTAAAAATATAATCCTATTCACCGGACAATTCTGGTTAACTACATTTATTTATTAAAACCTCACATCAAACGTGTTCTGTAGTTGCATGTATTTGCATACATAGCACTAAGCCTTGCAATTAAAAAATAAAAATTCCGCTGTAATAGATTCTCTTACAACTGTGAGCCTAATAGATATTACACTAGATCTGTTCTGCTTTCTAAATTACAGCCATGTCTATTCTAATAAGCAAAAGCACATTAGAAACTTCCCACTGTATGTGAACAGTGTGCAAACAGAAGAATATTTACCCCAGCCAACACAGTCATGAAGAAAGCCAGACAACCCCTCCCGAGAGCTCACTGCCACAGGGAGACCTCCTTCCTCCCCCGGAGGCACTATTTTGCTGTGGGATGTTGGAGGAGATGGACCAACACAACGAAAGCCCACAGCATGTGAAGTCACACAAGAAGTATTCTAGCAGAGACACTAAGAACATCTTTGGGCTCAAGATGCCTCCCCTGTGAGTTCACCAGATGATCATAAATAAATGATTAATGGAAGACTGGAAGAACTAACATTAGACTTTCAATTCTGATGTACAAGGGGAAGAAAATTTTCTGTGTGGGTTTTCTGGAGGGAAAGCAAGGGAAATACTGATAGCTTCAACTGGTTTATGCTCATTTTACAAGAAAAGTGTAAAAATTATCTGGTTACAAAGGTAGGCTTTGCCCTCTTTTTTCCCCAGAGAAAGCTTTTTTAGAAACTCATTGTTTAATGAAACAGGTATGCAATTTGGAAATTACTTTTGAGTCAAATGGAATACTATCTGTAAAGCACTGACCCAGATTCAGTGCCAGCATGAAAAGAAGACTCACAAATCCATTTTCAGACAGACAGCATTTCTGAAGTTATTTACTTGTCTATTAAAACAGGCTTGCTTCTGACCTTTCTCATACAGCCCAGCCTGGAAGGAACCTAACCGTGAAAAATAATGCATTGAATTTTTAATTTAAAGATTAAAACAGCTGAAGCAAAAAGCAAAACAGCTTCATTATTTGGGGACATAAATCATAATTAAATAGAAGATGAGAAAGTAATTCTAATCCTGAAATATTCCTGGCTTAATTCAGCATTTCTGTTTCTCCAGCAATAACTTACAGGAGAAATCGAATGGGCAGCATCTGGGAATTACTACACGCTCAGCATTCTGAGCGTCCAGTTGCGCATGCAGCCTCACTGACCCTCCTCGGCAAAACGACGTCTGGAAAAATGAGTCATTTGGAAGTGATGGTGGTGGTGTCAAAGAAATTAATGTCAAGAGAAGTTAATCGCCAAATTTTCTCACACTATAGAGTAAAATATGGGAAGACAGGCGTCCTGGTTTCGGCTGGGACAGAATTAATTTTCTTCTCAGTAGCTGCTGTGTTTTGGTTTTGGCGTGACACGAACACTGACAATACACCGAGGGCGTTAGTTTTTGCAAAGAAATCAAGGACTTTTTCCAATTTCTCATGTTTAGCTGATGAGCAGGTGTACAAGTGCTGGGATGGAGCACAGCCAGGCTGCTGGCCCAAGCTGGCCACGGAAATATTCCATACCATGGACATCATGCTCAGTTTCTAAAAGGGGATTGGCCGGGGGGCAGGAATTTTTTCCACGAGTTCCACTAAATGCGCACATTTTCCTGAGTTCTGTGATCACTGATCGGGGACTGGCTGCACAATCTGTACCACTTGTTTTGCATATTCTTCATCATTGTTGTTATTATTATTATTCCTTCCTTTATTGTCTTATTAAACCGTCTTTGTCTCTACCCATGAGTTTTACGTTTTGTCCATTCTCCTCCCCATCCCACCGCGGGGGACGAGCGAGTGAGCGGCTGCGTGGTCCTAGTTACTGGCTGCTGGGTTAAACCACGACAGCAGGGTAGTGCTTTGAATAGGAGAGATTTGTTCACTGACAGCAGCAACAGGGTAAGTGCATCCAGCAAGGAAATGCCAGCCAGTTATGGTGACATTTTCAGCAAAAATAGCTCAGCTGGGAATGACAACAGAAGGTGGTACCCCTCCCATCCTTGGACCAGGCCAGAGGTCCCCTAGATCCGTGTCAGCCTAAGGTACAGATGCAGAGATCATCCCAGTAAATCACACCTCATCACTAAGTTTGGGGTGAATTTATTCAAAGATCGATAATATTGGTTACAGGCAAAGCCAGATATTTTGTCCAGATCCACCATGGCTCTTGTGGTAACTCCACTGCTCTGGCTGTGACCGTCATTCTGAATTTCCTGCCTTCTCTCAGATGCAGACTCCCCTACACCGTAAGTTCATCTCACATGTGGAAGAGCAGAAGGAGGAGATGTACAGCTGGAAATGCTAGTAACAGAAATTCTAAGATAAAAGAAGCATTCTCTTTTCATAACAGTTTTTCCTTAAGCTCATCCTTCTCCTATGCATGCAAATTATACTCAATTTCCACTTACAAGAAAAGCCAGCTGAAACCTTACAAAATAAATTTTCTTAAAGCTAACATGAATTCCTTTTGTTGGCTACACTGGACTTTAGAAACAGGCTTTGCTGAACAACTAGTTTCCATTTTTTACGAACATCTTCCATATCGTTTTTTCAGCCAACTTAAAAACTGCTGAGTAGCTTTTTAGCAGAACTTCAGGAGGAGCTCTAACATAGAACTATAAAAATTTTCATTCAAAAGGAAGAACTCTGTTTCATTTAGCATAAAAAAATCAAAGAAATTAATCTGTTACAGAAGTGTTGAACTAAGAATAGAACAGACACTAGAATAATGCTACTCAGCTCTTATGTCAGTACAGGAAAAGCACACCAAGTGACAGACTTTCACTTACAAGAAAGTGTGCTAGGTTTACTCAAACTAAAGCAAGCAACTGTCTGACCAATCTGCAAAGATCCACAGGAGTCAGCAGAACTGCAGTGATTAAAAGCAGCAAAGGATCTGTCCCTGTGTGTATGTGTGGCTGGGTGCAGGCATGTGAATGTTTGCTTACGTGCCTGCCAAAAAGATCTTGTGCTCTTCCTTGCACTCCTAGGTGTGCTCTACCAAAGAAGTTATCTACACGAAAGAGTAAGAGATGGAAACACAGAATGGTGGCTAAAATTGTTTTTAGGGTGTACCAGTATTATTTTCAAATCTACACGCTAAGAAAGCTGCAGGACCCAAGAAGGACATAGTATCACACAACACACAGAAGTATCTGCTTTGTTTCACCTACTGCCCTTTTTCTTCACCAAAACAATTCTTTAATAAAAGAACACAGAGAGAGCACAGTTCATGTGCAGTGTTGCAGCTCTGCAAGTTGGGACTAATTCTGAGGTCTTTAGTTAGACTGAAGACCTCAAAGGAACTCAGTGTTAGATTAAATTTTCAGCAATGGCTCAATAACTTCTACAGCCGTCTGAGAACAGCCTCTGAGAAGCCTTCTCAGAATCCAGCAGAAATACAGGCTTAGGTTCTACCTTATGCACACACCCAGAATAACTACAGAGAACCTGCTGGAGCTATTTCAGAATTACACCATGGCAAAATACAACTATATTCTGACCTGTCTGTCATGTGATGCAGTATAAAATCAGCATTCAGCCACCAAGGCAAAATGTCTGGTTCCTTCCTTGGCAGAACAATCCAATGAAGTATGAAATTAACAGATGACAGCAGCCTGCCACTGGAGTCTATGTAGTCTAGTCACTGGAGTCTAGTAGTCCTGCCACTGGAGTTTATGCTACCCACAGATTACACAACGTAACTACATCTCTAAGAATCAGTTTCCTTTCTGATGTAAAAATCTGTGGTAAACATATCCACGGAAAAGCGAAACAGTCCTGAAGTAGATGCTGATAACATCTGATGGGGTGATGAAGGGCCTTTCCCAACCCACATTAATTGGCATTCTTTCATCCATTACTTCCTTTTGATCTTAGTGCTGAGAAGCTGTGCACTACTCAAGCCTCAGCAAGGCACAGCTTAGTGCACACATTATTTTCCCACTCAAATTTGACTGAAATTATTCTGAGTCATCAATCACATTCCTGGTACCAAAATCATACATTGTGTTTTAACAGGTACTCCACTTTTATTATCCAATACTCGTTTTTAGGTAGCAACTCAAGGTCAGACAGGTCAAAATCAAGTTGTGCTCTGTGCTGCACTAATGCAGTCGGACAGCGCAAGTGACTGCAGTATGGGCTTCAACGTTCATTGACAGAAAATACTTTATCACTAGCTATTAGTAACTGCAGCAATATCCCTGGGAATTAGATATTTGCATACCAACCCATACAAAACAACATAAAACTGTGTATCTGAAGTGTGATTTGCCAGCAACGGGAAAGCATTAAGAACTCCTTCGGAGAGTACTCTCCAGCTATTCTGCCCCATGCCTCTCTCCAAACACCCAGCGCTTTGCAGACAACTCCTTGGTACCTTTCAGGGACTAAGCCAAGTGCTACCTGGCGAAAAGAAGACCTAACAGCTTTCTATATCTGACAGCTGCTGCAAGATTTTCTTACTCCTTTCAGTTAAGTCAGTGAAGAAATAATGAAGATTCGCTGTGGCACACTGTGAGAGGTGAGGGATTTAAACAGTGCAATAAAGCCTTCAAAAATATAGGCCATTCACACACACTACTGGTACAAGTGATGTGATGCCAAAATGTATAGAAAAAGTATATTAGCAGATCAAAGATATCAGGGTAAGACGGTGTATCTCTTACTACAGGAGAAGCAAGAGATAACTAGGGTTCATTCTGTGCCATCACAGAAGACGGTCTGTCAATAACGCAATGCTTCAATATTTTTGACAGGAAATATTGCTGGGACAAAGACTCCAGATCAGATACTGTTCCAGTTCACTTGTTGTTTCCATATACTCAAAATAAATCCTAAAAAATCACAGGCACATCTGAAATTCTTCTCGTATAATTTCCAGAGTCGTTCTCTTCTTTTTTTTGATCAATAGCTCTGGATATACTGAACACACCCTAAAGCTCCGCAAGTGTTGATACGCACACACAGCCCTTGGGAAGCTGTCCCTCCCAGGCAACAACAGCTGTAGAGATCATCATTACTGCCTCTGCTGTCCCACATGCTGGGAAGAACAGGCAGGAAAGTAGAGAATTGGCTCCTGGGGAGAGGTGAGGTACAGGTGACATGCAGTCAAACCCACGGTAACTGGGTATGTGCACCCTTCCTCACGGTCTTACATCGTTTGAACGGAATCACTATACCGTTTCAAGCAGGTCAAAGCGGCTTTTCTTTCAGTAACCATTCTTGAAAAGATCTTAGTCAGTAATTATCCTTCTAGAAGAGAATAATAGTAATAATAACAGGGAAGGTTATTATTTTCATTTGTATGGAATAACTGCTGTACAGACAGAGAAAGACAGCCTAAGATAAGAATAGGATTTAAGAGGCAGTTAGAATGAACAGGGTGCCAGCAAAGATGAGGCAGTTTCAGAGACACATTTTCATACAATCTACACATGTGGAGATTCTGTCCAAGCACACACAGAAATTCTCCCATTTTACAAGCAATGGAAATGTATCATCAGGAAAGCGTGCAAAAGACTTGACCTTTTGGCTCTATGCAGATGTATCATAAATGGTTGATTCAACTGAATCTTCATTATTTCAAAGACAGCAAATTAACTCCAAACCCAGAAACTTTCCCTGAGAATAATTATTTGTCATTGTTTTGCAAAGAAAACAGGAAAGAATATGAAGGTCAGAAAAAATGTGTTGGGATGTGATCCTTTACATTGTCCAACTACTGCAATTATTTCCCAGCCAGGAGTTTTGATTATCCCATGCTCTCCCTCTTTCCCTGCCTATAATGTGAAGAAATAAGAGTTTTCAGAGTAGCCAAAACAGATTTACTTATTGTCATTTCAGAAGCTTTAAGGATAAAAAAAAAAAAAGCCTTTATTTTATCAATAATAAGCTTGTACTACCCTAAAACAAGTCTGTCAATAAGAAAACAGGGCAAGTTTTACTACAATACTGGTGAAACATTCAGCTTAACTGTACGGTCAGAGCAGCAACTTACCGTGATGTGTATCAGCTATCACAACTTACCGTGATGTGTAACAGCTATTCAATACATGTGCAGTAACGCCGTCACAAGTAGACAATGAACATCGGGCCATATAAATGTTACAAAGACACTCAAGAGAAACAAGACATTCAAGTAGCAGAAAAGAAGCAAAAGAACTGAGACAAATTCCAATACCAATTATATCATAATCTGAAAGAATAAAAGCTAGTGCCTTTTCAGAGAAAATGGCAGTTTTCCCAAAGCAACTGGAAGTTGCAAAACAAGTTACATTTAAAACAACAGAAGGAACATCTATAGTGAAAATGAACACACACTCATCTTCAAGCTCAGCGCTTAAAGAAAACTCTTCGCCTGCTAGAAAAGTAACGATCCACTTTGTCTATTTAATGAAGGGCATATGCATCAGCATGAGGTACATGCGTAAAGGATTCGCATCAATGAGAAATTCACACTATTCTCTTGACAGGAGCTGTCTTACCATCTGCACATTGTGAGGAAACTGCTGCAGTCATGCTCCTCATCCTTGCAGCCTGTACCCTTCCACCTCACTACCCAGAAAAATCTAGATCAGAACAATCACATATTCCCCACCATACTCAGAAAAATTTCCACAAATATGCTTCGCTTATTTACTATCTTCCTAGAAAAAAAACAAACAACCACCTTTATAAAGCCGCATTTTCCAAGCCCAAGAACAAACCTACTGTCCTTACATGGTGGACAGGAAACGCTGAAGTAATTACAACCGATCTTTTTTCCTTTCCTCATCTGTTCACATGCTGTATGGGAGCAAATTGAATTGTCTCTCCCTAAATCACCACAAATGCATGAAGTAGGGCTTATGTTAGCGCAAGTGTAATTTGGGGGGGCATTTTTGTTTCTGTTTCATTTTGTCCCCACTTACTCTCCCACACTGCCTCTTTTTTTCTTGTCTGTTTTAGTAATAGGCCACTAACACATTCCTGAATTCCAGAGTTTCCACCCACTTGGAATACAAATATTTGCAAAAGTCAGGTTATCGTAATGCTTAGGAAACCACGTCTCCTAGAAGCAGCTCAAAACATACCTGCTTTTCTATCTTAGAGAAAAGCAGGTATAAGGCCTCCTAAACTCCTTTATTTGCTTTGGTGTGCTCCTGAGCACAAACACTCATTCACCAACACCGGAATGCCACTGCGAAGAGTACACCTACAACGGTGTCTCTGGGGTTTCACAGTGGGTGGCTTTGCATAGTGCTGGTTACTGGTTGACACCAACCATTGTTTACACTAATAACCATTTATTTTAATTAAATCCCTTAATTTGCAGGTTTTGGCATGTTTTCTTCAGGGAAAAAACACCAGAAGAATAGCACTGTTTCGACTTCGCATTGCTAGGGAAAAAAATTACTAGAGGTGCTTTGTGGTTCTACTGTGAGAAGGCTACTTACACTGTCACCCTCGTGCCAAAGGGAGTCTGTCCTGGAAATTCCCTGCAAAGAACCTGACCTGCGGGAGGAGAGGGAACTGCAGAGCAGAGCAGACTGGCATCCTCTAAGCACCACTCAATGTGATGTACGCTCCAGACCATCTGACAGGGAGAGGCTGCAACGCTGAGACCCCTCCATGTCCCGCACAGCACCTGCACGCAGCCCCGAGCTATGCCTCCTTCTCCGTGCCGTAAGGCACCGTCACTGCTTTCCGTGCAGGCAGCACTCAGCGCAGCACGTCTTCAGCCAGCAGTGTTCCTCCCAGCAACGGTTCTACTGCAGTGGTCAGCAGCTGGTGCCTAGAACTGTTCTCACAGGTTAGTCTTCAAAGAATCATAGCACTTCTTTTTGAGAAGCACGCTTTTAGACTTTCTGCAAATGTCTACAACCGAAACTAAGCTCAGCAGCCTCTACCTATTAATAATCAGTTAGTTCTCAGCTGGTAGATTTAGATTAAATTACATGAAGTTCATCAGCTTGATCTGAATGTAATCTTTAAAAGCTGTAAGGAAAAATTCAGCTGTTCATTCCCAAAAGCCATTTTCGAAAGCAGGCAATTCTTGTCCTCACTTGGGAAAACATAGCTGCAAAGACTTAAAGTGGATTTAAATTTAAAGCTGCAGGAGTACGAGCTCCTACTAGCAAACTGAAGTGATGCCCGTCCATGTTAGCACCACAGTGCTCTTTTTCTACAGAGTGGACAAAACACAGCTGCAGAGCTGGTATTAGTCTAGTGGCAAGGAGACAAAAGGTGTAATTTCCTACGTCAGCCAAGTGTTAACAGCTGCTCCTCTACAGAATTGTTATTAGTCAATTTTACGTCTCAGTTTCTTCATTTTGGAATGAAACAACAATTTTAGAAGCTTCTACTAAAAGTGGTATAGAATCCACAAATCTACCACTGGCTTTATTCAACAGGTGGGGATTATCATGCAAACTCAAGATGGGTAGCACCTGAGATGAAAGTAGTCTGATTTTTTATGCTGAATAATCAGTAGCATCCCCCACGGTTTCTTATTTACGCCTTTGTCGTAAATGAATTTTTATCCACCATGATGTTTAAACAACAGAAGTCAGTGTGGACCTATATACACCACAGAGATAAAAGTTTACATGCACTAATTTTTGACATTTCTCCCACAATCCAGCATTTACTCCAGAGAAGAAACTTAAGAAATATAATCTACCTTATGCACAGTTTGTTGATCAAATGAGAAATCATTCCACTTCTTCGTACCAAGTAGAACATGTACCAGTAAAAGCCATGCTACTAATCACTTCCTTGATTCCCTCAAATACCATAGGCCATGACTCACTGTTGATCTAAAAATTGCTTTTATCTTGAATGCAATGTAGGAATCCAGCTGCTTATTTACATGCAACCTTGAATTTTTCAATTTCTGTTCAAATAAAAATGACATGTTGAGTGAACTAATAAAAAATTGTGTAGGACCTGAAACAAAGGAACCTTCCCAAACCCTCAAATCTTGGACCTTCAGTAACCACAGGAACACACAGGTCTGCAGCCTTGGTACCATGACAGTACCGGCTGCAGTCCCAGGTGCGCTTCTCAGTTTAACTCACAGCTTCTCGAGTCTCTTTCGTCTTCTAGTCAGGTCTTGCGAGGGAGAGACTGTATATTCACTGTCCACTTCTCGCAGGGTGAAATCCCTGCTGTTCCTGACAGTCACGCATTGCTTTTATGCAGTCTATGTAAGGGTAAGTGGAAGGGTCCTTTCTTTTCCTTACAAAATAAGCCATAATCTGCTGCAAATCAGGTAGATTCCTCCGCCAATGAGACTTATGCTATTTTATCTACACATACGTAAGCTCCTTTCCTGCAACTTTGGTTTCGGCTGTTTGGGTATTGTGGATACACAATTCAACTACAGAAAAGAGACGGTGGTAGCATGAATGGTTTACGTGAGCTGAGAGGAAAAGAAGAGCCAAACCTACATGTAAAAGATCTGAGGTTTTGGACACAACTGGTTCCTATACATCTGGTTAGTAAATTAAACCCTATTAACATACCAAAACATACTCAAGGCTATCACAAGACCTTATCTTTTCCTCCTCTGTGCATTTCACAGCTGCTCTGCACTTCCAGGCAGAACCTTAAGGTCCTTTGAAAGAAACAGGACTGCTATCTCCAGCTGCATGGTCTGGTTTGAAAACCACGACTAAAAGTACAAGGTCTCCTGCTCTATTCTGCAGAAAGCTCTTGTGCCTGATGCTTTAGGTACAGGTTCATGGTACAGTTGGTTAACTGCATGCATACAGGTGACAAATGCAACTTACTCGCACATCCCTGGATCTGGTCTAGGCACACGGCTGCCAAATTCAGTTATTGCAATAGCGTTTCCTACAGGAAACGAAGTGCTAGCTTCTCACCAGCTTTACTGCAATATCATTTAATCCTATCTTTGACCCACTGATTTTACTAATAAGAATAAACTAAAATCACACTGTGCAGAATTCTGTCTCCTTTGAATCTAATTTTAGAAGCTGTGGACCATCTGGAGGAATAATCATGAGTTCAGGACCTTGAGTTTAAGAGAAACAGTATGCCCTGTGTGTTCAGTAGTGCAGCCAGAAAGAGGCGAGCAAGCAGTGTCCCCCAGCGTTCAGGAATGAAAAAACAAGGTGCAGAAAAGTCACAGCAGCTCCAGCAGCCGTCTCAAAGAGAGCATATAGCATTCTTACCATCTTGCAACAGACAGCATCGGCTTCAGAGGGAAAACAAGGCTTGGGACAGCAAGGACAGGGAATGGAATGTCCTAGTGCTGCTCGGAATGAAGATAACCAACGGTAGAGCTGTCATGTGCACATGCAGGCACTGCTCCCAAGGGAAACTTAGACACGGACAATATGGACACTGGATGACTAAAGCCACAGTTTCTGGAAGGAGTCCCTTATAAAAGGGAACCATGATCAAAAGCAGATGTTTCAGGCTCAGTTCACTGAACGATAAGCATTAAACAGTTTCTCTCACCTCTGACAAGTCACACCTTTCTGCTGAATCAGAAGAGACCTCACAGCACCTTGACAAGCATGAAATCTTTGCCCTATTAAGGACAAGGACATAGCAGATGAAAACGTATTTGTGGTCTCCTCCTGTAACGTAACTTGCTTAGAAAGCCTCAGAACTGACTCAAGCTCGAAAGCAGCGTTCTGCAATAGGACAATACGAATGAATTTTCACTACTCATTCCCATTCTCAAATCTGCCTGAACATCTGTATTCTGCTGGGACTTCAAATGTGATTGGTCAGACAGAACTAGGGAAGAATTTACTGTGTGTGAGAGGAGGTATGAGAAAAGGAAGAAAATCAAAGCTTTACAACATCTCTTATGACCATTTATGAATTTCACCTTTTATTCTGCTCATATGCACCTTATTTGTTGCTTTCTATAACTGGTTCAGGGATGCATAGTTCACAGTTCTCATTTTCACTTCTGTAAAATTTCACTGACTTCAGACAGCAAGGTTGATTCCATATTCTCAACAGAAAGCCCAGTATATTTCTACGTAAAGGTTAAAACAGAGCAATCCAAGAAACATTAATCTCCATGGCATACAGTCACCTCTCTGCCAAAAAGCTGGAGATCATGCAAGGGTTAGTGAGATATCAGCATATTTTACTTCTGCTTTGTTCAATCATGATAATATAATTGTTTAGTTTCTCTTGACAATACTAAGCAGTTTTGTTCTATTTTTATCTTCTCAAACATAAGATAATGACCCTAAAAGCAGAGTGAGAACATCACAACTTTTGCAGCCAAAGTTCAGGCATTGGAAACAAGGAACCCAATCTTTGTAAAAAGCTCCTCAGTACATGCAGTAATGTCAGAAAATGGCTTTTAGACTTGCTATCTTGCAATACTAATGTACGCAGCAATCAATTAGAAACCTGTATCCTGTCAAGAGATATACTGTTGTTAAAAGATTTCAGGGAAGCGGAGCCAAGCTGCCTGAAGCCAAAGAAAGGTTTCCTCCTAGGAAACCATTCCAAGATAGTCTTGAACTAATTATAACAGAATTTGGAAGAGGCAATGAGATTTTTCAAAACAGGGGAATCCATACTCCTTAAATTAACTGAATTTACTTAGGAAATGAAAATAAAAGGCAAAAATTAAGGATGGAGGGAAGCATTTGGCAGTTGTCATTGGGAATACTGAAGGATTTTCCTTTACGAAGTGTAACCGTGAACTACTCTGAACTTGCTACTATTCTATTACTTGTCTACAAGTTTTTGGCACTCCAGAGCTCTCTTTTGCAGCACAGGGAGAAGGGATACAGGTGAACAGTGTACAATCAGGATAGTGGCTGAAGGGTGAGAAGATGAACAACAGGCCATTTTTCAACCCGATTGCTTTCCTAGTTTGGTAGCTGGTGAGCATCAGGTTATTGCAACGTTTGTCCTTTTCTTTATCTGTTGCCCAGACTACTGGCACAGAACACGGGCTCGTTTTCCAACTTGCTTTTCTGTTTTTTTCATCTCTCTTAATTACCTGTAAATTTATACTGCTGATGTAACTTTTCCATTCCAAATGTCTCTGAGTTCTGACTTAGCTGCTTTCAGCAGAAAGCCTGGCACCAGAAGTATGTCAGATAACCGCATGTACACAGAAAAACAAACAGATATGACTCACAAAACAAAATACATCTTGCCCACATGCCCTGTGCTAAAAAAGCCAAGCTCTGCTCTCCGTCACCCCTTTGCAGGGTTGACAGAAACCCCAGCTAAGGTCTTACACCACCACTAGAGACAAGGGAGTTCGCATCCATTTTCATGATTAAATGCTACAACCGGGCTGAACAGATCTGGCTGTGTCAGTAAGGGAAGAATGAGTTAGGTGCACTTCTTAGTTAGAGACAGCTTTCTCTTAAACTAAATCCTGCAGTCACGACTGAGGTCTGAAGCTGGTAACTACCCTGGAAAACAAACACTGCTAATAGTCATGTTAACAAAATGTTCCTAACTGAGACATGTTAGTTTTCCAGGCGCAGACTTCCAGTTGATCATGGTCATCTGACATCCTGCAAGCACTTTAATCTCTCCAGTTCAAAAATCCTTTCACATGATACTGCCAAGACAAATGGAACAACTGCCTAGGAAGTCATGTGCACGCCACAAAGCCTAGATGGATACTCAATAAAGGAGCCTTACTTCAAAGGGCTGGAGGGTACGAACCACGTTGAAAAATGGTAAGTAGTAACCAAGCTAAAAAAGCTGCTCAGATCAACTGCTTGGCCTAAACACATTGCTATTTCCACACACACACACACAACAGGGACACGGGTAAGAGCGACGTTCACATTGCTCTGTGTAAGTTGCTGATGGGAAAATAGAGAAATCCCCTCTCTCAGCAGCAGTGCAAGAAGCAGCACATGTGATGGATTAGCAAAAGTTGGCTGGAGAAACGGTGAAAGTGATGTCAACAGAGTCATCCGCAGGCCCTCTCTACAGCTTAGTTCAGTAACTAATTAACTAATACACTCATTAGATTAACATAGCAACTAGATTTTTCCCCTTATTGCTTAACAAATCACATTACTGTAATGGATCAGGTATACTCATTTTCAGAATAAACTACAATCATTGTTCATTTTCATCTTACTAAATTCAATGGAGTTACTTAAGTGCTTCCTCTAGCATTACTACAAGTTATCAGTACGGCTAATGTCAACGAGTTTGAGTGATTTTTACTACATACTTCTAATGTTTGGCTTTAGCAGTGCTGTTTAACAGTGAATAAACAACTGGCACGCCATGAGAGTAGAGCAGCAGTCACTGCAAAGGCTAATGATGCTTTAAAGGACCGCTAATAAATATACACAGTATGAAAAAAATGCTTTGAATTGGAAGAAATTAGTCTAAGTATTGATACGTTTCTGTGGGTTTCAGACAGACTTCTTTTGCAGATAGATGCCACCAACATTCATGACAGGACACACAGAAAGGGCCTGACAGTAGAGTATTTCTTCTCATATACCACCAGCGGCCATAATTCTTGTTATGCTAGTGATAAAAACAAGACGAAAAGTATCATCTTCATCATAGAGAAAGAGTAGACAAGTATTTCTCACAAAATCATACCACCATTTAAATCTATGCATCTGAAAGAGAAAAAAAATAAAAATTCATGTAGAATGAATAAAATTTCTATTAAAAAACCCTACGACTTAGGGCAGAAAGACACATGCAAATAGAAAAAAAAGCTACAATAGAACCAAGAATTTTCACGCAAAAGCTTACTTGTTCCTTACAAGGGGTATTGACTTGAGCTTAAAATGTTCAAGGGTAAAACTTCTTGCGCAAATTATTTTTGAAGCCTCAGAGGTTTAAATAAATGCCCCTAAATGTCAATGTTAAGGGGCACTTTAAGAATAGCTAGGATTTTCTGTGTAAGGGGAAAGTGCTCCTCAAAAACATTCCCCAGTCTGTCCATGTTTATTATTTTACACACTTAAAGTTAAGCACATGCAAAATTAAGCAGCATCGAGCTGCCTGGCTGGAACCAAGCAGAATGCCCAGCACCTGTCAGCACGAAGCCCTCAAAGGTTTTACGGTTCTCCCAAGAGTACAGATCAGGCTCTTTGCTCCGTGGAAAAGGAGGAATGGAAATTACAGGCACTTTTACCCTCAGCAACACAGTGAGTGAGCAAACTGGCAGAACTTTACTGGTTAATTCCGCAGTATGAGGGAATAAAACTAGGGAAGTGAGTTTGTGAAAACACAAGAAAATAGAAAGTACAAAAAGCACTAAAGATTTTTGTCCTAATGTTAATACAATTAAAATCCCATTTTAAGTTATTTTTAAACTTCCATAAGCACCGTAGTACTGTACTAATTAACAATGAAGAGCGTGAACTCTTGGGTTCCAGTTCAGCAAGTCACGAAAGCAAGCTCACGAAACCAACCTCCGTAAATCAGTGTATCTCTGAATGAGCTGTAGGTACAACTGTGGGATCACTATCACCACTTCCAAGCGGCTTGTTATTCAGCTGCATTTGCACTGGACAGATGGTAATGACGTATGTTTCTTCTCACTAGAGGGAGCTACTTTCCCATATTAAAACACTAACTGGCAAATGCAAACACTGGATACGAAAAATTGGATGATCCTTGCACAAATTTCAAGTCACACTGTCTGGTTCACACGGTCCACCAGAGCTGGGGTTAATAACCCACAGGTTTAAGGATAACGTTTACGTTCACTGACTTTGAAAAGAGGCTTTAGCAATGTAAAAGCTGTGGGGGTTTGCGTCTCTCATGTCTTCCCTGTTTAGTTTAGTTTAGCACTAAGCAATATACCACGGCTATCTGTCCTCACATGTTACAGATTATTCTTAGGCGTGCTGTGCCCCGATACCACAGGGAATGGCAAATAATGACAAAATGTAAAGAAATTGGCCAGTTATTTATTGCTAAACATATAAAAACACATCTTCCTAATTATTCTCATTTTCTGTAGCTCACACTTTTGTGTCAGATTTCTCTCTTCCCCTTTGTAGACAAAACCCATGCTTAAACTCAGATCCCACTCCATCTCCATCGCAGCAAGGAGTCAAAGCAGCTTTGGGTGAATCACCGGTTTTCCACAGGCCATAATGAAACACTTTGGAGGCTTCCATCACAGCACACAGGATAAGAAGCAAAACAGATGCACAAGTTAAATTCAGCAAGACTGTTAGCTGCTGCTTTATTAAAGATGCTTTAACAAGGCAGTTCCTTTGCCCTGTAAGACACTTCTGTGACCTCCACACATATCATTAAGATGAGTGGCAAAAGAAAGAACTTCTACGCTTCTTTCTCAACCTGTGGCCTAAGGCTCGGCTTCAGCTGTTCTGACGGGGGTTTCCCCTGAGGTCAGAGTCAGTTTGTCATCACCATACGGGGTTTACTCCAGACAGTGTGCACACAGGATCTTCACTGATACGCTGATGACATTCAGACGATCACTGAACTTTAGCCCCAGCTCTCGCTCCTGTACTCGAATTTTCAAAGCAATAAAAACTAAGCTCAGACAAAGCTGGTACAGGGTGAAAACTGATCTAATTCTTCAGAGCCTCATTATACACAGTTAGGTAGCAGCGAAAATCACTCAGCATGGAATGGGAAGATAAAGCACCACACACAACGCTTTTTTGGATGCTGAGGAGTCTAACCCTGGCCATTTTTTCATCTAGTTATAACAAGGATGAGTAACTGGAAGATGCAATGCCCATACCTTCCCTTTCAGTTACTTGATCAGTAAAAATATAACGCTCAACATGTTTTCTGCACCACAGATAAGCAGATCATTTATTCAGGTGCCAGCTTACCCAAGGATATCAAGAGGAAAGGCTGCATTACTTCCTGTCCCCTACATCTTAGAGGTGATATTTTGACACACTTATTGTGACATGTTTACTTAGAATGCAGGTTATCTTGAGTAATGGATCTCATGAGGTTTCCTTTTACCTTATTTATGAAACAGACCAGCAGACCAGCTCTGCCCACGGCTGCGTGACATGGTGGTAAATTGCTGGGAACCTACCAACTCAGGTTGTGACAACACCTAACTTCCAGAAGTCTAGCAAGACTCAGGCTGGTGCTTGGCCACTCAGCGCTTAGATCAGCAAACCACTTTCTGTCTCCCTTCTCCTGCCAACAGTATATACTTCAGGGATCTGTGGAGTTAAAACATTTTTCTCAGTTCTGCTGCTGCTACTGAGTTGGCTTGAGTGGGTTTGCAGGGCTACGAGAGAAGAATTTGGCTGAAGGCAGGTTTTTTGTCTCATTGTGGCATTCATGCTGCTCACCCCACAGCAAGAACAAAACAAAACCAAACTGTGAAGTCAATTCTTAAAAAATCATCTCTGCCAAATCAGAGATGCCTATATTGTGCAAGTTCTGAAGGCAGTTGGGGGAGTTTAGCAATACAAAAAAGTATTTGTTTTAAATGCACTCCCCTTTGTTTCCAGAGAACAATGTCAATAAGGATTCCTCTTCCCTCCCCATCCCCAAAGGCTCACAAGTTGGATCTGGGGTCACAATTCTTGCTCTTAGAAGCTTAAATTATTTTGGTTAGCAAGTTTTTGATGGCAGCAGATAACAAGTGTTAAGCATGAAATTGTAACAGCAAGGAAACAGTGCCTAAGAGCAGAAGGTTTTTGGCTTGGATGTCCTCAAGCTTTCATTCAGAGATTAAGTCTTGCCTGACCACCAACACTGAGAGGATTTCTTGACACAGATAAATATGAATTAAATACTTTTTCAGATGGGAAGAAATCTGGATATTCCTACACTTTATCAGTGACGCAGGTAAAGACTGATAATGTCTACGAGGCCTTACATTCCACAACATTCAGCAGTTTCTTACTGTGTGGAAGGAACTGAACGCTGTCAGAAAGGACTCAGCACAACCAGCATCACAGAGACAACGGTCTTAATAAGGAGGCAAATAATACACTCTTCTTTTTCAAATATCCCCTGATCTCTGGGGAGATGCAGTACTTGCCACTGTGACTCCGTCAGCATTTTTCGTGTCTAATCTCAACTTTATGAGCTTATATAGGCTTTCTTCATGATTCGGTGTGTTTATTATTTTTAACAAGGAATCTTATGCTGTCTCATCTACTTTTAGGCCACCATGTTACTTCTTTTTCACTTCATTATGGAAACAAGTAATTGTTTCCAATAAAACACTGGAAAATTCTGGATGTGCTTTAACCTAGCCATAAAAGAATGCTAAAGCACTGACAAGGACTTGAAGAGACTGAAATGGATGATAAAAGACTCAAAGATTCTACATCCTTCATCTCAAATTACATTCTAAACCACGTTATTAAATTAAGTCTAACTTAAATGCCAAATATATGAAACGCTTTAATGGGATCAAGGTTAATACATATGAAAAACATTTCCTACAACCTTTTTTTTAAACTGTGTGTTCCATCAGAAATAAACAAAATTCACCCAGACTCTAACAATAAATCCTCCTCATCTGCAGTAATCAATAAACACTCACTAAAGTTATCCAAATTCTTCGTAGGCCACCAGTGGAACACAGCCACTGCCAGGTGGTCTGTGGAATTGTTCTTGTCAAGTATTTGTCAGTCTTCTGTCAGCGTTTGCTGTAAAAAAGGCAATCTCTAAGAGCTTTCAGGAGTCTTTTGGAACAGTTAAGATCTCCCTGCTTGTTTGCTCCAAGCCCTTCTCTCTTCTGTATTTCTCACCTGGGAATGGAATTACAATAAAATATGCTGCTGCAGGAGAAGTAGCATTGCACAGAATAGTATCACGATGTACAGATGGGAGCAGCTGGAGCTGAAAACAGCAACAGGAGGACTCAGTGCTACTAAGCATAAATCCTGAAAGAATAAATAGCACAGACAAAACGTGTGGGAGAGAATGCTGCACGCCCATAATTTCAGGCAGGAGAAACTTTTACTTACTTTACTTCTTTGCTTTAAGGTTATGATCCATTGTGACTTGATACTGTGATACTGTATTGCCATCAGAAAGGGGAAAAGACAAAAAAGCAGGCAAGTGCCACTTGAGGGGAGAAATATGTATCCAAACCCCTTTCCCATTCTTGTCAGAATAGGCGGGACTGTAGTATAAAGGTTGCAGACAGTTTATGATCAGCATCATCACAGCACTGTAGTGAATTTTCCCTAGAGGGGCAGTCTTGCAAAAAAAGCAGTATCTCAGGTGAATTTCCATGTGGAAATCCATTCAGATGCAAGGTGGACATGTTCAGCAGAGTAGCTGCTCCCCAGCTCCTTCTTCCCCTCGCAATGTGCAAGATATCCCTGCCCTTTCCTCAGTGCGCACTTGGGGGCTCCTCAGGTACACACAGTCACCTCTGCTGAATACAGCAGAAAGCAAGTGCAAGCAACTTTCAAAACTGCTAAAATGAGCGCATTACAGAATCACAGAATCATTGCAGCTTGGAAAGGACCTCCAAGATCAAGTCCAACCATCAACCCAAAACTACCATGCCTGCTAAACCATGTCCCGAAGTGTCACATCTACACAGCTTTTTAACACCTTCAGGGATGGTGACTCTACCACTGCCCTGGGCAGCTGGTTCCAATTCTTTACAACTCTCAGTAAAGAAATTTTTCCTAATATCCACTCTAAACCTCCCCTGACACAACTTGAGGCCATTTCATTATCACGAATTTAAACATAAAGCAAGACTGGTAAGAATGACTTTTACCTGTAACGCTAGTTCAACCAATGACACCCCTTCTACATTTTCCAGCACTTCGTCCACACAAAGATCACTGCTGCCAGCTGCCTCAAAAAAGAAGAAAAAAACTCCTTAGCCTGTCAGAGGGTTAAGAACAAACCTCTCATTCTCTCCAACAGTCCCAGTTACTCCTGGACTGCACAAACACATCTTTCAAATTGTCCACAAACTTCCAAAGGTGAAAGGAGATTGAAGCAGCAGAGCGAAAGCAAACAGGGTTACAGGCTGTTGAAAGCACAGTTACCTCTGTATTTGTACAGAGAGCTATAATGGCATGTAATGGCAAAATGTAAATGGAAAGGAGAACAGAGAAAGCAGGACCAAGCATGTGGCAGTCAGGAGTGGGAGAAAGATGAACATAGATGAGTGACACTTCTGGAGAGACTATCATGGCAAACAAGGAAGAAGAAAAGCAGACAGAAAATAGACAGTTAACAGGCGGATGGCAAGAGAGAAGGCAAGAGGTAGCTGCAGCGTCTAACTAGCGAAGGGACAAAGTAATATCCCATCACCAAATGTCATAAGTTCTAACAGACACCATATGTCATGATCTGCGTCCACAGATCGTAACGTTCTTACAGGGTTTCAGCTAGGCCTCTACTTCCAAAGTGTTGTTATCTCTCTAGGGGGTCCTCCAGGATGAAATCCTACCATTGCTGAGCGCCAAGGTAGGAAGCAGAGATGGCTGCTGACCTGTGCTTCTCTGTTAGTGGATGGAAACGTGTCCACCCTTGCTGCTGGGAACTCTTTGATGCTCCAGCCACACAGTTTCATTCACTTCCTTGTATTAATTCCCACAGCCCTTATGGGTACTTGCAGGAGGTCCCAATGACTAGATGGCATAATTACAATCTCTGTCTTCCATAGACATTTGCTGCACCACCCAGAAAGTAAGATTTCATTCTCTTTTGACCTCTCCAAAGCCAAATTCTATGTGTCCTCCATCTGAGTTCAAGCTTTAGTGTGAGAGGAATTTAAAGTAATGTAAGCTGAGTGGTCAGTATTCCTTGACGTACCTTCATGCTGTTTCACAGTGCCTCAAGCGTTACATGGACTTGTGTAGACTGGTTTAAACAGAACACATCTTTAACTGTGGTGCATGCACACATAGTATCCTGAGTAATTTTTATGACAAATGATCACTCCTTTTTTTCTCACTGAAATCTGTGGGAGTCTGACTGAATCAGACATGAATAAGGACTGAATCAAAATCTCAGGACCTGGTTCACTGGAGACCTAAAATGCAGAAGCAGAATCCCCGAGTTCACTTCCGGAGCTAAAAAAAGATCTAAAATTAAACATTAATGTTTTCAGTGGAAGTTCACGTGACTGACTCACTCCAGTAGGCCTTCTCATCTTCCAATATCCAAACTACAAAACTGTGGTGACTGCAGCCTAGACAGAGACTGCTCCTCTGACTCTGAAACAGTACAGTTTGCCCTGTAAGACCAGCACCTTCAAATTCGGTGGGAATTGCAAAATCACCTGAGTCCCCAGACAGTTCCCCTAGTTGACTGCCATTATATCTGCTAGACATACAAAGGTCTACACTGTACCTGTGTATGTTTAAATGAATTGGAATCACAAGAATATCCTCAATTACATAATTTTTAATCTCATACTTGATAGCTCTGGAAAATGTATTTGAAAACAACAGCCCTGGTAGCATGCTACAAAGAATGTCTGGATTTCTAGGACTCTGTCTGTCAAGATCGTATGTAACACCAGCTTATCTATGTCCTCAGGTTCTAGTCATCCCTCATAGCAGAGAATTTACTCTGATCGCCACTTCCCTGAAGTCTACAGGCATACCAATTAGTATGTTACAAGTTCAAAGACACAACTTCCACTTGCAGTAACTTTAATAAAGATCTATGGGCCTGTACCTTTCCCATCACTGGATAGCAGAACTTCCACCCTTGAATTCATTGCCGTCTCCAAGGAAGAGAAAGCTTTCTGATCCTCATCAACAGATCAGGAAACTGCTTCTCAGAAAGACGATGAGGTCAGTGCAGCAGAGTGTGAACAGAAACTGTAAGCTTGCAAGCAAGGGCTGGATGCAATACTTTTAAAGCACTGTAGCTATGCTTTAGCAATGCCCCGCTCTCATTAGCATCCAAAATTTCTCAGGGGAGTAGTCCCATTTGGGACAGCTGGATGCGCATTTCTATACAGGTGATAGGGAAGACAGAATTGTTAGAAATCTCTTTTACCTTCACCCACTCATGAATATTTTGGCTACATAGGTTATTTTCCAATAGTGAATAAAAGCAGCACTAGTCAACATTGCTGCATTTTGAGTTGTCCATTTACAAAGACAGGAAAAATGCTGGTGACAATTGTGAGCTATTTTCTGTTCTCATATCCTGTTCACCTTCAAATGGGGACAGACACGAGTCTAGATGACCTTAGCAGCTCCCTAGCCTACACTGCAGAGAGATCATGTCTCACAGCTATTTTTTGGTGGGATACCAACTCAGTACACCAAGGTCTACCCCACCTACAAATATACCCAAACTTACACTCCAACATGCCCTTCTGACTCCCCTTCTGTGCAGACAGTGACTTAAAAGGAAACCCTCTGGACCACTGCTACACAGACAAGGTCAGAGTTACACCACGTCCTTCTTTCTGCACCTGGCAGCTTTGCAGGAACGAGAGCCAAGGAACTAGCGCAGACAGCTCTAGCAGCAGCTATCCATGCCGTGAATGCCTCTGCACAAGCACTGGAGTTCGGAGAAGGCACCTCAAGCTGCAATTTGACCCATTTATGTGTGGCTTAAGTGAGTACCGTCTTTGATTAAATATTCCATGCTGCTGCAAACTATTTCTACTTCAAACAGAGATTTCTTCAAGAATGCACATATGTGGGAGCTGGAGTGTAGGAGAATGTATGCGGTTTTGAAAACAGGATGACTTTACTTTTAATTCCAACTCATCACAACTTGCCAGAAATCACTGCCCCTTAACAGCTGTTTCAGGGCCCAGATAAAAAAGACTGGGCAAATTCAAGCCAGCCAATGCTGACAATGCTAACTGCCAACGTTACGGGCACGACCCTTGCTGGCAGCTGCAGTGGATGCTCAAAAATCTTGTGTGTGAAAGTAGAGGCTACTGAATTTTTCACTCAAATATTAAACAAAAGAATTTCATCTGATTTTGATCTTAGCCTGTCTGAGGAAGTTTTGAGCAAAAGCTAAATAAGGACTTAGGGACTGTGACCAGAGATTTCACACAGACTCACAATTCAACCAGAGGCGTGTTGACTGAATTGTCAGAGAAATACTCACCAAAGCTGTTCACCGTGTAAACAGAATTCTAGTCTCCAGTGCTGTGCAATCAGTCTTTCCTTAACATCAAATTCTCTCTAGTGTTTTCTAGAAGAGGGAAAAAAAGTAAAAGTTTGGGAATAATGAATTAATAAATCTGCAGTGAGCTCTGCTCATGCAAGTGCTTCTCCATCAACCCTTCTTTGAAATGTTTCTAATTGTGGGATGCATATACTCACACCTGTTAAGTTACAGAGGTAATTTGCACCCACTTACAGCTCCATTTGGAGAGGTATAAAAATAGCCTGGTACCAGGAATCTGGCCTATTCCTTCCAATGACTATTAGAAATATAGCTAGAGTAATTATTTTAGTTTCACTAATAACATGAAAATCACATAGAAATGTGCCTTTGAATGTTCCATGACAGTCTCTTCTGCTATTAGACATATGAACTTGGTTCCTGCAAAAGTTCTGTTCGCTCTTTCATACTACTCCTGTCCTCTTCAGCTGACCCTTTCAAAAGAATGGAATGGTCTTGGAAGAAAGCAAAATTCCCAAGATTGTTCCAAGACATCTCAAGACTCAAGTTCATTGAACCATCCATTTTAATTACGTGCTTGATGATAGAATCTGCATCTCTGCTATCATTATTTCACATGGATGTCAGTATGCGTTCTGTATGTTTCCTTCTATAGTTAATCGTGCTGTATACTGGCCCATAAAGACAGAATATTACGGATGCAGTAATACAGCATGCAAAAGAAAGGGAACTGAATAAGAGTCTTCAGCAGAAATAGGTCATTTGTATATGTCAATCCTAATTGGGTTACTGGATCACAGAAGTTGCACTGATGCCTTTCACTTCTGTATTGCTTCCAAATAATGTCCCAGAATTTTGATTTCTGGAATAATCCAGTTTCCATTTAGGGAAAAATTACTTTACCTATAGTACAGTTATTTATCAAGTTTCTGCTAGCCATATTTATTTTCATTATAGACAGGTGGATATTTTGCCTATAATTGTACACATATGAAATTTAGTGATATGTATTTCATTTAAAAGAGGAGCTACAGTCTGTTCTGTGATTTGCAGTATCTTCTGGGGGAAACAGTTATCATCAACTTCCAGCATTTCAGCTCTTTGTAAACTTTCAGCTAAACTGATTTTTTTAATACAATGATCCAACTCCCCTGCAACATCTCAGCCTGTTACATTTTCATAGAATCATAGAATGGTTTGGGTCGGAAGGGCCCTTGAAAGGCCACCCAGCCCAACCCCCCTGCAATGAGCAGGGACACCTTCCACTAGGTCAGGTTGCTCACAGCCCTGTCCAACCTGGCCTTGAATGTTTCCGGGGTTTAATAGTAAGATTTCTTCCCTGTTTAATACTTATTGTGAGAATATATGCAAGAAATTTTTTCCAAATATTAAACATTTAATCACAGAATTAGAGAGAGCTGTAAGTCTTTGTTGTGCGATACAGTAGCTTTTCAATGTTTGCATCTATTTACTTAAAAACTTTTCTGGAGAAAGCTAGAAAGAGCTTGTATTATGTTAAAACCCAAATCAAGCATTAATTTGTCATTCTTCTCTTTTTCTCAAAGATTTTGCAGAATGCTATGCAGACAGATAAATATCTTCGCAAAATTGAACTAACAACGTCTGCTTATGGCTACCAGCAACAGCATCATGACATTTTGCTGGTAGATGCTTGCTTTATTTCTGACACAAATTCTGCAAAAATATACACCTTCATTAAAATCTTGTAAATCAACAAGTTCAAACTTTTCATAAAGAAACCATAGGGGACAATAGAACTTTTCTCCAGGGATTCCTCCAGACCCCTTTCGCACTACTGTGAAACAACACTAGAATATTCTGGCAGTGGGAATGTGTCTCCCTCTGTAAAATGCACTCTAAAATTTCTGTGACAGCTAATTGTGGAAGGTAAGCAGAGACGATGACCTGGCATTGCCTGAACAGATCTGAGCGAGCAGGAAAATCAAAGGGTTTGAAGCCAAACCATTTGGATCATCCCTCTCCGCAGTTACAGTTGTCATAGGCCACATGGCAGCTACAACTTCAATTTCTTTCAGCTTGATTTGGTCCTTGTGTGACAATCTATCAAATTCAACAGTCAGTACCCTAACTTCACCCAAAATCCATGGAAATCACACTGTCCCAAATTATTTTTTAAAAAATGGCATGAAATTAAAACTTTCCACAATCTTTGATTATTATTTTCAGCAAGTGCAACACCTTAATAAGCAGAAGTGCGTACTGGGGAAATTACATTCCCACAAGCTGAGTTATAGCACTGTTGTTTTACTCTCATCTCTCTCATCTTTTACCATGCCCTGAAGTCGTCTTTACTGCTCTGCTCACTAAGCACTTCTTTAAGACACGCCTGTATTTTCTGACGTCGCTCTGAAAGAAGTCCTCTTCAGGGTACATCTGTAAACCAGTTAATTGTGAAAATAGTAAGAGTGGTTACTGTACTTCAGTGACAGACAATTTGTTTCTCTCTGCCAAACTATTTGTACTTCAAGAGTGATATGAATGCATCCTACAAGAAATCGGCAAAGAAAACCCACCAGGAGAAAGGAATGTCAGAACTAAGTGTTTGCACACAGATTGCTGTTCATCTCGAAAGCAGAAATGCAGACCACGCTCTACATAAAGCAGTGCTTAAAAACATGGTAACGCAAGTGCAAGGCCTCCCAGGAATCCAACACTAAATAAGTTAAGGCCTCAAATAAAAGATTTAAGCAACACCTGCGCTGCAGAAGAATGCAGGTGGTGGTTAAGCACAATTCTGGGCTAACTGGCATGGCAGTCATGTCACAGCCAAGACCCTTGAGCCCACTGTGCTGTTCGCCAAATCTGCTGTGCTTGGCAGGGCCAGGGGCACTCTGATTACGGAGCAGTCACAAGTGTCCCTTTCGACCATAAGACTGGTGGGCACTCACCAGGAACGCAGTTCACCTTCACAGTTTCATGAACACATCTCTGATTTTAAAATGTACTGTTGTGTAGAGGATTGGTTTAGTGGTTCTATCACAACTTCACTTCAGGAAAGTGGGTACACATTCGCAGAGAGGCCACACAACTTCCAACCCAATCCTGCTGTCACTGATACCTAAGCCAGGTCACCCACATTTCATGAAGTCACAGGGCAGGTACCCCTGGATCCATACAGATGCACAAGACAAGGGAAAACAAGAAAACTTCTCCCTCGGCACTCCTCAAGAGCCTCCACGCCAAGGACCCACGGATTAGTCTAGGGCAGCTTGCATATCCTGGAAGCGGACTGAACCTCCTCCTGGGAAGAGCTACTAGCTCAGCTGGTTCCTTGTGGGAAGCATTTGAACCTACCCACCCTTCACTATTCCAGGCACCCTAAGTAACTTCCTTTGTTTACAATGAAACAGATTTTTATCACTCCTAAGCAAAGGGCTGTGGGTGTTTGCCAGAAGGCCGCCCACACAGAGCACTCCCCTGGCACCGCTGGCAGCCGAACAGGGCATGTGCCACCAGGGCGACTACACCTCGGGTAGGTCCCTGCCACGGAGGAAAAACGCGCTGCTGTGAAGTGCTCAGCATCCTAACTCAACATGGTGCTACCTGAGGTCAAATTCATGGCAGAAGGCACAGGTTTCTCCTTAATCTTACACACATTTTCATGAATAAATCCTTCCTATTTACTTTCTTCAGGTTCAGGCTGTCAGTCATGACACAACAGCAGTGTCTCGAATCAATCACAACCTTTCTCGTCAACTGTGGCTTTTCAGGCTTCCACAATCACCATCCCTTCTCCTGTTGTTATCACCCTCCTGGAGGATTTCTGGCTTCACTTGTTTACATCTGACATTACATTCTGCAATTTCTGCGAGTTACTCAAGAACTGAGCCTTCGTGGAAAAAATTAATAAAATAAAATTAAATTAAATTAAAACAAAATAAAATTTTGGTTCAACTCTAAAACTACTCAATATACAGTGGGTATACAGTACATACCTCTCTCCTTGCCCAAAGACTAGTGGACCCTGGTAAGTGTAAAATAAAGGTAATAAAGGAATCAAACTCAATTTTTAGCCCAATGAAAACAAATCTAAATTAAGAATTTTGATTACTGAAAAGTACATAGCACAGTGTTGCATTACATGACCACTACTACAAGGCTTGATTTATAAAAATGAAAAATTATGTCAGCAAAATCCATTCTTCATAATAATAAATATAAGAGATAACTAAGGCCCATCAAACGAATTTATTCTCTTAAAATTTCCCATTGCAGTGATATAAACTAGTGGAAATACAGTCTTTTATTGCAGGATACAAAGAATACTGATTTATTTTTATTTTTTCTTTGTTCAGTGGTACATCAAATGCATCAACTTCATCAGCCACAATTCAATAAAATGGAAGTTGGAAGCATTACGCAAATTATGATCAATTTTCTTGGCAATGGCAGAAGAGCAAATGTCCTGTCTGGACTCCTGTAAGTGATAACAATTTATATACCATTTATTGTCATGTGCTTGCCATGAGATCATATTCTAGAGTCTAGTTCTGCATTGAATGCTGCGCATCATTCCAATATACATAAAACATCTGGTTTAATAAATGCACTTCTGTAGTAGATCGTATCTGTGCCTTTCAGAGAAAGATCACTTTCCTGATGCAGAGGGGGAGCCTCCCAAAGCAGAATGCCAGGGAACAATTTAACCTGAAAGAAATCCACCAGATATTTAGCAAACAATCCAAAAAGAAAACCTGCCTAGATTTAATTTTACTTTCTGCTTATGCAGGTATAGATATAAAACTTGGAGATGGCATTTGAGGGAAATCTAAACTGCTATCAAAGTAAAAATTCCGTTTCTTATTCTCATGCAACATCTATTAGGTTTTGATAGAGATTTCATGCTTTTTAACGTGAATAATTCTCACTCAGCAAATCTAAAACTCCCAATATTTTTAAACCAGATGTTTCTAACTGGGTTGCTACATTACAGGAGCAAGAAAACTGTTCTGTCATTAGACTGTAATATACTGCAGAGGCTTTTATCAGTGGAGGAATGCAAAGATGAAAATCACTTCATTCACTCTGAGCTTTAGATCCAAATTCAGGTAAAAGCTTACAGCTATACCAGTCAATTAATCTAAAAATCACTTCTGTGAAAAATCTCAGTTTGGTTGCAGAGTAATATTGATATATAAAATCCTTCACTGGAGCCCACTTAAGGTTGAGATCAAGAACAGAAAAGATTTATGAAACTTCAAAAAACTTTTACCAAGCGTGAGCTAAACATTGAAATTTTGATAAAGTCTGAAAATAAGTCAGTGGAGTATGACTTCAGGTCCTACTGCGCGCACTCTGGAAAGTCTGAGCTACTATTCCACAGGATTTAGAAAGTTGGATGCTACTGAGATCTCCGGGATTTCAATGCATTAACAGAATTTTCTGAGAAAGCTTTCACAGAACTCTCTATATTGCAGTTAGCTCTTTCCATTAGTCTTTCATTTCTACAGGAGCCAAGCACATCCAGTTAAAACAAAAACAATAAAGCGTGAAAGTGAAAACCATTATTCTTTCAACTTTCAGTAACGGTGTAGTAAGAATCCTTCGATATTCAATTCTCACTGGATTTGTGGAGAAAACCTAATGTTAAGCAGGGCTCAGCTTTAAGCCTTCAGCTCCCAACACAAGTGAAGTCTGGATGTCAACTGACTGGCCAAACAACGCCAACGCACAGAGTAACGAAGGGCATTTGATATTGGCCTCTCTATACGGGAAAAATTCCCTTCCACTCTAGCAATGCACCTTCATGTTCTATACAGGGAACTCATGTCACCTGTTCCTTTTTGAGAGCTAAAAGGCAAACCTCGTAAAAATAATCCTATTGCAAAATCAATATTTATGCCACATTTTTTATTTGGAAGAATTGAAAGCTAGCTTTACACCCACAGATAGAAGATGTAAGAAAACATTGTGATGGAAGTAAGGGACAGGACAGCGAATGTTCCTCCCACATCTACTGATCTAACCTCAAACGCAGTGAAGTTAGCCACACTGTGCTGACTAATCAAATCAAAAACTATTTTCTCTCCATATTCTACTTACGCAGTCAAATGGAGTAAAATACCAAGAATGATCGAAAGAGTCTTCTCAGGTCACTATGTCTGAGTACTAACTATGAGACTCAAAAAATGGTTTGCAGGACAATAGAGGTGGGACTGTCATATATTCTGATTTCTACCGCAAGTTTATTTTGGGATTTTTTTTCCTAAAATGACCTCAGGATCTGATGTTTTGCCTTTTCCAGGCACAAAACTACTACTGATTTCAGTAGAAAAGGGCTCGTGATAGCCCTAAGTTAGAATTTTAAAATGGGGGGGGAAGGAAATGAGAAAGCATTGTATTAACGTGAAACCGGCTGGGCAATCTCCTTCAGCTTTTGGAAAAAGGTCTGCAATAGGTACAGTCATCCGTGAGGACAAACACATCACTTACGACAGACGTGCGGCAGAGGAAAGCTGCAAAGCTGTTATTCAATGGCAGTGAAGGGGAGCATTTCACTCCTAAGGGCTCCAGTTCTCTATTTATAGTTCAAATAAAGTAGAAGCCAGCATAATGTGATGCCTCCTCAGCTGCCTGCCAATGACATCGACAATTACCCAGAATGGCTGGGTAGATCGGCAGTCTACCACACTTTAAATTTTTTCCTTCACACCCCAGATAGGCTCCGGAAAGTATTTCTTCATACCTGCACTAAAGCAGAAGTGCAGAAAACTGCTGGTCAAAAAAACCCAACCCACAGCACTCCCGTAAAGTCCGACTTTTTGAACTAGGTCTCACACAGCAGCTGACAGCAATGGCAAACACGCTGCTTATTACCCACCAAACCTCCCATTCCCTCTTCAGATGGACACCTCGTACCTCTTTCCTGTATGGTATGTAGTTGTGCACAGAAAAACATCCAGATGAAGAAACAAAGGAAAATAATATAAATTGAATTTTAATATAAAAAATAATTGTGCTGACTGCTGCGATAGTTTTTAAGTGTAGCATGATGCAGATAAACATTTCTGCCCTTTGAAAATGGCCAAGTTGTGAAAATTGCCTGGCAATTTTTGTGCTTTCCTTTCTCTATGTAAGATTTTTAGTAAAATTCTCCTTAAAACCCACAGTGAAGCATTGCTGTTCGCTAAATTTCAAATATGTACGAAGAAAACTCTAAAATTTCCAGTTCATGCACGTGCATATATTCCCTTTAAGTCACCGGGTACAAAAATAATCTTGCTTTACCGGTATATGAAACATCTATTTAAGCATTTTAAAATAGACTCTGGTGGTAACAAAATTATGGTCTTTGGCTCAGTTTATTTTCACGAGTTCGTAAGCTCAACACAAAAGAGCTGAAGTCCAGCTCCATCGTAAGCTGAGATGCCTGTAATATGTGTAACTACCAGAGGATTAGGAACAAAACCTGACACTTCATCCACACCGCCTTTATCAAAGGGCTGATTCAAAGTTGCCTGAAAGCGTTTCCAGTCTCTAATGGCGTTCAGGTCACACGCCAAAAAACCCCCAAAACAAACAAACAAACCAGCAAACAATGGAAGCCTACGGCACGCACAGATGCCATAAACCCTTCCTGCACTGAACGCTGCTTGCACAGGTAGCAGCACCCGCAGGACTTGCTCCAGGCCTGTACGCCCACAACGAGAATGGCCCGAGCACACAGACCACCCGCCATGCCAGTGCACCGCTGCTCTGGAAGATGTCTCCTGCGACAACACGTGTGTCACACCGCGCATTACGCAACAGAAAAATTAAACATTCAAAGGTTCCTTTCCCAGACTGGCTGTGCCTCTCCATTCATTTAGCAGCAGAGATCTCCCAGGATTCTCTTAGAAAAGCAAATGGGTTGAAATGCTGAAGGATTTTTAATGTGTGTTGACAAAGGTCCAGAATGAATGTACAGTTACATCAGTTAAACTGGGGACTACTCTACTCATCCCCAGTACAAACATCTTCCTCCTTTATTATTTAAAGCTTCTATTTTTTTACCATTTTATTACGTAGAAAGAAGCAGTAGTACATCAAATGGTAATTCACAGGGAAACATTTCTGCATTTTCTGCAAAATCACGCTGGAGAAGCCATGGAAAATGGATTTGTTTCATTTTCACGCTTCGCTTCAACACAATCTTTTTCCTTTTCTTTTTTTACTTTCATTGCAGGGTGCAGGGAAATAAAAAATACCTTTTTGTCCTCCCGATTGCTGAAAGCATTAGAGGAGGACCCTGACTAAGGATTCAGCCTAAGACATCTAAGTCACTACCTGCTTATGCCTCCTTCCACCCAGCTGTGAACGGGAACCATCAGACATCTCGCAGGTAACCGTGTGCTGCACAGGAGATGAGCATTACCAGGAATCCGGCGCTCTGCTCTGGTATTTCCTGATGCCCTGACAACGTCTGCCTTGTTAGACACTAACAAAAGATTTCTGACCTCGCGCTGCATGCGTGGCCCTCAGAGGAGGCTATCCTACCCACGTCCATCAGCAGGGAGGGAAGAGCTTCCAACAATTCACAGCAGCGACTGAAAACTAGTTTTCTCCCTGTGTTTCTCTGAGGTATAGACATAAAGCAACACGGGTGTTGCTGCCTCCTGCTAGTAAAAAAAGTAAAAATGACAACACTCTTCCACTTTTTTATTTGCATTTGCCGTATGTCAGTTGATACTTTGACATTTCATGCCAGGCTGTGCCCTCTTGATCTCACCAAGGGCAGTGCAACTCCACAGCCCGGTCAGAACGAGGTACGTGGGGCACGCTGGCTACGGCAACAGGACAAGTAGCTCCAAGGCAAGCTGGGCTGTCGTTGCCTTAGTTTATGTTAAACTTTTTAGTTTATGTTAAACTAAATTGGACTAATTTAGCTATGTTGCAGTAACCTTTCATTTAAATCCTAGTCAGCCAGTTATGAGTTTATTTTTAACTATGGATCAATGAGGCAGTAAATGGTGAATCCTATCCAGAGCATCAGAATATACGTAAGCCTCTTCACAGGGCCTTTCATTTCAATACGTAATTGTCCATCTATACAACCAGGTTTTGTCAGAGATGGATTTGCTCTTGAAATACCACTTTCTAAAGACTGAAGTCATGGAAGTGCAGATAACAGTCTCTGCAGTAAAGTAGCAAGGCTTTGTTAAAGAAATCAATACCATCTTGAAAAGCACTTTGGACAGAGTATTCATTTCTGTCAATGATAAAAATCAGTGGCACCACGTTCAACCCCTGTGGTTTTAGCCTCCACAGTGACACGCAGAGAAGTACAACCTAGAAGAAAAACTCAAATTGTGATCTTCCTCAGCGATAAATTGCCTATCTCCACCTAACAGTCCAAGGTCACATTAATTTTGTATCTGGTACGTGAAGATAACAAAGTAATGCTTTACCAGTCTCACTGAGGAACTTGTGTTTTCTTCAGGTCAAAAGATGTTTAAAGGATCACATAATACTTTCAGACATCTAATGAACCCCTACTGCATCCCCAAAACTTCTCAAAATGACATTTCATGTACTGCTGTGATGCAGTGCTTTGACTATGTTACTCTTTCACTACAGATCTGGCTGCCTATTTTCCTTCACTACAAATTGCAACTGTATTTTGAGTGAATTGGGCGGCAACTGTGTGGTAACTTCGTCTGCCAACAGCATTACATTTGTGGTGTAAAGGGATTTTGAGTTTGACCACAGAACCTGGGCATAAGACGGAATTCCATTTTGATGACCTCAGCAGTTTTAAATTGTGACACCAGCACTGCCCAACAACTCGGTCAGGAATACACAGACATTGTGTAATGATTATGGAAAAAGAAATGTATGATAAAAGTCACATGTGTGACTGACACTGTGTTCACCTTTGGACCCCCCACTACAAGAAGGACATTGAGGGGCTGGAGCCTGTCCAGAGAAGAGCAACAAGGTTGGTGAAGCGTCTGCAGAACAAGTCTTATGAGGAGCGGCTGAAGGAACTGGGATTGTTCAGTCTGGAGAAGAGGCTGAGGAGGGACCTTATCACTCTCTACAACTGCCTGAAAGGAGGCTGTAGTGAGGCGGGGGTTGGTCTCTTCTGCCAGGTAACTAGTGATAGGACGAAAGGCAATGGCCTCAAGTTGTGTCAGGGGAGGTTTAGATTGGATATTAGGAAAAATGTCTTTACTGAAAGAGTGGTCAAGCATTGGATCAGGCTGCCCAGGGCAGTGGTGGAGTCACCATTCCTGGAGGTGTTTAAAAGACGTATAGACACAGAGCTTAGAGACGTGGTTTAGTGGTGGAATTGACAGTGTTAGATTTATGGTTGGACTCAATGATCCTGAAGGTCGCCTGCAACCTAAACAATTCTATGATTCTATGCTCTAGAAGCATTGCCAAAATATATGGAGCCCAACTTCTAGCATCTTTCTACAATCCTGATGATTTCACGAGGAATGGGAAAGGCAGAGAAGAAGAACCCAAACAGGCCTGACACCCCCCATTCATACACCACAAACAGTATGATTTTTATTTTTATCAGTGATAGTACCAGTTGTAACACCTTCTCACAGAGTTCTAACTTAAGAGTTCTCCTGAAGTAAAAAAATGATGCAAACTACAGCTGTAACAGTACCAGAACATGTGGCATCATGATCCAAATGACAATTGTTCTATTCAACTTTGAAGAAAACTTTTCAGTTTCTGAATCTGAACTGGTGTTCTGTTGACACTTCAGAATTGTGGACCTTGTAAGGTCTCTTCTTCTTGAGAACAGATCTCTTATGGTACGTAAATTACTTTGGATGTCAACAGGCTACTTCACTTAGCAAGGGAAGACTACACAAACCCAGACTGTCCTTTACATCAAATCTTCCTGCACTGTCCACTCCTGAACTCTTTCTACAGGGAATTTCCTTCAACTACTTGAGGGCAGAATTCAGTGCTGACTATTTCTGATCAGATGGTGACTGCGACATCAGGCTTTTGTACCAAGCTTGTGAGCAATCTGTGCACACGTACGCAGGATTCACAAACACTCAGGCCTGCTTGGTGTGCTAGCCAAACTGCACGTGACCTCCCTCTTTCAGTCAATGCTAAAATCATCGGGCATACCTTCTGGTGAAGAACAGCAGTTTGGGGGCTTCTTAGGGAGCAACTGTGCTCAAACTTCTTTGCTGTAAACTGGCCCAGTGCCCTGACCTCTGAAGTTAACTTCCCGAGATCATCCTGGGGATTGCCAGCAACCAAAGGATTTTGGGATGTTTCCAGTGTCTTTAACCAAATAGGCAAATGGCTTAAGAAACAAACTGGCACTCGCAAGGAGAGTAGCTAGATGGCTGATCCTGAGGGAAAGTCTTCTGCTTTTCATCATAAATTTGTATTGTTTTCTTATTCTCCACCATCAGTGATGATAATTAAGACCTGACTGTGCCAATAAGTGAGTTTTTATTACCTCTGTTTATCTGATTCTTTTTAGAAGCAGAAATGGCAGGTTAGACAATAACAGCCCATAAGAAAGCAGAAAACCCCACTCTGTGAGCTAGAGCACAGCCCTCATTCTTAACACAGGAATGTGAACAGTGAAATCACAGCTAAACCAGTTACATTTGTATAAGCTGTCTGTCAAGCAACACTCCCTCCACTCGTCTTCTTGGGGAATCAGCAGAAATTGCTCACACAGCTGGGAAGAAGAATCAAACAGTAAAAAGATTTGTTGACACTTACCTTGTGTCAAGCATTGTTCATGCCACTGATTCTTTTCCACTTCAACAAGAAATGGAAAAGTAGAAGAGACTTCTCTTTTTCCAGTTACAAAAACATAATAGACATTTATGACCTTTTAGAAAGACTTTCTCCTTTCATGGTAACATAAAAGCTAAAATCACTACCACCGGGTTAGGCAGTGACATCTCAGGCAACACTACACAATCTTTCTCCCTGAGGCTGAAAACTGACCTGCCTCAAACTCTGGCACAATGCTAAAAACTGTGCTAGAAAAGATGCAATAAAGACGTATCTTTATTATAAGAAACATATTGCATGCTTGCAATGACTGATGGCAAATAGAAGAGTTGGATGGCTGCTGAAGTTGTTCAAAGACCTGAGGAGGTAGAGTAGCTTTACTTTATTGTCAATCCTATTTAGAATTTAACGTTCCTGTTCATTTCAAGCTGATGTTGTCTGGTTCCTTAGTATATTCTTTGCTTGTTTCAATACAGACCTACAATGTCTGTGAAGCCAGAAGCGTTTCCTTCTAAGAGCACCCTTCTCCACTTCCTGTACTGTTGAACTGAAGCTCAGGTTAGTACATATTTTTATGTTAAAAAAACAGCATTCCTAGATATCAAGCTAGGCCATGACTGCTGCTGAAAACACCTGGAAGTGCTAGGTTCCCATAAAAATAATAAATTGCGAGTTAATTCTGTATCGTTTTTCCCTGTGTCCACACCACTTCACTGTTCTTCCCAGATGAAATCTGGCAGAGGGAAGAAGCAGTGTGACATTGCTAAGTTTGTTCTACTGCAAAATATGGCCCATCTACATGTATTCAAACACAAAAGCTACAGATTTACTTCTGATCAGAATGTAAATTCTTCTAGGTAGAAATTTCCTGGTGAAAGAATGCATCAGTCTTGTATTACAAACAGCCTGAACATAAACAGGTTTTACTGTTACTGCTTTAGATAAAATCTTTCTCCTCTTCCAAGGGTTTCTATCATTTCACACTTGCAGGAAAAAATCCCAAAAGTTTTTCAAATGGGATTCAGCCACAGCTGCTCTATCATAAATCTAGAAAATTAAAATGTGCAGCAAGACAGTTTGGCTAAACAACTTCTTAATTTCCTTCATGTGAACCAGCTTGTATAAACATTAAAAACAGCGGAGTTGAGGAACTTTTTTCGAATATGTAAATGGACAGAAAGAGACAGCAAAGGGAAGAGGAAATGTAGCAATAAAGGACCCTAAAAGAGGAAAGCTGCAGGAATGCACAGGGGACCTAATAATGAGAATTAACAGACAAATTCTCTGGAGCCAGAAAGCACTGGAGGGAGGGAGAGAGGGAGGGAGGGAGGCAAGGAGCACATTCTCCTCAGCCAGATAAAGTAAGACCACTGGTTCACGATAATGAGAAAAACCCACTGGGGCCACTGAAGATAACAACAGGAGTGGGAAGAAAGAGAGATGCATAATCTGGCATCATCTGTGCAACAGAGAGAGGAATTTAAATTTTCCAATCCAAGAAAAAAGTTACAGTGATTACCTTGCAGTCCTCCCAAACCAATTACTACACTATTTAAACAAAATTCTCTCTCTCAAAGGGCCAATCCTGAATCCTGATTAAATTCTTCCATGTCTGACTATATATTTTTTCTGTAAGATACACACAGGCATCTTGCCAGCCAACAGCGGATACTAGGTGTAAGTGACTTTCCAATGTACTGCAGATTTTAGCAGGCATCAACAAACTTTCCACAAACAGCAGAGCCAGGATTCATAGTAAAACAAAACGTTACATATACGCATATGGCATGCAAACTATTTCTTACTCTTGTACAACCAGCTAAGCTGGCAACTGGCTATTCCTAATAAAAACATCTAATATCAAAAAAAAAGAAAAAAGAACCAAGAATCCTACAGGTCTTCTCTCTCACTTGATTAATCAGTGGCACATAATGAAGATACTGTGGTTCATTACAGGAAAAAAATTGTTATTCCTGATGGAAAACATGTTTTCTCCTGATAGCAGGAAGATGAACTGTCAAAGGAAACTGGCAAGAGTTTTCCTTCCTCCAGCTAATGCGGATACTAGGTTTGCATTGGCAATAATATCCAGTAATCAAGATAACCAGATTCAGGCAAGGAATAAACATAAAAATGAAGTAATCACAAGGTTTAGGAAACTAACTTAGTGAACTTCCCCATCCAGGAGTGCCGTGGAGTCCCAGTGCAGCAGGTGTTGTGTACTGTTCTCAGGAATACCAGTGAGTGGCACCACACCCTCCATCTGCGTGAGACGCGAAGACATTGCAGGGATGGAAATCCTTTCCTTTAGCCTTACACCCAAGTACTGCGCCCAATTTCCAGTCATGTCAATCACACACCACAGCTCCTAACTGACGAGCGCATGTTGAAAAATGAGATCCAATTTCCGTATTAAGAGTTGTTCAGCAATCAGCACAGACTGAATCTTCTTGCTCTGCAGCTCTGTCACACAGAAGTATCGTTTCCTACACAACAGTACTCTCCTGACACACAGCCAACACGTGTCTTTACGCAGCAGGGGCTGCAGTGTAACCACAGGTATGCCAGTCTTTCAGGTCGCTTGGTTGTAACATTGCCCCACAACGCGCAGGCCTACAGAGGTGGAAGGGAAAAGCACTATTCTCTGTACAATCTTATTTGTAAGAGCAACGGTTCTTTTCGTGATCTCCTGACCAAACCGAAAGATTGAGACTATTCCGTAGCTACCCAGACTGGAAGGCTCTGGGACTCAGAGCTTTGCAGCTGCAGTAACACTTTGCAGGAACCGTTTCTTGGAGCTTTGGAAGAGTCAGTTTTATTTTAGCAATCTGCATTAAATTCTTTCCTGACAGATCAAATACACTGATTATATCAGGCTGTGCAGGTATAATTTCAGCATTGTTCCTGTACTTCATTAAAGATCTGGCATTCATATTCAAGTACTGCCATAATTAGTGCATGTAGCTGGAAGCTTAGAAGTCAGTGTGTTTTTCTTCTCCACAATGTCTTAAAAGCTTGGGAACTGAATGTCTCTCTCCAAGGGCGCCTGCTGAAACACAATCCACATGTCAGCATCACTTTATAGGCCTCTACCTTCCTCTAGTTATTTCATAAAATTGCCTGCCAAGTTCAGCTTTCAGGACATAACTAGGAATGCAACACACACTTTGATGACATGCTCTGCTTTCCATAATGCAGTACTCAGACCACACTCACCTACTGGCAAGGCACCACAGCGGAGTGTCTGCATTAAATTACAAATTCCATGGCCCACACATGAGCCACCTTTATCTGTCAATACTGAAAAACACTGCTACACGGCAAACAACAAGGGTGATTAAATACTAACATACTCTACGGTCAGTTTGGCCACGTCACTATTTCTCAGTGGCACATGCCACCAGGAAAAATAGGATATGCAGGTTCACATAACCTTCTTCTCAAAACTGTTGTTCAGCAGCCACGTCCCACCGTGCCGGTCAAGGGCAGCAGGAAAAGGCCGAAGTGCGGATACCTTGAGTATGACTCACCTGACAGGCGAGCAGAAAAAAGTCTAAACATGCTGAATTCTGTTACCAAGAATGCTGCAGTTTAGCTTGGCAAAGTGCATTGGATGACGGTAACTATAATAGTAATAACAATAATAAACAAAGTTGAGAGCAGAGAGAAACTGCCAAGTTTCAATCACATAATGACAGCGCAGGACACCCCCAGAGATAACGTGACCCCCAACCAGCCAGACCTGTGTTTCTTTGGCTTTCCTTTTCTCCCAGGTAAGTCACACTGAGAGGTCTGCAGTTCATGTGCTTTTCTTCTCACATAGCTCTTTCAGATTCCTCTTGTAAGCCTAACATATTACCATTCAATTTGCAATACCAACCAAAAAATAGCACGATCTGTCCTTCCAGTCATGGCTACATTCTATACTGAACTCAGTTCAAAACAGTGTATCAATTCCTCTGCTCCCATTTCTACATTCACAAAATTAACTGCCTGAACCTTGAACACTTTATCTATTATATTAGCCTTCCCGGCCATATGTTGAGATACAGGTTAGGACAGACTATGCCTGTATTTTAAGAAAAGCCAAGAAACCACAAACACCTATGCTATTTCAGAGATTGACTGCCCTCCAAACACCAGAGTGAAAATCCCTGGGACCACTTGGTAAGTTAGAAATCTCTGGTTAAATCTCTGGTTACATTCTCAGCTAAAATGTGCTTGCTTACAGAAACAGCATCACTGTTTCAATGTATTTCATCTGCCCTTGCTGCAGCATTCTCTCTCTGTGTTTTCTTAGAAGGGGTCCAAGATGATCTGGTGGGATTTGCTGGCAGCTTGAGCCCAGTCTGGCTATAAAGGCACGATGGACTTGTGGAACGAAGTCTCTGTTGCACCTTTGGGCTTTGTTGCAGTCCTGAAGCATAAATACAGTCTAATTCCTGACTTTCCCACTGTCTCTCCCACTACCCCACAGCAAACACGAGCTGCAGAGAGTCAAACTGATCTGCAGGCACTGCTAAGAAAGGCTGTGTTAAAATAAAACGAAATAAAAGACTCCTTCCTTTTAAAATAGAAGAACAAGGCCCCAAGCAAAAACATGCACACAATTAATTTGATTTGCGCATGGAAATGTGGTGACCACATGAAAATTCAGCATATTCCTGTGCAGCCTTGGGCTTCTGACTTCATGGAAATCCACCCCAATACAGTAAAATCTTTTTCGTTGAAAAACAAGAAACCCACCATCAACTAAATTGCACAAATCAAATAAATATGATTGTCCCATACTAGCTTAAAAAATGGATCACCTATTTTTTAAAAAAAATAGCACTGTGATGTTCATATCCATTTCTTTAATATAACTGTCTTTTCACCAGAAAAAAGGAAAAAGACAATGGAAGAATCTCTCATGTTGAGGTACAAATTAATCATCAAGTCACCAAGCAAAAGTTAATAATCCAAACAGGGTTCTACTTTTCAGACTAAAATGAGTATGAATAGTGACCCATATAAAGTGAGAAAACATCACTCCTGGGCTGAATTCAATCCAAAAGACCTATTATTAGTTTGGTTCATTAAATGAACAAAATAAACTTTCTGATGTAACAAGATTTCTAATAATGAGAATCCAGGAAAGCCTTTTTCCACAGGGATCAGTCACTGTAACTTCCTCCAGTTGTGCCTCAGGGCCTTACTTTGTGGGAATACTGGCCCTATCAAAGTAACAACAGCTCTTTTAAAAGGGAGCAACAAAATTTTATAAACTGAAGGAGTGGGAGGACTAAGACAGACAAAATCCTGCAAGCAGCAGGATTTCTGAAGCATTCACGTCATGGTTCATTCTGCTACCTCTTCTGATCCAAAAGGAGTTGTGTCGCTGACTGATGGGAGCCAGGTTATGCCGATACCAAATACTTTCAGAACTACAAACCCCAAGAAGGTTCACTCACAGAACCCACCAGTCCACTGTTCATTTATTTATGAAGCATTTATCAAAAGAAACACTTCTGTAAAAATGTTTCATCTAGATAACTGTCACTGATTCTACTTTATACCTCATCCACCAGTTTTCTTTTCAATTTTCACATATAGTAAGGTTTAAGAAAACATCTGTTTTATAAATTCAGACAGCAGCATTCCAGAATGCAGCCTGCACTGCATGTTCGCTGAAATGCCTCCTGCTTATAACACAGATGCATATCATTGTAGAAGTATACGGCAGGGGTTGAGCCTTTATTCCTACTATGATGGTCTTCACTGAGACCAAACCACAAAGAACAGATGAAATCAAAGATCATCAGATGTTGTTCCTGACAAACAATGATGTCAATGAGATTCAAATCAAACACTCATGTTAAAGACAAATACACAAACTAGAGCAGGATGAAATTGTAATACTGAATTAGCAGCAAGCTGCTTATTTAATATACTCAGTGAAATACACAAATTGTGATAAAATAGTGTTTCACTGAAATGTAATTCTGTCAACTGGACACAATAAAACGTTGTCAATGCTTTGCTAGCAGGGTGTAAAACCTGTCCTTGGTGATAGTTCAGGGTAGGGAAATGTATACTTGCATCTGTGACGGTTGTGAACGCACTCATCAAAGATGAAACTCTGCTAAAAACATCCACCACACGTTCATTAGGACAGCTGTAAGGTGGCACTGCCTCATCAGCAGTTTGCTGGCCACTGCCGCTCAGAACAGGACACTCAGCCATTGGTCCCATTCCAAGCTGAACCGCTTCCCAGGTCCCTCACAGGTCACAGCAGGACACATGCTTTTGTGTGGTCTACAGACAGACAGCAGTTACATCCCCATGTGCTCGCAGTCGGGTGATTGAAGCAAATGCAGCATGAGAGGGGCCAGGTGTGACTCACACCCTGCAGGGTGTTCTTACGGAACTCTGCCCACCCCAGAACCAAGGTTGGACTCCACTGCTCTAGACAATCCTAGCCACCGAGCTGCTAAAAGCATTTGATATTGACACACGAACAAAGAGGACATGCTATGCCTTCTTCAACGTTGTAACAGAGAAGGAACAGAAGACCTGATAAAGACCTGGGTTTCAAATATTCAAAGCACAAAAATACCACAGTGAACCTATATTTCAGTGCAAACTTTCTTAAAAACCTGGCAGTGGGAAATGCTACAAGGAACCTTTCAGAATTGCAATACTTGGTGTTTGAAGCACTATTCTGGCTGCTGATTAGGGCCAACGTGTAAAGTCTGTGTGCAGTATAAACTCAACCCTCTCTCATTTGTGGAGCATCTAGCCGCCTTAGTGTTCTGAGCCCTGCACTAAGCATGCGCTTAGAAAGCAGAGCTGCCCGTTCATGGCCACACACGTTTTGAAACACCTAGAAAAAGGGTAAAGCATTTGCTTCCTTTTTCCGAATGATCGCCCTGGTTAGGCGACACCAGCTGCAGCTGTTTTATCTGGTGCAAATGGAAGGAATAAGATTTCATTTATTGCTCAACAAAAGATGTTCTGTTGTGACTGTACGTTTGGGGTCTGTGATAGTCCTGCTGCCAAACACCTGCATTTATTCAGACACATGTGCAACAGAATCATATTTTGTGATTCACATTTATGTTGTCAGATACCAACCATAACTAGGTAACTAGTGAAAATTTACGGGGACCGTTGCTTCAACATTGCATTTGAGCATTCTTCACACATTGTACAGCCAGTTTGAACAACTCAGCAACAAAAAGCAATCCATTCAGCTCAAAATTAGAGCAATTCGGCATTGGCAAATACATTGTAGAACATATTGTGGGGGAATTCAGACACTTCATTCAGTTTTGCTTTTTTTTCATATTTTTCATATCAGTTTTGACTTGCTTCCTTTCATCTGACGAGTGAGATTTGCCTCTTGATTCTATCTGAAGTCATATATTTATGATCTTAGATAACATAATCTATATATGTATCTTAAGAAGTAAGACTTCATCTGACTTCTTGTGTTTAGATTGAAGCTATCTTATCAGCTGAAAAACTAACATGAATTTCCAAAGTGCAGTGTTGTGTCCCATACCTGGAAGAGTAGCCAGGTGTAATTACCAGTTTACTTAAGATGCCAGAAGATCTAAAGAAAAATATGCAGCATTGCCTTCTCTAGGTGTTACATACTAAAACATTTTCTTCAGCTATGGCAACAGAGATTAAGCACAGAAGTTAATCTATATCCTAAACTATTCTTTCCTGTAAAACTGTCGGAATACCAGTTATGCTGCAGGTCATCATGTCCTTCAGCTTTTGAAATCCTAGTTGAGCTCTTCCATGTCAGTGACACCAAATGTGTCTGTCCTTAAAGATGCATAGCTGGGTACAAAAGCTGATGCAAGGAACAATCCTTCCAACACATCTTCGTGCACCCTGGGAGCAGCAGTCATCAGCTGTAGCACGGTGGCCTACGCAGGTGCATCGGTACTAGCCAGCTGTTATGGAAACTGAGAGGCTGAGACTTTCTTCACAGCAACACGCCACAGCCAGGCTAGTACCCCTGAGATTTGTTAAGAGCTGCTCCAACTCAATCACTCTTTTTCTCTGGCATGTGAAATCATCAAATAACTCCAACAGTTCACCTGGCTAAAAACAAGAAACATTTGAAGAACTGTGGCAATTTCTGGACTAGCTTTACACTTAATTAAACTCAGTTGATGTTCAAGGACAGTGAAGTCATATTGCATCATTTCTGACATTTACACATTTCCTCTTGTTTTGTTCCTTGTGTATAATAAATTACTTCCATATGTATTTTGAATTTAATGAATGCATGAGAGACTCTTTATTATACATAGCAGTTACTCTGCAGTTTAAAAAACCCAATATAATTCTTATTTTCTTTCTTTAAAAGAGAGCAGAGAGAATTTTACTCCAAGTACCAGCTCCTGCCGTGTTTGGTCACTTGTTTTATTCAAGAGGTTTTCTGAGAAAAGAAGCACATAAGAATTCGTGCTCCGGCTCTGATTCATCATAGAACTAAGTCTTGTGCTTTCTTTAGACATGCCCACTATGCTGGGCAAACTTTGAAGAAAAACTCTGAATAGAAAAAAAGTATAGATTAAGTCTGTAAGGCAGAATTATTTTTACTCCTCACAAACATGGTCAGTTTACAACAAAAATCCCAAAAACTCCTATCTTTTGTGTTAGTCTTTGTAAAGAACTTCTAAAGTTTCCCATTACTCTTAACTAATGCTAACCTTTGTTTTAAAGTCTTTATGATGTTTTAATAACTTCTCTTGTGAATGAATACAATAGATGCACTACGTTGGAAAAAAAATAGATAAAAACCTCATTACCAGAAAGCTTTTGAATTTTTGTTAATATTTGCCTTCATTATTTTTGAATGTGTTGCCCTTACAGTCCTGTTGAAGTATCAGAAATTTACACCAGCCTGCTGCATGTCAAGGAAAACAAATGAAAAAAGTCAAAGGTGGTCTCTGAAGTCAGAATAACGTAAGAGATGAAGAGAGAAAATAGACACGAAGATAAAGACGAGTGAATTTACAACTTCCACTGCTGGAGCACTGTTAGAAACCAAAACAAATTTTCACCTAGTACTGCTCTTCCAACATTTACTTCATTGTTGGAGATAACACTGCCAGATAAAAATGCTTTCCAAATAATTTCTTGATAGTCCAGTACTTTATTTACCAAGTAATCTTTCATAAAAGTTTAAGGACCAGATATTTCCCTTCCATCCTATATTTCCTAGGAACAGGGCCGTGACCACTTATGTTTCAGTGCAGAGGTTATTTTTCAAACCGCTGCCGAGGTTCTATAAACCAAGAGCACTCCTTTTCACAGGCACACCACTTCTCTTGCATAGTCATATGCTATTGATGTTCACACTTATTCATTCTCCACTCATGACTTACGTACACAAGGAGAGCTACCGCACTGATGCATCTATTTTCCCCTTGACAGCCACAAAGCTGACAGTTTTCCAGACAAAGCAGTCCAGTAACAACTCCCAGCAAGAAAAACCCTGTAACACTTGTAGTATTTCAGAGCACTTTCTTTGAAACGGAATCTAGTGTTGACCAGATGAAGCACTGTACAGAGACTGTGTGCTGTCTGATATGGCATGCTCAATTATTAATCACACCAGTCATTTTATATCTATATTTAATTAGGTGGCTTAAAAGAAACATACGCAATATGTTATTTTGGCAAAAGATTCAGTGTGCTATCAGTATTTATGGTGACTTTCTACTCTTAAACATAATGATTTATATTAAAAACGACCTTTGAGTTCAGTCGTGTCACTTGAATAGGATTTCCATGGCAATACTGCAGGTTCTGGCAGCTCAGCTGAAGCTTACCAAGCAGTTTTTACAGCACTAGTGTGGGAATGGCTGTCAAAACAATTTCTCAGGTAGCACATCCTCCTCAGGGCCACACCCCATTCCTTCTAAGAACCACACGGAGATATACTGGAGACATACAACACATGGAGAATATTTAATACCTGCTTCACATACCTTGGTTCTCTTCTGTGCTTACCCTTTCCAAATACCCACAGAACAGCCATACAGAGACTAGCCTTTAATTATCACATCCAAGCATCTCCAACTGGATCAAGTAGAAAAGATGCAAGAAGAAATATTTCTTTAGACTTCCCTATTAAAAAGGAGTTAACTTTTATACAGGGTTTTAGCATCCAAGGGATACACATCTACACATGGAACTTCCACGTGTAAAGTGCACATCTTCAACCCAGGAGAAGCAGCTACTTAATATAAGAAAATTAACTGGAATTTTGTGCTTACTTAGCTTTTCCTCTCTCTACCGGGCATGCCAGCAAGACTGTCAGGTATGGGGTTTGGTTTTGCCATAGTAATACTCAACTACAAGGAATGTAACTAGTTTAGGGTAGCCCTGAGAGAGTTCTCTTACTAAGGCATTGGCAGAGCCATTTCATCATTGCCATCAACTAAATTTGCACAAGCAAACCCCATGGCTCTTAATCTAGATCTATGACTCACTGTTAGCAATTCCATAAAACGTCTACAATCATTTGAGTGGCTGAAGTCAAATGTGTGTGAATGAATGCAAGTCTGTCAACTTCGAAGAATACAAGTCCACCTTGCACTAATCCTGAATTTGACTCAAAATAAATAACAAGAACTTGAGTCAGGATACACAGCATATGGTACAGTTTCAGCTGTATTTTGGAAAACCGAATGACTCAGTTATACTCTGATTTCTTCCAATTCTTCAAAGTTTTCTTGGTTTTCCTCACAGAAGCTGAATTTACACATTCTTTCCACAGAACATACAGGCTCATGGCCATCTTGACTTTACACTGCCATCTTATTTCAAAGGCACAGTCCACTCCCCAGTAACTCCCCAACCAGCTTGCTCTCAACAATCCAGACATGTGGCATCTGCTGCCCAAGTGGTATCACAGAGCTTTTCATCTGTGTACATCTATCTCTATTCTGCTGCAACAGCTGCTTATGCTGAGATTTGTCTTCTCACAGAAGTTTTATTCTCCATAGCAATCTAAATCCATGGACGAACTAGAAAATGAAAGTAGCATACAATAAAATACGCTGTTTTTAAGCTGAGGACCTACATAACAGGACATTCCTTGCAAAGAGCAGCAACTGACAGGATGCAGCTGAAGACACTAGCACCTTCAGTGCTGCAAAGCGCCAAAGTGACAGCTGTGGGAATATTTACCTTCCCAAACAACATCAACATATCAGAGATCAGAGGCAACGAGTGGGGAAGTTTCTCAGTTGCAAACTTTTTTCACAGTGTACCCTCTACCCCCTGCAACAGGCATATATAATTCTTGGTCTTCCAGTGAGCCAATCCGATAACACTCCCAGGAAACGGAACAGCCCAGGCACTTCAAGGAAGGGCAGATGGAAGACTAAAGGACTGATCTTGATCCACGTTGCGACTAACTGGCTGAGGTGAAGACTGAAGGGTGTTCTGTACTAAAGCTGATTATACTTAAGACTGATCGTGACAACTACATGAGAGCTGTATCCTGTAAAGGTGAGTTCTGTGAACAATTATAACCATGTTATATTTGAATTTTTAGAGTTCTAAGGATCAGTAAGAAATACAAAAAGAAATTAAAGGCCTTAAAATAACATCATCACAAGTACCATGTTTCCTGACTCAAACATCAGACGATATGTGACCAAAACATACAAGTGGTCCAGCATTTAATGCTGCCTCTGTGAGGTTTCAAATAAATATACACTGTAGAGCGAAAATCCACATATACTGGGAAAAAAGAAACGTAACTTGTTCAAAAAATATTACCAGCTGCCTGATTGGTTTAGTTAATTTTGCAAGCACACTGATCCAAACTGCATGACAAATTTAATTCATTATCTCATACGACCCACCACAAAAGTATTGCTACCTGTTACATACACACAGAAATCACAAATTCTATTAATGATGTCAAACTTTAGGTAGAAGTTTATTCACGGGGGGTTTTGTGCAAAGTGCAAATGTCTTCCTTGTGTAAGCATTAACAAAATGGCTAATACATTAACACAACACAGTAAAGGGGTGGGCCACGTGCGAATACTTAGCATGAAAATCAAAGAAGATTTAATACAAAAAGAAATTAAAAAGGTATATGAAGACTAGCTCTTTTGGCAAGACTACTGAGGTGAGATAACAACCAATCATCAAGTAAAGGGAAGAAGGGAAGAATTTATTTCTGAAGGTGATAACAGTATCCAGTGCCACCAACCAAAAGCACACAAATGAAACCTGTTCAAAGCCAGCTCTTTCTGAACACTACACTGAACTGGCAACCAGATCGAACTGCTTACTAACAGAGTTGTTGGGATTTTTCTTTAAAAAAATCACACTTCAAGTAACTGTACACATGCTAACTGGGCTTTAGCTTTTGTAACAGACCCTCCAGTTGAACTGCGGAAATGGCTTGTTGAATCTAAGTGTCAACTCACATCCCACGGCCATCTTCTCACAGAGTGCGTAACGTAAAACACAGTGTCTCACACATGGGTGAAATAGGACCATCTGAACAGATTATGGTTTATAAGATTGACACACAGCACTCATGCACACCAAGACTCTAAAAATAGTCTAGTCACTAAACCACACGAGCCTGATGCATGGTAATTTAGTACTGGCTAGACAAAGAACCCCCACCCCAAGCTGTGGAAATGAGGTCTGCAATTGTTTGGCTCAGACTTTATAATCTCACTGAGACAAACCCCTGGTTACTGAGAGTCACACACTCACGCCGCTGGAATTCTAGTCCGTGCTATTATGTCACCCATTGTATTAATAACAGGACACGGGTCGAAGTGCTGAAGAGCTGAACTTCTGTCAATGAAAGCCTGAGTAATAATACTGTGAGTCAAATGGCTGAGAACCACTAGCCAGAGCTTTCAGAACTACGGGAGGAACAGTGCAGTTACAAGGACACAGCCAGAATATACACATAGCCTCCCAGCTTGGAAGGGGGGGGAAGAGATACTCATTTTTAAATACAAGTACTTCTTCTGTTCCACTTAGCAGTCACCTAGTATACAAACAACATATATGGGTATTTCGTATTTAGAACTGACTAAAGAAACACAAAGCTACTTCTGCAAGCTTTTAGATGACCTTGTCACCATTTAAAACATGCTAAGTATGATACAGACTAGTCATGGAACAGAAAAGCAACATCCAGCATCCTCCCTATTACAAAGACACAACAGCAACCAAGTTATATTTTCACTCATTGAGCTGTTTCAGACACCCTCATTTCAGTTTTGCTCAACAAGATCACCGTTACATTCCATCTCAAGCATTGACCTAGTCAAATCATTCTGAACAAAACTGAGAAGTGAACGTTAAAGTCTGCAGACATTTCTGCTTCAGATTTCAAAGTGTTTGACCTTAACAGTTCCCACTGATTGTATCTGGGAGAGTTCAAAAAAAGAACAACAGCCTCTAAGAATAGGCTGCATGGGACAAATGCATTTATTTCCATTCAGGATCCAACTGGGAGTAAGTCTTCCACTTGCTTTGCCAGTGAACTCCCCAACTCCTCATTATCTCAGCAAGGAAGGGTGATAACACAGCCTGCCTTACTTCGGTCCAGGTGAGAAAGCCGTGACTGTGACAGGAAGGACTCATCTTTGGCGCAATTTCTGATGCGCATCCAAAAGTCTTATCAGCCACAGACAATCAGAAACAAAATCTGTTGTGAACTTTACCACTATGGATGAAGATTTTACAGCTGTCTATGTTGTTAGCAGCTACTGACTTAAACCAACAGTCCTTCAAAGCAGTCAACAGACCAATCTCCTCAAAGGACCTGGCAATTTCTAGCAACAAGGCACTCCGTTCCTTCCTGCACTACGAACTACAGTCCTCTAAAGTGACCAGAAAGAAAGGAGCTTTCATTTGCTCTGCGCATTGCCCAGCTTTTTTCGTCACACAGTTTGTCTGAAACCAACGTACTGTTTGCAGAATAATCACCAGGACATGAAGGTACCTCAACAACTGAGCAGGGCAGTTAAGGTTGCTAACTAGGGCACCTACTTGTATTGACACAAATACACCGATGCAAATACCACTGGTACAACAGTGAGAGAAGCAGAGGATCAGTAATTGCAACTAAATCCTGTCCTCTGTGGTAGGGAGATCATAGGGTATACGACAGACAAAAATTGTAGTCTGAGTCTTTCTTCTAGGAACCACAAAATGTCACAGGAATATCCCCCTCAAAAATGAAGTTGCTGTGTCTTTTTGTCTGGCTTTCACATAACAAAGTCATAACATTAATATCCAGTTCGCCCATCAGATACTGAGAAATTGGGGTTACTTGAACTGTGTGCAATTCGCAGGATAACTGTAAGCAAGCTGCTGTGGTACCTTCAGTATAAACACCAAACAAACAAAACAATAAACACCACAAAACTGTCGCACTATGGAGTGGAAGAGTTACTCTGCAATGCCCAAAAGAACACGTGGCACTGAAGGGGCAATGAGGTCATATTCCTTATATCAGAATGTGAACAGGAGAGGAGGGGAAAAGTTGGAAAAGCAGCTGGATAAAATCTCAGAAAGCCTGAACAAACAGGAAATGCTTTTGCGTGGCTGAATGAACACTTAGACAAAAGCCATCCCAGTAGAGATGCTCCACAGAAACTTTAGCACTGGCTCCTCTCTCAGCCTTGTGACGTTAGGAGATTACACAGCCACAAGAATCATTCCAGAACTTCAGTGCTGCCTCAGCACTATCTTCTGAGTTTTTTAAGAGTTATACCTTGCACTAAGAACCAAATTGCTTGGCACCTCCCCCTGGTTCAACAGAATTCAATTATATGCAAAACAACTTTCTGCAATCCTAGACCGAATGTCATCACCTTTATGTGGAGTAATTTGTCAAATGGAAACAGAAGACTCCAGAAACGCATAATACAGCTACATATCTATACCAATAAAGCTCCTGATGGAGTTCTCTGAAGGAGAATAATTCTGTATTTGGCCTGTCTGGAGCCATGACCTGTACTTGTCACCTCAAGAGTAAACTGTCCGCCATGCTCCATCCACTGAGAGGTAACCTGAAAAATGATAGAAGGGCATCAGAACAAATTTTAACTTTCTATAACCACATCAAGAATATCTCATTTGGTTTAAGAGTTTGAATTGTTTCTGAAGCCTGACATTGATTTTTCTGAAATCTTTGCATTCCACACCAGTAGTCGACAGCATCTGCACAACTGTGTTTTTTACTTTGTGATTTCCTTGGGTTTCTGAACTACAGTGCTCTACAGTACATTAGTACTTTCACACGCTCGCCATGTTCAGCCACTGCGATAATGAAACAGATCAATGCTCTGATCTTTCTTTAAGATTGCTATGAAGAAGTTTCAAATATATGTTGAGGAGCTGGTAAAAATCAGTTCAGGTTAATAATGGCCAGAAGATCTCATTATCTGGGTCTTTCTTGTTATTATTTACTATCCTGTCAACATGGAATATATTTAATCCTTGGAGACAAGCTGGAACTCTCACATTTTTAAACACACCCCGCCCCCCAACATGGATTCATGATTGCTCGCTTGTGTTCCTACAGATACTGAAGCCAACACAATCACTGTAACAAAGGTGATTGAGAACGTACCACAAGCAGACAGAAGCATTTTGTCTTCTTCAGGAGACGTTTGTCTGAGTACTGTGGATGTCTGACAGCCTGAAGCCTCTTATCAGAGCAAACACAGTCCTGCTCGTTTATAAAGGGGTCTGGAATTCTTTGATGGGTGCCAATACTGGCTATCATGCTTTGGATTTATTTCTGTGTGCGCTGTAATGCACTAGTGTTTTGCTTAAGTTCTGTATAATTCAGCATTTCTTTCTCTCCCCCACTGTGTCCTAAAATAACACTTTTTATTCCCAATCCCTAACTGTCATTCTGGGGGAAAATGTGTATGGAAAATTATTATGTTGGGAAGATGTATTTAAATGGTTGCCAAAAGTGTACTATTTTAAAATAGTAAAACCAAAATACTGTGGCTTTTGGCCAGAAGAAATTTTCACTCCAAAAATCTCATTTCATATACACAATAATTTCCCCAAAGAAATAATGCTGTTCTTGTTTATGGGATGGTATGGATCTCTTCTGAACACTGGCACAAAAATGAAAATTAACTGACATGAGGCATAATTTAGCTGGAGTTCTCCTGATTAGGTACCATTGGCAGCTTCCTCTGAACTATAAGCGATAACAATTAACTTCAGATGGAAATACGAAATCTAAATTACAGTTGCTAAACCTAAAAACAGCAAAGAGAAGATTCTATTATAATAAGATACATTTAAACTACATACATAGCACCTTTAATTTAGGAGAGTGGGCTCACTAGGAATGGCAGAGATGTGGATAGATTATGAAGTTAAGTATTTCTTTATATTCCTCAGACTTCACCATGAGCAGCACAAGATTGTGCCTTGTTTTCTCTCAAACTTATTATACAGAAAAGCTTAAATCAACTTCTCAACTGTATATACATCTCTCCCATAGATCCCATCTCTTCCACTGGGCTTAGTTTCCACCCTACAACTTCCAAAAATTACTCACTCATCTCTCAGAGAGGAGACCAGAAACTGTGCTTGAAACTTCAACCTGATAATACAAGTAGCTTGGCAAGTGGGGTTACAGCGATGAGAAAATGACTGGAGTTTATTTGCAACCTGGACACACAACTCACAGCGTATGGATTAGCAGGAGACACATGCCAATACATCAATACACTGATACAAAATACTTGAGGCAAAGCAGCCAGTCTGGTAAGTGAAAACTACTTGCAAAACATCTTTTCATTAGGAAACTCTTATTCATTCTTACCCTGAGTGTAATTACTACCTGACATATTGTTTCTCTAAAGTTCAGTTTACTTTTCTGACCACCTCCCCTAATGTGGTCAAGCTAGAACTGAAAGTGCTAAAAAAAACATGCTGAGACACAGCCTTGCTAGATTTTTCAGTTTTAAAGGTCCTACTCAACTGACAGAACCTAAAGGCAAAGTTTCCTAGACATATTCCCCCCATGCAGTCTCTGCAAACTCCCCAAAAAACTCAGCTCAAAGCAAATCACATTTAACTGGACAGATGGTACCTTTTGGGGGGTTGGTCTAGATGACCCACAGAGGTCCCTTCCAACCCTGAACATTCTTTGATTCTGTGATTCCAGCATACCCTGATCCAGCCCATCAAACGAGCCAGCCATCCCCCTTGTGAGCACACCATCTTTCTCGCTCTTCTAAAGACTTAAGTTTAACTATGTTCAGAGGTACCCGTTTCATCTCAGGAGGCACAGCTGACATTCTCAGTTCTCCCAAACCTCCTGCTGCTGTGCTGCACAGCGGGATTACTTCTACCATCATCAATAGGACAGCATAGCTGAGAAAACTTCCCTTACGATAATGAACTGGCCTATCCCTCCATCACATTTCTTCTTTGTAAGTAACATTAAGCAGTGAATTACCTTAAAACGTTACTAGTGTGGCCACATCAGGACACCACCATCCTACATTTACTGCTTTATCTGCATGGCAGTGTCCAGCTGCAGCCTACCTTTCTACAAAAGCCGTTCCAAAAGTATGCAATTTTCTTTGCTAAGTACATCAAAAGTACCAAATGGTTACGTAGGTACTGCAGAGAATGAGATTTGAAGTTATTTTATCTACTACAATTTTAATTTATCTATACTGTTAAAGTTCTACCTATGCATGTAGTAAAAGGTGAACAAAAAGTGTTACTTATCGCCTATGTAAGGTAGTACTTGAAACACTGGATGGTATTCAAACATACGTAAGTATAACCTTAGAAGAAGAAAGAATGGGAACACTCAAGTCGGATTTCCAAACCGTCCATTGTTTTGCTCTCTTTAGCTTCTTAACGTTCCACCTCTATGACGAGCAACTTCACTCTATTTAGTAACAACAGTAAAGCATTTTGAAAAGTATTCTCTCCATCTGCTGGAAGCTGCAATACAGAAGTCACAGTTTACATATTTATTTTAAAATAGGTAGAACAGAAGAGCAGTTCCCAGGACTCCCTCCATCTTACTGAGGAAGGCTGTAACCTGCCAGACTACAGTCATGCTTTCTCACCCTTCCTCCTCATGTAAACCTTGCCTTCTTGTTCTTTAAACAACAGTACAGCTTGTTTCCTCAACAAAATGCAACGCACACAGGAAAATGTGCATAAATGAACATCAAGTAAGGAGTGATTAAGCAGATCCAAAGCCCAGAATCAAAAGAGACAGGTGGGAGTCACCCTGTGCATGCAGGATCTCTGATGACTGACCAGGCATGACTACGGGACAGAGACAGCCACCCTGGTGTTCAGATGTGGCAGGACCCTGCCTTCTGCCCAGCTCAGTGAGAGCTGCAGACACCAGCACCTCTTTAATGTTGAGCAGAACAATAGTGCAGAGCACTGGAGAGAAGGAGAACTGTTCTGTTTGTGTGCTGATCCCGCTCTGTGAGGTTCTCAAACTGTCTGCTTTTTTGCAGGTGACAGAACAAATCTACTTCACCATCATACTCCAAGGAAAGACTCCAGACAGTAAGCGTTTCAACAGTCATGCCTAAAGCATACAGAAAAATCACTAAAACTCCATTTCATTAACTCATCAATGAACTTCATATAAATAAAAGCTAATTTCTCAGTTTGTATTAGTTGACTTAAGACTCAGCTTTTAAGTCTTGGATTTATTTCGGCTGGGGAGCTGCATGACACATCTATCCCAAACCACACTTCCTGCTTAAAAATTTATTAGAATTTTATTCTGAGATCAAGTTCTCACATTTTGAATCCAACGCCAGACATGCTTTGAAGTTACACCACTAACAGGCTTGGGGCTGCTTCCCAGTCTTCATTCTTCTAATATTAAAGTGACTTAGAAGGACGTCCTTTAACAGACAGTCATGTTGTTGTGGCAGTGCTCCATGCTTCAGAGCATCCATTTAACCACAGGCATTGCTCTTGGACAGTTTCAAGTATCTTCCATTTATATTCAGACAACGACATTTCACTATTCCCTCATATATGGTCAACTCACATTCAGTTATATCATTTCAGCAGGTCACATGGGAAATGGAGTATACTAAATAAAAATCCCTAGTAAGCATGGCAGCTGATTGATAAAGAATCAGCATGTTCATAGGACCCTAACTAAACCCATTCTCTGCTGTATTAAGGGGGAGGAAAGCATTTCTAAGATAGACTAGATTTTTTTAAAAAGCGCATAAATAAGTTATAAATTCAAGCTCCAATGCAAAAGCAGGTGGGACTTGTACTATAAATGGCTCCAGCTCTAGAAAACAGAAATGTTCATTGAAAATATCGTGTCAGGTAACCACAGAAAATTCTTGTTTAGAAAATACAAAACCCAGAAATGTCTAATTTTTTTGGCAGAGGATAATTCTAGCATGTTAAATTGCATCATCTTAAATAGCACCCAGAAACAAATGGTAGAAGCATATGCTATGTTAGAAACTCCTACAAGATTTCAAACATTCTTGCACTGCTTCTTTCTACTGTAAAAAAAAAACAAACAGCCCAGTGAGAATAACTTGGAAAATGCAGTAGTATTGCAGAAACGCTCACATGCAGAGAGAGAATCAAAAACAGGTTTTCAGACGTGTCATGCTGAATACGAAGGAAATATATTGAAAACCACTGTGAACAATATTTTCAAAATGAAATATTTTGTTTTCAGTACTTCTGGGCACTCGGCTTCCAGCAACTTCACGGACACCTCTGCCCACCTACCACTTAGATGTCTGGCAACTTAGCTTGCCTTTCTGTGTCCTGTGTTTATTATGCAGTGCCCTTGCAGAATTTCACAAAAGCCAGACTGGAGAAAGACTTTTTCTGGCAAGAGTAAAATATTAGCATTTCAAAACAAAGGATAACAATGACTGTATTTCCAAAAATGTACAAGCTTCTATAAGCTTCCATTTGCTTCCATCTTATATCTTACTTAGGCTGTCACTTGGAAAGGCTATTAGTATTTAAAAGGGAAATGTGCCAGGAGCTCCTTTTAACACACTGGTTTTTAAGTTATTCCTGAGAGATCAGCTGATTAGCCCCAAGGAAGTCACGATTTCACAGCAGGCTATTAATGCGGTTTTCCATTAAAGCAGACACATAAAAACAAAGCAGGTCACAGCTTAACAAAATGAACAGAACAATTACACTGTAACTGAAGCATTTATTATGACTGACGTTTTCTGTGATTATTTTCAGCTGCAGTAAATGCAATAAACATATTCATTAATTTTCTTTTAGCAAAAGTCTCAGCTGTGATTGTGCGTGGGACAAACAAAGGTCAAAGAAGAGGAATAACAACACTCAACTACACCTGTTCCAGAGCCTCATTAATATTAGAGAAATATTACATATCCATGTATCTTATATCCCCCTCTTTTCATGGCTTTCTAAGCTTTCTGTGCATCTCAGCTCAAACGAATGAACTTCAGGTGTATTCTTATTTTATTAGAGCCTGATACAGAAGACTAATTATTATTATGCTGCAAAAATTACTGTGCTTCTCTACCACAAGATGAGAAGAAAAATAAAAACAAAGCATCACTTGTCAATACCTTTAAAATAACTACAGATGGAAACTAAGAGTTCATCTTAAAAAAGCTATGAAAATCTTACTTGGATAGCAGCTGATTCAAACTTCTAAACTCCTACAATGCTGCAAGCAGAAATGGTTAATTTTTAAGTTCCAAACAAATTTGGATTACTCTCTCTAGTTCCCATCAAATCATATGAAAGATAATGAAAAAACATTATTTTAATCATTATTAGCAAAAAAAATCTGAGAAATCTTTTCCTTTAATCTCCATGTAACTGAAATATTAAGATGACTACATCAGCAATGATTTTGCTACACCTGTCAAAAATCATGAGTCTTCCCAGCTTTAAATATGCTGGCAAGAGAAAAGCCGTAGCCAATGTCACAATTATTACAGAATGTTTCAATGTTTACCTGAATGCAAGCAAGGTTTTTCCAGTGAGTACAAGCTCATCAAAAAAAACCCCAAACAAAACCCAAAATAGATCACATTAGTACACATTCAAGTCTTGTCTTACACACACTTCAAATTTTAATCTCACTCTACCTAGTAGATCTTATAAAAGATACAGTACATTTTCCTCTACCATCCCATCAGAATCTGTCAGCTTCTTAAGAAACTAATATTCACATCAGACAAAGGCTGAAAAAAAACAAAACCCACCCGTAAGATAAAAGGTAAAATATCACTACCAAGACACCTAACGTTAAGCTATCCGAGATATAGCAGGGTGTTTCAGAAGTGTTTAGGAGCATACAGCAGAAAAAATCTGGGAAAAGGTGGGAATAAATATTTACAAACATTCTTGTGAATTTTATTTTGGCTCAGCCATCTCTATCAGAGCAGAACATTACCTGCATAGTTAAAGCAAATTCCCATCTGTAACCAAAAATTCATAATAAGGGCAATAAGGTATACTGAGGACATACAAGTTTTGTCTCACGTGGAAACAAATCTAACTTATAAACATTAGAGCATCCAGACCGTGAAAAACCATGAATAATGTCACACAGCGTATCACATGGTTTGAACTCATCTTCCCAAAGTAACGGCTGTAAGTGATGCATAAGCAAATACAATATTTACCCAAAACTGTCAGGAAAAGTTTGAATAAAATATAAGGTAAAAGAAACCTCTCTATGAAGAAATTCTCAACTGTAAACAGGAAAAGCTGAAATCTCACAATGTAAAAGGAAGTTTATTTATGCTACGTTTGAAATAAAAAAATGCACAGGGCAAGACTAACAGTCTAAATACACACCAGGCAAACACAGTGCACTAGGTTCTTAAGATGGTCAAGATCAGATGAACACAGCGATGCTGTAAATTCATTTCTGTTCTCTCACTAAGCTAAATACACCTCAGTGCAATACACAGCCTGACAAGTTGAAACAGCAACAGGAGAGTCACAGCTCAGAGGTACTGTTCTGTAAAACAAGAAGTCTGAACTGTATCGTTCAAGTGAAAGATGCATTTTATGCCACTGGGTACCACAAAAACCATGTAAGCACCAAACAAGTGTACTGCCTGTGTTGAAAGATTAACACTAGCTCTTACCCTCCATGGTCTCCCCCCTGGTTTCATTGCCACTAGCAAAGCTTTAAGTTCCATTGTGAACAAATTCATCGATGAGCTATCCTTCCTTTGCTGCCTCGGAGAGGTTGTGTAGGACCTTCCCAACAGGCAAGTGTGGATTTCTACCACGAGAGCCTTTCAAACTTTGTGCTTGGTTGGGATCATCCACAGAAAGAACGGACTGCTGGAGAGACACACCATCCCTGTATCAAATAAAAGGAGGGAAGACTTGCTGGAGCCGATTTTTGAAACTGCAGGATTCAGAATGCTGTAAAACCATACAGACAGACTAAAGAGAAACAAAGCAAGACAAGCTAGCCATGCATTTACGGAGGACTTGCATTATTCTGTAACCATTACTTTGCTCCTTTCGTTCATATAAATCACGAACAGCTTTGACAGAAATACATCTTTAAAGTTTGAAAATAAGGAAAAGAACTGTAGTAGTTCTGAGAATTTCTGAATATTTTTCAGAGGAAGTCTTGCTGGAGTGAAGGTCCAATTGTAGTTATAACAATATTCCAAAACAAAAAAAAACTTAAAAGACCTATGGAAACATGCAGAAATTACATCAACACATTATTGTATTTCATAAGAATTTTCGCAAAGTAAATACTACAATTTCCAGTCCTCAGAAATGAAGAACGGATGTCCCAGTTTTCACACAAAGAAATTTAAACAAGTGTATTTTCTAGAACTTCACACATGGTGAGAAGGAAGCAAGAACTGCCATGCACCCAAAGTAGGTAGGTACTATTATCCCCTATAAAAATAACTGTCAGAATTTGGTCTTACTGATGTCTAGTTTTCTCTATCTACCGGACCTCTGCTTGGCAAACACTGATACAGTGTCTACCATTACCACCACCATCAGTGAAGAAACCAAGACCTAAAATACTTAAGCTGTTTCTCCATGTCTGCACTGTAAGCCTGTAGCAGCCTCCAAAATAACGCAAAAGCACCCGTCCAACTTTGTGTGTGTGTCTACCAGCCTGGAGTGGTTCCAGTTACCAACCTCGCACCGCAAAGCAAGGGCTGTGGCAGAACTGGACTCAAGACTTCCCCTGAACTCCTCCAACAGAGTTACAAGCCTCACTGGAGTTACCAGGGCCTTGTCACGGCACAGCACTGAGAGGGATGCTTCCATTACCAACTCACTAGTTTTGCTCACGCTATGCCGGGCATCCTTCATCACCAGATATAGCACTTCATATTTGCTGTTTCTTTCCAGATAGGAAAGGAACACATTAACTAGCCATCAAACCAGAAGTCTTTTTTGATTTTAACATGGCATTCCCTGGGGTTATCTCACTGAGTGAGAGAGAATAACAACACATTTCTGGAACGGGCTTGGTTCTTCAGCGAGATTCTCTCTTCTCACTTCCGCCTAAGTCACTCCCTGATCCCCCAGGCTTGTCCACAGCTGGGTGTCAGATTATTTTGGCTGGGAGTTGTACTTGCACAGTTGGTACCACCTGTTGTAAATTCTTCAGTCCTTGTTATCTCTGCAGCAGCTCTTGGCCTTTCAAAAGCTAATTCAGTGAAGAAAGAGGAAGGGACAGTTCGTGCTTGATGCTTAAACTGCAAACTTGTTTTCCAGAAATTCTTCAGATTGATAGCTTTGATTATATTTTATGAACTCACAGCATGACACAATGAACTACTAACTCCTGCTGCTGCTATCATTTAAAGAAGGCCAAACTCTATGCTGTTAAGTGGGACGATCAGTGGTATAAACCCAGTGTAATGCCAAAGACTGCAACGGAATTACTTTACTCACAGGTGACAGAGCTACTCTGAAGTTGTGTAAATAAGAGAATAAAAGTTCACTGTACCTCTTTATATAGATAAAAAACAAGCTATTAGGCACAAGGCAGACTCCAGTATTTTTTCTGTTTATCCCACTACTCACAAGAATCAGCATTTTTAGAAACATGTGGGTTTAGTACTGAGGATGCCATCAGTCAAGTAATGGGGGAGGTAACAGAGACAGCAGTTGTAGTGGTTACCAGAAACGGCTGAATTTATATTCTTAAACTCACTGTAGCTCCAAGACCCGAACATTCCACAGGAATGAACTGATTTAACACCAACCAGTGCATTCAGATTGCTGCAGGCAGGAGATACGGGTATGGACCCAAACTAAGTCTGAGAGATGCTGATATAACTACAGTTAAAAGAAATTCTGAATTTGAGGTGAGAGACAAATTTTACAAGTCAAACCCACTGCTAATCCAAAAATGGATCTGAACAGGTCAAATTCAAAGAAAGTTCTACATTCACTTTGCTGTACAGGTAAGCTGTTGCAGTTTTATTGCTGTGTGGTCTTTTCACACGATAGGCATTGGACAAAATGAAGCAGGATTACTTCTGTTTTGGGTATCTTTGACCTGGAAGAAAAAAATAGCAGTTTTGTGCTACTATGAGAAAACCAACCATTTGTTTTCTGCCTTTCCTTTCCCTTACCCTTTGCCCTGTCCAAGATAAAAGCTTAATCCAAAGCACTGAGATGTGGAGTAGGGGGAAGACAGTAGTTTTAGATTCTATGTATTTTGCCCCTCCTCTCTGGAAGGTAAACACCAACTCATACCTGTTCTCAGTTATGAGTAAAAATAAACTAGGACTTCATAATAAAATAAGCTGGCATTTAACAGACACTATCTGATCTCCCCTAAAGATACAGAAAGATGTAATGCCACAGAACCTTATAAATGGCAAACAGATAGGATGGAGGAAAGCAAATACTCCATGATTTTTTTTAAACAATTACGTATTCATTTTTTAAACAATTATGTATTATGTACATATACTGTATGTATATATATATACATACAGTATGACGCATACTTAGTGCATGGTTAATGTGTATTTTAGTATTAATATCTTATCAAATAAGCAAATACAAATTCTGAGAGAAAACACACATCATAGGGTTTAAGCCAGCCATGTGTTACCACAATAATTTAAAAAAAATAAACTTCTGCACTTTAAATTATAAAAACTTCAAAATTTTTCCTTGTTCTCTGCAAAATAAGCATTTTTCTGCTTCTCATCTCTCAGTTTTATGTGTATTTAGAGACGTCCTAGTTCAAAATCTTTCCCTGCCTAAATAGGTGGGGTCTTTAAAACTTCAGGAATTTAACAGGTCTGGAAACTCTTAGCAGGCTACTAAATCCCCCTATAAATCCTGGCAAATTCCCAGACTGCCCATTCTCACAGGGATACATGGCCTAATTACAAATCCATTAAACTCTGTGAGTTCAAAGGTCTGCTTTAGCCCTGAAATTATTTGATCCACCTTACACTAATAGCTTCAGTGAAACAGGGAAGAGTAAAAAAGGACAAAGCCAACAGCAAACTAAAGTGAAAACAGGCTCACAGAGCAGACAAACCAAAAGCATGAGAAAAGCAAATGGCAATCGAAAAAGACTAAGCAGTAAGGCAAAGAACACTCTAAGATAAAGGGGAAGATGTTTCACTAAAGGGGGAAAAAGAATACTGCTTGCACTGTATAAGCTATCTCTTAGCCAAGCACAAGTAAACTGAGAAAAGATGTTACGATGTTGATGGCTCGCCACATTTCTAAATCACAAAGCTGTGGGACCAGCTCTGGCTCTCCTCTTCAGCAGGGGCCGCAGCCAGTCGCTGCAAGGGAGTAGGTATTGCTGCAGAACTGCAGCTGGCAGAGGCGTGATGAAGCCTTTTAAGCTGAATGCAGAGCAGGTATTTGCTTTTATTATATGTGCTTAATTTTATGTATCTTCAGACACCTGCAACTGTGCTTTTTTATGCAACTAAATACCACACATGAGCACCTAACTAAATGGCCCAGTTTCTCAGGGCAGAAGGAGGTCCTAGGTCTTGATTTCATTGTCGAAGTTACTAGAAGCTTCGCCACAGGCTCAGGCAAAGGCAGGACAAGTCTTCTCTGAGACAATCAGTGGAAATTTATTTTCCCATTTTCAGAATCACACATACAGAGTCTTTGCCCTTTCATATTTTAAGGTAGAAAAACTAACCTAAACCATTAGCAAACACTATTCTTTTTCTCTCCCAGATCTACTATGTAATGTGAACTAAGCAGGATGGTTTGGCACAGGACAACTCTCGCTGTGTTCTGACAGTCCAGAGTCAAGGGGTTTTTTCTCCCTATTTTCCATACAGTAATCCTGTTATGCAAGTCTTGTACTTTGTCATTCGGGATTATGAAAAGACCAGAAAGAGACATTTAAGTCATGGACTTTGTTCAAATTATCTCATTGTCCAGGGACATGGAGCCAGCTAATCTGTGACACTGAAACAGAACTTACTTTCTTGCAGACTACTTGCTTATGTCATTTGGATGGCAAAAAGAAACTTTAATCTTGGGTGCAAGCAGCAACAAAGAACAGAAAAATGTGACCACTGATTTGCCACTATGCCAGGAAAGGGGATATTACTGTTTTATTAAACTGTGGCTGATTGTTTTCCAGTGACCTAAACATTACTTTTGAATATTTTTAATCTGTCATCCTAAATTTAGATGTTTCTTTCCTCTCATTTTGAACACCTTCCAGCCCTAATAATCTTCTTGATTGTAACTGTACTCAACACTCACAGCAAACATGGCCTCTAGTGTTTAGCATGTTTATTAGGCTTGCAGTACATCAATGACTCATTGCCTTAACAGAATATGACAACGAAAAGAATCGCACCCTTCGGCATGGTATAACCTGATCAGTGGCTGTACCAGTCTTGACATTTTTCCAGCCTACTGAGAAAACCCGTACTTTCTGATCTGTTCAAAGAGTTTGCCTCTCCTGATAAACGCCTCCTCATCTACCAACAATCTAACGTGGTCAAGCACACAATAGAGACATGCAGTATTTCAGCAGAGTGCTATCTTATACATAACTCCCATGCAGCATTGCTTTGTCCTACTATTTATATTTAGTTAATAAAGAATTTGTTTGATATTCTGAACAATAATTCAAGGTACTGTTGGACAGGATGCTTAGATTTGTGCATGTGAGGAAAAGAAATAGAAGGCAGGCATACAAACCCAAAAAAAGTCTTATCACTTTAGTCTGCTGAAATAGTTAATATTTTTTCTCTTGCTTCTTTGTTGTACTTTTAATTTTCACACTGAGATACCTAGGAAGAGATATTCAACACATCTTTGGTGAAGTATTGATGACATTCATTATAAGCCTCTACAGAAAGCAACAAGGCCCGTGTTATTTCAAAGGTATTGCGGCTCTATGAACTCAGCAACAGCTGTGAAGACTACTGAAATATTTGGTCTCCAAACACACCCAGATAACTATCACACTAGAAGAAAAGTGGACCTGGAAGAGGCAACTCATATGAGAGCTCTTCTGAGTGCAACTCAAGAGGCAGACTGTTCGGAAAGAGCATTGACACTGTATGGCACAGCAGTCGCCAGCTTCTCAGGCATCCACATTAGAAGAGCTCACATAAGACTTCACACAGTATGACTCAAAATTTCTAACACCAAGTGCAAGACTCATTATTCCCGGTAACTTCAGTTCACTCTCAGAATCTGTTCCACTACTACAAAACAAAATTCGTCCATCTCTCTCAAGTACCATGGGTAAGCTTTCTTCACCCATCAGCGCATTTAGCTACAGCTTTATAACTTGGTTCTGAAACAGAACAGTTTCAGCCAGTGCCAAGCCCATGCTGGGGTAAGATATTCTGCAACCACAGTTACCACAACAGGGACATTTTGGCAGGCACATACCTTTGTGAAGCAGTATCAGGGCTTGGAGGGAGGACTTGGGATGGACAGCAATACTTCCAGAACTTTCATACAAGTCATGCCACGTTTCTGGCGCCATGGCTGAAGCCTGTCTCGCTGTCCAGGGGCAGAGGGGCATACTTCTCCTAGGGCAAGCTGCCTGTGCCATCTGGAGGCTGCTCCAGATCTGGGGCTAGGTGGCAAGGCATCTGACATGTCCAGTGATAGCACATAGCTGCTTGACTTCTGTCATCTCTTTCCCCAAGCCAGTCCTATGTCTCTGGGTGCTCTTTAATGCAACAGATCATCTCACAGACCCTCTTTTTCTCCTCAGAAGTTCGGCAAAGCATGACTTTTAATCTGCACTTGATTAACACTACCATGTCCTCCAGAAAACATCTAGCTTCTATCTTAAATTTCTGATCTATTCATACTAAGAATTGAAATTTGCAATGACTGGTTATTGCATTACTACATGATACCTACTGTACCTTTGCTCACACGATGGGGAAGTCAGAAACACAAAATAAAAGAGACACAGGACAAGCACTGACAGACAGAGTCAGCTTTACTCCTTGCATTAGTGTTTATACCAACACCAGTGCCTCTGGAGACTACACAACACACTCAGTTCGAACCTTGGAGGAATTCAAAATAGCCCTGTTTTGTGTTTCACTAGAAGTAAGTATTTCCACAAACCTGCTTGAATTCATGTACCCTCTGTCAACAACAGGACAGGCCCTTTCATAACGTCACTCCAAGGCCTCCAGCCTGAAGGCCTCTGCAGAGCTGAGTAAGGCTGGTCAGATAACACCGCCTGGATGGCTGAGCCATCCGTAAACTATTGAACAGATCCAAAAACCTCTGCTCCTCTATTTCTTGGTAAATTTCACTATCTTGTGACACACCAAACACTGCAATTCAGCTTCAAACAGTGCTGCAGCCCAGCGTATTCTTAGCCTTACATCTCAGTATTTAGTCGGATCTAGTTGCTGTCATTTTAGCCTGGAGAAATACAGAACAAAAAGATGCTTTACAAGCTCCTAATCCAAAATATTCTCCACATTCATGGTCCCCATGTATCTCCTAGTCCATGGCCCACTCTTTGATCAGTACTGCTACTGACTCTCTAGCACCTCCTGTAAAAAAACCACCCCAAAACACATCCCACATTATCATGACTGCCACCGCACAGGTCCCTTCCCTGGCGTAGCGCTCCACTCCCCAGCCACAGGGTTCTTTGGCAACATCAAGCTCTGCAATACACGCAAATAGGAAATTACTAACCCCAAGAGCCTAAGAATAATAAAGATGATGGCAATGCTAACAAAACACAAGCGAAGTTTAGGCTTTCAAGATGATACAAGCAGCAAACTCCTCCGAAAGAGACATACGTACATTTAGATGTGAATGACGTTGTCAGGAAAACGCAGAAATGGAGCAGCGTGGCCGCTGGTGCTGCTACCGACAGCAATGCCGCCATGCCTACCGACGATGACCGCCGAGGCACCGCCCGCCGCCGCCCTGCAGCTCCCTGAGGCGGCGCCG
>Ga0065711_1000862_pt1 | contig 107544 bp, 62 predicted proteins | sample Hoacrofraction12_FD_59098 | JGI IMG/M metagenome (GOLD analysis project Ga0065711, IMG submission 59098) | Hoatzin crop microbial communities from Cojedes, Venezuela - Epithelial fraction 12 v2 (version 2) | ecosystem: Host-associated > Birds > Digestive system > Esophagus > Crop | place... | reverse complement strand
CCCAGAGAGGTAGTGGAGGCCCCATCCCTGGAAACATTCAAGGCCAGGTTGGACAGGGCTCTGAGCAACCTGATCTAGTTAGTGGTGTCCCTGCTCGCTGCGGGGGGGTTGGACTAGATGACCTCTAGGGCTCCCTTCCAAACCAAAACTTTCTATGATTCTATGATAAATAAAACCCTTGAATGAAAGACCAGGTTTGAATGTCAGTCTGTGATTCATAGCTTAGAGCACATTACACCAACCTGATCTTGGTCTCCAGTTTGCTGCAGATATTAATACGACTAATAGATATGTGGGTTTAATACATTTTTTGCTCCTTACTTTTTCTTCCGTTTTGCTGCAATTACAGGCATTAAATTTGGACAAGGTTTTTGCAGTTCTTAGCTGATTAATCACTTGGCTGTTTCATTATTCATACCATAAATAGAGATCTATAAAAGTATTTTTAGAAATATTTCAGTTTATTGGAAATTTTCAATTGTTTTTTCCTTTTCAGGAAAATAGACCTGTTTTTTTCTAAAAAACCAAAAAAACGAGAAAACAAACCAGAAGAAAACCAGTACTTTCTTCTGAGTTAATCAATAAAATTTATATTCTCTTTTTCAACAGGACTGTCAAAGATAAAGAAAAACTCATTGAAAAAGAGGAAAGGGACACAAGACAAGAGGTAAAACTATTTGGTTTTGGAACTTAAAATGTTTCATTCTTCTTGGGGTTAGTAACAATTACAGTATATATTTCAATATAATACCATTCTAAGATAAGAGAAGTTTTATGTATATCGGTCTTCAGGTATCTCCTAACCTCTCTTTCTGAATACAGCCTTAGAAAATTGATTTATTCTCTATAAATTTCCTAAGCATCGAAGGTAGCCATCTATTCAACTGTATTTCAGTATCTTCTATGCTTGAAAAAATAATTCTTAAGAAGTGGAAGAGTTTAGATGTGTAAAACAAATGAGCTACACATACCTAAACCATATATCTCTTTCTATAAACAGCTGACATAGGCAAATAATATGTAGTGTAAGCCAAGCAAAATGCAGCTAGCAGTGTAATTCATATGCGTCTCTTAAAACAGTTGCCATGAGAAAGAGGAAAGATTTTCTATTTGTTTGACTGTGGAGATGCAGACAGAACCAAGTTTTCAGCAACTCTGAAGTGCAGGCTGTATAGACTTGGGTTTGTTTGGACCAGTCTGTGCAGATACAGCCTAACTTTACCATAAAGCTTTAAAATATTTTGTCATATTTTCAACCGTTCATAACAATCCCCAAAAATCCAAATTCTGTCTTGGAATGTTGTAGGATTATGATCCTGATCTAGGAAAAAGTAATAGTACCTAACGAAGACATCCTTTTCCCATATTCTTATGTTACAGGCAGCCATGTATCTTTCGTATGTTTTTCAGCCGTGTATCTTTCAAAACCCTACTAACTTCAGCTAAAACCTGGCTGTTTTCATGCCAGAAATACTTTCATTTCAAGGATGTTCTAAGACTTCGGTTATTATTTTCTTCTAATTTCCAGTATATTTCCATTATTCTTGCTTTAGTGCTAGCATTTAGCTCAAATAGTTTTTTAAGATTTTCTTCGCCTAGTGAGCTTGTAGAAAACATGTTTGTCTCTTTTCTGACTTAATTTTGCTGACCTGTACAAACCAAATTCTTCATTTCTAGCATCATTCTAGCAGCTGTCTCTTTTTTGTCTGTTTCAATTTGCATTAATTTTTCTCGAATATGGCTGAGCAGAGTTGAACACCGTACTGAATGTGAATTTTCGTCAATCCCTTGTGTAATGCTGTACATGACATAAAGACTTACTGTTCCTGAATGAAGTAGCTTTCTGACATAATCTTAGACTGAGTCTGCACAGCTCTTACCACTGTGGCCAGCAGTCATCCTGGATCAACTATCATGTTCAAACTGTTCTCCTCCTTTATTGTTTCCAACAGCTGTGATTCCAGGTAGCAGCTGGTATTGGTGCCAAACTTTAAGAGACAGATTCAACTCAAATTTAGGTGTGAATTGTCTGTGGTGAGGATCTGAATTTCCAAAAATTTGCTTTGTAGTTTGTGGAGAGAAATAGGTAGTTCAATCCTTTTATGTTTGGTTTCCTTTTCCATTACCTTCTTTGTCTTCATAGGCAATAGGAAGCAACCTAGGAGGCTGAGGTCCCTGCTTAAGACCTGACTCAACAGGGATAATTAAATCAAATTCCATGGTTTTGCACTTTATGCTGTTGAATTTCTTTAGTATTTGTTACTCCAAGTGCCACAGTCATCCAGGTATTCTAGCATGACTTCCTAACCCTGGTTTGTATTGACAATATGTTCTCCATATATTCTTTAAAGTAGGAGCTTAGCTGTGATAGGATGATTCTGATTTCCTATGAGAAAGTAGGATGTTCTTATGAGGACGGTAAGATTTTGACAGCTATTGACAGGTGGAGGTTTTTAGTGTGTAAAAACGACGTGTAACATCCAATGTTATAGGCATCTATGTGTTACTAATAAAAATTACAGCTCTATAGACATATTCAGAGATCGTTATAGTAAGGTAATAAAGACTACAACCATCTTTATGGGTGTATTACTACATGTGTCTTTGACTAACTGGAATAAGGATTTTAAAAAATCCTGTATGAATTAGTTACTGCTGGGTACCTGCAACCTTGCAGGCAGAACAAATTGGTGAAATTTTGCCTGGTTTTGGCCAGTTTTGCCCAGATAGACAACCTGACTGATATAATTTATTCTTCATCCAAAGATTGATCTGAGAAATAATAAAAAGCGGCAACCACAAAGACTGAAGTACTGTAGTCCTAGTTCTAGGAGTCTGATGACTCTGAAAAGTAAGGTATCCATAGAAGCTGCTTACTGCTGTATAATGTCCTTAATACTTTTGAAAGTACTACATTCTGTGAAAACTAGGCGGCTCTAGCTTGTGAAGAGTTGTGAAAGGCTCAAACTTGGCATTTGACAGCCGACTGCTATCCTTCGGTTGTAAATGTAGAAGCAGGTAATAGGTGTGCTGTTATGCTAGATAATTTGCATAAAACCTCATATTTATTTCCATTTTGAAATCTGTCAAAATCCTTTACACATTATGACTTTCAAGAGGTTGTTGAAGGAAAAGGCTGACTAAAGATTGGATAGATTGGTGTATGTAATTTTAAGCTTTATCTTTGTTTGGAGTAATTAAATGGCATTTTAATTAAGTTCAATAAGCTTGAAAGGTGATTTCTTTGAATTTATTTCAGGGATGCTATATATCTTATTCCACGTAAATATAATAGAGGATTCAATGTTAACAAAACTATTTATGTATTAAAATATCTTATTTTCCTGTTGTATCCATGTCTCTGTTTTCCTGGTCCCAACATCTGCACTATGTTATTAACAGATTAAGTCCCCTAGTATAACTTAGGTACAGGCATAATTTTGTCTAATCCTTAAAAAAGTAGAACAACAGTCTTATTTTGTTGTTACACCATCATAAGAGCTACTGTATGCTGTCGAAATTACAGGCAACACAGCAGTTTTTATGTCTTTCCCAGTAAAAATACTGGTGGGAAAACAGTTGGTCTACCCAAGATAGGGTTGAGTTCTGTTTTGTCTTCCTGTGTTATTATATTAAGTCAGTAATTATTACTCGTTAATACATTTTTATTTCTGTTTCTGAACTGAATTTGTTGTGTGTTTGCTTGAAAATAGAAAGATCTGAGAACAACTATTGATCTATCTTTACACTAAGATTTGGCAGATAAAGATTTAATTTTTGTGTGAGATTATTTGTTTTATTTATTTTTCTTGTATAGGAGATGAAAGATACACACGTCTATAATTCAGACATGGGATTTGATAACTTTTCAGCAAATTATGAAGATGATTTTGAAGTAAGTAAAAGCATATAATTGTCCTTTTGCAGTAATTCTCAAGTATCAAAATAGTGATTAGCTTTATTCACAGAAATAAAAATTACAGCATGTTACATGGTTTACTTATTCTTTTTTAGTGACAGTGACCTCAACTTGGCTAACAGTAGATAAAAAGTAACTAAAATATTACATAGAAACTGTCTGCTATATACTTCCTTAGTTTTCATCAGGAATTGGGAACCAAGTTTTGTTTTTGAGTTGAAGTCCTTACAAGATGCTCTTTCCATCTTCCTGGATTTCAATATTTAAGTGATTTTCTGTGAAAAATGCTGAATTTTTTAAATAAGGGGAGCAAGTAATTAATTTCAGGAGGAAAATATGGCTCGTGGCAAAAGTATTGTAGAAAAAAGTATTGACACACAGCAGTCCGTTCAGTAATTTGTTTAATCGAACTCTCTTACTTTTAGCTCTCTTTTGTTTGTGTTAAAGGTTACTAAGATAGAAGAGTGTATTGAATGTGCTTTTATTGCTAGCTGAACCAGGTACATCTTTGCTCAGCAAAACTAGAATTCATCTCCACTTAAGCTAGGAATGATTTCCACTGTTGAGCTGTTCCCTGTAGTAGCCCGTTACCATTTAGTGGAGAGAATTGAGCACGTTTAGGACTTGCTCGTATCATTTATGTGGTGATTATTTTAGCATAAGATGAATTGTCTTAGTTTAAGAGAATTATTAAAGTATAAGCCTTATGCATGGACTTACAAACACATAGTGTAGTAGTTTAGTAAATTTGAGTCTGCAATTGAAGGGCAGTTTGAATTAAAACTGTCAAATAAACAACTTTATATATCTATGAAGCATATATGCCACTGACCACTGTCATTTTATTTCTTTGAAGAACACATAAATCACCTAAACATATAGTTCCTATTTTAGGATATTTAAAAAAAAAAAAAAGAAAAAAGAAATCTATTTTGGGCACTAAAGAACAACACTGTGAGATTGTCTTCTTTTGATTAAAATTACAGCACAATCAAGACCTGCCATTTTCCTTCTATCAGTTATTTTAAAATGCCTCTCGGTCAGAGAATTTATAGCCATCTGTATGAGAAGTTTATTTTGACAGCATTTTATAATTTCTTAAAAAGATCTTGAAAAATGCATCTATAATCGGTGTTTATTGGTTATTGAAAGTCCTGTTCCTTTTAAAGGATTATGAAGATGATTTTGATGATGATGAGGAAGACAAAAGTGGTGAAGAAGGAGATGCAGAAGAAAACCTAAGAGAGATTCCATTTTCCAGAACATCAGAAATTGAAGAAATTCAAAGAGCAATTAGTGCAGAAAATGATAGAATTTGTACTTCACTGCCAAAGAAAACTGAAGATGAAAGAAAGGAACCAATCATAGGTAGGCAAGTAGATACCAGTATTTTTTTATTAAATCTAGGAGTAACACATACAACTTATGAGTAAACAGGCCGCTTTTTCTAGAAGTCTGCCTGAAGGCAGAAATCTGGTCCTCTGGATGAGTCAGGTTTATGGGTAAGTGCTGTAACTTTCACACTGCTGAAGAATGATTCAGAGGTATTACTAATCATTTAAAAAGTGAAGTATAAAAATTTACAGACTGACATTTACTATGTCTTATTTTGGGTAAGAGGAGGATATGAGAGTCTGGATTTTGAAAACTGGAGGAGTGCTAGAACAGTTTAGGGCTTCCGGTGACATTAATTCGCGTTTTTGTTTTAAGCAAAGTTGAAGCCAGCGCTCTGACTGGGAAGGTGAGAGAAATACAGATACTACTTAAATACATAGTTCTATATGACTTTTAAAATGCACTTTTTGTTTGATATATGACTATGGAATTGTCTTGTGTTCAGTTGATCTGATACCTGTGATCTACTAACTTAACTAATTACAGCTGTGACTCCCCTTTGCACTCTCCACTCATGGATGGCGGTATAGAATCATTGTGCAAAGGAACCTTTAACAGCTTTTTACTCTAGTTCATACAGAGTACAGTCACAGAAGAATAGCATGAAGTTTCTGTGAGTCTTCGCAGAACTGTGCTAGAGCATATTGTGTAATGTGCAAAATAGTAACTTTCAGTAGCTGTATCACAATAAATCTGTTGCTTTTTAGACTACTGCTTTACATTTTAATGCACTGAAAAGTGTGAATTATAACACTAACAATGTTTTATAATATCACAGAAAGGCAATACCCTTCTGTCAGAAACTCTTTTTGTGGAATATTCATGGATTTTCAAATGGCAAACCAACGACAAAGTAGCCGAAGTATGACTAGTAAGCAGAAGTAAGTGTATTTTAAATAATCCAGACAAAATGGAAACTCACTATGTGAGATGTAATGTTTTCATTATATTTGAAATATGTGAAGTTTATAAACTTGAGGCTTTTAGAGTCAAATATTATTTTGTAAGCTAGCAGTAATTGGTTCTTAAGTAAATACAATTTACAGTCTTTGCTACATGTCATTTTATAACAGAAATTTATCTATAGATGAGTTTATGTGTATCATTTTATTACAGAATGTGTTGCCAGGATTATAACTTATTTGTATGGTTCTTCAGTCACTTAATTAGATATTGACTTCTAGTACTAAAGAGCAAGCCTTTTAGCTGCTCTTAGGGCTCTGCAGAAATGTAATTTCTTGACATGATCAAGGCTCTATATGGTACATACAGTTGCCAAAATAGAATGTTCCCTTTCAGGGATAACACCAGTTGGTGTAAAAATACGTCATTACTGATCTAAAATTGATTTAGATTTGGGACATCTAAGACAGGTCTGCATTAAAGAAACAAATTGATGCCTGTTTCTTGTGGAACTTGGCAGAAGTTCCAGATTTATCTAAAGCACTGTATATATCTCCAATTTTCTGCTACATCATTTGGAAGCATAAAGCAGGAATATTAAATTTTGTTGATAATACTAGATTCCACTGCTTCGTGACTGCACATCAGTGGCTAATCTTCACATAAGGGAGATTTTATTGTCTACGCTGTCTAATTCACCTTCCCTAAATTTATATGCCCAAATTTTACACGAGTTTGTTGTCTAGGCTTCCTCTTTAGGCAGTGGAGACAGTTTAGGAGATTCAGGAATGCATCTGTCTGAAGAATTGCCTGCTGAAACATTTGTCAGTCTCTACTGATAATGTGCTAGGACTGATTATGACTATGTGTATAACTTTGTGTGCGTGCTAACAAGGTATATAGTCTGTGAAGGTAACTAGTGTTTTCATGGAAAGAGAAAGGGGTTGTGGAATTCAGTGCTGTGGTAATACGTTGCTACCAGTAAATATACTGAAAGCATCCCGTAAGTGAGCTGTGGCGCTTTGGAGTTGTAAGTATTAATATGAGGCTTATTAGTTTATTTTAAGGATTTGTCTGCATATGTCATTAAGATTTGTAACTAGGAAGCAATTTTCATATGTATGAATTAGATCTCAGCAATCTGTGCCCACAATGTCTCTAAAGAGGTGGTGTATTAGGAAGTAGAAGTAAAAATGTGGGTAAGAAAATGCAATAGATGTCATCAAGTAGCAAAAAGGAGATGTGAAAAATGTTCTTATGTGTAAAGAAAAATCCAACCTAAAATACTGGAGGAGAAATTGCAGCTCATGTTGCTCTAGTCTTTTCCCTTTTCAAAGGAAAAAATCTTACTGAGAAGAAACTACAGGTAGGTTATGCATCTGTACGGCTGTTTAGATGTGGCATTGTTACAGACCCATAATTGAACCTAGGTTGTATTTAATTAAGTATGTTAAAAAAGCCTGAAAGTGCAAGAGAGAGAAAGGGAGACTACAAAAATTTTCTCATTGTCGAGGAATGTATACTATAGCAAGAACATGGAATTAACTTGTGAACAGACATCTGCATGTATTTCAAGCAGTTAACTCTTAAAAGAAAATATCAAGTCCAGTAGTCCAGTAACTGATGGTTTTTTGGAGGCGTGCTTTTTGGGGAAGAGGTTGGTATTCACTTCCAGAGGTTATGAATCAGGAATAAATTCATTTCATGTATTTATTTAAAATATATTTTAGGATTGCTGCTATTGTTATTTGTTTCCTTAGTGGAGACGTACAAATTCAGGCAGTCTGTTGCCAGAGGAGGTCATTCAAAATACATTTGCATAAGTCTAACAAAACCAGGACATAATAGTTCATCTTTATAAAGCAGATACACATATAGGTGATGTAAATTAATAAAAAGAGTTTAGGAGAATTAGTCACCATCCTAACTATAGGAAGAAACAGACATTCATCTACTACCTTACAGAACAGCTTTTGAATCCTTAGGGAAGATGATCGTGCTAGGCTTTGACAATTTGGGTTTAATAATAAACCACATAAGCTTGCCATTTGCTATCAGTATTGCGTTTTCAAATATGATAATTATCTCAGCATAACATTAAATGAGAACTCATAACAATATTATATGTACTTCTGTTGATATATTTTGATTTGTCAATTAATCTTGGTACAGCTTCAATTCATATAGATCAATGGATTGTTAGAGCTCTGGTACTGTGCAAAATCAGGCTGGTTTTCTTATGGAATACCAAATACTTGGTCTTAACCACTTCTGTGTTTCTCTGTTGTAATTCATTCTAAAGGAAACGGAGTTCAGAACTTCTCCCGCTAATTGATCTGGACTTCTCAGTTAGTTTTTCTTTATTGAATTTGCCTCCTGTAAATGAGTACGACATGTATATCAGGAATTATGGTAAAATGAACACTAAGCAGGTGGGTAACAAATAGGAATATTTAAATCCTGAAAGTGCTGGTTCTTGTTCTGGAAAATAATTTTCCTTATAAAAGCTAATAGGACAGTAAATTAATAAATTAATAATTTTCATCTCTAAGCCTTAATAGCCTCTTACCATAAAGCAATGATATAAAAACTTTTGACCAGACAGGCCATTTATTTTCTGTGTTAGAAGATGACTCTCTCGTGCTCCTTTGTCGTTTTCTTAAGGACTTCCTGTATGTCTGTGGCTCACTGTCCCAAGTATGCTGGGGTTAGTGTTTTTACATCGTGTAAGATGTTATGTACTTTTGCAGTAGGTCTAGCACTCTTGTGTGAAATACAGTAAAATGTGTGTGCACAGAATAGTGACACTGTGTCGGTAAGCTTGGGTCTGAATTTACAGACAGAAGAGGTTGAGCACATCAGTTTTAAAATGGCTGAGTTCTGTTCAGTTATGTGCTGTCATTCTTAGCTGTGTCACCCAGACATTGATCACATTATCTTTCGACTTTAGGCATATGTTCAGTGTAACGAGGACAATGTTGAGAGAGACATTCAGACGGAGGAAGTTGAGACATTGGAGAAATGGACACAGCATCCAGGGGAAAGTGCCCTTGTATCTGGAGGTGAAGAACATTTTAATCTTATTCATTTATGAATGCGTGCATGTAAACTTTCTCTTCTGTACCCATAAATTGTCAGAATTTGTAATGCAGCAGCCTGCATTGATAGCAAACTGCTGCAGGCACTCTGAATCCCCTTGTGGAGCAGGTGGAGAAGAAGTTGCAGAAATAGTTTCTTCCTTCTGGATTGTTGTTTCTGTTGGTAGCAGATACGATTCCCCAACAGATCTTGTTCTTCAGTACTGTTATTTCTGCTGAAGTTGATTCCTGCTGCTGTCCTCTTGCTGAAAAATTACATTGTTCTTATGGTTTTCTTACTTGACTCCATTCTGAAGCTTCAGTTTGGTTTTGTTATTTTCTTAGGTCCTGTAAACAGCCAGGATATGTCAGTGAGTGGAGCTCTAACATGTAAAATTGATTCACAAAGACTAGCAAATTTCCTCCGGTCTGCTTGCCAGGTACACTTATGTACTTAATATCCCTTATGAGTTCTGTGCATAAGTATACACTGTGATAGATCACTTAAAGTATTTTTTCTGACTAACGTAAATAAATTACTTACATAGTACTCTTTATCAGTGAGATTCATCTCTCTGCAAAGGAATGGAACCGCAGCTGTGCAGCTTTTATGTCTGTAAAGCTGTATTTGCAAAGATATAAAAGTAACAAGAGAGTTGATAAAGATTTATGAAATTTACCCACATACTTTATCAAGCCTACAGATAGCAAAGCTGAAAGATAAGATGACTCTTTTATTTCTATAAATGTAATTATGTTTGAAAGGTGATTGCTGTTTTGCTAGAGGAAGATCAAGTTACAACACAACCCAGGTGGAAACAAAGATCTCGACAATCCAGTTTGTCTATTAGTGATAGCTGTTTCCAGTTAAATACTAACCAGCCGTTCCTCCATGGTAAGGGAGCTTTATTCTACATCTTTTAGTATACAGTGTGAACTCTTCTTCCTTATGCAAAATACCATGCTCTTTGTCATGGCTGAAGTGAGAACAGCACATACCAGGATATATAGGTGATGTAAAGCCCACTTTTCTTTCAATTGCACTAATCTTGCTGTAAGTCTGTGCAGACTGGTTTCACATCGGGAACATCAGAGCATCCTAGCTGCTGTGAAACCAGAAATGTAACCACTGATCAGCATGATATAGGGGTGCTCTGGATGTAATTTCTTGCCCCTGTTGAAGGGCCATCCCAAGCAGTGTAATTTCGTTTAGGCTCCTTATGCTGACAGTAGGGCCAAAGTTGCAAATAAAGCAAGGTTATTGAACAGGAAGAACATAGCCTAATATATTTGAACTGCAGATGTATCTTCCCCATATAAACAGCAGATGTTTGAATGAAAAGAAAAACGAAAAATAAAGCCTCTGTAATTATGTTAGGAAGACCTATTGCAATGCAAAACCATACGTATTCTAACATGAACACGTGAGATGAACCAGAAAATGCCTGGCCTGTGCTGTTTCCTGTTTGAGACTTAGCTTAATTTTCGGTATATATACCGATGTCAGATCACATTGGCTTGTTTATGCCCTGAATAATTATTCTATTAACTTCTTGGCTCTCTTACTTTTTTCTTTCTACTTATAATTTTTTGGATTCCTTCTCTAGTCCATCCTTTTTTTCTTGTATAGTGTCAAAGGCAACCCACTGTTAATAGAAACGTTCTTCATAATTATGTCTTAGCTTCTTTGGTTGTTGCTATAGCAGCTAAATATGGTTTTTTATCTGCAGTGAGTTTATTTTTTATTTATTGCTTTTCTTTCTTGATTTTTAATGGTTTAGACCGCAAAATATCCTGCCTGTATGTGTCTCAAGTTCAGAGGCACACGCTCCTTTCTGTTCACGGATTACCTGAAAAGGCCGGTGTTGGTTTACTGAACAGAAAGAGCATTATATGCGTTTGGAACATCTGGCAGCCGTCCAGTCCTCAGAAAGTTTTGATATGTGACTCAGAGGTATGAGTTAATAACATTGCATACTTGCCCATTGAATAAAAGGCTTTATTCTGTGTATTTTGTTTTCTTGTCTTGCTGCAAGATATGTTGTCTTTCGAGAAACATATTTGAGCCTAGTGAGCGCTATTCTCATTCTGTTTTGTGCTCCAATATTAGAATGTAGTGATGGCCATGGTGTTTCGTGGTTTTTTTGTTTTGGTTTTTTTTTGTTTTTTGTTTTTTAAATTTTGACTCCATTTCATGGTTAAGAGTGAATGGAAGTAAAACAGCTGGTTCAGATGTTGTCAGGACTTCTCTCTACCCATCACTGTCATACAGTTGATCAGTCCCTTCATCTTCGTGGCAGTAGGTGCAGATTACACAATAACTGTCTTGAAAAGGGAAGGCCTGTTAAAAGTCTTGTATCCTACTTCCCTTTTAAATAAATTGTCCTTCTGTAGCAAACACCTGTAATCTGTCTTCTCTGGATTTGCATGCCTAGGAAGAGCAAACATATTTCATGCTTCTCAAATCATTGGCCTTTATCATAATATCAACCATGCATATTTTTACTGCTTAACAGGTGATATGTTGCTGCTCTAGTCCCAATAAAACACCCTTAGTTTTTGGTGGAACAGTAGACGGTTCATTGTTAGTGTGGGATCTTCGAGAAGACTCAAGAATGCACCCTCACATGATGATCAATGAAACTGACTGGACATTTAGAGTTCCAACATTTTCCACTGGTTGGTATCTATGCATTCTGACTAGTCATTTTGTGGACAGTGAAACAATTCCACTGCTAATTCTTCTAAGAACACTCTTTCTCAGTAGCCTCATTTAGCCAGTTCAGAGATTATATTTAGCCTAGTAAAAATGGCCAATCCGTAACAGCTGTAAAGAAATGTAAGCGAGCTAAATATGCGTCAAGCAGTGGGAATAGAGAGGCAGACCAGATGTAGAGGAGAGTCTAAGGAGCACTGTAATATTAAAGTGGACTACTCAACTACTACTTCATCTGAAATCATTAGCTTAGTTTTCATCATGTTATCTCCTATAATGTAACCTATATTTCTTTTTTATCTACATCTAAACACACATATTAAGATGTATTTTAAAAAATCAAAGCAATTTGAGACTGTAAAACACAGGTTTTCAAATGTCATTTAAAGGTTACAATCTGTACAAATTGTCACCTAAGTCTTGATGTTTCTATAAGGTTGCATGCAAGATATGCATCCAAGTATATACATGCATAACCTCTGTTAGAATCAGTGCAGTGCTACTCTGGGCTCTAGAGAGCTGTTCATCTCATCCTAATGTAGATGTCTGTATACGGTTAGCTGGATTGATTGTATTAATTAGATTTAGTTCACTTACAGGTATTATACAGCTGTCTTACATGTAGATACCATTTTAAGGGTCTTAATCTCACCCTTATGCATTTCTAAAATCCCACTTATGTAACTATCACTTCTGGATTCTATCTAGAAACACTAGAAGTTGATTCAGGATTGTGTTGTTTTATTACCAATGTATCAATTATTGTAGCAATGTAAGATCTAGGAGTTTCTCATATTTTCTTTACATATACAACTGTCTTTTTATGATACTATTAGTTCAGCATATATGGCAATCACATCATTGGAAACAAGTACTGTATGCAGGCTAAATGTCAGAGGCGATCTATATAATGGAGTAAGTTGATTTCTAACTTCTGTAGTCAGCAGTCAGTTACGTTTAGTCTTTTGTTGAAGGTATTCTGAAGCTGTGACTAAATTTCGGAGTGCAAAAGCTCTCTGGATATCTCTAGAAATGTATCAATTGCATGTTGGAGCAAAACCTGGACATATATTTTTCTGGCATCCGGTTTGCCACATGAACAAAAGCTCCAGCACTGGGGCCAATTGGGAGCTATAGCATGCTCTTTCCAGGTTCTTAATGGCAGAGAAGCACAGCAACAAAAAGTAACATGGAATTTGTTTGTTGCATTGTTTAGATATGACCCAAATTAGTGGTGCATACATACTGGGAAGCCAGAAGAAAGTTTACTTTTCAAAAGTGCTTGTGGGTGACCTCCTTTCATCCTTTGACATTTTCTTCTCGTTGCATTTCTCTTTTTTTCTGCACTTCTGATCCCTTAGTGTATGAGCATAACAACACAGGATTTTTTAAAATTTCCTTATAATCCGTGGACGACAAGTTCTAAAGTTACAGAAGTTTACTCAGGGCATGTAACTGACATACTAGAAGATGCAGTCTGATGTACTTCACTCTGCATTTGAATTGGTGTATGAGAGCTTTAAAATTTTGGGAGTCTGATGGAAATTAATGGATCTTTATACTTATTACCAATGATTGTCATGGCAAATTTAAATTGAGGAGCACGTCATTAATCTTATTGATGTTTTCATTGTATCCAGCTGTATGTTGAGAGATCAGGAATGAGGTGTGCCTGACAGTAGTTTGACCCTTGGTTCGTCTAAATCTTAGTTATAAATTGGTATCATTTTCTTGGCACTGTATTGTACCCTAGAGTGAAAAGAACACATAGCAATATTTTAAAAATAATTTTATTATTGCAAAATAAGCCCATCTTTATGAATTTTTCCTTTTTTGTGTGTGTGCAGGTTCTACCATTTAACTTACACTGGGGTATTATAATTTTTGTAGTAAAAAGTCACCACACATGCATAAAATCATTTTGTTTACAAGTCTATCTAATTGCAGTAGCTATGTAAAAGTAAACATTAGTTGGTTGTTGATAGACTTTTAATTTTTTTTTAGTAGATCAAAGATGCTTGGTCTTGTGTCGCACAATGGGCTAGTAGTCAAATGTATGTATACAGTTTCATGTAGTTGCTTATATAAGCAAGCAGGTTTAAATGCTGTATACTTAGGAAGCTTTATGCCTTTAGTCTTACATGCGATTAAGTTCAGTGCACAGGGCAAGTCCAGAAATCAAGAGTATCTGACAAAGAATGCATATGGAAATCAGTCTAAGTGTACACTTACTTTAAAATGTTATTAAAGGGTAAATACATATTTGCTTGTGGTGAATTGTTTGTTTGCGGGTAGTTACTTTCTATTAATTTTTCTTCAATTTTGTCTTTTTACTGTAAGCAGTGAATTATTTCTACCTCTCTTGTTTATGGAGCTTGAAATTAACGTAATTCTTTTCATGGTAACCCTGAAATGGCAATTTTAATAAAATGCCTGATACAGTGGCATAAATGGTGCAGCAGTCTTTTGGAAAATGAAAAGTAAATACACATGGTGAAACATTGATTTATCTAGTAGTATTTTGTTAATTTAAGAAACAGTTTGCAGAATTGTATTTGGGACTTTTACAAAGAAATTCTTTATGAAATTCATTATTTACCATTCTTTCTTTGTAATTCTCATTCTCTGATAAGCTAAAAAGTGATTAGGGTTTTGCAGTTGTTTTTGTTGAAAATAATACAGTGTTTAACTTTTGTTATCCTTAATTACAGATGGCATTCTAAACTTGGTGAACCACACCTCTTCTATACTAGCAGTGGAACCTGTCTCAACCTCTGTCTACACTGATCAGAATTATGGGCTCTCAAGCCTCTCTTATCAGGAGGGTATGCAAGCTGCTTTTCAAACATTAATATGTCTGAGTCTTTATGTATCTGGTGAAACAAATATATCATAGCCAAAATCAAGTTTATAATTTTATTCTGCCTCTTAAGTTGTCTGTAGTATCAATTGCATACAACATTCATGTTTATTTTCTGCCCTCTTTTTTTATGCAATGTTCATTCAGTGCAGCTTCACACCACATGTGGGTGCATGCTTGTTATAATGTCAGTGTTCAAGACAACATTTTGTTCTTCCATGATAAAATGACTTATTGAAAAAGTGCCTGTAGAAAAGTTTTAGGGCTTTTGTAATGCCTGAAAAAACCCTGTCTGAATCAGTGGAGCAACTTGCTTATATCTGAAAGCACTTAGAATGTGTGACTGTATTTGCTGGTTCTTCCTGTGCCTTTTGCCCAATTTTTTTATGACCAACCTTTGCAAAGAAACTTTAATCCTCATGCCCCCAAATTCTCAGGCAGTGTGCTAGAGGAGACATTATTACTTCCATTTCAGATTTTCACTTTGAAATCCATAGTAGTCTAAAGAAATGTGCTGCGTATTGCAGGGTTTTACAAGGTTTCATCTATTGCACTTTGTGTTCTGTTCCAAAGTCCATGTAGAATCCAGACATTTTAAAAGATGCAGACAGAGATCATCTGCCTTTCTGGTAGGAAAAACTGAACATACTAGAATAGACAGAGATATAGAATAGACTATTGAAGCAGGAAGGGCCCTACAATGATCGTCTAGTCCAACTGTCTGACCAGTTCAGGGCTGACCAGAAGTTAAAGCGTGTCGTTAAGGGTCGTGTCCAAATGCCTCTTAAACACTGACAGGCATGGGTCATCGACGACGTCACTAGGAATCCTGTGCCAGTGTTTGACCTCTCTCTTGGTAAAGGAAGTTTCATGCCTTTTTCTTCTTTGTTAGAATTAGGGTACTTTTCCTTTTTATGCAGCTGAGAGGATCATAGAAGTTTCAGATAATGTATTAACCTAGGAAAAGTTTCAAATCCTTTGATGTTACTCAGGACAAAGGTCAGTGTATGAGCATCAATTGTTACTCTTCTTTCTGTAGAAATGTCAGGTACTCCATTTCAGATAGCTTCCATGGATGAAAATGGAATCCTCAATATGTGGGTGAGTAATACATGTATGAAAAGAGAGCATATCATGTGTTGGAATAATAAAATACTTCTTCAGATACAACAACTCAAATCTGGGATTTCTGATGAGAATTTCCTCCATGAAAAGTACAGCGAAACTAGCCATTCTGTTGGAATTCTCCTCAAAAGTTTTGACCTGACTTCCTAATGCCATGATGTTATCCTCAGGCAGAGCTACTAACAGCTACATGAATTTGTGAAAACAGGCAAGCAGTAGTTCTGCTTCATAGGAATATGTTCACATATTTTTATTAATTGAATAATAGACCTCAGTCCTCTTTCCCCCACCTACTTTATTTTATCTGAATCATGGTGATGTCAGAGACTATACTGAACATATGTGAGAAATATTCACAATTTATATAAAATAAATGTGCGAGGCAAAATGTGAAAATCTGTGTATAAAATTACCCTGCCTAAAATGTGATGGTCAGGTAAGCACCAGGTCTGTTGCTCTTAATTACTGTCCTGACAACTCTTCTATCAGATGTTTTCAGTCTTGTTCAGATGCAGCTTTGGCCCAGCTGCTGAACCTGTTGTTTGCATCTGAACTGACCTTGCTTAAGGAACTGAATGGCTCAGTGGATAATAAGGCGAAAAAAATATTTCCCTTCTGTATCACTAGTTAAATCATTTAAAGCGCTAAGGAACTTTAGTAGCAACAGATTCAGGCCAAATGATCTACCCTTTTGATTTCATGAATAGTGAAAAGCACAGGAAATGTGTTACAATTCCTTATTTGGCTCTTTAGGGTGGGTTTTTTTGGTGAATGACAAAACCAACAAGATGCCAGCTAGCGATCAAGTGTAGTGTAACTTCCCGTATTCTGCTTTGCAGCAAGGAACATCCAGCAGGCATGTAAGGCTATTTTTAGCATTGCAGTCACTGGCAGGGGATAGCGAATCTGCCTGTAATCATTGTAATGTTAGACCTACCTGTCGTTCCTTTAGAGTTATGTCACATATTATTAAACTAGTTAAAAAACTTTAAAGGCTTGCTTATTAATGTTAAATATTGACTTTTCAGGTAGTTGTTGAATTACAAAAAGTGGATTTAGCTGGTTCACAAACTGATTTAGGTGAGTAACTGTACATTAGAGATAAAGTGCTTGAGTTTTGAGATTAAGAAGTTAGAGAGAGGAAGAGTTAGTAAGAACAAAAAATAGTTTGGAAGGAAGCCAAATTACTGAGGAAAAGATTAATTCTGAATAGGACATATCTGATATTTGGGTTATTGGCTGGGTGTCATGAGAGTTCTTTTCACTGCTGTCTGAACCCCATCTGCTAATTCTGTACTGGTAATTGCTGCCACAGACAACCACATTTCTTAGAATGTCAAAGCAGATTTCTGTGTCTTCAACAGCTTTTTTTCAAAGAAGATGAGATTTTGTGTCCTTCTCGGTCCTTCTGTTCTTTCTTTAGTTTTAAACAAATCTGTTACAATGCTTTTGTTGTTGCCTATATCTCCAATTTGATAATTGACCTGAAAGTTCTCTTTTGGGAAAGGTACTTAATTCAGTGTGAGAAAAACGTTTCCATGAAAAAAGTGAAGAACAAAGTCCATTCATCCCTTTTTGAGTTATGTGAATAGAGAAAAATACATTTTTTGTTCTTACCTAACTGGAAAAAGCTGTGATTAAAATCCTGATACACTTTAAAATATCTGTATAAACAATGAAGTAATGCTAACAAACTAGAATTTTTGATCAGTTTTCTAATTTATAAGCTCATGTGCAATGTCTGGCTGTATTAAGGTGCTAAAGCTGGGTATCATGTCTGTGGGGAGGTACACTTAAAAGCTGTGGTCATGTATGGACACAGTTTTACTGCTGCTGTTGTCCCAAAACCTGGAGTTCGTCTACTCAGAGTGCAATACGCCAATATACACACAGAGCAGAGGTATTTTACTGCATATTTGCTCAGGTGTGGGTGTCTGTCCCCAGACAGCACACCAGGCTGCTGAATCAATGGCTATTTATACACAAAACATGAACATATTTAAGTTCCTAATACATATGCGTTGTTATTCTATTAAATGATCGGTTAAAATGTCTTTGTCCGGCGTGTAAATTAGTACACGTGATTAGTTATTCTTTTTCAACGTTATCATTTGAGTTGGTGGTATAAATGGGGCAGGTGGCTCGTGAGTTGGTGGTCATGATCTCCCCCTTCCGGAATCACCTTTCCCCTAGGTACCTGTTTTGTTTGGCAAGTCTGAGCATTTCTTCATGGCTTACTAGCTGGGCTAGAATACATCAGTTAAAATTCTGCTCTCAACAGCTGTCTCCCGCTTATCGGACGAGGGCACATTGTTTAGATAAGATTAATTTCTTGTCTGGCTTTAAACCAGCAAGGGTAGGGCTATACCATGGACATCTCTAGCAACAGTGTCTCAGGACAACTTAGTTCGAATTATACCACCAGCATTCATTTTTTCCTGTTGAAAAAATTTTTGTTTGAAGGATTTGAATTAATTATGCTATTCTCTACTAGCAAGTAACATAGACCAACTTTATGGAAGCATTATTGCAGTCTCTCATTACTTAATTCGTTGTCAAAGATCCAAGTGATAAAAAGTGCATTCTCACTATCGATAGAACTGGGTTTTATGGAGTGATATTATATAGGATGTTATATGCATACCGTAAAACCAAAACGAACATAGTCATGCTTCCCTTTCTCTGTCCTCTCTGATTTTTGTCAAAGATTACAACTCTCCAGGTTTGAATTCTGAAGTGAATAGTTCTAAATGATGTAAGATTCTTACACAGCAAAAGCTGTATCTACAATAAAGAATTTCATTATGAAGTATCCTCTTACTTACTACCTTAGGTTTTACTTTGATGATAGCACTTTCTTAATGCAAAGTGCTTAGATCAGTTTAAATAATAATTTTATACAATTTTAGGTTTAATTCCTGGAGGGAAAGTGAAGTTAGTACATAGCTCTACTATGGAATTGAATAACAGGTAAGAAAACAGGGGCATTTAAATTTTAAATGTGTATCTAACAAAGCTAATTTTTCCTATACTTTGTTAACTTGCTGTTATGTAAGATATATTTAACAAGATCTTCATTAGTTGTTTGGGTTGTTTTCATATACACTTCTTCGTAGAGCTAGTTGTAGACATTTTAGATGGAAAATTTCTGTATTTACTTGCATAGCTTTAGGAGACAGCTTCCTGTATTTATGTCATCTTTTACCTTTATATTTTTCCTAGCCTTTTCCCAAAGGATGTGTGCCAGAGAATGCCCCAGACACTGACTATTAAATTTCTGTCTTCTAATCCTAATCGTTTCATTGTTGGAACAAACATTGTGAGTAATGTGCTGAAATTCACCTCATTTTTATTTTTTGTTTTGGAAGCTGCCCCATTTACTTGTAATTTTACCAGTAGACTGTATATAAAAATTAGAATTTGAGACTGTTATTAAAATCTGTTAGCTATTAAAATTTGTTAGCTATTAAGGATTTTTTAAGGTGGCAGCTTTGTGAATTATTTAACTTTTTCTTATAATGCCGATAATGCAAATTTTGCTTGGTTTTGTTTAATTCATTTTTTATATATTTTTTGTAGGGGCTAGTATGCCATGGTACGAGACATGATTTAAAAGTTCTTCCAAAGCTATTCAGACCCCAGGAGAGCAGACTGAGATCAGTAAGCATCAATGCAATTGACTTCTTCCCTTTTGGAAAGCCACTTTTTTTGGTATGAAAACATTTTAATATAATACAAGTTTCATTTTTTAATTACCTGCTGAGGGAGGATTTCTAATTCGACATATTTAACTAGATGTGATAGGTGATTTACCTCACTAATTCCAGTCTACCCTGAAGGATGACAACACATCTTGTGTCCTGGTGTTCGAACTTTGCTTATGTAAAAGGTGGACCATCTGCCTCACCGAAACGCATGGCAATCTCTCTTCAGCCTTACAACTTAGTCGTCGTTTTTACTGAACTTCAGCATTGCAAGCAGGTGGTCTGCTGTTAATGAAGCCTCAGCTGTTTCTGGTTCTTCTCATATATTTCTTAGTGACAGAATAATTTAGGAGACAAAATACCTGTATTGCTGTGAAATGAAGGTCCGCGGAGCGGCTCTGGGCGTTCCTGGCTGTCCTGTCCTCTCTCCATCGGGCATACCCTTGGGGTGTGCCTGGCAGTGTGCGGGGTGGTCAGGTCTTGTCAGATCAAGTCTGCCTTCACCGGTTCATATTGACGCACCCACTGTTCTTGTTTGTCTCCCTTGTGAGAGTTTATTCAGTGCAACTTGGATCTGACTTTGGTAGGATTTTCCATCTGCTTATCGTTGCATGTATTTGTTCTTGATCCTCTCTTAAAAATGCTTTCTTTCTAAATTCACCATGATTTACATTACTTCATTGGGATTGCCTAAGGTGTATAATTGATGTGTTTGGCTACAGCGTACGTATTTTGTGTCACCATTGCACAGTCAGAACTTTCTTTTACCAGTGTGGATATTCTTCTTCCCAAATGCATTTATTTAGAGTGATAGTGACTTCAAATCTGTACCTGCAGAGACCTTTTAAATGTAAGCATAATTTGCAGAGTCACTGTAAAAAGCCATCATAATTGTAAAATTCTAGGACATCTTCCTGATGTAGAGACGGCTCAGCATTGTAGGACTAAGTTACATTTTGTTTTGATAGAATAGTTTCTTTTGTACCTGGAACAGAGCAAACTTGTAAATGTTTTATGAGGCCAGACAAAGGTTATAACAAAATATCTGGAAGCAGTGACATCTGCCTGTCTTTTGGTTTAGCTGTTCATTATGAATCAGTTTAATATCATTATACTGTTAAGCACAGCCTGTCCTACTGAAAGCTATTCTTGGTTTTACGGCTGCTGTCAAGTTGTGGTGGATCATAGTATTAGTGAAGTCCATAGTTTGAGAACTTCATCCCAGGAATAGCGGATTACTCTAGTATGCTCAGTAGGGAGTTACTGCTTTCGAACTAAAATTTACATTATAAGTTAAAATCTGGGTAGTCCATAGAGTGAAATATGAGATGTGTGCCATGAGTCAAGTAACTGATTTTATTTGTATGCCTGAGATTCTCAAGAGATGAGTTGCATTTTTTATCATGCTTAGTTTGTTTTGTTCCTAGGAAGTAATTTCTTTTTGACTATGATATAGGTTGGCTGTTCAGATGGAAGTATTAGGTTACACCAAATGACATCAGAGTATCCCCTCATGCAGTGGAATGACAGCACAAATGGCCAGCCGATTATTGCCCTGCAGTGGGCTTTAACAAGACCCGCTGTGTTTTTTGTCCTGGATGCAGCGTCTAATATTTACATTTGGGATCTTCTGGAAAATGATTTATTGCCTGTGACAAAGCAGACTATTCCATCAGAGAAGTAAGTACACTACATTATTTTTAACAAAATATTAATATTTTTATCATCTACATTTTTATTAGAGTTTGGATGGGTTTTTTAGCTGAACATTAAATCTTCATTAGAATTTGCTTTTCTAACTGTATTTTTTTAAACTGTTGGAAGTGTGGAGAGAGATGATAATGAGCTAAATTTTAGTTTATCCTTATTTACTTATTATTTTATACAGTCTGAAAAAGGGAAAATAATGTTACTATAAGTCAAAATTAGATATAGTGTTACCAGCTGGGACAGGTGTCTGTACATGGAGCAGCTGCTATTTATATGAAGACAAAAAGTTTGTTCCGGCTAAAATCACTGGACTGCTTAAGTTCAAAGATAGTTTTGCTGGATCAGGATCAACCACTAAAATAGGCAAGATATGTTGGACAACGTTTTTAAATGCCTATATATAGTATGGTTACCAATATGAAGAAATATATTGTGTTAATTTTCACAAAGTAAACAAGAATATTTTTGGCTAGCACATATTCGCCAAGACTCACACTGCTGTTCCTGTAGTCAGCGTAGAGATCTGGGTATCCTGTAAACTGATGCAGAAAAGGAGTTTAATGTAGCCTTTCTGAATTACAGTCTTGAGCGTTCTCTTTCCTCCCAGATGGGAGCTGGGCTGGAAGACTGTCTTCCCTGGGCTGAAGTTAGTCTTGGTGAATATCCCTCTAACTGGAAGTTTTCCTTGTAGCTTGGTGAACTATAGCAAAGCGCTGCTAGTTTTGGGGAGAAAATAGTATAATTTTTAAAGTTGCTACGCTATACTGGAAAATACCATAAAAATAGTTCATTTTTACAAGCTTGAAATAATTTTTAAGTGATGATCAGAAATTGATGATGGAATCTGTGAAGGGGGGAAGAATTGCCTGTTATGTTTACATTAAACAATGGCAACTGCTGAAAAGCTAAAGAACATGCTGGGACTTGAAATAGTGAGGAATATTATGTTGTGATGAGCAGAAAAAATGAATTGTTTAGTTAAGTATGAGTAACCTGCTAAAAACATGTTTCAAAACACCAGTTTCTATTAATTTTGCCTCAGCTGAAAACATTTCCCCATTCTTTTGATTTCAGTGTTGTAACTATGGCTCTACTGGGAGAACTGGAAAAAACAAACGGACTGTTAGACATTGCACTGGCCAAAGAGTCTGGGCAGATAGACATTCAGCAAGTAAAGAAGAAGTGGGCATTACCACAGCCTGAGGAATGTGAAAAACTACATCTACTTTTGTTGCAGTCTTTTTAGTAAACAGTACACCTGTCTAGGTGTACAAATTATTGCAAAATACTTAGATTGTTTTTGAATGCGATTAAAACATTTGTAATGTAATTTTGTATTTGTATATAAATTGTATGTATTTTAAAGAATATCAGCACAGTATTTCAGCTGAAACTGTATATTTTATTGCAAAAATGGCAGAACCAAATCTAGCATTATTGTAGTAAAAAAGATGATAAACTGTATTTCATTACTGAAAGTACTCTAGATGTATATATTTTCAAAAAAATACTGAAATATATTCCTATAAATTACGCTGCTGTTTCTCATTATTCTGCTCTGAAGTAAAGGGTAGCAGTCCTTTGTCTGGTGAGCATAAAGTCATGCCTCTGTATAGGCAGCCTGAATGTATGGAGACTTCTGCCTCTGGGGCTTTTACACACTAACACTTGGTAATGCTTTTTTAACATCTGCCTAGAACCGTGATGCAGACATATCAGAATACAAATTTACTTCACAGGATATCTTCTGATTTTGACCCTGAAACTCTGCAAAAGGAATACCTGACTAACTCGAGTTGTCCCGATATGTACACTACCTGTTGGGATCGAACTATGTAAACAATATGCTTGTGAGATTTACTGAAATTCTAAATCCTGTGGGATTTCTGATGTAAAACAGAAAACACTGACCTGTTTAATCCTGCAAATCATTCCCAAAGCTCTTCTACTGAGGAAGAGGATAGTGTTCTATAATATTATTCAAAATTTTTGTATGCTATTGGTAAAGTTTGGACCAAGACCAACCACAGAAAATGTCTTTAACTTTTGTAGCTTAACAACTTCTGATTTAAAGATGAGGAAAACCATGATTAAATGAGCACAGATTCCCAGGAAGAAAGAACAACTGGAAGACAGTGCGTTCAGAATTTAGTGAACGTATATTTAAGATATGTACCATCTCCTTCTAAAGTAGACTGAAACAATTTGTAAATGATAATTAATTTGTTGCAAACGTTTTCTATGTAAATTGTTACTTAAATTGAGCAAACTCAAAATGGCCACATGATGGTGCCAAGTCACAGCAGTAAAAAATGAGTGCCTTACATAAACAGCACACCACTTTGCGAGTGAATTTGTTGCAGTCTGGTGCACATTCCCTTTTCCTCAAAAGCAGCGGCTGCCGTGCGGAGAGCCTGATGAACTGCCGGAGGGATGCATATTTCAGAGACCATTTTTGCTATCCTAGTTCCCTGGTCAGCCATAGATATTTTTTTTTTTCTTTCTTTAAATGAGTGTAAACACAAATGACTCTCCTATTCTTCATTGTTGGGTTTATACAGTAATAATATACACTACCAGTTAAATTAGAATAGCATTAGTAATTCAGATAAAGAACAAAGGGCAAGTACTTCTTGGTGATTAGGTAGTAGAGCATTGCTGCTGAGAGCCATAATAAAAAACCAAACCTGAGCCTATCTCTTTCACTCTGGGAGAGACACCCCCACCTCCACTGGCTTCCTCCCTCCCCAGTTTAAGGTCAAAATTAAGCTATGAAATTGCACTAGTCGTCCAAAAGAAATCTCTTTCTTACTATCGTTTCATCACTTTCAGGATTCCCCATCCTGAATTTTGTTACTGCAGCCACTTCTGCACATGGACACTGTAAACAAATGGTTGGGTTTTTTCTGTCTTGTGCTGTGTGCAGTGGTGGTGGGTTTTTTTGCAATATGTGAAATGAAAAAATTATGGTGTCCACCTTCACACAGAAGTGCCTGTTGCTACTTTTGAGCTGCTGTTGGCAGGTATGCTTGAATTCAAAGGTTCAAGTATTTAAGGCCAGTTATGATTGTCCTGCCTGGAGAGCTGGGTGTGAGTCGGTTCCCACGCGGGACCTGTGTTTCCTGCCTAAAAGAGGAGTTTTCTGTCTTGAGCTGCAAACTAATGTAATAATGAAAGCGTGTCCTGTGCTGACAGTTGCTGTGATGAGAATGTGAGGAAAAAACGTGTGGAAGTTGCTGTTCTTTCGCATGTTCTGTCACTGGACAAATGCAGACTGTTAAGAGTAACGCTCTGTGTAATCTTAGCAGGTGGAAGTACTGGTAGGCTGCAATACAAGAGAAGTACTCCATGCATAAGGACTTACAAAATTGTTTCAAACAAAAAAATATTGACTTTTCCTTTAGCTACTTCTCATGATTGTCGAGTTTGTATTGCTAACATAAGGTACTGGATTTTGCTTGTGTTTCATGAGCAAGCAACAACGTGACCCTCTATGTGAAAGAAAAAGGTTAATTGTTAATTCCAAATTATTTTCATATCAGTATCAATTTTACTGGTAGGACTGATATGTGCACATATGCACACGTATTCTTCTAAATGATCTTTATATAGGAGGTAAACACTACTGTCACAAAACATTTAAAATAGCCCAAATAATTTTCTATTTCCCCACCTGTGTGCAATCAATTTTGGAATCTTTTCGTAACAGAATGAACTGTAGCTAAAATTAACTGACCCATATAATAGAAACTTACCATACAAATGATATTAAAGTTGAATTGCTATCCACCCGTATTAATAACTTTTATAAAATATAACCTCTTGCTCTTAAGCCAACAAATTCTGGCAGCAAGGCTGAAAAATTTTAAATATGCAAAAAGCCAGAAAATTTTGGATAAACTTCTGCTTTTGTTTTCCACCTTATGAACGTGCTTTGAAAGCCTTTTCTATTTAGAACATCAATTATTAATTCTGTTTTCACTGCATTTTGTCATCTCACAGATGGGAAAATGAAGTTTTCAGTAGCTGAATAATAAGTTAACTGAGGAACAGAGTTCTTGAATCAGATGGCTGATTTTTTACAACTGTTTAGAACTGCTTTTATTAACCTGTCAGCCCATATTTGCAGTAGAGCTTGGGAGAACAGGAATAGCGTGATTCTTCTTTTGTACCAGAACATTTATTTTTAATTGCATTGAAGGTGACCATCCTACCCAATACAATTTTGCTGTAATTAATCATAGCTGTCATGGAGTTAAGACATGTTGGAGGATACAGGAGTGCTGTAGCTTCCATAGCAAGGAAGCAATATTCTACTGGCTAGAATATTTTTAGCAGAACATGGTTAAAAATAGTTATTCTTTTTAAAGGCAGATGTTTTTTTCCTGAAGGAGTTAGAAAATCCATCTAGGTTTGTTCTAGGCGTAGAATTTGGTTGGACTGAAGCAAATGCTGAAGTGCCGTTGGGTTACACAGACTGTTGGAACTGGCCTAGCTGTGAAACGCGCTCGGGAAGAACCAGGATTTGACCGTCAGTGGCATGCTTGGTGGCCTGCAGGCCAGGAAATGTTATAGAGATACTGGGGCAGGAAAACAGCTAAAGAGCCATATTTTCATTGCTGGCTGAATTTCTAATTAGGTTTGTTGGGGTTCTGTTTATAGACAACTGCTTGTTTGTCCGTGTTGCTGAGCCTCCTCAGCTGTGAGAAGGAAGACAGCAATTCAATTTACAGCTCCCCTTAAAAAAGTCGGCTAACTTCTCTTGTACTATCAGTTCCTGAAAGTTTCAGAAAGTATATCCGTAAAAATTTCTGTTACCCTAATTCCTGACAGAGGCCTTTTCATGCGTTGTTCAAATGGCTATGGACAGGCCTACGTCTTGATATTACAGCATTAGAAGTGGTGATTTATGTGCTGCTCTGTGAAAACTAAGTAGCGTGTACAATTATTTATCCTCTTCTTTTTTCAATGCTACACAATAGAATGATATATCCCATTTGAGCTATTTAAGTATGGATTGTATTTCAGACTTTTTTTACTCAGAGCCTGTTAGCATCATGACAGAGCTTTCCTGCTCCGCTCTCACGTGCGGATGTGAGATTCACATCTCATTGATGTGAAAGGTGGCGAAGAGAGGTGGCCTGCCCTATCCTGGAAGCTGGACATTGTTCAGACTGTTCTGAAATGGAATGAATAGGATGCCTGCTTGCTGCTGTGGGGAGGTGCTGAAGATATCCTCACCCAAGCCTTCCAGGTACCAACCATGTCCTCTTTACAAAGGGAGAGAAAAGTACACTGCCAGCATCTGATGCTTCAGCAGTTGCGGTGTAGTTCACAGCATCTGCCGTGCTTTAAGCTGTTAAAACCAAAGCAAAGTTCATTTGACACAGTGATGGTTGCATCCCACGGGATTTCACAGGTAAAAATAGAGTGGCACCAAACCAAGCCAAGCAAAAGCCAATCATATCAATTATTGCAAATGCACTTCGGCTTATGTTTTGCAAAAGCTTAGCATGAAGTGGGAAGTGTTTACATATACTCTAAGTGGTAAAAATAACAATTTTTTATTTAGATCAGCCATGTCCAGCATTAGCTATATTTAAAGAAGCCGGCAAATGCAATTATGCAAATAGCTGTTGACTATGGCTGGGAGGAAGGAGATACTTCCCTCCCTCTTTGCAATGTTTTCCAGACCGTTTTCCTACAAATGCTGTAATCCATTAAGCCTTTCCTTTTTACATTCTGCAGCCACTGGTCCCAAGCCCACTCTACTGGGGATGGAAAGGTGTCCCTTAATCCCTTCATCTTGACGGGTTTAAAGTGGTTTGATAGCTGGCACTGGAAGCTGGAGATTTTTATCTCTGCAGCAGATACTGCATTGGCGGTAGCAATGCAGGTTTTCTCTGTGTCTGACAGCATGCAATAGCGAACCAGTCCAGGATGAAATAATTTCTTTATACATGGACCGAATTGAAGCCAACCGAAATCATCGGATATGTCTCCATGTATATCTTGCGTTTCTCCTATACAGGCTGTGAAAAGTAACCGACAGTAAATTTCTTGCTGCAGGTCTGTATTTTTCCTGTATTTATATATAAATATTTATAGGCACTGATCCTCCCCCTGCTGCTTTACCAACACACACTTTGTTCCTCTCAGTTTGCTTTCAGAAACTGTATTGTTTTCTCTTGGTCGGTCAGCCTTAATATTGGTTTGATGCCAACAACTGCCACTTTAGTGAGGTAAAAGCATTCAATCCATTTTCAGTAGTTTAAGGTGGGAAAATATTCTCTGAATAAGTGTTGAAGAAAGTGACTTGTCAATCCAGTAAAATGCTCAGGATGAACTGAATGGCACAAAATAAGGAGAATTCAGGTGTACGTGAGATCAGTTTCCCGCTGCTAACAGCGGCCATATGACATACCTGAGTACAAGGCATGAGGAAGTCTAGTGGTCTATGAGATCTGGATTCAATTTCCATCCCTCTGGAGATTTCCCATGTTATGGGGAGTTCTGGCTTTCCCTGGCCAGGCTGGGCAGAGGTTATCCACTGCTGCTCTTGCCTGGCTGCCATTGAGTGTGACCTCGGTGCGCCTGAGCGTTTGCAGCATGACAAGGCCAGCTCAGAGCGTCCTGCTTTCCATCAGACCTGCTTATGGGATACGAAGGTAACATGTGAAATGCAGGTTTTGTGCCTTCTTGTCCTCCGTGATGGAGCTGCATTGTGTACACATTTTCCATTTCTTCACAAAATATGGTTCATCAATCTCAGTGGCTTAGTGAAATGTGATCTTGAGTTAAACTGACCTTAGACTGGCATGATGGCATCAGACCAGATTTACGGAGGTAGACTAGAGTCCAGTTGTTTGGTAGCATTGATTGTTCAGCAGCATTGATGGGCTTGATTTTGAGCACGAGGAAATCTGTGCTTTTTTCTTCGTGTTGGTTATTGACATATTGTCAAATACAGACTTGAATAAAAGCACTAACACTTGTACATAGTTAGAAAAGTCTGTGTTTTTCATGGATGTAGCTTAAACTTTTTGACACTGTGCCATTAAACTGGTAGAATTTCAGCTTCAGCTAGTTTATATCCAATCATAAATTAAAGCAGCCTAAGAGCTTTTTTTTTCCAGTTTTACAGTGGCGCAACCCAATTGAAAAGAGCAGTGATACCCTAGTAAAAGCAGGAGTAAAGTAATATTGTAATAGCCTATACTACCCATTGACATTTATAGCATGATTATTTTTCACCTTTAGTTGAACCCTCACTTCTGTTGGATTCATTAAGTTTTGTAATATATTTGTTGCCCTTTTCTCCCAGATGTCAAGTAGTTTTTGCTTTTAGGATTCTGAAATAAAACAGCTTCATTGGAAACTAATCCCATGCACAGGTCAGACAATCTGTTGCTACTGAATAGGTTTAATACAATAAATAAAAAGCAGTTAGAGTATATTATTAGTCTTTTTAGTCAAACCTTGAGGTGGCTACAGTGTTCTTTAAGAGGTCTTCTGCTTCACCAGCTGGTAATTTCAGTGCTATTCCTCTTTTATGTTGTCTGTCTTGTGACCAGGCAAAACCATTCAACTCGTCTAGACCACAGCTGCTGCACGTCAGGGATTTCGTAACTTGCTTCCAACTCAAGCTGCAATGTTTTTTCTCTGTGTTGTAGAAAAAAAGACATAACACAGCAGCTGGTTAGACACATATTTTAAAAGCCACAGTTTTAATCCACTTGTTTCTTTTCGGAGACAGAAGAATGGAGAACTGGGTAAAACAGAGTTGTTTAGAGACATGGAGAAAATCTTCAGGAGGCTTAGAGAGTGTATAGTCTGTAACCAGGTACTTGCTATGATTTTTGAATAGCAGAGTCAAACAATAAACGCTTACAATGAGTTGCATAAAGATGTGAATTACCATGACTGCACTCAGTACTGCAGATTTCAAAAGCCATGTCTTAAGGACAAAGGATTAAGAGAAAAATTTTATAAACTTTCCACATCTAGAATAATTTCTGACAACCGTTAGATAGTCAAGTTCTATTGCGCTGTTGAAAAAAGTGACTGAGAAAAGAGAATTTGTCTCACAGAGCTTATATGATGTGGGTAGAAAAGACTTTTTTTTTTTTTATTGCTATATTTATTTGCAATGGTAACTGGATATTCTTAGTGCTCATGCAGTTGAGCCAAAGGACAGGCTGATTAATACCAGAAAAATAGGATAAAGAAAAAAATGGATCTGAAACTGCCCTTCTAACCTTTGTTTAGAAAATGAGTGATTACTGAGGTTACTTTAGATAGCCAACTATTTTTCATGTTATAAGACAGTGACAAAGGGTCTCAATTAAAGATTAATTAATCCAAAATGATGAAATTCACATTGAGAATAGTGACATTTCTTCACTGGGGTTGTTGGGGTTGGAACACGGGACCTAGGTTACAGAAAGGCAGAACATTACTTACATTCCCTGAGTTTCCTTAGGCTTTTCATTTACTTGCGCAATACTTACCAATTTGGCAGTTCAGCAAGGTCAATTCATTAAGCAAACACATTACTAATTATGTCATGGCTCCGTGGGGTCCATGATGTACGATACAACTGAAAACTACCTATCCACAACTTTCAAAGACATTAAGAGTAGTTTACATTTGTTTAAGCTCCAATTTGCATTCTTTTCATATTTTACAAAGATAAGAATTTCACAATATACTACATGTCATATCCTTGCATCCAGGTCTTTAAAAACAAAAAACTTCACTTCTTTAGTGTCTTTACTGATCCCTGAAGTTTAAGGTCTTTCTAAAAAATCTATCCATATATGCAAATAGCCATATTCAGATAACAGGTCGTTCTTATCCCATCCACATGGGCCAACAGCAAATGTGGAAGAAATAAATACAGAATGACACAGGAAGCATGCAATGATACTTTTCTTCCAAGTATGGTATGTCTTTCAAGCTTCTGGCAATCTGTGGCATAGGAATTTTCTGACTCAGATGGTAACAGATCACAGTGTTTAAGAGAAAGAGGGCATTTTTTCCCATTAATTCATCCAATAGCTTTTAAAAACTATTTTTGTTATGGCCTCCAAAAATTTTATGGCAATATATTCCACCGAATAATTATACTGTGTAAATAAATACTTCTGTTTTAAGCCTACTGGCTGATCAGTTCATTATCTATGTCCTATGTATTGTATTATCTGAAAAGGGAAACTTTACCTGGGAAATAAATAGGGAATTTATTATTTCCCATACTATCTCTGTCTATTAATGAATGCTTTTAGAGAAACTCTTCCAAATACTCATCATTCATCTCTATGTTGAGGTGAGTTGCATTTAGGGCACGATATGGGCTCAAATGTTGTCTCATTTTCAACTACAAAGGTGTTTTCTGTAATAGTCACGCCTGGGAATACCAATAAATTGTGTCAGACCCTGCTCCAAGGACACTCGTTTAGATAAGGAAAGTAGGTGTGTGTTGAAACTAGCCTCAAGCATAGCCTGGGAGCTTCAGCCCTTGCACAACATAGATGTAGTCTATTTGACTCCAGTAAAGGTCAATAATGGAATACATCACTACTCTTACAGTGATCACTTTTTAAAATAAGGAATCCATATTTTGGCATAGAATAAGGCTAGTGATGTTGCAGGTCAACCAGTTTGATCCCCCCAGAGAAATGAGAAAAGAGAGATGGAAGATTTCCAAAGCAGACCAGAAAGGAAGGAACATTGTTGCTGGGGCAGAACGAGTGATTGCTGAATCGAGTGGAGGTGTTGCCGCCCTTAAAGAACCTGGCAAGGAATACATGCCCTGTGGTCCACTGGAAACTTTGGTATTGTGAACTCTAAGTTACAGGATCCAAATCTGCCCACACCTCAGGGACAGACAAACTCCAGGTTCTTGTGACGCCTAATGGTCCTTTGGCATAGCTGTACATGTATCCACTGAACCTCATCTATTAAAGGGTAGACTAACTTTGTCTTAGGTGCTGAATTCTTGACTGGCTGTTAGAAAGCTTTATCATTTTGACAACAATAAGCTTGTGTGTCGTTCTAATGTTTTGGTTTGCAATGTCTCCAGAGGGATATTCCATTTCAAAGTACAAAAACAAAACCAAAAGGATATCCAAGACTGAGCTAGTTATAGGAGGCTTGGTAGAGTCCGTGGGTGAAATGAGTCCTCTGCGTAATGCAGTGGAAAAGTTGTGATTATTTGGAAAGGAACAGATTGTCTTTGACTTTATAGAAGACAGTAACTCTCCTTTTCTTAATCATGCCTCAGTAGGCATCTTTTAAATGTAAATAATATTTGTTTGATCCATAATATTGCCATTTTGGATCTTTTCAGGTGGAAATTAGACTATCAGAATGAGTCAAGGTGTAACACATTAGCAGCTGACAGCTATTGGATTAAACTGTCTCTTAAACAGTTTCTAGGAAATTGTAGAGAAAAACCATGATTTGTTGATCAGCATTGATCAATATTGATCTTTGAAGTCAAAAGGTTCTGGAGAACAGTGACAACATTCAATTCCTTAGAAAGAATCAAAGACAAAAGATAGTTATCTTGTTTTTTAAAACACATTTTCAAATACGCTAGTAAAATAATGACATGAGAAAGGAATATGGGAAGTACCAATCAATGGAAGTTTTAAATATAAATGCTAATGAAATAACATAAGCATGTGTATATGTATTTCTCTGTATCTAAGACTTAGACACCTGATATCTAGATTTAGGTAATTTAGAGATCTAATTTAGATTACAAAGCTGCTTAGATTTAGATTTAAAAGCTGCTTTGTAAATGTAGACACTACCACCTGCGTGGCCATTACCTCCTCTCACCGTCGAACTTGCCCTTACCCAAGGGACCTCAATCCTGGGCCAGAGCCAGGCACCACTGCTGTCTCTGCCAGGCAAGAGGTGTCACTTATGCATGACAGCAAAACAAGCCAACGTGAGGATTCAGTGTTCTCTTAGGTTCCTGGAATGTCCCAAGACAATGGACTTTAGGGTGATGTATTTCAAACTGGGATAAAAATGTTCCTCTATGATATTTCTTGGAGCTTTTTGTGGCACAGTGTGATTGACATGATTCAAATGAAGTGAAGAGAGACTGAGGCAATATTAGTCACTGTAAATCCCATAAATGTCTTCATCTATGTCAACGTGGATCTGAAGTCTACTCTCCCAACCTATCATCAGTCTGACAGACTAGGGATTTCATTACAATGATAACAATTTACCTCCAGATCTCAAACAACAGAGGCAAGATACCGGTTCCACAATAAAAATTTCACCATGGAAAACTGCTGACGCCAGTTTCTGAAACATTGTTTTAGTAGTTTCTCTGCAACACATTTCTTAGAGATAAAATATGTAACATTGCAGTGTAGAGCAACTGGCACTGCCTCAGAAAGGGCTATGCTGTTCACTGCTCTGCCCTTCAGCCAGCCTGTGCTGAAGCTGATGCGATCCCCATGGGCTGGCACTGTAGGTATACATAGCAAATGGGCTGGATGGCATCTAACAGGCTGACAGCTGACGTAAGGAAAGTCTAATGTCAGGCTTATGCAGCTCTGGCTGTTGCTATTACAGTCATTTGCAATATTTCTGTAACTTGCATCATTCAGCATCTGAGTGAAGCTTAGAACACATTCTCCCGGGGGATCTCAATGTCTGATCTCCAAGAATGGTCATGAAAAGTTTCTAGTAAAAGTGACCTGATTCAAATGAAATGAAACAGGGAGGCAAAATTAGTAGGTACATACATTTCATGAATGTCCTCCTTTGTGAGAATGTGGGTTTGAAGTCTTTATTTTCCTTACCCCCATCACTAGTCTGACAGACTGCATTACAAAACATAGAATTTGTGGGGCATGAGAGGGGAGGGAAGTGGTGCTACTGTGTCCCAGAAGCAGAACAAAAAATGAGCACAGATTTGGGGTGTTTGCATTAGCATCACACCGGAAAACACTTCAACTAGTGACCTGTGGACTGCACCTTGGGAGTGTTGAGCCTGAGCACCTCTGTTCAGACATCTGGCAAAGCTCTCCTCTGAAAGCGCTGCCTGAAATACTTCTACTTTTCTGAGGGGAATCTCAGGACACCAGGTTGGCTGTTGTCCGTGATATAGTTGCAATGGCTGATGAGAAAAGCCAATGAAGACCCCAACGGTGTAGCAGGGATACACCTACAGGTTGTATCCCAAGGCATCTGTTCTGCCTCTTTTATCTCTTTCATCTCATGGTGAAGGTAAAGATCAAAGCTTCCATATAGCATGGCAGGAGGTAGTGAGAGGAAAGGTGCCCATGTTGCTGTAGAAAGGGATCAGGTTCGTAGGACCTTTCTCCTCCTTACTCTCCTCATTGGACAGAAGAGCTCTGGGGAGCTGCCATTGAAGGAGGACGGGCATGAAGCTGGGGAGCTGAGGAGGGATCAAGAAGGCAAGCCAGTGCTACAGGGAGAGGATATGCTCATGCTGCATATTCCTTCCTCTCACACCAGACGTTTCTGCATCTTGCCATATGCTCTTAACTGCCCAAACTCAAACCCACAGATGGCTGATGAAGCTTTCCAAATTTCTGGTTTGTTCCTTTGTAGAACCAGTGTTTGACCAACCACATCCTGAAGAGGAGAAATCAAAATATAATTAAAAAAACAAATCTTGCTGTTGAATGAGTTATAGTATCAGGCTGAGACATCAAACAAGCAAGTCCCATTTACTTGAAACACTGTTAAATTCTTCAACGTCTTGTGATGCATGAGCACACCATCTTCCAGCATTTGCATTTACTAGAGGAAGGGGGGGGGGTGTGGAAACAACCCATACCCAACGTGCCTAGTAGTTGGCTTCAGAGCAACAAATGTACAAGTTCAGACCTAGTGGCAGAATTCAGAAGGAAGAGGTGGACACCGAACCCACCTGCAATAACTGAGACATTTAGAGACACTGGAGGAGAAAAAAAATAAATGCACCAAACAAACAGAAGTACCCACAGTTCTTAGACTTAAGCTGGGGTTGTTTTTATATTTTGTTTATTTGTGTCTCTTTGTTATCCCTTTGCAAAGAGAAATCTGATTGCTCATCCAGCCCAGATGAATCGTTGCTGTTTTGCCCTTGCCCGGTGTGTGTTACTGGTGACTCTAAAGGAGAAGCTCACTAATTACAAAAACCAATGTCACAGTGTAGATCCCCCAAGGGACCTACACGTCCCAGCAAGTATCAAGGGAGACCTTAGGGCCAAGAAGGTTTGAGAAGGAGTCTCCTTATGGATATACAGCAGTGCTACCACTGCCCTGAGCTCCAGGTAAGCCTTGAGCCATTACCGTGTTCCGTAACACTCCTGGGTTTTTACCCTCTGATTTTAAGGCAGGTGCAGTACTTCACTGGGGAGGTACAGAAAACGCTCACTGCTCTTTGAACACAAGCTCTCCAGTACTTTCCCACAGCCTTATCCCATTCCATTTAGGTACCTCTAAACTTTCAAAGCAGCTTTTGGGTACAGAAGTCCATGTCTGGTAAGCTATTTTTGGTTAGTCTATCTGTTGAAATTAATCCAGAATCTAATCTGCTATACCAGCAATGCAAGACATGATGAGAGCAGTGCTTAAGCATTGCATTTCTGCTCAGCTTGTATTTCAGAGCCTCATATTAAATTCTGCTATAGGTTTTTTTTCTTTTGTAATATCATTATTTCTTTGTGGATATTCAAAAATTCCAAGGTATCTGGAACTTCCTTAGAAACAATGGGTCTCTGTTGTCTCTCGAAATTAAGGCCCTTCTAAGAGCTTAGCTCTCGCTGAGACCCAACCAAAAGTTGTTCATTTTCTATCAGCAAAGCATTCATGTCTTTGTATTAAAGCAATTCCGTATTTTGGTTAACTAATGTCTTCACTCATTATTTTGTCAGCCTGTTGCACCCATTGCATTCAGGGCATAGCAATACCCAACAAACCAGGTTAGTGGGCAACATTTGTTGGAAAGTTTGGTGCTTGACTTAAAGAAGACTATGGCTCATAAAGCTCTGCTACTCTAAAAACATTATCAGTTGCTGAAATCACTTTGAAGTAATTTTCTGTTCCAAATTAGAGTTCATCTTTGCAGCATAATAAAGTAATTTAACTTACAGACATAGTTATTATTTATGGCTTGTCATTCATAAATTATAAGCAGTTTGCTGCAAACTATGTTTGTAATCTTGATAGGTGCATTAACATACATAATTTAAATCGATACATTTTAAAAACTTGAACATCTATAATGGCCTACTTAACAATCACTGTGACTGCTCTAAAATGTAGTCAAAAGCACAGTGATTGTCCCACAGGCTGTTTGCATTGCAGCACGTATAGAAGTTTGCAATAGTAGTAATAATATCACTTAACATTTCTGTAATAAATGCTGCTAACATAGAATAAAAGCATTATATTCAGGTTGCTTAAAGGATAGGCAGATATATCCAAGTGTAAAAAGTTGCCCACAGAGAATCTTGGAGTTTAGTGAAATGTGTCTTGACATATACACAGACTAAACAGACTGCAATGCTGGATCGTGCGTAAAAACGTGGATTTACTAGAATTTGTTTTCTATTTGCCTTATAAATTTTGAGCATCATCTGAATCAAAAGCCTGTTATATTTTCAACCCCTAACTGCAGTGACTGCCCAGCAGCCTTGCAAGGAGATGCTGGAACCTCACTTACTGTATTTAATGCTCAAACACCACGGAAACAGCTGCCTTTAAAGACTACACAGAACAGCGCAGTCATCCCTGCTGCTTGAATCCAGTTTTCCATGATGACCATCCAGCTGTGAGCCTGTGAAAATAATTAAGCATAGGTTTTAGAGCAATACTGCTATGCTGCTGCAACAACGTGCACCAGAAATTTAAGTATTGCATCTGTGGAAATAAGTTTGAAGTACCTATAAATAAGTAGAAAACAAGCATAAAATTCCACCAGTCTCTCTTCCTCTAGTTCTGCATGAACGCGAGGGATGAGACAAGGTGCAAGGCACTGAGAGATCAGGACCTATGATTGTTGGTGGCCTTGAAAGGACACGAGGTCTAAGAGGGGATGGGTGCTGGGCTTGGCAGGATTCAGCTCTTCCGTTCAGTTCCTCAGCCTATCACTTTGGGCTGGTACCTATAATTCTTTCAGCTGAACAGCAGTTTTCTTTACTCGCACTCATAATTTTGCCTCCTCCCACCTTTCCCTCCCTCAGCCACCTCCTTGCACCAGCACATTGCGTACCACCATCCCGTCTGTCAGTCTGGCCCCAAACCTGGCAGTTGTCTTTCCACAGCATCCTCCAAGCATCCTCACAATCAGTCTGTCCAAATGAAGCCAATGACGCCCTAAGTTCTGGTCTGTCCTCTTCTTCCATACAGCTATAATGACAATAGTCCATCCTCTCACTTTTTTGAACTGCCATTATTTTGACCTCCATAAAAATAAATAGATGAAAAAATTAAGTTGTCCAAAAAAAGGAAAAGTCTTCCTGAGAACTCTGATGATGCAATATTTTGTGAGGTAAATAATTTCTGATGATATAAAAAGGGAGAAATAAAGCAACCCCTTTCTGAAATTGCCACTCTTATTTGCAAACGGCACATAGACAATTTCTGTTTTTTTCACCCTGAAGAAAAGCTTCAGCCTGCTGCTGAATTCTGTAACAGGGAATCAGTATTTTTCAATACCCAGCTGTACAGACAGCATATCCGTGTCTCACTAGCAAACCCTGAATTTTCTAAATATTAGAGTGTTGATGCCCAATAATTCTTTGAGCTTTTCAGTTTTCTGCCACTTTCTCATCCCCAAACTCAGTGTCTCACAATCTTCTTAGCACTGATAAAATGTAACTGATAATACATGCCATCTGTGGAGACATTAGCAGTTATTACAAGACACAATCTAATACAACAGTCTTTCTTCCAGTAAGAAGAGGGTGGTGGATGATTGCATCTGCCTGAAATTAAGTGGTAAAATACATTTTTATGCTGAAAGCAAATCAGTTCTTAAAAAAAACATAACCTCTGGCAGAGCCAGTGTTTGCAAAACCTTGAGATCTCCAGCATTTTATTACAGCTCAGCCTGAAATCATTGGCTACAAAGATTTGTGCCAAAAGTGCTGGAAAAAGCTTAAGGCAGAGTAATAGTACCATAAATGATGGCACTGTAACAGTCTGTCTGATACAATCAGTTGGCAGTTGTTAGACAAGTAATGAAGACAAGGATTGTGCCGTTCACCAAAGTGACACGTGTTTATCTTGAAGTAAGTGGTGATGATAGAAGGATGAGTGATGGGGTACAATCCTCCTGTAACGGGCTGGCGTGGAAAGCAGGCAGCTGGGACCTGTTTTGCTGTGCAAAGCAGGCACTGTGTTTCATTTCTCTGAGTTTTAGCAGTGACACTGATTAACTTTGCAATGAATTAGGAACCAGAGACAGAGCCAGTCCCACTAAGTGTTAGGAGAAAAAAGATTTAGACTCTGAGTCCCACCTTCATCTCACCTGGGGTTTGATATCCCATAGTCTCTGCTGAGCTTTTAGGGCCCTAAATACCTTTTTGCTTTGCCCTGGGTTACAGATATCTAACTTTTAGGCATCCACAGAAGGTCACAAGAACCCAGCTCTGGAGGGAGAGCTGTGTCCCACCTCAGACCTGCTGCGATTTAGCTGTGCCTCATGCCTGAAGCTTTAGCCATGAACTAGCAATGGTGGTAGCCTTTTGCATCTGGGCCATTGAACAAAGCTAGAGGGTGACTTTTGTTTGAAGTTCACAATATACTCCTGTTCATTTTCTCCTAAATAATGCCCAGAAGCACAGAGTGAAGGCTGGCATGGGCTGCTGCTCTACTATAGGAAAGCTCCGGCTGTGACACTTTGAGCTTGAGTGGGAACAGTAAACAACAGGTACCTTATGCAAAGGACTGGCTGTTGCCAGCTCAGTCTTACAGCTCTGGGAAGTACGTACATTATGGATATCGCATAGATGTCATCAAGATTAAAGGCTAGTTCTATAAAAGAGTGCACATAACGAACAGCTGTAAATTTACCTGTGTTTGCATCATTTCTGTTTATTAAAATGCTAATAAATGATCAAAAGCATTGGGATAGCTTTTGAATTAGCTATCAAATTCAATATAGCTGAATTGAATATATTCAGCTATTTTGAATATATAAGTGCCACAATCCAGTGGCACAAGTGCCACAATCCAGTGGCTTATCACTGCTGCAGATCTTACTGACCTTTTTCCACTCAATCTGCGTAGAAGTACCCATGGTATTACGTTACGCCCCTGGGCATCCCTGGACGATGGACCATGCTTTTCCTGCCCCTCTGTGCCGCTGGGCTGGATGTGAGTCTTGGTGGGTTAGTGCCTTTTCTGAGGAGGGGGTGGAAATACCTTTTGTATTAGCTAAACCCCAGTTCCTTTGCCTTTCCTTTCTTCTGTATTCCTACAGGATTTTCAGGGACAAGAGACAGTCACAGGCATTTTCATTTCATTTTACTTGACCAGGTTTATTTGGGCAAAGAGAGCAGCCAAACTGAGGTTCACTTCACCCTTCTATCTGTGGGAGAGGGGAAAAGCCATCATTGAAGAGCAAATGCACAGTCTTTACAAGGAGAGGGACACTAATTGATGATAGGAGCAGTCAAAGAAAGCTGATGTGAGCTGAGGAAGAGAAATATTCCAGTAAAAAACGTAAGAAAGAAGTTCAGTGGGGGGGAACATGAAACTTCACAGGAAAACCTGAGTCCTGACAACCACTAAAGAAATTAAAATTAAAACTGGCGCATGGGTGTGTGCTTGGATCCAATTAATTTCTTGTGATATCAAGAGGAAAGAAAGCCTAATTAACAATCCTTCATAAAAATAGTTTGTGCTTATATGTCCCAACTACTAAGGTTCCTGGAAATGAGTTGTAAGTATGCAGTGTGGGGAAAGCTGGAATTGTGGGAGAAGTGCCTACTGTGGTGTGTAAGTGTGTCCTGATGGGTGGAGGGCAGTTTCCCAGGCTCAGCTATAGCAAAAAGACCGAGTTTGTGCCCAGCAAGTGCTTGTGAAGGAGACAAGGAGCGACAAAAGGAGGCAGCTCAGCGGAAGCTGAAGAGCACTGCTTCCCTGCGCACAGGTGGGCAGTGTCAGGAGGGAGAGTTTGGCAAAGCAACGGACATCATCTATTCAATGCACCAGGTCTGGCTTATCCCGGTACCCTTGTGACCTGCTTCTGAAGTCGAGATTGCTAAAGAACATATTTATCCTGCATCTACTCTCACAGCAAACCTGTCCTTAGCTTCTGAAGCCAGCAAGGGTTCAATCATCGGAGAGCACACAGGGAAAGAGCCACGTGCAGGAGACCTCCCCTCACACTGGTGTCTTCCTTGCAGCCTCTGCGGGTTGAGAGCTGTGGGAGCAGCAGCACACGGAGGTGGAGAGGGGCGATTCCATGCTCTGATGTGGTGCTGCCTGTGTTTCATACGTATGGCTTGCTTCATTTACATTCCCAGACAGGCAGTCTTTGTGCTTCATTTTCTCTGATGACAGCTGCTCTTTGACTGAACTTGCCTACCTAACAAACTGTGATTGAGAACCTTTTATCTGCAAAAATTGTGTCACTGTCATGAATAGCTGGAATAATGGAGAGCAATTAATTGTGCTGAAACCGACACACCAAAATGACTGAACTAATTAAACATATAGTTATGGTGAAATTACTTCAAAATATTTTCAAAACTATGCAAGCTGATCTTGAGGAGGAAGGAAGCTGGTTGACAGTACTTACACGTTAATGTTTATTATGTGTTTTTCAAATGCTTGAGAGTGGAGGTGTTTGGGAGGGGTGGAGGACACTGGGGCCACCATGATGCCTGCAGGCAGAGGAGCCATGCTCTGGGAGAGGATGGGTGCCAGCTCCAGCGATGCCTCCTGCAGTGACTTTGGTTGGATTATTGCCATCCATTTCTGTTTTAGCAAGAACGTTGAGTGCAGCTCTGGAGCAGCAGCTGACAACAGAGCCAGCTGAACAGGCTTATAATTCAATTTTTAGGACAACTAGTTTTCATTTAATGACTCTGGGACTGAAAAAATTTGTGATAAATTGGAGGTGGGCAGAGAAAGTATTTTCTTTGAGCTTGGGCAAGCACAAGAGGTGGGTAGGTGAAAGCAGATAGGAGTTTCAAAAGCATTTCTGTGAGTTTTGTGCCATTTCAAAAGCACCACCACTGCTTAGAAGATTGGAAGAGGTCTGCAGACCTCTCAAAGTACCAACAGTCACCTAACAGCATTTTCTACCGGACCTATGCAACTCAGTCCCTCTGGTTTCTCTTCAAGTGTCACTTTCAATGCTTTTAATTAAACTGACTTTTGCACCTAAAATGCTGCTGTGTCATGTGCTGGATGCATGTATCTCATGGTGAAAGCAGTCTGGCATTTGAAACGAGGAGTTTATAGCTGTAAGTTTCCTGAGAGAAGGAATCACAGTGGTCGCAGTGTCCACCGGCATCAGCTCAACACCAGTGGCTGCAGCACCTTTGGCCCAAAGCTTGGTGGGGGGACACCATGCGTCCCTCACCCTTCTGCAAACTCAAGCAGTGCTAAAATATGGAAAAACAATATTTGATTTATGGCATCATTTAGGAGGGCTGAATTTTGACATCTTCTCTTCTTTATCCATGTCATCCCTGCACCAGCCTTTTGTACTTACATGTCAAAGACTGAGGTGTACAGGACTTTCCTCTGAGCATCATAACCAGAAGGGAGAGATTGTATTCCAAGGTGAACCCAGTCCCAGAGATTAATGCCTATTATATGGGCTGTGTCTGAAGATATTACTATAAATAGGGGAAATTAATGCCTGTAGAAGTGGTAATATTCTTAAATAAATGGTAATATTCTAAAATATATGTAACTGATATTTTGATAAGTGAAAAATTACTGTTCATTTTATAATGCATGCACCTTGTATTACACTGCTCCTCCAAATAACTAAATAAAGCAAACTAAGTACCATTTATCTGCCCTCTAGGATAGAACAGGAAGAGATCAGGACTTCAGAGGAGTATTTAGCTGTTTGAAAAGTATTATTTAAAATGTTTTTTGAATTGAAATGTTCTAGCTATTTTTTTATTTTATTTTATTTTCAATAACCAGCCAATATCTTTGTGGCAGTTTTTAAAAATGAATGTGTTCATGCAAACACTGCTTGGGTGTAAGCTGGAGGAGGACTGCCTTGTTCTCAGTCTGTGTGAGGTGTGAGTCCCAGAGGAGGGTTCCGGACTGCTGCCAGGCTGCCGTATATTGTGCCTGAGTGATGGTGACTCCTCCAGCTTTGGCTCTTCCCAGCAGCAAAGGCATTATTTACAGCTACGTGCAGATTTCCAGATGGGTCAGAAGAGTGAAAGACAGTAGCAGTTACACTTGGATTGTCTAAAATAGTCCTGTTTAGCTTACAACCCTTGTGAAGTGTCTGGTGTCCCTGTTGGATCTGGCAGGTGAAGGGCTCGTTTCGGGGTGAGCAGTCAAGAGAGCAACCCAAGGCTCCTGGTCTCCAAGGGCTGGCAATGTGCTGAGGCTGTAGCTTGTCTTTGTGCACATAGAAGCCTGTTCTGCTATTCTTTTACCTTGGCCACTTGCATGGCTAAAATCAGGCCACAGCTTTCCAAAGTTCTGGAAAAGAGTGAAGTAAATTCATGTATACACAATGAAATATAAAGCATCGTGTTGTTAGTTCTATAAATCTCTCCCTTTAAAAAATACAGCTACAGAGAAGACAACTGCTGCATCTAACCTCATCTGTCAGGAGATAGCCCCTCTTCTGGTAATATCAGAGTCACACAGCACAACTTCCTTCATTCCTCTTGTTTGCTTGTAGGTGGAACCATGCCACTTCAAGCAACTCCGCTGTCAGGTGGAACAAAGCACTGCAAAAAAGACATTTAAAGCAGACAAATACTGATCTCATTAGGTGGAGTGAGGAAGGGAGGAGATATCTTCAACACCTCTTTAAGACAGGACAAACTATCCTCTCACATCTCCCTGCTGACTATCAAAATCTCATTCACCTTCTGTGTCAGATGGGTAACATCAGAGTTCCCCTTGCCAAGGTCAGGCTGCATTCGTGAAGCACTGAGAAGTATGGACAACCTTTTAATAACAAATTACATTTATTTAATTTTTCAATACTTTCATGGAAACCGAAATGCCAAGATAACACAAAGATCGAGGATGTGGCCCTGAATTGCCAGAATGGTACTTAAGAGTACCATTTGAACAGGCTGGAAAATGGACCTGGTAATAATCTCACGTAGTGAACATCAACATGGAGAGAAACTAAAGATTAGGATTATTATTTAATACCCTCTATTTCATGAAGATGTCAGCAAGTAGGAGTCACCCCAAATTCAGACCAATTTGGGCACAAGATTTCTGAGAGATGGCCAAAAAGGGTGGGGTTTATTTTCAGTTTTGCTACAAATGCAGAAAACCAGGTGATGGTAAGTAGGGTTGGAAAGACCTCTGAAATCCATAGGTACAATACAAAGTCAATTCCAGAGATTTCCATCAGCATCAGTGAGATTGTGATTTGATATATTTCTCTGAAGCTTCTGCCCAAGGGACAGAGGATGGTGAGATGCAGGACCTGCCTTGGCTACTGGTCACGGGGGAGCAACTCCGGAGCTGAGCACAGGAAAGAACGTCACTTTCAGAGTGTGGTGGCTGAACTCAGCTAATCCCACTTCTCACATCCCAAACCTGGTCATCTGGGCAACTCATGTGTGGCTCTGAATTCAGGTCCATCACAACTCGGAAAAGATTTTTCCTTTGGGAAAGTGAGGTTAAGTGGTGTGAGTAACTTCTGCTTGCATGTACACAATTTGCTGCCAGCGAGTGTGCCACTTGCTCGTCTCTCTGGGAACAGTACTTGCTGATAGATTGAAGCCATAAATGAAATGATTTCACTCATGTCATCACCATTCCTCTTGGCCACATTTGTGCCTCACCCACCAATTATGCAGAACTGCTGCCTAATACCCTGCTGAGTGCTGAAATTCTTCCCTCTGCAAAAAAAAATGCATAGGTCAGCCCACTCCTTTTCAGCTCAATGCTTTCCACCACCCAGCAGTACAAGTTGGAATGAAGTATCCTTTTAAATGCCTTTCGACACTTGCGGTGGAGAGCACAGTATGGTGCTCCTGTCCGTCTTCTTCCTCAAGCCCACAGAATCCCAGGAGTGGGCAACTGGCACGCGATGCTGTGTGCTCCTATGGCAGAACAGAAATAGCCCAAATACACAAGCAGAGTTCATAACCCCATCAGCTGCCTTTGGGGGATGGTGATACTATAGGAGAAAGAAAAACTGAAGAAGCTCAACACGAGCTATTAAGGATGAACTCATCACAGAGTCAGGGAGTGAGGTTAAGCCCCATTTGCTTTGGCTGTCAGTTCTGTGTGCAGTTTGCACACAACACATGCACACGTATACGCAGTAATGGTCACTGTGCAAACGCCAAGCTGGGCATAAACACTACTTCAGCTGTGCTTTTTTTTGTGGCTGGTAACAATGATTGATCACTGCCACGATTTGAAAAACAGCTACATCCTGAATGTCTGCACATTTGTATTAGGTTGTCACAACCAGTGCCTGGCTAGGATTGCTCTGTGCAACACGTCAAACACCTTTTTAAAGTGCAGTGCATTATTGTGCACAAAAATTGGTCTGGGTAGCAGGAAAGGAGAACACATTTTTCTTCAATTCCTTCTGAGACCTCAGAGGGAAGTTGGCTCTCTGACATTAATTCAGGTAAGGATTCATCAAACCCTTGCTAAACTTCAACTTTGTTGGCTCAGGGTGGATTTAAGCATTCCCTTGAAAGCAAGAATGTGCAGCCATGCATGGCCATATCACTGCTTGTTCTCTGCTATTGAAGAACTGCTCTCCAATTCTCTGCCAAGTGGCTTTGGTGCATCTTTCTGCTCAAGAGAGTGTAGCTGCTTTTGTACCTTACCGCTGGTCATACCCATCCTACAAACAGAGGAGAAAGCCCTGGGAGCTCCAGCCTCCAGTTCCAGCCACTTTTCCCTGCCTTGAGCTATCTGACCTGTGCCAGAGAGGAGCCTGAATATGAACCAGCACATAATTTGCAGGGACAGTAAGGAGGTCACGGTCTTGGTGCAAAACTGGTTGTGTTTCAGCACGACAGAACAGACTAGTTAACTATGTATAATTTTGCCCATGCTGAAGTCATCTGACAAGCTTCCTCTCATTACCTTACTGCTGGTAGCCATGGTGGCAGTTTGTGTAGACTGCTCCCAGAAGAAACAATACTGCTCAGCTCTTATAGATGGGCAGTACTCAGGGTTAAATCCAAAGGAGTTCACATATGAAAAATAGTCCAAGCCTATGCCTCTTTTCAAACAAGTATGAGAACTCATAAATGCTGAGCATGTGGACAGGCTTTGCATCAGAGGAGCTATTCACGTTACATCCTCAGCTGCAAGCAGCAAAGCAGATTTCAGCTTCTGTAACTGATAGTTTACTGCCTTTTGGGACTGTCCCACAGGTGCTGTGACAAGTCAGGTGGCTTAAGCTGACTCCTTTCACTTTGCAGGTAGGCAAAAAGCAAGCACTGGCTCAGCAGCTCTGTGGAGGTGGAGCAGCATCAAGGAGTAGTAGCTCAGTTTCTGATGATTACAGGACATCCCAGAGGAAAATGCAGTAAGGTCAAGCAGAGAAATATGAAACAGTGGGGTGTGGAAATTCAATAATTATTTACTCATAGTGATTATTTTTTTTTTTTATTACAGCAAAGGGATGGGAAGGCTATCTTAAATTTTTTTGGGGTGGGTTTGCATCTTTTCTGGGCTTCTCAGTTTTTGATTAAGAACCAGGTGACCTCATAACTCATATGGGTCCTGCAAGAAATTTCTTTATGATGTTTTTTTCATTATATTGTAATTCAAAAGTGCAGTAACCACTTTTAAAATGAAAGGTCCTTTCTACAGTATTCTATTGTGTCTGGCTGTTTTCAAAATGCCTTTATCAAGGTTTCTCACATCTATTTTAGCTGCCCAGCATCAGCAGCAATACTTTCCTATTAACTTGGCTCGGTTTCTGCTCCTTCTACTTTGTTCTACAATTGGCATATCTACTAGAGCCCTGGATGGTTATTTTTATCCAGCAAAATGCTGTTTACAGTTTTATCTTAACTTGCTTCGCTTGATTGCACGTATTTCTTTTAGTGAGTTCCATCATCGGGACACTATTTTGCCAAGCTGACCTTTGAAGATTTATTATATTTAATTATAAAAATAGCTTCTCATAGAACACTATTTATAAATTACATACGGTGACTCCATCTGTATAACTCTTGTTAAATTGCCTGTAGTAATCATAGCGGAGGTAGACTTTAAGGAGAGCTATTCAAGAGGATAATGCAATGGCTATGAACATCTTAATACATGACGGTAAGTAATCGAAAAGGAAAGTTAGAGTGAATAAGGTTTACATCACTGCATGCAGGCATACCAGTTCAGGCAGAAATCAAGAGCTCAAACAGCGTACAAGAGATTATGGTTAGGATATGGTCTATATGACCATAGAAAGCTTAAATGTGAAAATGAGTCAGTAAAATATTCCTGAGAATGTTGGAAGCAAAATACAGTGTTAGTCTGCCTTCTGCGCACCTCACAGCATCTTGGGGAGTCTTAGAGTAAGGAAAAATCTTTTTAAATATTCACTTTTATACCATGCTGGGGAGGACGGTAGAAGAAAATCTTGTAGGTGCTTACTGCATCTGGCAGAAATTGCTGACTGCCTGAACGCCACCGAAGGGAATATGTGTCTTCAGGGGTCAGATCCTTAGGAATGTTTAAGAAAGTCAAAACGTCAGTGAGGTGAATACCATGGTATTTCTCCAGACTCAAAAGCAGTTTGATTAAGCTGCACGTTTTGGAAATCACACTTGTTTCCAAGCGCTGGGACATCTGGAATTGATAAGAAAGGAAAATGCTGGGTGAAATCCTGAAAAGACTCCCTGGTAAAGAATTAAAGGCCAGTGGCATACTTAGTGCCAGGCAGCATGTTCTGCATTGAGGATCGATCAAACAAATTTATATCTGATGAAGGAAACTATCCTTGCCTCCTGCATGAATCATTAGTTGACATACACGAGGAAGGCAGGTGCGTGGTGGTGGTAGGTGTGGTACCTCACATTGCTTTTTGAGTGGATGCATCTTTGCTGTACATAGGGGTGCATGACACCCAGGTTGGGTCATTCGGCATGAGTGATCCCACAGCGGAGAGCTGTGGGTACTAGGAAATGAGAGGCAATGCAAGAAGTATGCGAACCTGCATGGAGCTGCTGTGTGATTTTAAGGAGTGTGTTAGGGGCCAGTAAGGGAGCTAAGGAGGATTTCCAGAGCTTTTTAGCTCCCACTGACTTTCTGAAGTTATTCCAAATGCAACCACTGCCTACAAAAGTTGGCAGCTTGGCTACATTCAAAACAAGAACCTGATGGTACAATGTACGGGCCCGGTATTCCCTATCTCAACCAGAGAAAGTACTTCACAGCTGTCATGTCTGGTCAGATGAGCTTTTACAGACTCCAGAGATTCAGATTATTCATTTAGTTTAAAGAAAGCTTGTGTTCCCACAGCTGAAAGTGAAGTTAGTGCAGACAGTTCGCAGCTAAACATCCTCCATTCTGGAAGGTATCCAACCCAGACGTGAGAGGAAAACCGTGGTACTGCTCCAGCTCATGGAAAAATTCCATCAAGTTCAATGGTGGTAAGATTTCAGTTTGAACTTTCTGAGATAACCTGGCACAATTTAGTGAGAAGGTGTTACTCAAGGGGTGGCTTTCTACTTTAAAACATGCCCATTGCTCTCCCAGTTGGTAGCTGGGAAACCAAGGAATCAGTCAGTGCCTTCAGCTTAAGAAAAGCAACCTGCCCTTCTTGACCTTTCCATCAGTACTAATTAAAATATTTAGATTAGAGAAAATGTTATGGGAGGTGCAGCATAGACAACTTTTTCATGTCTTTATGTTGCTTAAAAAAACCAGCAAGCTGATTTCTTGGTCACTCAGCATCTGTCTAGACATTGATACTGTTTAGAGAGTGAAAGCTAGAAATCTTCTCTAGAAGATTTATTATTATTCATGTGCCTTGCTAACTGCTGAGTGGGCTACATTCTGTCCTGATATTCCCTATCAATTCAAATAAATTATGGAAAGGAGGACTGGGAAAGGCCTGCTGTTTAATTATCATATTCTACAGATGTAAGACCAGCCCATCTTTACCAGGTGTATGTCTAAAACATGCACATATACCGCACAACCCAAGATATAAATATTAATGTATATTTACCTGTTGGAGATTCTTTCATCTCCCTTGGCAATCTAATGTAGGGTTTATCAGTTCCTGTAACACACTTGCTTTCCTAACCCAACTCCTCTGGCTGCAAATGGAGTTGGTTCCATCTTGGTTCACATTGGTGGAAATGAGAACCATGTTACTCTGTAATAATCTTTGCATGTATATGAAGACAATCATCAAGTTTCTGTGACACTTCTCTATTCTAGAATGAATAAAGATAATTATTCCACCTTTTTCTATGAGGCTGAAGGTTTTTAAAGTTTTTGTTATCTTATTTCTCTCCTCTAAAGAGTTTCTCATTTGTCTAGAATATTAAGTGAATGTACAGTGCAAAATGCTGTACTACAGCAACAAGTCTCCATTAAATAAATCAAGCTGTATAATGGGAATGGAAATGTAGAATGACTTGCACTGAAAATAAAAATAATCCAAAATGCAATTAGCTATTCCTATCACAATCCTCACTGAGTACAGAGAAAAGCAAATCTGTCATGGACAGACCCACTCCCAATAATACAGCACCACTTCATATATTATTATTTAAAAGATGATTTGTAAAATAATTATTCTGTTTTTTCTCTGCCTTCTTACCATTCCAATCCAGCAAGAAACTTCCATGGCTTTAGTTTGGGTGGTGTTATTTGGCTCCTGCTGAGGAAAAAGAACCAGTCTTAGAGTTATGCCGGCTATCATTTAATCCTGATTTATCTTCTGCCCTAAGTACTGACAGCATCTTTCAGGTATCACAGCCTTGCAAAAGTAGACTGAAATGCAACCTGTCTGCATTTTAATATCTGAATGTCTTCTGCTGGGTCATCAGGCTCACGTCTCTACAAGCGTCACTGGGCAGCAAAGCAAGGTTACAGGTACCACTGGGGCTGAACTGACACCTGGTGCAACAAAGCAATAAGGAAAATCAAATGCTTATGTCCTCTCAAAGATTAATTGCTGTTGAGAGGAGGATAGAATTTCTCTGATTATTAGGATTTGTACCTGGAACAAGATGTATATATTTCCCTTTCTGGACTGGCACTGAATCTCTGCAGCTGCCTGCCAAGAAAGACATTTGGCTTGAGATTGCTGAGAGCGTGAAGGAAATTTTCATTTCCTTTTAAGTGAAGAAATTCTGGTATAGAACTAAGACTTTGAAATATGCAAAGGAGGCTTATGTGCAGTGGGACAGAAGCTCTCTCCAGCTGTGGAATTGGCCAAAGTTATGAAATAGGAAGTGCTTGTTTTAAAGTGTGCGAGACACTGTGCTGGCTTGCAGCATAAATTATGCATCTTCCCCTTCCTGCAGGCCTGCACTATGTGTCTGTCCATGGCTGAACACACAGTCCTTGGCCACAGTGGAAAGAAGCTGTCTGGATAACAAAGGAAATGGAAGGTTTGCTACTAGGCAGAATGGTCATTTCTCACTGAGCCAGTTGCCCTTAACGACACTGGAGTGTGTGATGCTGGTTGCAGCTACGTTCCTGAGAAAGGAGCATTATCTAAAAAAAGTTAGTGCTCAACTTCTGATAGCCTGTCCCAAGTAATTATCACCTCAGTAGATGAAGGGAAACAAAATTTAAAGCTTATGAGGGAAATGAGGTTAACTCCATGTCTGAAAAAGGTTTCTTTAATGCTTTCTCGTTCCAAACTGAACTAATCTTGTTGATATCACATTCAAACTTATTCAGACCAGACTCTCTGCTCCTCTTCCTCTCCCATACACTTATACCACAGGTTAAATGTACCTCCAGGCCTGATCTAAAGCCCAGCCTCCTTTACCATTCACGCCATTAGGGTGCAAATACACTTGGGTTCAGATTTAGTCTCAGACCCAGGGCACTCACAAGGATACTTCTGCATGTGCTAAGTTTCTCAGGTTGGGCTCGGGCTTTGGCGCTCAGAGCCGGGAGGAAATGCTCACAGCTGAGTTTACCCCAGCCACAGAGAGTGAACCTGAGTGTGGAGCACAGTGACCCCAGCCCGGACCCTGTGTCAGAGGGAGCAGCGGTACGGACAGTCAGTGACCAGAGACAGAGCCAGCTGAAATCAACTCTTCTCTCACCAGTTACGCAGACGCATCTTTGTACTGGTAGGAAAAATACACAAATGTAAATTTGTCGTTGCTTCTACCATCAGCCATGAAAAATATTGGAAGCTGTCATCTCCCCACATAAGTATTATTTCTTGCATCATCTCTTTAAAGAATTATATGACAGAAAAAATAGAAGAGCACAATGCAGAAATTAGCATTTAATATTACTTGAAATGATAGTAAATGCTACCCAATGGAGCAATTTTTCACAGCGTAATCTGTTGACTTGGTAATTAGTGTGAAGTACAAACATAAGCTTTCCACAGGCACGAGACAGCAAATGCAGAGAGCATCTCTGGTGCAGAGGAGAAGGCCGTGGGAGCGTTGGTGGTACTGACCAGCTGAGCTCTAACTCCGCAGGGAAATCCTCAAAGTGAAGTCTAAAAAGATAAAACATGTCCTCAGCTTGTGGCTACAGAGCTGTGTGCGGTGGAAGATTGCATGGGAAGTACAGTGTTTCTTCAAGTGGTCTGGGAGATATATATAATATATTTGTTACATCCAAGAGCAAGCAGTAAAGTATAACAAATAGCAGTCATTAAGCAGGCATGGACTAGTTTAGTTTAACACAGAGAACAGTCAAGCTGTGGCAGTGATACAGAACATATTCCCATAAAACACAAAAGACATCTCTGACTGTAACAGGGCTGCCCTTTTACATTTCATTGTCAGAAAAGTATACTAACTGCAAAATAATGCTCGGCCCTCATGAAACTTTACTCAGTCTTTGAGTGCTTTATTTATGGGATAAGCAGTGCGATGACACTTTAAATGCTTTGTCTTTGAATGGCAATAATGATCTAATGATTATTTTAGTGATTTTTCTCAAACAGTCCTGCATTTAGGAAACTGAAATGTATGAAAAGTATTGCCATGTAAATGTCAGTGAAAGCAATTAAGCAGTGAGAAATTTAAGATGATATCATTTGTTCCCTTTTTTCCTCTTCTAATGAGATTTTTAAAAGTGAGCAGAACTATTATATCCTGGGAAATATTATGGGATGACAATAAGGCATGATTTAAGAAAGGGTTTCCATCTCTTCTATTGCAGCTGCCACTTGGTATTTCTATAAAAATTTATAATGAAATATAAATGAACTGTACACTGGACTCCTTAAATGTAATTTAATGGCAAACAGTCATTTCTGAGTGTAAACTCCTATCTCTCTTATAGCAGAAAATGACTTAATCAGGGGACTAACAGCCTGAAAGATGTTGAAAACTTCAGACTGAAAAGAAAAAGGCTGCTAAGCATATTGCCCAGTGACTCTATGAACTTCTGTTAACAGAAGATATTTAGTACAGGTGAGGCAGTGTGCTTCAGAAATCATTTAACAAGGTTTATTAGGAGAGGTCCTTCAGTTTTCATGCCACAACAATGCTGAAGTAATGGTTCAGATTGAGCTGATCCTTGAGGACAGAGATTGCAAGTCAGCTGATTTCTGGATGTTTCTTACAGAATGTTTGGAGTTCCACGAGTCTATGATCTATTTACAAAACCAGTCAAATTAAGTAGGACAAATTAACATAAAAAAATGACTAGGCAGAACTCTCTAGAACTAGAAAAATCTGCTAATCATCTTTCTGGGATTTTTTTTCAAAGTTCAGTGTGGATGTCACTGAAAAATTATCTTTCTTTTCTTGTATATTTATGCTAATACCAATATCATGGTGTTGATGTATCTGTGTGCTGATTCATTTTTATGTATGGCATGTCTGTACTCAAAGAATTCACTCACCCATTAATTTTCTGTACAGCATCATATATTCCATTAGATGTTTTTCCCTCCTGCAGAGATAGATATTTCTGAAGAAACATTTATCACTGATTACTGCAGAAAAGATTCTTGAACTGTGAGCTGTGTATAGAGCTTCTCTTTCTTTGGATTTCTTGGCTTACTCTGTCTGTTTGCTATGTAGAAGTTATTTCCAAGACAAGTCTCCTATGTGGCCCTTCATTTAACTACAACTAATTATTAGGTTCAACTCTTTTTCTGCTATTAAAGATGCTGCAGTATTTTATTAGTATTTCCATTAATTAATAGAGACTATGCTGCAACCTGGTTTTTTATCTTGAAGAAATTATGACTCAAGAGGATTTATTATTTATTTAAGTAGATGTTTTACTAAAAAAAAAAGGAATTAAGAAACCAACTGTTGCATGTAGGTGGTTTTTTTTTTCCGTTGTTGAAGGGAGTTTATGTGTGTATTTTGTGAATATACAGTAATATATACGTATATATAAATAAAAGTAGAACAGCATTCTGCATCAGGAGCTTAAAGGCTGATATTTCTGTAGCAGTTCATGGAAATTATATTTCAGATATTGATACTTTACTTCAATGCACAGAAATTTGCATGGCCATGATGGATAACAGACTTTATCCCATCACTATAGGGTGTGTATGTGCTGCAACATGCTTGCTAAGTGTGGTGTGTCCTGATTCAGGCAGAACACATGGGCTGGTTGTTGGGTGTTCTAGGGAGAAGAGGTGGCAGGGTTTGGAGTGGTGCAGTTTAGAGTCCACTGCAACGTAGTCACTGATGATATGTTAAAAGTTTAACATTCCATCAGAACTTTTTGGTGATTTAGTACACATCATCTCAGCTGCTGTCTTCTCTGAACTGTCTTCCTGTCATCAGTGGTACCTATGTATCTGGAAAGCTGAGTTTTTTCTCTGGGGTCTCAGTCATCCACTGGCACTTGATAACATATTTATGTATCTCCAGGGTCACAGTGTCAGACTCCTTGCCAAATGACTTGAGCAACAATGTTGCTGAGAAGCTGCAGCTTCTCGCTAGGAGACATGACTTGTCTGGTGGTGAAGAAACTCAATTGCTATTTTTAGGGTATTAGGAAGAATAAGGATTTTTACAGTTTAATAAAAGGCCACAAAAACCTACTGATACAAAACAGTGAAACAGTGGCTTCAAAAGCTGTTCACTGTCTAGACAGCCTCAGAGTCAGTAAGAGATAAAAGATCTTCAGAAAGAAGATCCCTATGAGAGGCTGTAATGAAAACATTCCTGTGGCCAGTATCTTAGTTACAGCCACAGTGTGTGTTGGTCCCATACATCCAGTACAGGACTACTTTGGGCAAAAAGGACAAAATGGAGAAAAAGCTGTTATGTCACTCCTCTGGTCTACAGTAAGCCTCAGCTCATTGGGCAGCACCTTTCAGTGATCTCTCACTGCTTTTGGACATACCGTGTCTCAGTCTGCAAATGTGCATGGGCAGAGAGTGACCTCTCCGTCCTCAGCTGGACACTGGATGGGCAAATTTTTGCTCTGAACTTTCATTAACAGAAAACCTTTAGGAATATCTACATCTTCAGAAAGGACCTGGTGCATAATGAGCTACTCGGGACCAGTGAGAAGTGCTGTGGGCCTCGGAAAAAAACAATTATTCACTCTCTCACCTTCTTCTTGCTCTAGACCCTAGACACGACTCTGGACAGCCCACTCCAACACTAGTGAAATGTTCGCCTCCTGCCCTTGGTAGAGTGGGAGTGTCCCTCACCCCACATTTCATTTGTGCTGCCAAAAAGACCATAAGGCCAAGAANAAAAGGTCTTCTTTCTGTGTGATTTTCTGTGAGTATATTTTGTTNAGTAGTTTCAAAACTCNACATATTTTATAAACATTAGTTGGATTTATCGCCTGTGACTTCATGTTCTTCTTCCAGGAACTGGCTCTTTGAAGTGCTTTCCCAGAGAATATTACAACTAAGATATGTCTGTTCCGCTTTAAACTTACTGAAACTACTCTATCTTTTCAAATAGATAACACAACGAGTTCCCAGGCTCCTCGAATTTAAACCAGTCTCTTAAGCATGCATCAGATCAGCATAGTGAACAGGTATCCCTGATGTCTTCCCATGCTTTGGAGACTACAAAACCAAAGATTTCTAGGAAAGGAAGAAAATGTGCCAAGATAGTACCTGCTCTAAACCCTGTGACTTCTTCTACCCAGCTGCAGATGTCATTGCTCAAGGTCATGGTGGTCCTGAGTGTAAAAGAACTCAGGAAAACTGGAGGATGGAAATTAGTCTAGAGCTTGTTGATAAACACAGAATCTCTTTGAAGATCTATAATGCCCCAGAAAAAGGTGAGTCCAGGGGTTCCTGTTTTCATGAGGACAACAGAAAGGAGACAGTCCTAGAGTCAAAGTCTTCTTGTTGTTCCTGCACCTGGCCAACTACAGAAGGAGCTGTAGGTGTAACACAGGGAAACTTATTTGTACATCACTGACTTGATTTAATTAGACAATTATTCACACACCTAAGTGCTATCATTCTCTTGCTTAAAGACTAACACCAGATTGTAAAATGTGGCAGCCCTTCACCCCTCCTAGTGAAGCTAAGCCATTAGACTGAAATGGGAAGGGAGAGTCACAAAATAGGAACCAAATGGCTGCATGATTCCAACCCAAAGAACTAATTAACAACCTCAGTTCTTGCACTAAAAGTTACTGTCTTGGCATACCTTCTGCTTCTTCTCTAACTGCCCATGGTTTTTGTGTGTTTGGTCTGCCATTGTAGAAATACTCATAAAACACTCTAGCTGACTGAAAGAAATAAGGAAAAGACAACTCCAAAAGACACATGGCCAGTATGGTATCGAAATATGCTTCTGGGACTGAACAGCTGAGTAAAGTGGCAAGCTGAATAAGATCATTTGAATATTGTCACGTTGCAGGGTAAACCCACTCTTTAAAGGGGGAATAAAAATCACTAAAAAAGTTCGAGAGTTTGGTTTCAGAGGTGGTGGATGTTCTTTGTACCTCAAGACGCTCACATGGAAGTCAGAAAAATAGAAAACATTCACAGATTTGAAAACTGTTAGGAATTCAGTCTTGATTTTTATCTGAAATGCCATAATCCCCAACATTGCTTAACATGGATTTGCTACTTGTGTAGGTGCCCTTAGTGTTGCTCTTACTGTTAGCATCATTGTTCCCACAAAATATATTACATTTTGTTCCTCAATGATTAATCACTCGACTTTCCTATTAACAAAAGCAGCAAGTGGGATACTAGTGTCTTTCCTCCCTGCTGAGCAGAACATTTTATGCAGTTTCCTTATAGTCAAGAGTAAGTGGAAATAGAGACTGGTTACTGTGAATTGCTGCTATGGATACAAGTTTCTTATCTGTGTCACCGTTCTAAGACTGCATGGAGTGCTTGTTAGCATATTAACTAAAAGGCATTTAATACCGGGTATAGCTATATTGCATTAAATTGTACTGCGTATCTGGTTTGGTTATAGTCTATTCTGCAGAAACAAATGTCAAAGGTCCATTTGCCCTGTAAATGATGAATCTTCAGACTCAGACATACAAAACCTTTAGTATAGATGTAACCAAGAACTGACAGGCAGCCTCACAAGGTACAAAAAAATGACCAGAACTGACAAAAGAAGCATTTCACACACATATAAGCCTTTACCAACAACCTAGCAAACATTTTCAAATAACTTTCAAACAAAAATAGGAGGAAATGAACTTCTGTTATTCTCTGTAGAGTGCTCTTGATGCTACTGCTGGCACACGTGTAGGTCAGAGCTGTTTCATTACAGCAGACTAAGTGGAGCATCGTGCCTAAAGTCATCCATTTCTGTGGATGTCAAAAACATCAAACATAAAAGCAGCAAGATGAACAGACAAATTAAATCAATTTAATTCAGCGGCATAAGGATGTGGGTTGTACTTCTTATCAAGATTAAATAAATGGCAGCTTAAATGACTGCCGTGTGTGAAATGACTTGGCTAGTTTCACACATACGCTCAGTATTGTGTTAACAACGTATCCCATATGAAGAATAGCAAAGGAAATAACTCTTGCATTTGTTATTTGACTGTAGCAGAAATACAATACCACAGTTACTATTAGTGAAAATCTCTTGATGTCATTTGCAACTCTCTGATTCTTCTTTCCTTTTAGGCTCTATGAAGGTGACATTTTTAAAGGCCTTCAACCTTGAGTCATGTAAACTATGCAAATGGCTCTTTGCATCTGTAAACTGTGCACTAGCACACGTAAAAGCATGTATTATAACTATGAGCTGACTTCTCTAGTCTGCTTGAAAAGGTCCCAGCTTGAGTGACACATATATTGAATGTTTGTGTCCAAATAACATTTCAGCCTGTTATTGTGGCCTGCTTTTACTACCAAACCATGAGCACAAAGAATTGGAAAACAGAAGCAATTGAAGAGAATATTTTTAGCAATATGCAATAATTTTTGCAGGGCCAGGAAGCAGCACACTAATACTTAACTTTATGGAGTGTTGTATGTCCTCTCTTCACTCTGTCAAGCTATGTAGCACTTATAAAATAAAATTTCAGGACCTTTCCAGGTTCTTACCAGTACAGAAAGCGATGTAAGGAACGAGACCACTGCAGTCTGGGACTTGATCCAAAGTCTGTTTAAATCTCTTGAAAAACAGGTGATGACTGGTCATCCTGCATCTCAGGCACGTGCTGCATGTGTATGGGATTCTTAATCGAATGTAAATGTTTTGCCAGGGAAGCAGGCACATGAGTGATTTGCTTAGTCAAGGTTTATGAAAAAAAAGGACATTATCCTGTCAGCACATAATGGTAATCATCTAATGCTGCTTGGCTTCTGAGGCACTTCCTTGTAACTTGAACTAATTCAATACTAATTCACTGAATACACTGAACCAGGGATATTGTGCCATTAAATTAACTTTAATAGCTTTGTAGCAACCCGGCAGCAACTCAGCTGACATTGCATATGTCTTCATCATCGGTTATGTCTGGTGTCCACACAAACTGACCTGTCTTACCGGGACTTTTATTGCTGAGGATGCATGGGTTTAAACATGAGTTACTCAATGTGAGAGTAACAAACCATATGTTCCTCTTCCTTTCCTTCAGCAGCTAATGAAGTAATGAAAAAAACTGATAATGTTTTCTCTCCCCTGGATGTTTGATCTCATAATAATCTTATTAATGCTGAGATATGGAACAATCATAAAATCGAGTTTTGTTTTAAAGTCATTGAGCGAATTTTGAGACTATCCATGAAGCAATTGCATTACTTGCTCTACAAACGGCGCATGACAAACACGACCGCAGACCCCATGACATTGCACAAAAGCAGGCTTTGTTTAAAAGCTGTCAGAGCAGGCAGATTTGGGTTTATCTGAATGGATTTATTTACTTTGACAATTTATGCCTTTACTCAGTTCATCGAAGTACTTGGCAAATGAGGCATTTCATAGAATTCTTTTGGAGTAGCCACGTGCTAATATTCATAAACGTCTGCTGGGAGTACGTTCACAAACATGTTGCATTTTGATGGAAACTTTCATCAAGCAAACCCATGCTTGGAAACTCTTGCTATATGCATAATACATGATTAATGGGCAAGTGAAAACGGGCCTTGAACGCTGGGAGTGGTTCTTAATGAAGCACGCTACAAATAATTTATATTAAAAGGCAAGTTTATTATCTGGCATTGTCCAAGAATAATCTTTACTAAATCCAGAAAAAACAGGCTGTCACAGCCCAGAGAGCAGCCCCCTGTCTGGGGTTTTGCTGCTGCTGCCTGGAGCTGTGCGTGTCCCCGTCCCTGGGCTTGGGGAGAGGCTCCTGAGTGTCCCCATCCCTGGGCTGTGGGAAGTGGGTCCTGGGTGCCCCTGTCTCCAGGCAGATGCCCGATGCCCGGGACTGCCCCTGCTGCTCCCCAGCTTTCTTGGCTGGGGGTGGAACAGCTGCTGCCTGCCTGCCCTGCCTGCCCTGCCTGCCCTACCTGCCCTGCCTGCCCAGTGGCCCCAGTGGTCCCCAGCTCCTCAGAGAGCTGCTGGCCTGCAAAGCCCTGACCCTCTGCCTGGAGACCAGGCCTGCAAGGGCAGGTAGGAAGAAATAAGTGGTTTTTAGTGATATTTTTCAAGATTTAAAAACTTTATTTGAGAATAAAACATGAAAAAGACTAAGCACCAGAGGAATTCCAGATAACCACATTTTATTTACAACACAAGCATAGCATTCAGATTTGTTTCACAAATAACTTCACTGCTGCTAAACCCCACATAAATTAAAGAAGTGCCTCAGAGAGTCAAGAGACTAAAAGATAAACTAAAACTGCCAGTTTAAATCTGCTTTAAGGATTTTCATCTAAATGGCGAAGGCAGTATAAAATAATCTAGTGTTGGGGAAAATCACAACCCTGCTTCATCGATAGCAGCAAATCCTTTACGTCTGAGAAGAGCCCAATGACAAAACCCTGCCCTGGGAATAGTGCGGTATGAAGTTAGGTCCTTCAGGGACCACGAGGAAGAGCCATTTCCTCTGAGAAACGCTGATCTGAGTGCCATGCTTCTTATCCCATGACTGGGGAATCCTCTAGAGAAAAATAGCCCATCATGTCCTCAAAATGTGGGTTTTGAAAGAAATATTTATTGCAAAAGCACAGAAGAAATGGAGTATTTTGTGTCAGAGAATTTAAAGTCACTTGAGTGTACAGCACTAAAATCTTACCCTGTTAAAAGTTGAATTGATGTAGGTGCGATGGCAAAATAAGCAACAAACAGCTAAATGAAAGTAACAAATGACTAAAATGTCCCCAAATGCACTATTAAGTCAACTATACAAAAAAGTGAACTGAAGTCTGTATTCTTCCCTCTCCTGTAGAAAAATGATCTTTCCGTCATTGCAGGTTTGTTTTTCACAAGATCTGATTTTATGAAGTATCGTTATTATATGTGCACTGCAGTTATGCAAAAGCCAAAGTCTGAGTAGCCATAGGAAGCGTGTGTTGGAATGACCATCAAATTAGTATTAGATATAGGAAAAAACAAAGTGCAAAAACAGAATATATTGTAACATGGAAAAAAGGGTGAAGACAGAAGCAGAATGGAAAAAACACTGTTTTCATTATTAAACGAGACTTTGGGAGGCCCTGGCAAATGGGCACTGGCTAGTCAAAATAACAGTGATTAAAGAAGTACCTCCTCACCCACATCAGTGCTGGCTCTTGCAGTTCAGTGGCTCCAAAGGACATCAGGACTTGGCAGAGAGGGGAAGCAACCAGAAACATGTATGTACCATAATATTTTTCAAATTGATCATGTCATTGAGTAAAACTGAGTTTGGGAAGCCTTGCTTTAGGCTCTCAGATGTTCCTGAAGATAAGACATAGCCTTGTCTTATTACCTATTATTAATAATTAAATATCTGTAAAGAGAAAAATGACATGATTTCTGTTAGGTTTAAAACACCGAGCAAACATTAAATCTATGTCTCTCTAGAAAAGTCCATCATTAGATTATTTTTATTCAGCTGATTTAATAAAAATAAATTCCATGAGATTATTCACCGGTTCCTATTTCTAATTTTATAAACTGTTCTGATAATCCATGATAAACTAATAAGAATTACTTGCTTTTAACTAAAATTCCTCTCACCATCTCAACCATTTCTGACCATCATGGTTAGTGAAAAGGACTTATGGCTAATATTTGAGAATTAGAACTTCTTTTTTTTTATTCATTTAGATAAAACTATTTCTATTGAAGGAAGAAGTATTCTGTTACAAGCTCTCCAAATACAGCCATACCAAAAATCTGTAGCTGCAGAAACTGTTTTTAGTTATTTGGTTTCTTTTTTTTTTCCCCTTTCCTTTGGAATCAAATTATTCTAATTAAGGGCTGCACTGATTTTACTTGACTATAATTGCAGTAGTTCCTAAGACAGGGCAAAACCATGTGAGAAAAGAAGCAAGAGGCTCATTGGGAGCTGGGTGTGAAAAGAAATGGATGTTAAATTCAGCTTTTTATGTTCTATTTTCCACTGATTATAAATTACTTTTCAATCAACTCAAAATACTCCTGCTATGCCATATAATGAAAAGAGAGATCAAATGTTACAGAAAAGAATATTCAGCTGATAGAAGGATTCAGATTTGTGTTCAATAGTTCTTTTTTCTCAGATATTTCATGTAAATCCATAGGACTTCTGTGCTGTAAATCTTTCAAGGTAGGGTGTTCTGAAAAGAAGAAATTGAATATGTTATGGATGGGATTCAGAAATTTCTGATGTATTCTTTCCTGAGGCTCATTTTTCTTTAAGTCAGTTCTATTCTGGAAGCTACTCCTGACAAAAGAATGCAGATGGTGAATAAAATCCCTAGCTGTATGTGTACGTGGCTACAGACACATGTGCACTGCAGTTATGCAAAAGCCAAAATCTGAGTAGCCATAGGAAGCGTGTGTTGGAATGACCACCAAATTAGTATTAGATATAGGAAAAAACAAAGTGCGAAAATAGCATCTATTGTAACATATATTGTTTTTAGTTATTTGGCTACAGCCACATATACATGACCTATAGCCACTCAGAAAGGTGCCTTTAGATAATTCTGAGAAAATGCTGTCTTGGTCCTCAGTGATAGTCATAAGTCAAAACTGAATATCGAGTAAGGATCTGTAATTAAGATGCTTTAATATGTATTTCTTAACAAACAGAAATCACTAAGTGGTTGTAGAAATCAATGGTGCAGCCACTTTGTCGCAGCTCTGATTCCTGTTGGAAAAGGGATGCAGCAAAGCTAGAGATGGTACGCAGGGGGAAGGAGAACCTGATCAGAGGGACAGAGCATCTACCATATCAGGACAGATTGAACAGCTGTTGTGGGTTAGCCCTGACAGGCAGCTCAGCCCCACACAGCCGCTCGCTCACTCTCCCCCAGTGGGATGGGGGAGAGAAACATAAGGATAAAAGTGAGAAAACTCCAGAGTTGAGACAAAGACAGTTTGACAGGTAAAGCCAAAGCTGCACATGCAAGGAAAAGCAAAGCAAGGAATTAATTCACTACTTCCCATCAGCAGGCAGGAGCTCAGCCATCTCCAGGAAAGCAGGGCTCCATCACGCATAAAAGTGACTTGGGATGACAGATGCTGTAACTCTGAACATCCCACCCTGCCTCCCCAGCTGTTATTGCTGAGCACGGCATCATATGTCATGGGGAGTCCCTTTGGTCAGCTGGGGTCAGCTGTCCCGGCTGTGTCCCCTCCCAGCCCCCTGTGCACCCCTGACCTCCTCGCTGGTGGGGCAGCGGGAGAAGCAGAGAAGACCTTGACGCTGTGTGAGCACTGCTCAGCAACAGCCAAAACACTCCTGTGTTATCAAGACTAATTTCGTCACAAATCCAAAACAGCACCCTACGGGCTGCTATGAAAAAAATTAACTCCGTCCCAGCCAAGCCCAGGAGAGCAGCCTGGCACTCCCTGCTTGAGGAGAGGAATGACTGCAGAGAGGTACCCTACAGTCAGCTGATGAATGAGGCAACAAGGGAAGCATTATGCACAACTTCTCATAATATAAAACTTCAGGGACACTCAATTAAATTATTAGGTAAATAAAACAAAAATAATTACTTTTTCAGACAATGCATAGTGAAATTTTAGTACTCACATTTTGAGGATGCTGTGGCAGTCAAAAAAACATAATTGTGTTCAGTCCAATTCATGAAGGACAAACCTAAGAGTGAATATTAAGTAATAAGCAGTTGCTGGATGCAACTTCAACTCAGGATATTCCCAGACTACTATAAGATGCAAACTGGGAGAGCACGGGCAGGAAAAAATAATTTTATCCATCGTTTTCTTCCCATCTTTTTTCGTGCTGCATCCACCACAAATTCCTGTCAGACTAATCACCTGAGCTTATCTCTGGACTGATATAGTATGGCATTTATGTTCTTACTCTCAAAAAAGTTATTCACAGGTGAACAAAAACCAAGACCAAGGAAGTGGAAATTGTCATGCCTAATGTGAGCCAGGACGGCCGCAATAATCTCTGAACATCGCAGTCCAGGACATTAGGAAGCTCAGTTCACATTGCACATAAAGAACATCTTTATGGAAAGACTAAAAATGCATCTGTAAAAATAAAGCTCTTTGGAGATGTGAGTTCAACAGTGTCACCTTGGCAAGCAAATATTTAGAAGAATGGAAAAAACTCTCAACGTTATCCACGCATTTATATAAGCAGTAAATGCAGTTTATGGGCGGATGTTATCATAACCCAAGCTCACGATCACTTTGGTGTTCTCTGCAATTGCCAGGGCAAAACATTTCTGCAAGAACATAAAGATAATGGCACAGTTAAATTTAGTTGACTATTTTAATCTTAAAATTCAGCCTCTAAACACATGTAATTGATAGTATATGAATGAGTCATGGAAACTTGCTTTTTATGAAGAAAATTACTAATGTTCAGTTCTGGCTTTTCTCATTACTTTTTATATCACCAGTTTCCTTCCAGTATGCAGTTTAGTGATCATTGATCCACAACATTTATAGTAATTTAAATGTATTTCAGACGTTCTGTAACTTGGGTCCTGCTGTTTCAGAACGCTCACGAGTTTCCAAGATATTCTACTTCCATTTTTGCTCTTTATGAGCGGGTCATTATTTAGCACGTCTTTAATGATGAACTCCTGCTTTCCTCAGGCTGGAATGCACCCCTTTCGCAGACAGCTTGCCAGTTTCTCTGCCCCTTGCTTTCAGTCCAGCTCAACCGGGAAGGCCAGATATGACCAGCAGAGAAAAGGCACCAAGACCAGAAAGAAAAAGGAGGTTCTGGAAGATGCACGAAGGTACCTTGTGAGCTCAGACACTAGCTGACGGTGTGCTGCCATGCAATTTCTCCCTTGCGAGGCTGCCCTGTTGTCGAGAATCATGCTAGGTGCATACTTTCAGGTATGCTTCCAGTTCTACATGCCCTTGACTTTGGTCCATTTGGAGACAAGTAGAGCTCTGTATGTTTTCCAGTTGAAGCAAGCAGAAAAGGAGGACAAATTGACATTCAAATATTATTTCAATTAGCTTCTAAAATTATAACCTGAACATTAAAAAATCATGATGACTGCTCTCAAACTGCACTCAGTCATCAAGTCACTTGAGTGTCCTTGCATGCCAGGGCAGCACCACAGGGCTGCCAGGAGGGCTGGTAGATAAACTGAGCGGCTTTTGGGTGGAAAAGAGCGAGTCACAGCTAGTGGGACTAGTCATGATGTTGTCATAGGATGCTGAAAAACCTCAGACTGGATGGAAATAGGGAAAGCCATGGAAGATGTTATGATCTCACCCATTCACATAATTTTTGAGATCCCTTTCTTTTTACTTATCTAGCATATGTGGAATATTACTGATAGCTCTTGACCACATGAAATATCTGGGGTGCAGCTTGCAGGGTCAGAAGCAGTGCCACACTTCAAGTATTCCAGCAAAATACTCCCATAGCCACAGCTGCATGGAAACTGGAAAACCAGCTCTGTCCTCATTTACAGTAGCATACATTTCAGGGACATTTCTACTGAGTTCTATAAACAAGAATGTGGAGCTAGAGACTTAAAAAGTGTCCCCTTTCTGGCCAGAAAAGAAACATAATTTCTAGTCATTTAAATAGTTATCAGCATGTAGCTATAAATGTTTCTGAGAAATAGATTTGAGTTACTGCATTAAATCGATTGAATTAATTCATCAGCACAGGAGTCAGCTCAATGTCAGAGTGTCACTTGCCATTAGAAGTGCCAGCTACAAATTCATATCACTAACTGGCATGCAAAGCTCTAAGTCCTCTAGCAAAAAGTCTATAGTCCAAAACACCAGACTTGTATCACGTCTAGAGAATAGCAGGTGTAGTAACCATATATATATGGAAGAAAAGAATATCAGACAGACAGCTACAACAGTAGTGTGACTTGAGTGGGATGCAAAGCTTTAAAACATGTCCCTTTTTAAGGAAAAAGTAATCTAAAGAATAGAATAAGTAGAAAATGGGAGAATATCAAATATGATTTTGCCACAGCTAACTGTGCTGGAATACTGATCTCCTTGTTTGATAACAGCTGATCTCTTCAGCAAAGAGAGTGCTAGATGTACTTGAATTAGTGCAAAACACTTGGCATGTGACTGTCTAAAAATGTGAGTTAGGTAGAGAAGATGGGGATTAGCATAAGCAGTGTAGAAAAAAATCTGAAATGGCAAGCAATCTTATGTAGGGGGGAAGGAGATATCAGAGGAATTCCTCAGGAATCAGTCTTGAGACTAATCTTATATAACAGCAATCATGAATGAAATCCATAAGGTCTTGGTCCAGAAACTTAGAGATTTACTAATGAAACCTGATGATGATGCCAAGTCAAGAAAAATCATCCTCATAGAGAGCTCTGTTGTGTAAAAAAAGACAGTTACATGGCACTGGAGGATAAAAATGTTAGAAATGGTGTTAAACATAACGTGAGCTGGAAGCCCATTGTGCAAAGGGCTGCTACTGTAAACTTTGGCTATGAACCAAAGTGCCATTCTTGGAGGCTCCAAGTCTTGGCTAGACAAAGCTAAGGCTCTCCACATCCAGGTTGGCAACTGTTTCTCGCTGAGAGGAGGACTGGACCAGGAACCCACAGATCTTTTCCAACCACGTTTCTATTTTTCTGCAAGAATGAATGAGAGAATGAAAGACTGACGTATTAGTAACACCACTGACTACAAACTGCCAGCACTACTCTCAGGAAGAACTTGCACTCCCAGGTGTTTGGTAAGGTATTTCCTGTAGAAATAAGAAGTGATTTGGTTCCAAGTGGGGTGCTTTATACAGCTGTAGTAACCTATGCTCAGGAAAGATCAATTTTAACTTTAAAAGGTGCTAAAAGACCAACATAGGACTATGAGTTAGCCAGGATTTGGGATGCATCTACCTTGACCTTTTAATTCTAAGAAGTGCATCATAAAACACACTTGTGGGGGTTTTAAACACAAAGTCAAACTTTAGTAGAAGATAACCTTGACCAATTAACATTTTCAAAATTAAATAAGATAGAAGTAAAAGCTCAAGAAACCTAATATAGAGGGTATTCTGGGGTGGCTGCAATCTGGACTGCGGGACACATTGCAATGTTATGGTCTTACTTTTTTTCCAGAGCTCACAATACTGTACAGCTCGAGTGACTCCATCATGCTGATACTGTGGTAGCAGGTAAGGAGGGAACGGAGAGCAAGAATTTTCAGCTCTGAAGAAAATCACGTTGCATGGACTATCTGTCTTCTCTAGAATGATTTCACAGTAACTGCCTAGGACAGTCTACAACGGTTTTAGTAAACTTGCACGTATTTCTTGAAAAGGAGAAAATGGGCAGACAAATGATGGCTTTGACCTTGTTGTTACCCAGAAAAGGAGTAGATGGTGTTAATGACAGCATGCTTCATCTTAGTACTCTTTACATGCAACTCTACAGCATGCCAATTTAAAACTTTCAAAAATGTCTATTCTTAAAGTTTCTGTGTTCTCTCTTCTTTATCAGCATCAAGCCAGCCTGTCTGCTGGTAAATTTGAGGCTTGTCTGCATGCATCTTTTCACCAAAAGTTCCTAAATCCACCCCAACATCATACCCTTAATTCTTTTGAATGAAAACTTTGGTGGGGAAGGAGACTATTTCAGATCATGAGATGTGACTCAAAACCAGTCAAGTCTAAGGAAAGCTGAATTCATAGCTAAATAGCAGGGCTGGGATGGAGAACGTCTGGACTATATCCTGGACCACACACTTCCTCTATGAAGTAAGGATATCTGAAATATTCAGTTTTCCTCCTAGGAAAAGTGTAGCTAGATCTATTGGGCTAATAAACTGGGAGAATTTATTAGCTGATATTTTTCAAGCACTTTGACCCACTTTTTGAGACAGTACAGAGCTGCAGAGGATTATATGTCGTCACTGTGCATTACAGGGTGCCTATGTCTGGAACTTATTCTGTTTCTTGGTAGGAGGCTAAATTATTCATGCACTGCAGATTTTAAACATACAATACTGACATAATCTTATCTTTCACTTGATAAAATGAATTTTCTTTGATTTGTCTCTTCTTCATTCATTCTTTGGTCCCTTCTCCTGAAGCTACTAAAATTTCTCCACATTCATACTTTACCAATTACTCCCACCCAGAGAAAACTCAACTTTTAGCTCCTCTGAAAGGCCACAGGTAAGGTCTCAAACTATCCCCACACATGGGCACAGTGTGACAAGTCTTTATTTCTGATTTAAGCAGCCTTTGATCCCCTTTCCCCACCCCCACTCCTCTATTTACACCAATTCTCATTGTGCCAAATTGACCATTTGCCAGGCAGCATATCACGGAATCACAGAATCAGAGAATGTCTGGGGTTGGAAGGGACCTCTGTGGGTCATCTAGTCCAACCCTCCTGCCGAAGCAGGGTCACCTACAGCAGGCTGCACAGGACCACGTTCAGGTGGGTCTTGAGTATCTCCAGAGAAGGAGACTCCACAACCCCTCTGGGCAGCCTGTTCCAGGGCTCCGTCATCCTCAAAGTGAAGAAGTTCTTCCTCATGTTCAGACGGAACTTTCTATGCTTCTGTTTGTGCCTGTTGCCCCTTGTCCTGTCGCTGGGCACCACTGATAAGAGTATGGCCCCATCCTCTTGACATCCATCTTTAAGATATTTATGGGCATATAGAAGGTCCCCTCTCAGCCTTCTCCTCTTCACGCTAAACAAGCCCAGCTCCCTCAGCCTTTTCTCATAGCAGAGATGCTCCAGTGCCCTCATCATCTTTGTAGCCCTCCGCTGGACTCTCTCCAGTAGCTCCTCATCTTTCTTGAACTGGGGAGCCCAGAACTGGACAGAGTACTCCAGCTGGAGCCTCACTAGGGCTGAGTAGAGGGGAAGGAGAACCTCCCTCGACCTGCCAGCCATGGTCCTCTTAATGCACCCCAGGATCCCATTGGCCTTCTTGGCAGCCAGGACACACTGCTGGCTCCTGGTTAACCTGTCATCCCCCAGCACTCCCATGTCTCTCTCCGCAGAGCTGCTCTCCAGCAGGTCATTCCTGAGCCTGTACTGGTGCATGGGGTTGTTCCTTCCCAGGTGCAGGACCCTGCACTTACCCTTGTTGAACTTCATCAGGTTCCTCTGCACCCAGCTCTCCAGCCTGTCCAGGTCTTGCTGAATGGCAGCACAGCCTTACAGTCTATCAGCCACTCCTCCCAGTTTTGTATCATCAGCATGGTGAAACAGAGCTGGGAACTGCTCTAAGCTAAAAATAATCCTATTTTTCAGGGTGATTTCTTTTTGTGATAGAGATGCACAGAGATAGAATGATGCCTTTGCCAAAATATCAGAGAGGGAAGGTCAGACTGATTAGGAGCACACCTCATGTCTGTGCTAAAATACTGCAAATCCCTTCCCTTGCCTGCTGGCCCAGGAACTTGAAGATTGCTCTGCACCAGCTATTGCTGCTGGTTTCCAGGAGAGAAACAGAAACCAAGTCCTTAGCTCTCAACTCCACTCCAGAGAAGCTAATCTAACAAATAATGTGAATTGACAGCCCCTGCAGTATCATAAACAAAACACTTTGATTACTTAATTAACTGTCTGATCACAGTCTTGCTCCTTTGCAACAAAACCAGTTCAATTGCTCTTTCCAGCTCCGTAGAGAAGTAAGCTGCACTTCTTTACACAAAATCACTCAGAGCTGGCAATACATGGGGTATGCTGCATTATTTGAATTCTGGATGTCACCCTCAGAAATAAATACCGGGAGCTGAAACCCACAAATACTGCCAATATGCCCATCATTTATTCATGAATGGAACAGGTTATGAATGGGGAATGACATCCTAAACACTATGTATTAGGGAAAGGGTTATTAGTCAAATTAAGTAGCTTTGTTCCAGTTTCACCACCTGTGAGATCATCTTTAGAGCTTTTTACAGCCTCACAGGGAGAAAACAGCTTTGAATCTGGCAAAAAAAAATGTGCTTTGAAAATTATTCATATGATGATGCAAAAGGTTTTGCTAGACCATTTTCGAAAGGACATGACAGATGAAAGCAGAAATATGTGAATGGAAGCATAAAATGGGCAATACTACACAATTTTCCTTATTTGAAAAAGAGGTATCATAAGGTGTTCCTTTGCAACAGTAAGAGGCAAAGTTTTATAACAGAACCGTGGGCACAACAAGGTTTTCCAGCTTGTGTGAGCACATGAAAATTCTGGCTTTTGGGTCCTGTCCTTAAAGAGGGAGAAAAGCAAGGGGAGGCAGGCAGAAGTTTCTGCTCTGGACAATCTTAAAACTTCATCTTAACATCACAGGGTGAATTCCACCTTGGTTGAAACTGGTTTGAAAGCAACCAAGGAAGGCTTTTATTATTAAATACAGTCTACTGCTGTTCTGCAATTGTATCTGTTCTTGCAAATCTGTGAGGTTTATGAACCAGCAGAGTCTGAGAAATCTGATGTGTGACAAAGCTTTCCATTCCTCTGGGAGTGGGAATCCTGAGAAAAAGCATTGGTACATCACAGCATTTTCATCTGCGTAAGCAGCCTGGAAATTGCTATCTTAGGGGCTGGGGAAGGGGAAGGAACATCTCCCAGTGACCAGCAATAGCAAGAAAAATCTCTCGGTGTGCAGCAAAGCGGCATGGAGAAACACAGAGCAACGCCTGAACCCAGAGGCTAGAAGCCAATAAGGAAATGCAATGTCTTAGCCTGGAAACTTTAGACTACTGTAAATATTATATTATATAGCACAGAAACATTGCACTTACTTAGAAAATGCGCTGCTCATCTCAACAACCATAGCTAAGAAGAAAGTTGCCCTTTAGAAAGCACAGTCTATGGTGGGGTGGCAGTAGAAAGAAAAAAGTCCTGGGGGGAGTGTTATGGGATAGTTAAATTGCAGCACAGGGAGCTGGGGGTTGCATGTGTCCAGGTGCAGATCACAAACACTTTGGGTTAGAAAGAAACCAATCAGAGGTTGTTCAGTAACAATGTTTAGATGTGTTTTTCCTGAAGTGTGTGGTACAGGTGACTGTAAGATTATTGATTTGCTCTAGTATGCCACACTCTACTACCTATGATACAGCAATGCATTCACAAACGTTTGTAAATAGCTAAACAAGGAAAAATACCCCTCTTGAAAATGAGCAGACATATACACTATACTCAGTCTATAACAGATCATTGCAGCTTTCATAGTTGTTTTACTCTGATTATTTCCCTTTGCAGGGACATCTCATAGAGTCCATTTGAATGATTTGTGAAGTAAAATGGCATTTGAAGTAAATTTTGGATCTGACAATATGCAGACAAATAGAAAGTCAGCCCTCACTTATAAGTCCACATAGTTGTCTGTTCCTGGAACACTAATTTTGTCTGTAGGCAAACCTCTGTTTTTCAATCACTGATATTGCTGTTGAACTTGGAAAAAGTCACAAGTTCTAGCTTCCTTACTTTTCCCCATCAAAGACTTGACTTTAACAACAATTATCTCATTTGGATGGTGTGAGACTTACTGGAGATATTTAAGTCCTTCAAATACACTGTAACATACTCAAATACAATCACTAATTGCACAGAAACCTCTGCACTAATTTAGTGTCCTGTGTCAGTGAGTTACATCCTTTTTTTTGCCAGTGTCCAGTCATCATCTCTGAGGTCTGCAAATTTGGTACTAAACCAGCATGTGGTAAATCACAATCAATATTGCTATGTGGGGGAGAAAAGATGAAAGAGACTGTGCATGAGAAACAAGGCTGTAGAAAGAAGCAGGAATTACCGTAAATGTCATTCAGAATTACTCAGCTGTAGAAGACTACTATTCTTCTTATCCATCCAGAACGTACAACAGTTTTAAAAATAGGATTGCTTTGGAGATTAGAAGAAATATCCAGTGGGCTCACCTCTTCACTTGTTTAAATTCCTCATCTACATTAGAAAGGCTGATTTCTAAAGAACAGTAAGTGACACTGGGACCTAGATGGACTTGCATAAGTGTTCACTTGTTTAATGACAGTTGAAATTCAGTTAGAAGCTAGCTCCGAGTTGTTATTCACCAAGAAATGCAGAAACAAAGTCTGGCCTAATGGCTGGTCATTCTTACATCTCATGAACATCACAGTGCGTCCTATATCTTCAAAATCTGAAACTGCTTTTAATTTACTCAGGCTCTCTCCTTCCACAGTAACATAGTTATAGGCCTGGTAGAATCTATTCCAAGTAGTGCTACATCAAATCTCTCAAGTTCTTAGTAATTAACTATGATAAAAGCCATCTTCGTTTAAGTAACTCCCATGATATTCTGAAGCCATACATCACATCCGTAATTAACAGTCATCTCAGAACTTTAAACACCATGCCAGGAGTTAAAACAAACATTTGCAAGAAGATATCTGAAATAATAAACAGAAATCTCGAGCAATGATAGCGAGGCTTTCTGATATATGAGCCAGATATTCCTCTGGAACCCAGAACTGGGAGGTCATCCTGCGAGTGTGGAACTGTCTGCACTGTTGCCCAGTGGCCCCAGCTGACATTGCTGTCCCTTGAAATCACCAGCTGAAATAAGCTTTAGCCTTCAAAATGCTCCCTTAGCACTGATGCAGCTGATCCAAGCCCTCCTCTTACGCTCTTCTAGGGAAGCGCCAATTTATGTCAATACCAAGCTCACTAGGAAAGGTTTCAGACCAGTCTGTGGGAGGCTCTGGTTGTATCTCCTTGGCTCTGCCCACGGCAGGGTGGGTGCTCAAGGCTCTTCGCTGCAGCATGTTGACATGCTCTGGTCTTCCAGCTCTCTACCTTGGCACTCGCCCTCTTAGCTTACTGGTCCAGTTTCCTGCCCTGAGGGGTCTCATGACTGTCTCGTCTTAGCTATAGCTCTGATCTTGTTTTCTTCCTGCCATAAAGATTCTGAAAATGTATGCAGAAACAATAATAAGGTGCAGACCAATGCCAGCAAACAACTAATGTCTATACAAATTAAAGGGAAATATGGGCAACATCATAAAGTATTCACAGCATTGCAAAAGAAGAAACTGCATCCTGAGGAAAAGTGAAAGTTCAGTTACAAACAGATGCTATAAGATCGGTAAGTATTGTTAAGGGATTCTCTAGATCATGTATAATTTACGTAACAGAAACCATGAAGCATAAGCAGGGGAAGATGAAGCACTGTTGCTCTAAACTGTGTTTATGGTCAGCAAAACCCCAGAACAGCTCCTTAAGATGTGCTGATGTTTTAGGACTTAAATAAAGGCTTAAAGCTCGAAATCATAGATATTTGAATGGGCCTGAAAGAAAGTTCCTTTTTAGCAGACGGGCATATACTCCTAGCTAGTACCATATTGTCACTGATATATCCCCAGCAGATACAGTAGAGCAGTAGTTCAAAATTTGAATATTTAAAGCAATAAAACTTTATGGTAAACAGATATTCAGGTGCTTTTTGTTGTTTTGGGGTTTTTTTCATTGCAGAGGCTGAACTAAAACCTATTGCAGAAGATTTGTTTTAGAGCAGCAATTATTTTCCTGCAAAGAACTACTGTGATACCAGGACATCTGTGGATCCCACTTGAGGAAGGGCTATGCACTAAGCATAGGTCTTTCACCAGCCACAGCCTGGACAAAAATCTTCCCAGTTGGGATTTCTGCCTGGGAAGCTTATTTAGTCTCCGTTGCTGAGGGACATGAAGAGCAGACGAGATGCATATGCCAGGAATAGCAGAGACATAGTTGAGGCTGGGATAGACAATAGGTTACCTTGCAGGAATTTGACTCTGCATGTCTGAAATTTACGGCTTTGCAAAGACAGATGGCAACTTTAAGCTGTATTAATAAAGAACAAAATTTAACTATTCACAAGTAGAAAACTGAAGGGCAAATTAATGAATCATCATTAAAACTTGGCATTCTGCTTAGCTGGTTTTGAGCTCTACTGTGATGGTTAGCGGTCTGTTGGCTACTGGGATTGCACCATTAGTGAATGATTTGCCATTAAACAGGTACAAACTGCACACTAGTGATAGAGCAAAAGCCAAAATTATTGTGTTTTGGTTTGGGAGAATGGAAGAATAAAGCCATGCTGGATCCAGAAAAAAATCTTTTATACAGTGGAAATAATTCAAGCCATATGAAAGTCTAGAGAATTTTATTTTTCCATTACTGATTTTGGCTTTGGGAATCACAGCAGACATAATCCATCAGCTGACATAGTTAAAACCACAGTGTTTACATTTGGTAATGAGACCAAGAATCATGATTTTTAATAAATGCCTCCCAAATGTATTACCTTGTCTGCTTGTTGGTGTAAAAATACTTTCTTGGTCTGGTGGTGTGAAAGGCTTTTGCTTTTTCTATCTTAGCAGATGAATCAGTGTTTCCCAATTCTACTCTTTTTTCAGAAAAGGTTTCGTTTTGTCATATGTAGAGAGCCAAAAAATGGCCTTCATGTCACCTAAAATATATAAAGCTACTATTTAGGAGGACAGAAATGTAGACCATCAGTTGATAGGTAGACTGTACCTAAATACCCGAACTTTTCAGCCTGGGTAACTTAGCTGCAAACTGGAGCAAAACTGCTCAGGTTTTATATGCAGTGTACGTTTCTGGAAATACAGCTTCTAGTTTAGTGTCATACATATAGAATGAAAAGTTTTTTGGACGACCATTCACAGTTCCCCATGAAAATGGTCCCCGAGTAGTGATTGACTCAAGCGGGATCTTCGGCAAAGCTTCAGACTTGCTGCCACAACCCTTTTCCACCCACCTTGTGCGACGTGTGGCCCCCCAAACCAAGCTTCCCTTTGCCCTTCCATCTTCCTAGAGTATAATGTTATTTCCTCAAAGTAAGATCCTAGCTTTGACCCCTATTTTATTCCCCACTTCTCATACTTTTTCCATACTTTTTTCTTTTAATTTATCATTATGAGTTAATCTGAATTTTTAAAATGTACTAAAGCAGTCGACTGCAAGTTAGTTGTGAAGGTCAGAAGCCTCTTTCCACCCGACGAGCCAAGCAAATTCTTCAGTATCCTGATTGTCCAGAGAAACCACTATTTTTTAAATCTGATGACACATTGCATGAGGAAAGTTAAAACAATTCAAAAACATTGCCAAATGTCGAGATGAATAATTACAACTCAGAGGAAATAAACTATTCAGCCCAGACATTTGGAGAACATATATAGAAGTACAGTTGTACTATTCATGGACGAGTATATGAATAGGCAATTGGAAGAACTTTTCTAGGCTAGGGATGAAAGCAGAGCACTATAGAGGGAGAAGATGAACTTAGACTAAAAATCTCTTTATAGTACTCACATTTTCTTCCAAAGTATCTACGTCAACAGCAGTTTCTCTTCATCCAGGCACAATGGGGCCACGTCAGGCTGAATCTACAGCTGAAACAAGTGACTGAAACAGCATTAATAGAGAGTTTTATGATAGCAATTGACAACAGATCAAAACCTAAGGATTTCTGTGATTCATTTATGTGTTTACACTCTCAGATTTGGAAAAGTTTGTAACTTTTTTCGAACTTTTCCTATTTCTTTCCAAAACTTTGGACATATGAATGCAGTTAAGATCCCATAGTCTTATGGGAGTGTAGGAAGTATAAGTACATGGGTCATGAGGTCTAATCCCCTGCTGTTTTAGGCTCGTACCATATTACTCCCTCTAAGCTGTATAAACAGGAATCTAAAAGTGGAATTTTCCTTAGATGCCATGAGGCTTTTACAAAGCCTCACTCCTCTGGTGATTACAAACAACTTTCTAACTTCCAGGCTCAGTTTATGCGATGCCAGTCAATATTTGACTTTTGTATGGAAATTTGCATAGGTAGCAGAATCATAAAAACCTCCTTCTGCTAATATTTGTGCATCCAAGAACAGCTGTTACTCAGCATTATTCCTTTTAAACAAAACCCTCCCCTTCCTCTTTAGGCTGTTTCAAAGCATTGCTATAAATTCAATATTTCACTGCAGTGAAGCTAGAGAAGGTTGTAAAGCAAGTATCTTCCTAACTGAATGTCATGGGAGTGGGACAATAAAACTAGCAATCACCCGGTTTAAATTAAGATTCAGATTTCATAAGCAGCTGAAAGAATGGGAAAACCTCAGCGTATCTATCGCACAAGCCTGTCAGCCTGCCAGAGAGAGGGGACTGTGCGCGTGAGGGGCAGCAGCACTGCCAGGGCATGCTGGACCCGCTGTGGGGACACGGTCAACCCGCCGTGGTGACATGGGTGCCCCTGCCACGGGGACATGGGTCTCCCTGCTACAGGGACACGGGTCAACCCGCTTCAGGGACATGGGTCTCCCCACTGCGGGGACACGGGTCAAACCTCTGCGGGGACACAGGTCTCCCTGCTGCTGGGACATAGGTCTCCCCACCATGGTGAGATGGGTCAAGCCTCTGTGGGGACATGGGTCTCCCCCCCTGCAGGGACACAGGTCAACCCACTGCAGGGACACGGGTCTCCCTGCCGCGGCCCCTCGCCAGCATCAGGCAGGTCTGCAGCGCAGCCCTCCCTCCGGGAAGAGCCTGAGATAGCCCAGCCACAGCATCAGCGCTTGGCCTGGATCTTTGGCTGTGCATTCAGCCAAAAAGGGGATTTATAAATAGAACACTTAACTGAGATGTTTGAAGTTAGATAGAAATGAACTACGCCTAAATGACAAAAAACAAATATTGCCTATGCCTTCCAACCTGGAGCCAGCTCATATTTGGGGCATCAGGATGAGTAACCGGAGCTATACCTTGAGTAAGATATATGCTGGGCTTTTAAAGGATTTTTAAAAAAACTTATTAATGACATTAATTCCACATGTTACAAGACAAAAGGGTACTTTTGAGTGTCTAAATTGATAAATTATTGTCCTAATCCAAGAAACAGGATGTTATGGTCTTAATAGGCAAAATGAAAATGATTTTTTAAAGATGTTGTGTATTTCAGGGAAACTATATTTTTCTTCATGTTTTTATTGTTGAGTAATAAGGTCAAGTTAAGTGGGTTTTAAAACAGGCCATATGATTTGGGTACTTATCTGAAGAACAGAAGTCAGAATCTGCAGGAATGATTATATTGTCGAACTCGTCACCTGGCTAAGAGAAAACCATCCTCTACAGCACAATTTTCTGTATCACTCAGGTTATATTTTAATTTTCAAATTGCTTCTCATGAATACAGCTCTGTATTACAAAATGTCCCCTAGTAGTCAGGATCCATTATTACTTATATTGTTATAAACTTGCTTACTGATCCCTCATTATGTGCAGTGTATTTTTTTGTACCCTATAGAGGCAGGCAGCCAAAGCCGAAGGCACTAATGAAGCACAAGTGAAGAATGTAAGCAGGAAACCAGGGATAAGCAGTGGCTGAGGGCTACTGCTAGATAAAGCCTTTCCGAACAGAGGATTTCACAGTTTAACAGGATTGTGTTGAGAAGCAGTCTCAATTACAGAGGCACCAGCTGAGAAATACAGCAGGGCTTCAGCATAAAGCACAGCTCTTCGCTTTGATTACTTTTGTCTTCCAAATCCAATATTCATATTTAATTGAATATCCTGTGGCACTGACTGCATTCTGTAGGATATCACTAGAAAAATACTAATTTTTCCTATGTGAAAAATCTATAAGTAGTTTGATACAACACATACTTACTTACTAAACTGTTAGACACAGTAGTTCAACCCAAATTTCATTTCAGCTAGCTCCCAAAATGTCCCAGGGTATGTTGTTAAGGAAAGGTAAGGGTACTAAGATACAGTCAGTTATAAATAACAGAACTGAATTAGCAGGAAGCATTTTATTTTATGCATTTGGACACATAGGGGCCGATTATTTGGAACTTTGTGTTGACTCACTAGCTTTGCGCAGCCCAAGGAACCCCCTTTGCAAACTGGGACGGCCTCCATCGTGCCTCGGGCCGCTGCAGTGGCATTCAGCCCAGGCTCTGTGGGCAGCGCAGCGCGGCAGGAGGTACGCACAGGCTCTGCTTTTGCACAGCAGCTGGCGGCTGGTGGCGAGGATTGCGGCTTTTCCCGAGGCCCTCGGGCCCTTGGCGAGCGCCCCATTCCTCCTCACGGTCTGTGCAAATCTCCTTTTAGACTGCCACTCTGTCACCCAAGGGCCGACCTCTGCCCGGGTACAAACCAACAGGACTGGAACTGGGAGCTAGGCTGGGAGTTGGTTGACGCGCTGCCCAGGGAAAAGAAGACATCCGATGAAAGCAAACTCGTTCTATAGTCCACACCCCAGCTTACACACACATATGTGAACACACACACACAGAGCCTGCAACACCTTTTCTTTTGTTGTTTTTCTTTGGCTCGGCTCTCTTACAGATAGGAAGGAGGGGAACGCAGCCAGCCTTTCTGGCTGTTTCCCTATCCCAGGTGCTCATAGAATCATAGAATGGTTTAGCTTGGAAGGGAGCTTGAAGATCATCTGGTTACAACCCCCCTGCCACGAGCAGGGACATCTTTCACTAGACCAGGTTGCTCAGAGCTCCATCCAGCCTGGCCTTGAACACTTCCAGGGTCATCTCCTTTACCCTTTCAAATGTCCCAGTTAGAAGCTCCTTGGTACAACCAAAGAAAACAGGGAGCTTGGTGCTCTATTCAAGCCTTCCTGCAGGCCAATGGCTGCAGCTGCAGAGCTAAGCAGAGACTCCTGCAGCGGATTCTGCCTAGCATAACCATGCAGAAGTTGTAATAGAAGCATTTGCTTCTTTAAGCTGCTTCATGAGTGCAGGCTCCCTTACTCTCTCCCCTCCCCAATGCACTGACGCTGGCTTTTGTCCTAGAGACATCCATTTCTCTAGCTACAGGAGTCTGTCAGCACTGATAGTGTTAAAATTATCCAGAATTTTTTAAAGGGATCAACTTTCTGTGTTCAACAGGACTCCGGCTTGCGGTGGAAACCTGCAGGTGCTGTTGCCAGCACTGCTGGGAACGGGTCCAGCTGCCAGCCCCCTGCTCATCTGCACCCCGGCTCTGCTGCACGTCCGGGCTCATCAGCCCTAAAGCAGCTCATGTGCAGACACCAAGGAGATCTGGCTGTGGAGCCACCCAACGAGCAACGGGGGCGAGAGGACGTGCACGGGGGCAAGGACACTGACGCGCTTTGCAGTCATGCAATTGAATGCAAAAGGGTTCGGACTGACACGCAGCTCACACATGTAAGGTGAGAGAGCGTGAGAGCTTGGGTGTCTCAGAGGGTCAGAAGGCCTGTCCTGGTGACGTAGCTTCTGTGATAACTCAGGATACCCACAGAAGGGCACAGACTCCCTGGTCCATGGGGCACCACAAAATGGCACTCTGTCCTTTGTCCCTGCTGGGTGCTGCTGCCAGGGGCTCTGCACTGCCCCGAGAGGTGACACCTCCTCCTCCACAGGCTCACCTCCTGAAGTGCCACCTCCTCCTCCACAGGCTCACCTCCTGAGGTGCCACCTCCTGCTCCACGGGCTCACCTCCCTCGCTGGCCCCACCGGCAGTGCACTGCTGCCCCGTGTCCCTTCCCTCTGCCCATTCCCATGGCAGGAGCTGCCCCAGACTTTGTTTTCCCTGCAATACAATTAAATTTTAATTACATTGCTGAGGAATGCTGAGCTGCCAAGGCAGAAGGATCATTTTCAGTTTCGAAAATATGGTTTGAGTGCATCTCTTAAGTGCATAAATCACAGAAATAAAATATGTTCTGTGCAAAAGCTTTAAAATTTTTATTCTCTGATTCTTCTTCAGTCCATTATGGTGTTATTAACTACTATTATCTCTAATAGCATAAAGATGTAAACGCTTATTTGTTCACAGCTTTATATATAACATATTTCAGAGAAGGCTGTTAGGTACGTGACATTAAAAATGGAAAAGAGAAACGAACAAAAGAGCAAAACCAGAAGAAACATATAGTGAATTACAGTATGAAAAGGAAATCTATTTACACACATTAATCTATACAACATCATAGTCTGTACATTTTGTAAAAAATAATCACATTCATTTACATCATGTTTAATTTTTACCATACTTGACAGATAAAAAGTTATTGGTAAAGATGACAAAAGAGACTTTCAAAACAATACTCATACTAATGTGCCAGGAAAAAATCAGCTGCAGGTTGTCATAAACTTATTGCAGTGCTTTGGGAAATGAAGGGGGCTGGGACATTTGAGCCACTGGTTTAGCTGACAATGGAAATGTTACTGACTTAGATTTAACTACGTACTGGTGTCGTTGGACAGAACCAGGTTCAACACAGAGTGGTTAAACCATATCACAGAATGCTCCTTTTAAGTGTTCTCCTGATGTACTCATAACTTACGTGTTAGAACACATTATTACGAATATCGTTTTTTATCAACAGAATAGCACTGCATACTAACTCCTGCTGTTCAGTTATGCCAGGGTAATACTGACAGCCCACAGCTTACATAGGCACTCACGGTAATGTGAAGGTACGTCTGTCAGTAGAAGTATTTCCTGTATCCCTCTGCACAGACAGTAATCACTCGGACAACAACCTTTATATACATAGCAGCTTTCTCGGTAGGTTACTTGCTGGTTCTTCCTTTTTATCAGACATATTTAATGCTTGATTTTTCACTAAAGATGTCTGAAAAAATTCTGTATAAAGTGAATTTGGATTTTATTCACAATCGCTTTCCTGAAACGGACAAATTCACAGTCAACAGAAGATGTTTTTTAGAACTCACAAAAATAGGAGACAAATAATGCAAATGACTCATCTCAGTCCTTATGCATGGAGTGTGCGACGTGCGCTTGGGAATTCCTTATTTCATCAAGCCGACCCAGACAGATTCTCTGGTTTGATGCCTGTTGCTTTCTTCTTCGTCATACTAATGTCTAAGGGGCGTTCTCCATATTCCTAAGGTTACTTTGCAAAGCACATTAATGCACCTGACCCAGGCACCAAGGGCAACATATTTTAAAAAGGTACCTGTTTATATGGCAACAAACATGCCAGCAATAATCTCACTGCATGTCACCTGCTTGCTCCTGGTTAATTGAAATAAGTACGTAAAGTCAAAGATTTCAAAGGTGAGCTGCAAGCGGGAGTGAGAAATACAGTCAACGGTGTGTGCACTCCTAAAGGAGGAGATACCAAATACTTTCTTTGCTTATCTTGGCTGAAGCTATTACAAATGCAATGGGCCATAGGAATCAGGAAGAATATTTGAGAAAATGCCTTGCTGTCAGAATTCGAAATATTTGACATGTTTGGTTTCTCAGAGAGGAAATCAAGACATGATTTAAAGAGTGATTTTCAAGAGACTTCATATAAAGAAAATTTCTGTTAGTCTAAAGCACTTTGTTATAGCATATGACCCCTCTACAAAAGACAAAAACCAAACACCTAGCCCAAAGCAGGAAACAGTTGCTGAAAGCTGAAGCCAGGCAGATCAAAACGGGACATAAGGCTATTGGGTTTATCACAGAAGGCAGTCAACTACGGGGACACCCCACCAAACGAATGAGGGATCCTCCACTGCCTGAGCTTTTGAATCACCCTGAACATTTTTTGGACAATAAATTTGGCCAAACCAAGTCACTCAGCTTGAGGAGTACCTGGGTAATATTAGCCAGACAACTGAATGGCCTCTTCTGGAGAGATATATTTTACCTGATTTTAGATGTAAAGTGAGAAATCTAAGTACTAGCCAGCTACCCCGGGCTCATTTTATAGTAAGTACAGAGAAAAAGGTGATTCAGCTTATCTACCTTAGATGCCTAGCAGAACACGGGATGAAACATCTTCAGCGAGTGCCTGTTTCTCTAGAATGACTATGGAAGGCACTTCGAAAGAGTCTTTAGGTCAGAGACAGACATCCAGCTTTTAGATACCGAAATCAGGGCAGATAGATTTCACCTGAGTTTATTGAGCACTTAGCTGAAATCGACTCTGCACAGGAAAATGTAAGTCAATGCTTGCTATACATTTAGCTTTTGGTCATGTTTAGCAATTGGAGAGTAATCTGTCACCGTGTTCCTCAGGCATCGGCAGCAAGTAGTGCTGATAAAAAACACTCAGAATGAATGGTGCTGCCCTGGCAGCTCCAAGGAAAGTAAAGTACAACAATTAACGGCAGTAAGAAACTAAATTGAATTACCATTCTTGCCCAGTAATTTTACATGATGTGCTACTGGCTTTTCAGTGGAGACAAAACCGCAGGTTTCTTGCTCCGAAGACTTCACCTCAGTCTGGACCCTGATGCAACCAAAGGGAGCAGGGCAGTCACGGCATGAAGAACGGGAGGTGCACTTCGTGACAAGGCTGTGCCAGGAAAGCATACGCTTGTCTTGCTGCCTCCACCTCCTCCCCTGACACTGCTAGGAATGAGTGACAACTAGGTTTAGGGACAGCAGAAGGCCAAATGATGTTTTCTTGCCTGGTTCTTTTGACTCTTCGTCACCACAGCACAGAGCAGGACTGTTTAACCACACAGTGCTGTGCAAAATGTGATGAAAGCCAAAGCCATGAGAAGCAACCTTGCTTCTGTGTGTCGTACAGATGCAAAACATTGAGCAAGTACTCGATTTGCCAAATTGCTTTGCAGCTTTTACATAGATTTTAATATGATGTGTACCTGTGTGTGAAAAGGCAGCCAGAAGTCAAACAGGTGATGATGGGGTTAATGCTATAACTTTGCATATAATTCTCTGAAAATCAGAATTTTCTGGGAATAAAAACAAGTGAGCACAGTGCCTTCTGGGCCTTTACTGATATGAAAATTCTTTCCCAAAGCAGTATGAAGTTAAACTGTCTCACAGAAAAAAATGTTTTCTTTACTTAGAGTCTATGATTGTCAACTGATGGATGAGGTCCTACAAAGTACTGCAATTTTCAGTGGTTTGGAAAAAAAATATGTGCAGCACCTCTCCCCTTTGTGTGCCATTCTTTGCTTTGTCCTTTACAAACTCAGTGATAAAGTCTATCTTCTCCCACTGATGCAACTTCATTGCCTCAGATGGCATTCCTTCCTGCATGAAAAGTAGCATCAAGTTCAAATGCATCTACACCCTGTGAAAGGAAACTATTCTGGTTTTTTTGCAACCTAAAATGTATTTTCTTACTTAAGCTTTACTGTTTCACAGTCCAATAATCATTAAAATGCAGATTTTATCTATGCTCACCCAGTTAGAACAAAGATAGTTTTCTCTGGGATACAATGAATTACAAACACATTTACACCGTGCAGGACAGACTGATGGAACTGACTGCTTGAAATCTCTATTTCTATACAATCATTCTGTCTCTGTGTCAACTCACTCAAAGAACCTCCTTTGAACATAAGGATGAGTACATTTGACTGCCTGCCAAATGTTGCCTTTCTACCCTAGAAATTTGGGGGAAGAATTGCATTCTGCACGTCGCGTCTCAGGGAGCTGAGCAGTCCCAGTGCCACTTCAGACAAAGCAGCTTAAGGAGCACAGGCGTTTTTAGTTTCGGCATAGGAGCAGCCGCCAAAGCTCCAATGCGTCTCCATATATTTGCAGTTAAGTTTGTTGATAAGGTTGTTCAGAGATCCAGGAGGAATACTAAAGTTTTGCATTGGATTATGAACCTATAGAAAGGCTAAAGCCTTGGGAAATACATATAGCTTAAATACAGGGGTAAGGCTTTACTTTAGACCCCACAGAACTGTCACTGAGCAGTCTGCTTCACTCCAGATTCTCACAGGTACTTCACCAAGTGACGGAAGAATACACTCTGCATGACTGGAGGTGATCAACAACTTCTTTAAAGTCAGTTTTGCCAAGGCAAAAATTCATCAGGTGATTATTATTTAACTCTAATGATTTACTGTGTAGAGGTTGGTGACATGTAACACTCATGGAGTTACCTGTTTTGCACTACTCATGTGAACCACGGGGCATTTTCTACCTTTGGTCTGACATAACTTTGTATCCCTCCAGGGTAATCCCATTAAAATAAATTGCATTTGACTGATAAATAGCTAAATTAAATCAGACCAAGAGGTGTACTTCGACGGCTGCCAGCTGTATTCCCAGTGCTGGTAATATTTTTGAGAGGGTACATGTATGCCTGCCAAGACATGCCCTTGATGCTGTTCTTCCCTTTCCCTGGCAATATTAGGGACCTTGGACTCTTTTAGCTCCATACAATCTGTTATTTGAAATATCAGGGCGATTGCTCTCATGGTTCAGAAGTACCCATGCAAATTATTCCCACTTGCCATTTAGAGTGGACATGGTTAAACATGTCATGAGAAGTAAACATCGCTGGGTTTATTTCTTTTAAAGAGTGCAAATGTGCTGTGTATGTTTGTAAGAATCTGTCAGTTTATGTCTTTTCTTATAAAGTGGCTACATAAGAGGCTTGGTGTTGTTAATAATTCCTTCTATTTATGCCTTTTATGGTAATTTTTAGGGATTCTGTCTAGGGTTTTTTTGCTGGAGTTATAGTCAGGACTAAATTTTAAATCAGCTCAGATAGATCCAGCATGGAATTAAGCTAAAAGAATTTACATTATTCCTTAAATGGGAGTTGTAACTTTGCTGCAATATTCTTTGCTTTAGCTGCCAAGTACTTAGTTCTAGAGATGTATTTCAATGAAAATATTATATAAAAGTGATATTTTCAGTGGGTAATACACTATCCAAGGCTGTTTATCCTATGCCAGACTGCTCTAGCAATAAAGCACCTCTTCAGAAAATTACTTAATAAAAGATCAACACAAATCTCTTTGATTTTAAACAGAAGAGAAAAACTGGTGATTGCAGTAGCATTATCGGAAAATGCTGATGTCTTAATCAAAACTATTACAGTAGCCTTTTCTGTATGGACTGCAAAGGTAGCCCTACTTTCTGCACCTAAACATAAAAACAGGCACTTCTGAAAGGAACAAAAGAATTGGAATCAAACTCTGTGGAAAGTAATCTCTGAAATTCATACAACTAGCCAAGAAGTACTAACTTTTTTCCCTCTGTACAAATAATGATTTACCAGATTAGCACACTAACTCCCAGTGTGGCTAATTATAGCCTTACATTTCTCTATTTTTATTTTGTTTTCCATAATTAGGAAGGAATTTCCTAATCCTTAAGGAAAGATATGTTTCCTTAAGTATAAACAAAATGTCAGAAATCTTCTTGCTTCTCATCTTAACCTTTTCAGCATGTACCAAAGCAGTCTCCATTGCGCAGGATACCATATATCTATCTTGTAGACATGCTGGAGGGTAAAGGGACCATTACAGTAAATGAGTTTTTGAATAGTTATGGCTAGTAAACGGCAAGAGAACATCAGAATTAATACGAATACCATTAAAAAAAAAAAACAGAAAGCATCCATGGGGCAGGTGTCTCTGTTATTACCTGACTGGCTGCACAAACCTATTTCCCAAATACCAACATATAGAAAAGCAAAGCACTAAACTGTACATCTTACAAAATATCACATCAAGCTGCATAATGAATGATATTTCCCACAGTTTTTCATGTTTTGGGGGACCTAGATGATTTATATCATGGTGGTCTCTGTCTGCATAAACGACTGAGCCCTTGAATTCCGGTGGAGCTGAGAAACGCTTTCTGATCCATTTCGAGAAATCGAAGAGCTGTGGAGTCTGTAATCTCTGCCTGCTGTCTGCTTCCAGCACAAACTCCGCCATTTTCTTTTCAGCTCCCCTTGCACCTGTGTTGAAAAGAAAATGCACAAGATGAGCTGAAAATGTTCTGTCACGTGAGGAACTTTTCCACGTTTATTGGCTGTCAAATGGGGACCTCTAGGAATAGAATCATAAAATGGTTTGGCTTGGTAGAGACTTTTACAGATCACCTAGTTCCAACCCCCCTGCCATAGGCAGGGACATCTTCCACTAGACCAGGTTGCTCAAAGCCCCATCCAGCACGGCCTTGAACACTTCCAGCAATGGAGCATCCACAGCTTCTCTGGGCAACCCATTCCAGTGTCTCCACCACCCTCACAGAAAAAAATCTCTTTCTTACACGCAAGCTAAATCTACCCTCTTTCACTTCAAAACTGTTACCTCTTGTCCTGTCACTACAGGCCCTTGTAAAATGTCCCTCTCCATCTTCTTTATAACCCCCCCTTTTTATACTGAAAGGCTGCTCTAAGGTCTCCCTGGAGCCTTCTCTTCTCCAGGCTGAACAGCCCCAACTCACTCAGTCTTTCCTCACAGCACAGGTGCTCCAGCCCTTTGATCATTGTTGTTGCCCTCCTCTGGACTCACCCTAACAGGGCCATGGCCTACTTGTGAAGAAGACAAGCACCTCTCTCGACCTGCTGGCCACGCTTCTTTTGATGCAGAATACAATTGGCTTTCTCAGCTGCAAGCGCACATTGCTAGCTCATGTCCAATTTCTCATCCCTTGGTATCCCCAAGTCCTTCTCTGCTGGACTGCTCTCAATCCATTCGTGCCCCAGTTTGCATTGATATTGGGGACTGTCCCCACCCAGGTGCAGGACCTTGCCCTTGGCCTTGCTGAACTTCATGACGTTTGCATGGACCACTCCTCAAGTCTGCCAATGTCCCTCTGGGTGGCATCCCATCCCTCGAGAGTAGCCAGTCAGTTTTACAAAGATTACAAAACTGAGGCGAAGACCGTGTCTACGTTGTCTGTAAGGAAATGCCCCAAGGCCACTTTCAAAATCACTTTTGTATCACTTGTGCTGCAACATTTGCTTTTGGTGTCTAGCCATTAATCACATGTACTTAAAGCATAGAATCAAACGATTAGCCCAAAATCAGGCCTCTCATGAACATCAAAGACCAGAATAGCACTTGGCAGACCTGAACGTCAATTCCCTGTGCAGACAGGTGTCTTCTTCCAACAGATTCCTCCTGTCAGACACTACATGCTGTTTAATGTATATTCTACCTTTAAAAGTGGCTGGCACCAGAAGGATTTGCCTCCATCTTCCTCAGTTGAGGTTAGGAAAGCTGCTACATGCTGAACATGTCTGAAAATCTGCTCCTGTTCTAGGGGTTAGATTCTGTCAGAAGATTGCTCCTAAATACTTATCAAATGGTGTTTCAAGTTTTGCATACATTTCTAGATTTGTTGCACCTCACTTGCACAATCCACATTGCTTGTAACAGAGCTAGAATTAGATCATGGTAAATAACAGAAAAGACACTTACTAACACCTCGGTTTGCAAGGACATAGATTTCCAACAGCTCTTGACTCTTCACCCAAATACACTAATTTCTCCTCTTGCAGAGAAACTGACACATATGTATTCTATAAATAGGAATGCCCCCATCTTCTAAAACAGCTTCATTTATCAGAGTGGAATTATAGCGGCACTTATTCATTTACTGAAAATGGTATTTAACATCCTCAGCAGGAAAGGCGAGACTTACTTCACTGTTCAAGAAACAATACAGGACTGCAACAATCAACCCCTGGAAAGAGACAATATTCCTTAGTTAGCAGGCAGCACCACCCAAGGTCAATAAAACTTCTTTCGAATAAAAACTTTAAAATTTACCTGAAAAGATCCTAAACACAGCTCAAAGATTATTTTGTAATTATTGGAACTGCGGTCAGGAAATAGAGCAAACACTGTGTAGTGAACTCCAAATAATGGAATGAGCAACAATGTGGATTTTGCAAGTCTCCTGGGTAAATAAAGGAGAAAAAACTGGAATTCAGTGGTTAGCTCTTGTTTTACTACGATGCGAACCTGATGCAATGTCATTTACATAAACCTCGTATGACTTCAGATATACAAACAGTCTTAATAAGAGTCATTTATTGCAAATTGTTTTCCTCGAGGGCTTGCTATGAGAGGCACATAGTAGCCTCCTAAATTAACGTGTGCAATCCCATGTTACCCTTCATCTTGCTGGCCTTGCACTCTTCCAAAAGCTGGTAAAAGGCTGCAGGGCCTCTCTGAACCAAAAGACCCTTTTCCAGTTGCCCTCTGGACAGCAGCAGGGCATAGGACCTGCCTTCCGCTTTGGCTCTTTGACACAAAACCCATTCCCAGGCTGGTTTCATGGCACGGTTTTTGCAGGTGGGGTTTTACTGCATTATTCCACAGGACCACATTAGACAAAGTGTCATGAGCTACCACCAGATCTCAAGATATTTTTCACCTGGCATAAAGGGTTCAGAGTGCAAAGCCATACTGACAGATCCTCTTGTGTGGAAGGTAAAATCTGTCTCTTGCAAATATTTGATGCTAATTTTCTTTAAATGTGCAGCTGTATGGTTAGTCTGTGCATTGCACATACACAGTATGCAAACAGTACCTCAGAAATGTAATCCAGAATAATCCCAACTGTGAGATTTTCACAAGTAATTTCAGATTTACTCCCAAATACCAAAATCTCATAACTATACTGATGGTATTAAGCATAACCATTAACTAATTTTGAATGTTGTCAATCATACAATACATTTTAGCACAAGACACTACTGAAGTTAAGGAAGAACTTTAAATCATTAAGGCGAGCAGCTCTGACAACTGACTGTGAAGCCACTGAAATGATGAATTGTTAATTATCCCTTATCTGTCACTTATTTCATTCCAGTAACATCAATTTTATATATTATACAGGGCCAGTCATGCATGATTACTGATGTCTGGTATCAGACAAAATTCAAGAAGTTATAATGTTGAGTCCCATAATTCGTCACTGTCTTGATGAATATAACTTGATTCAACAATGAAAGGATGCTGTTGTGAATTCACCTATTTTAACAGAAAAGTCAAGGTATTTCAAGCAGGTTTTTTTTTCTGTGTCAGTCTTCATGGCCTTTCTTTGTTCATAATGTCCCAGAGGCTGCATCTGCTTATATGTAAATAATTAATTCTGACAGCAAAGTTTCTTCAGAACAGTAAACCTCTCACATCTAAAGGTGATACCAGTAAGCGGGACAAATAGGATTTCCTTAGCAGAAGAAATTAATTTACCACTGGAGGAGAAGACGATGGCAGTGAATTTCCTCGTTTCCCATGTGAAATGGAAAACTGATTTTATTTCAGCTTAACCTTACCCACTGCAAAAGTAAAATGAGCAACAAAAATGTTGGAACCACAAACGAGCAAATGGGACAGAGGAAGGAAAGAAAAATGGTGACTTGGCTGAGTAGTATTCATTTTAGATTCATATTTCACTTTCACTCCATTCTCGTTTTAATAATTTTTGTCTAGCTGATGTAACTTTCTCTATACTGCACACATTTTAATGAAGGAAAGAGACAAAATAGCCTTATTCTTCTCTGTATTTTAGCAAATACATTTACATTTTGAAAAACAAGCCTTCCAGACCTTTAATTTGTTCTGTAGATGCAGTATTTCTTGAGGAGGTTAATCTACTGTTCCCATGGGTATCAGCTAAAGACTATCCAATCCAAACTCAATCAGGCAATCAAATGCTAAAAGCAAAGAATTCACAGGGCTGAATAATGAAGGACAAGGTTGCTATTAATGAGCATTTTATACTGTGAAGCGCTACACTAAAGTGCAGAAAATGATGGGACTGATAGGAAGGGAATACCTCATTTTCATAAAATACATAAATACCACACAGAAACAAAGAGAAGTTCCTGTCACAAGAAGTAAGCTTGAGGGGATTTCCTGCCCGTAGGTCGGTTGTTGTGCTAAATAATAATGTGGCAACTGCATAATTTCATCTAGATTGATTTGGTTTTCATGTGTGTTTAGGTAATTCAAGCAGCAAACATAAAAAAAAGACCCTTGTAACTCTACAAAGCAAAGACTTATGTCAGTCTAGTCGTGTTGCCTTTTCCATGGCACATCAGGATTCTTCACTTTTTGCATCAGATGTATCATGTTTTTTACAAAATACTTAAGGTCCTAGTTCTCTCGGCTTTAAAGATATACTTCACTTTAGCACACCATGTTTTATCTGCTTTTAGGACAGGAATTCAGTATTTTTTAAATTAAGAAAAGGTGTTATCCAGGAACACATTTTCAAAGGCCATTTGCATGGTTTTGAATTTTCAGTGTTCATGTTAGGTTTTGTCATTGAACTTTCTGAAGAGTCAAACTCAGTGTCTATATCTGGGCTTTAAAATAATACTACAACAAACTCTTGATTCTGGATTACAGTATTCAGCAATAACTGAATAACGACAATAACTGGTGTGTCAATGCAATAAAGAACAAATCCAATTTTAGCAATGTATTTAAATTGCCCCCCAACATTCCTTGATTCTAAAGCTGTGGAAGCAATCATAGAATCACAGAATGATCCATCACAATGGATGTTAGGATTTGATGTTCAAACCAAAACACAAAAAAAGAAATCCTAAACAGAAATGAAGTTGATCTAAATTAGAAACACTTCTTTTCCTCTACAAAAATAAAGATGCTATTTTAAATCAACATAAAGCATTACATTTCACTTTTTATATTTTCTGTGAGCAATGTAAATTCTTTCCAGTTCTTAAAAGCTACGTAAATATTATAACAAAAATTATTTTTAAAATGAAAAATTTAAAAAACCCTGGTTTTTTAGGTTAGGAGGTTGAAGCAAAGTGTTTTGATCTTGAAACTTCTGTTATGTCAAGAAGAAATATTTATACATTAGAAGAAAGCTATTCTCTCCATGTTTTCTGTACCAGCATATTCACTCCTGGATTAAACTCAAACTCAAGAATAGCTCATTGGTCTTTATGAAATTGTACATTTTTTATTGAATTTAGTGTTTGACAAAAAAAATTATGTTCAGTTCTAGTTCAGCACAGTGATAAGATCTTTACTGAACCACATCTAAAAAAGTTCTGAATTAAAAGCAATTATAGTATCACAGCAATTGTTGGCAGCAGGTTTCAGCAGAGCAAATCTTACAGAGATTATTTTGGTTCTGTGTATAATATCTAAAAATATAACTCACTTGTACTGTGACTGGTCATTTCCTCCAACATCTGGCGATCTTAACTTCTGCAGTAAGATTCTTATAATACTAATGAAAAGTATAAAATTCACCTGCAGAGAAAACAAACTTGATGGTGATTTCTGAGTTCTCCACTCAATACGCAGCACAAAGAAACGCTTACCAAGTCAGACAAACCAGCTCAGCAGCAGGTGTTGTGTACCTCCTGCCAGGACGCATCAAGCTCTACACTGTCAAACCTATCATCTGGTTCCTGCCTCACCGGGTTTGTTACGTCCAGTGCACCTCTGCATGGCCACCAGTTCTATTCTGGCTGGCAAAAGCCTTTGAAAGCTCCAGTTGTCAGGAGTGTCCTCCTTCCAAAGTCACAGATGAAGACAGGTTTCCTAGCAGCATGGGACATGGGATGTGATTTGGTGCAATCAAGTGTTATCCTAAATTGTTGTGTGGATTCGTGACTGACAAAGGAAAATGTGAGTCCCATGGTTGTGACCCTCTCTTATCTTTTGCCATGACTTTTAATATTTCATGTCTGAGCCAGGGGAAGAGAAGATTGTTGCACAGGTGATCTGTCCACTCCCATCAAGGATGAAAGGGCCTCTCACAAGCATCTCTCTGACTGTCTTGGGTATTGATGCAGACATTATCACTAAAGCAACTGAATCCCTACAGTCTAACATTTTGTTCTTGTAACAGCCCTCTGAGATAGAACGGTAGTATTATCTGATTTCACAGAAAAGGAATGGAGGCAAATGCATAAAAAAAAGTCATGATCAGACCCTGACCAATCTAGAAAATCGAAGTATAAAACTCAGTAGATCCTAAATCTCACACCCATCATTTCTTCATCCTTAGCTTTTGGCATATTGTGTTCACCACCTGCTACGGTGCTGGACTGTTTGGTGCGGTCTAGAAACCTGCACATTAAATACAGCATGCCTGTACTAAAGTGAGGGAACACTTTGAATCCACACCTTCATAGCAACAATGTGGGCTAAAAGCTACAGCTGAGTAAACAGCTGCATTAAATGCACACATTTTAGAAGAAATCAACCTAGAGAAAAATTTCTATCACTGTGAAAATGAGCATTTTATTGTTTTTAACTAACCCAAAGCCCAAAATCAGGAGGCTGGGTACCCAAACAAACAGTGCCTGCCTCGCTGCTGTAAACCTTCAGTCTCTCTCTGCCTTGATGCATAGCTAGAGCTCTCCTTTTTGCAGTCTTAACAACTTGGCTGTAAACTTTTCAAGTTCAATGAATTTCTGTGTCTTCTCTGAAACACCCAGTACGAATCGTGATGTTAACAAATAAACTATGATCATAACGACTACATGCCCCTCTGTATTTAATATTTTGTTTGAAATGACAGGTGAAGGGAGGTGACAGGAACTGACAGGGATTAAATAAAAAATCAGGAAAATTAAATCTAGCATTTTTTCATAAAGATGAATAAAAAAGAAATGTTTGAAAATATAGGCCTTTACTGAAGTAACTATACATTTCTCAAGCAGAGGACACATTTGAAGTTTTCCTTGATGCAAGTCTCCTATAAAAATAACAGGCAGCAGCCAGTATTCTTGCTGGTTGTATCTACAGATTTACCACAGCAGAGCGTACAGACCAAGGGATATACATTTAGTTCACCATATGCACTGCAGCTAGTATTACTGGAAAAGGAGAGAGCTCGCATTTCTTTGTATATTTGTTAGCCACAAAACAGGAGAAGGAAAAATCTTTATCCTGTATCTGGAAAGGGACTGACAGAATAACTCATTGTTCTTCACAGGCATCCCTAGTTTCTACTGTAGCAGAACAAGCTGTCATCCATTTGGTTTCTGAGGCACCAAATCACCTGCAAAATTACATGCAGGTGACTCACATTCTTCACTGATACTCATGTATTACTTTTAAGTCTGTTTTCAAACATCTCTTTCTGTAAACACAATCTTGGATTAATGAAAAATATATATTCTTTGAAGTTTGTAATAGTTCTTAGCACTACTGAGCTTGTAAATTCAGCCAGTGGAAACTGGGTATTAAGATCTAAAGGTGGCAACTGCTGTTGACATACTACAGTGGAGCAAATTAATTTCTGTAACGTTATTATTGAATTGATCATTTGTTAAAATCCTTTGAAGTATATATCTGATTTAGGATAGGATGTTTCAATAAAACATGAAAGAAGTAGTGCCTTGGAATTTTACTTTTAGTATTGTAGCTTTTCAGTCCCATAAAATCATTTCAGCATAATGTCTTTAAATAGAATAGAATATGTATATTGTTGAATGAATATCTAAAAACAGTAAAATGAGAAAATAATGTTAATGCAGAGAAACTGCAAGAGAGTGATGACAAATGATGCCTCTTCAGTGGAGTAACAGTAGGATGCTGCTGATACCCTTTTCTGTTGGTTGACTTCTGAAAGTAAGTTTTTGAGTCTAAACGCATTGCCTGAGCGTGTATCATTTAAACTGTCTCCATGTTGCTTCTTTCTTGCTATTTAGTCCCTTACACTACCTGCAATGTGAGGTAACTAGCCAAACATTTCTCCGGTACTTTGATGTGACAGAAGTACTGCTTCCACCTGAACACCACGCCTTCCCAACTGAGAGCAGGTTATGCAAGTGGAAGGATGGGGAAGGCAGCTGTGGAGGCCTTTGCCACATGGAAAATATGTGTGGTACAGCAAATTAACAGTTTGGAATAGTTACCCCCAATTAAACAGCTCTGAAATGTGTACAGCATAAAGTGTGGAAGCCTGCCAAATAACTTTTCTCAAGCCAAAGTTGTCAGTAGATACCAGGGAAGGCTTCTGACACACTGAATCAGCTGAAACCATTCCCACTTCGAGAAGTGACTTCAGAACTTGCTCTCACAATACTATTTTCTATTGGATAATAAACATAGAAAATACAATCTTCTAAACAATGAAATGTTTGGAGTCAACACAAAAATCAATGGAAGAGAATGAATACGGCGTGAAGACTGAGCAGACTTCCTATTAAATCTAATGTGGTTAAACCATTGCTCCTTAAAACCTTTGCTTGATTTCCTCCTTCTTTCAAAAGTATAATCATGGCATCATCCTCACAATCCAGTGCCATTCTACTCTTCTTCACTTTTCTACCTCCTCTTTAAGATTTTCAATGTCAGCCATACTCTGGGCTTTCTTTCATGCTGTTACATAAGACAGTCGATGAGAGTTCTCAACTCAGGTGTTCTGCTCTCCTTTATTTTCCTGAAATTCAGCTACTTTCAGAGATCTCCTGTGCTCACCTCATTGACTACATACACAGATGTCCTTCCTACTACTGAAGCCATTTTCTACTGCTGATCATCCTTGTCACCATTCTCTGCATGTTTTCCAGTCTTCCTACATTCTTGAGAACAGAATGAAGGCACTGTGTGAGGATGCTGTAAGTGCACCATACTTTTATTGAGAAACACCGTGACTCTTTCACAACACCTATCCAAATGTAGCATTATTCAGTAGTCAATGACCAATTTTACATGACATTCCTCTAGGTATGCACACTCTACTTTGCACAGCAGTAGGTTTGCATAGCATTCGAGCTGCCGCAGTGAATGTCCTGGTTGTAGTTTGATGCTCCAAGAAGATACGTTACTGATATGGCAGGAAAGGGTGAGTATCACTGCTTTTATAACTACCCGTACTTCTGAATTCTCCTTTCACAGCTTTACTTCCCAAATGCAAAATGTAGTTGATCGAACAGCTAAAGAATCATCTAATTGGAGAAGTAAGTGGCTTCACACAGTACACACTGCAGAATCACTTGGCCATCTTTAGTTGCTCTCATCCCTAAAACACGAAGAAACATATCTAGAAGACAGTAGATCTTAAAAACGTGCACCCAGAGAGCCAAAACCAGATCATTTGCAAAGTGTTTCCCTATGTTTTACAATGCTTCTGTATCAAATCAGTAATAGAACCATTAAGAAAACAAAAGGAGAACGATTGTTCCTTTGCCTGAAACAGTGATTCTGGTGCACATTGTATGATACACTGGACTTTAGCTGATTGACCAGTACTCCATTTCCTTAAACTCACAACTCATTTCCCAGCTGTACTTCAAGCCTGACAATGAGCACTTGGATAACTTCCGTTTCCAGGTCTAGGACTCTTTTGGAGAAGCACTGCTTTCTGCCACATGAAGTCTCAGCTGTTTACCAGATAGCTGTTTAAATTGAACATATCCAAAGAACAGACTTTCATCTTTCTGTAAACACCAGGTGGTTTGTTTTGCTTTTATCTGTCAGCATATTTTCTTCACTCTGGGCCATCGCCCATTCTCCAGCTCCTTTGAGGTACACGTATTCTCTTCACACCATAGTTCTGTTGCATGCCCATTTCTTCATGTCCTAAAACACCTTTTCTGTGAGTCCTTACCTTATGTCATTTCACGCATATGCCTACTCTGCTTTCTCTTTAAACACTGTAGAATTCACTTTCATGAAGATGATAGGAAGTTCTCTCAAAATGGATTTTGGCAGGCACGGATTGAAAGGCAAGCCCAAGTGTAAGTCCTGTGCTTGTCTGGACTCTAATTTTTCTAACATGTTAAAAATAAAGCAAATGTATCTGAAACATATTAATATGCACTGTGACTTTTTCCAGAAATGGACAGATAACCATAGTATACCATGCCCAGGGTTAATTACACAACCATCACAATGAACAGGAATTTTATTATGCTACTCCAGTAATTCTAATGAGCTCCATCCAGGAAAAGCCCCATGAAATATTCTCAGATGGTATTCTTTTGCAAATACTTCAAGTTCAATGTCTATTTCAGTAGGCTACCAATTAAAGAAAGATACACACAGCTATATTTTTATGGCTGCAATAATATCAGATTCTCAATTGCAAGGATATCTATTTACACACAAAACCAAATCTGCAATTCATTGAGAAGTATAATCAGATTTTTTGCTTCCGCCAGGCTCATAAACAGGAGAGATATTAAAGAAAGAACAACATACAAACAAAAGCAACTGCTCATTTAATAGGAGGCAGATAAATTTTGAAGGCAACAAATTTTAATGGCCTTGGCATCTGTTTAACGTTTCTCCTACAGCGCAATTTCTTTTCATTAAAACAGTATTCTTGCCTATCTGTAACTAGCAGTAAAGAATAATGGCTATATGCACTGCACAATGCTGAATTGATCTATAATTCATGTTTCAAAGTTTACTTACTATAATAGAAATTAAAATTGGTATTCGTATAACCCACCAGGGACCACCACGCTCATTTGTATCCCAGCAACTGCAAAAAAAAAAAAAAGAGGGAAAACGATGCTGAAATTAATATCATCTGGCATGCAAGACCCAAGAGGAGAAGTATTTCCTATATACAAGTCAAACACTAAAATAATGCCTGTTCTAGCCTAGAATTTGGCATTCAATCTTTTTCTGTTTTTAATTTTATTTCCCTGGTTTTAATATGCATATTCAAATCAGCTAAAACATCAGGCACACTAGACTGTACCATCAGAAATCATGCAGGATGTCTGCCTTCAGGGAAACCAAGCTTAGTTTCACTTCGTGTAAGGACACTTTTCTAATAAGCACTGAACACCAGCCCCTGGGTAGGTGGAAGATCTAAAGCAACTGACAGATACAATTGAAGTGACATAATTTCTTTCTGCGATATTTAATTACTGAAAAATTAATTTTCACTGTAGGCTCAGCACTTTTAGTCCAAATACTCCAAGAATAAGTGCATTGAAAGACTAATCTTAAGCAAGGGCAATACCCTTAAGAGTTCCTCTAACTGTGATCATAATGACAATGGAAAAAGGAGTTAGCTTTCAGCTGACATGTTAGAGGTCTTGCAAAGGAAATTCAGAAATCACGTAGAACATGATTTTTCTGTTTAATTACAGAATCAATTGAAAAATATTAGTCAGGCTGAAAAAAAGGAGTGTGAAAACTGTTTGCCCCACTAGCTAGAAACGCTCTCCCATTCCTTGGGGTCAGCAAAGGCAGCAAGTCTGATCTTCCTACAAAAATCTTACCCCAGTTCCCTTTTCCATACCAAGAGCCAGGCCTAGCTCTAGTCAGCCATAGTTTTACCTGAATACATGCATCTTACATATGTTTACATCACATTGCTTCACTTCTGGGAATGTAATTTAGATATACCTGAAGTTATCTAGATTTCAATCTTTTGAGTTGCTAGTTAGCAAATCAGAATTCCCAGCATCCTACTGAGCTGTATTGCAGCACTCACCCCAAGCACCACCACTACTATATTTTAAGTGTTATTTTGACTTCCAGAGCAGATCGCTCTCCACGTGGGTCTCAAAAGGTGACATTAGTCATAACCTATCTCTGCCCTCTCCTGCCCTCAGAGTTTTTCAAATAAACAGCAACCATAAACAGCATGCTGAAGACCTCCTAAACACATGTCCCTTTACAGCCATATCTGAATTTTCAGTTCAGTGCTCGTCCCCTCAGAACTGCAAACTACCTTTGTGTGAATACCACCGCATCCAAGGCAAGGGTTGTATTGGCATAGTTGGAGGCTTTAAGCTTTCTCTCCTCCATGTACTTACCCAGTGTCCTCTAAAATGATCCGTGTCACTGTCCATGTAATAATGAATATGGTAGGAATTCCTGAAAAAACCCAAAGAGGTTTAAAGGATGATCACAAAAATATAAGTCCACAAAAAAAAAGTCCAGCATGCGAGTAACCAATTCTTCCCCAAATATACAATATATAGTAAACAATTCAGTGAATGGAGGGAGGGGCCCATCTGATGAACTACGTGATGTAAGCAATGTATTACAAAGACTGTGGAGAATTGGGTTTATTTTTCATGAAAATGTACGCCATCATGACTAATACACAAACAATATGCCTTTTTTGGGTTTCTTTCAAGCTGTCAGAGTGACCTACAGGGAGATAGATATAAGTTATGCATTCCCAATGCACTTCCAAGGACTACAATATAAAGCTGAAGTGTAAATCATTTCATAAGGAACCATTTCCACACAATGGTTTATTCCCATTTCCCAGCAATACCTAAATGTTTTATGACCACCTATTACTAGAAATTTTAAAGTGCTCTGTATAAATATCATTGCACTTTCTGGAAATGAAAGGAATACATGTATTTAAAACCAGACAGACAATACTATCGGGCTTTTCAAAGGCCTGTGGCTGTGCAGCTAAACTTTCTTTTTCCTCTCAAATTAGGACAGCCTGAATCATGTTTTGTGGCGGCAGTCCTTCCACCATCCAATATCCTGCACAACCCCTGGGCATTGTGCAGATTGGCACAGGTCAGAGCCACGCCAAGGAGCAAGCTAGCAGCCATGCTCCAGCAGCTTTGTGCCCACTCCCTCCCATGGAACAGCAGCTGCAACCCACGCTGGGGCTGAATTGAGGAACCAGCGAGTCTGAGGAGTCACCCAAAAGAAACAGCATGACTAGCTTGGTATGAAACAGTGACTTAATACATACATACAGAAAAAGGAGTATTGTTGGAAGATGTTTAAATTCTTACCCCATCCAATCAGCAGGTAGATTGTGAAATGTCTGTTGGGGGAGAATATTAGCACAAGGAGGATGTGGAGGTAAAGTCCTTCAACTAAGAGCCAGTAAAAGTTTGCCATAACACCATACTGAAAAAACACCAAAATAGCCTTGCAGCCCACCTGAAACATGAGAATAGGGATCAAAGTTGTTGCAGGAGAGATGTATTATCCTGTTATTAACATATTCTACAGGTCTTAACTCTTCATGTAATACTAGTGACCCAGGTCCAGTAGAAATTTTTTCTTCAATCAAGCAAATTGAGACATTGTAAATGTTACTGTGTATATAAAAACAAACTGAACTATAAAAAAAAATTAGATGGCACTCATAGCAAATTCGCTCAGAAATTTTGAAAACATAATAGCATAAATATTGTAAAAGGTGGTGGTTATCAATAAATGCACACATTTACAATAGTTAGTTAATGAACAGCTACTAGATTAAATCATCATCTACTCAGTGGCTAATAAATATATTAAAATCCCACCTGTTTTCCTACACAGCAAAAAAACTAACAAAGAAATTGCTTTATGAATTTTTCAAGGCTAAGTGGGAAACTGAGTGAAAAATATCTTTGCATGATGAATACTCTAAGTAGACTTAAAAAGTTGAATGGATTTTAAAAAATTATGTTTTCCCTTTAGAAAATGCCGTAGTGTTTCTTAATTAACAAAACACATTAAGCATGTATCATAAAATGAAGTCCCAATATACTTATAGTCTGTGTGCTGCTCTTCAGAATTAATTTTCAGATGTCTGTGCTGCTGGTGCTCCACAGTGCTGGCTGCTGCTGCCTTGGCATTTCCCAGCAGAAATCTGGGATGCGAAAATTGAACATAAAAATGTTTCTGCTGAGACTAAGCTGACAAATGTGATGATATGATGAATATAACAGACTAAACAAAATCAACTAAATAAAACTTCCAGTTTCTCCCTGCTTTTCTCCCTTCCCCATTTTAAATACCCATCATATCTCCACTGTTCTGCTAAAATTCCAAGTACCTAAGTAGGTAATTTACTAATTTAAGGATTGATTCCTCTGTTCAAACACAGGTGTCTACAGTCATGTGAGATGCAGTCTCCAGCTGCTAAGCCAGAAGGGCACAGACCTCCCAGAGATACTTCTTTGCATCCATCACCCCTTGTGGTGTCTCAGCTAGTGCATCCCAAGTAACATACATGCCAATATTTATGTCTGTGTACATGCCTATATAGACAACTAATTAAGACCCCAAAGGATTGAATTGATTTCACCTAATTTTAGCTGCCCACATGCAAGTTTTCTGGTGTAAGCTAGCCAGCTACTAGCCAGCTAGCTCCTTATACTGCTCATGAAGAGACAGGCATGTCCAGAGAAAGTCTTCAAGCAGATGAGTTAAACTGTTCAGTGAGAAAGACAGAAGCCCAGAGAAACAGCTGAGTTCAGTCATCTCATTTGGTAAGACTAACCTTACCTCTGGAATTTGTATCCACTGAAGGGATATCCATTGCAGACCCAGTAATGAGCCAGAAGATTTAACACGGAGAAAAGAATTAACATTTCAAAATGCATTATGCTTATGACTACTTACAACCAGATTAGTAGTCAAAGTGTAAAACTTTTGTAATCTCTTTCAAATTCCAATACTCCCCTGTATTATATTCTCGATTTACATACCAAAACCTCACATCAAAATATTATCCCTTCCTCCTGCAGCTAATCCTGTATGAGGTGTATTTCTAGATGCTGAACAGCGAAGGTATCTGTCAGTGAAGAGTTAGCTGAAATTCTGGCTCTGTGTCATTCAGACCCAGGACCTAGTTACACCACATTTTGAATTGTGCGCTTTCAGACATCCGTGCGTGCAGCAGAACTGTGGAACATCACACACATGTGATGAAAGGGGCAAACCCTGCGTGCTGTTTCATAAGAAAGATAGCACCCAGCCAATGCAAGACAAAACAGCCTTGCCAAGCTGGTGTCAGATCATCCCACATATAATGCAACAGAAATTACTCAACAGTTTATGAAACTGGACATGTTCACATAAGAAAGTATGAGACTTTGCAGCCAAGAATAACTGGAGAATAAAAGCAATTGCAGAAATCAAGTAGTATTTTGAAGGTCCATTGACTAATCTTTCAAGGACCTAAGAACTTCTGATTACCCCTGGCAGTCTGCCTATTAACTACTTTGCCTACTTTGAGTCTACTAACTCAGGGCCTGTTTGTCTTCATTAGAAATGAAGAGTACTAAAGATTACTAATTCATACATACAGCTTGATAGTCACTGCAAAGAATTTTATGCTTTGGGACGATATCGCTTCATCAACATAAAAATATCTTCCTTCTATTTTTTTCTCACAAGCTTAAATCGTAGTAAATTAAATTCAGAAGGTATTCAGCAATATTTCTAGGGCAGAGGCAGAGAATAGGGTATATCATATAGTGGTCAGTCTTTTAACAGCAAGACTTTTTTTAACCCCGGGGCATGAAAATGCAGTAAACATATTAGCTCACCAAGAATGCACATGACAACACTTGTGTCATAGCCAGAAAGTACAGAGGAGTTAATAAAGACAACTCCTGCAAATATTTCATTCCCTAACTCATTTCTCTCCCTCCATTGATACCTGTCCAATTCCTAGACCGCTGACACAGCTGCTGGAACATTTCCAGATGAGCTGCCGTTAAGCATTCCCAGCTGATGGCACTGCTGTTTGTCTTCAACTCTCCCAGCTGATGAATGCAGTGGCCACATTTATTCTGAGCTATAGCTGGTCATGATTTGTTTTGGCAGATGACATATTGTCCCTTCATGGACATGGAAAACAACATTAACTTCTCTTACTTGTGCTGCAACCTTCTTTCTCTGGCTAATTCTAATAGAACATTTTGCTAGTCATTATGTTCTCTACAGAATTGTCTACACTGAAAGCTTGGTATTCCTAAACATTTAAAAGGACCAGGGAGGAAAATTTAGTGACACAACAGTATTATACCAGGTAGCAAATGAGGTTGATTACCCATGAGGTTTGATCCTCTGGACAGTGAGCTGTGTTGGAGCTGGAATAGAGAATATCATCCTTGACTAAAACAGAGATTGCTCTTAGAATGAAAGAGAGGAACAGGTTCAGATGGATGTAGTTCCGAGTACAATGAAGTTTTCTAAGAAGAGATTTAAAAACAGGCACTTTTAGATTTTGAGACAGAAAACTCTTGAACAGACTTTTACTCTCCGGTCGTTTCTTAGTAATATGAACTGTCACTAGGAGCCTAACCTTTCCTCCTCTGTCATACTATCAGTGCTGCCTTGCTGTTTTCTTTTATTATCATCATCATCCTCATCATCATTATAGGCTGTCCAAAATACACAAATAAAGTATATTTTACTCCTTTTCAGCACCACAGACCAAAAGATCCCAGTGGCATTTAACATAAGCTGACAATAAACACAGATTATTTTATCCTTCCGTGTGTGCACTCATCCCAGTGCTTTTCTTGCAGATAAAACTATTATCCTGGATATATTTCATAAATTTTACCTATTATTTTCTGGTTTCATTTTTTATTTAAATCTTGCATTTTGCTATATAATGGCTTTTCATCCTATGATGTGAGTCTATGCAGGAAGAATTAAAAAATGCATTCAAAACATTAGATCTCCTATCCTTTCTATCCAGCAAGATGTAAGAATTCTCTTCTATAGTCCAGGAGCCACGTGAAAGCCTGACAAACCAATGACAAATTAAATATTCCAAGTAAGTGAATGAGTGCCTAGGGGAAGGAAGCTGTAAGTTGAGGGCTTTTCACTTTAAAGACATTCTGTGGAAGATCTTCCCATTTAACAGAATTTTTTTATAGCGATTCCCCAGAAACCAAACCGCTAAGAGGGTTTTTTGGTCAAAAGCAGCACCTTGAACTGCACTTGGAAATATGCCAGAAGCCAGGGCATTTTAGCAAGTACAAGCAATGAAAGAATGAAGATGCAACAAGATGTCACAGTGGTGTGCAGTGGCAGCTTCCAAGTAGTCTTCACGTTTTGATTTTTACTGAAGAACACTAAATAATCCATTCTGAAACTATAAAAGCAAGGATAGGTACAGTGAGTGTAGGGAAATAAATAACTGATCCATCTTGCTAGCCCCCAGTTTGGCAAAGGACATAATAGCAGGCTGAACTTAAAGCAGCTGTCAGAAATCCAGTGATTTCTGTGGCTATGCGTGTTGTTGGCTGAAACAGGTTGTGAGAAATACTGAAATACCGCAATTACATTGGACTGCATTGTATGTTCCTATGGAATTCAGAGATACAGGCAAGCTGCAAAAGGGAGGAAAATATTTTTTTGAGTAACTACTTCAGATGATTAGTTCTTCATCCCATTCAGTAGCTGAAATAATAAATGTTGAATTTATACAAGACTGTCAAACCAACATTTTGGAGGTAGTGGGCGAGAAACTATTTTTATTTGGGATATGTATGAAGATTCAGAATAACAAAGAAATGCTGTTCTTTAACAACGAAACAAAAGCTATCATGCTTGTTCCTTTGATTATTCTGCCTCATCATACAAAACTATCATGTGAGGAATGTTTACAGACAGTTGATGTACATGAGAGCACATCTTAGAGAAATGATGAAGATTCGTATTTTTCTCCTTGGTAAAAAACACATATCAGAGAAATCTACTTTTGGGGGGAAGATTTTGTTATACAGGAGTAACCCCGATGGGCGTATACTAGGATCTATAATAAGATCTATAATGTCAGTGTTATGCAAAATATGCTGTTCTTCAATTTATTTTCACTCTGAGTTGGAAGAAACCAACCTTTTCTAAAATACTGAAAAATACAATTTATTTTCTATAATTTTGATTTCCACTTTTCTAGAACTTTATGATATATTGAAACTTCAACATTCAAAATGAAGAAACAGAAACTTGCATTCTAAGCAGGGTAAAGCAACTTCTTTTGACAAAAGCAAAACTATTAGCTTTGCTGTTTATAAATGAAGTTTGCAGAAGCAAGAATGTGCCTGACAAATTGGCAAACTCCACCACGAAAATACTGTGCTGGAAAGTTACCAGATAGCTTTAATTATAATAAGCACATGGAGTATTATGTGGGGAGTGGCACCACAGTAACTTGAAAAATGCTGTCAGCTTAGTCTGGCAAGGTATTTACAGATATTCACATTTTATGGGTTTGTTTTGAGATTAAAAGATTAGCCATATATAAAATCCTTTCCTTTTACAACATTTCTAAATGTGTCCTTTACAGATATTAATAATGGGAAGCCATCTAATGTTTCTGCAAAGATCAAAATCAAGTCCAGTTCTTTGGAAGAAATGCAAAACAGAATATTGCAATTGCGCGGAAACTTTCAGAAACAACTCTTCTTTCTCCACCAACAGTTCTGCCTTTCATTTGCTTAGAGCTGATATACGGAACAACTGCAAAGCCCTGAGGCTGTATCTGCTCTGCCAGACAGTACATAACAATATATAATTGGACTAGATGACCTTTAAAGGTCCCTTCCAACCCGAACCATTCTATGATTCTGTGATTCTATAATGGACTGCAGAACTTAAGTCATAATATTTGAAAAAGAATTTCCACTTTCTTGCCATGAAAGTGTTACCCACAGTGAAATTAAACTTCACATTATTCCATGTTTTCTTTCATTAAAAATACTGCATGTATTCTGGATTAAAGGCAGTATAATTTGAAGCACATATACACAAATCCAGCAATGCACAATTTTAATAATGTCTGGTTCTACTAATATCCAGAGTTCAAATCCTAATCCTGCTGGATGAAGTCAGGATTTTGACAGCCCCATTGCTTTAGTAACTTCTGATTTTTAATTCAGTGATTAATCACCGAATCTCCTTTAGATAGTTTCATTCAGAAGAGTCCTTCTTTGCTGTCCTTTTTAAACACAGCAAGGTGAAACTTTGCTGGTTACATTCAAAGGTCAACATGTTTCAGGGGTGACTGAACTTTATAAACAGTATATTGACATTCTCTATAAAGAACCCCGGGACCTTGGAGGGCAAAGTATGTTTCTTGGATAGGAGGTGTTGCCAGCTTTAGTAGTGAAAAGTTAAAGTGTACAGAAACATTCTTATTTTCGAAACCCTGTCTTTAAAAATGACCACAATATATGGGATGCCCTGCAACACGCCTGAGAGACAGACATACTCACAGCCGCTTGCATTCACTTCTATTATTGACAGTGTACAATTGCTTCAGCTGCAGCCTTCAGTAATAACTGGCTGCTTGCTGGGAAACTACATACTGAACAGGGTATTTGCACAACTTATTTGGGTTCCTAATTCAACTCACTATGTTAGGAGGCCCCTACGCTCCCTGCAGGTAACAGAAAAACAGGCTTATTCAAGGGGAGACTTAGAAGACCCTGTGTTCCCCTCTGAAGAAAAAGCCTGGGTCTTTCCACTGACTCAGCAGAGAGATTGGGGAGTTCTCAGCTTGGATATTTAAACTGAAGTTGAAGGTTTTGTGTACACCTCTAAAACTCTTGATCTGTTTGTTATACGTGACTTCTGGTGATGGACAACATTCAGATGTCTGTAACACACGCTTTTAAATGTGTTACTAGGCTTTAGCAGTTTTGAAAATGCACAATCATCTGCCCTGTAGTGTTTGCTGGTAGAAAGAAGATAACCATGAGTCACTCCATTCATTTTTTCAAAGATATTCCAAAATGTAATTATGGGTTATGTATCTGCTCTGAATAGTCTCTGAATATTTAAACATTGAGAAAATTTGATGGCAGACTGAAAGGCTTACAGAACTCGCCAGAGGAATAGTTGATCAGAGGAATGAGGCTCTGACAAAGAACATGCTGTCCTCTACAAATTACGTGTACTTCTATTCTACCAAATCTGAGAGACACATTTTCTTGTTTTTCTTGGTGCAGAGTGGAACAGAAAAGTTGTGTGAAGTTTGTGATGGAGAATATAAAGGCTATTCTATTAGACAGGTGATATATAAAGGCATGAAGGTGGAGAGACTGAGAAAAGCTATGATACTGATACTACCATTTTGCAACTTCTTTTACCAATTGGTGATTGCTTTCAGTCTCAGATAACTCCTAGAATTTAGGCAAAACCAACAGACAGTACTGCCTTTCCTAACACTGCCCACCAAAAAAAATGCACATGCAGCACCATCCTTCAGCACAATTAGCCATATCTTTACAATCCCACTTGGTCAAATTAATGATTAACTTTGATTACAGTACCCCTGAAGACCACTCAGAAGCTTCTGCAAAACACAGCTGCCCACTTGTCCAGTTTTGAGACCAGCATCCTACTGATTTTCAAGAGCAATTCAAGGTGTCAATTTTAATAATGAAATAGAAAATGCTTTATATAATCCATTCCTAAACGGCAATTCTTTCTTGTATGGGCTGTAATGTCTGTAAACATGTCTGTAAAGTGCTTTGAAATTTTTTATTATGACTGGTGCTAGCAAAAAACAAGTTAGCTTTACATTATTGTCAGCTGTTTAATTGAGAAAAGTGTAAAACCAATGTATTTTCCAAGTATTTGAGCAATCAACAGTTAAAACCATTTTATCACTGTTCATACTTACTCACGAAAAATACATACCTGAAAAGGCAAAGAATTATACTTCCTGTTGTAAGAGCAATCAGAGATACGCTGTGTCCGAAGGTATAAATTGCCTTCACTCTTACATAGAAGTTGACCTGCACAGAAAAATATATGTACAGAAAGCACTTACTGATACATAAAATTGACTGCGAAATAATATAATTTTCCATTAACTAGCTCTAAAGGCTAAATAAATAGCCTTACTTTCACTCTATGCTCTACAGTACATGATGAGATATCATCTTTATCCCAACATATTTTTGCAGTGCAACATCTGAAGCCAATTGACCTCAGTAGAAAAATCAGCCTCAGGAACTCAAAACTTAGACACACAAGCTGGTACAATTTCAGCTGATCACCCCGTGTCAGTGAGTTCAAAGAAAGTATCGATTCATCAACTTCCATAAACACAATCAAACTAGGAAGAATTAGCCACAGTTTGGAAGAACGGATTATCTCTGAAAGAGAGAATCTCTCTCAGTCCTTCTGCTTGTGCACTTCGTAATGCATTCACATGAGTTTAATTCTAAAGACATGTGTAAGTCTCATTAATTTCCTAATCCAAATGTTCAAATACTTTATTAAATTGTGACCCAAACAACACTTTCTTTGTTTAGTAAAGTTCTTTGCTAAAACTTGGAAAGGAAATTTTCAGCAGAGGAAAAGCAGACTGAAGTGCACAGTCCACTGATTAACTGCAGTTATCTGTACATTTACCAGCTACATATTACACTAAATCCTATTCTGAATGTCAACATCAAGAAAAATAATGCTAAATACTCTCAGAATCAAGCTGTTTCTTCTTTTCTGCCTACACAAAGTCATTAGACTGACATTGTTTTCCAATGAAGTTGGATAAAAGATTAAAATTGTAAAGTTTTTTACTAAGTTATGAAATTAAAGTTTTTAATAGCAGTGTAGAAAGTGCTATGCATAAAAAACAAAATTTCAATATTCAGTGCGCATGGTTATATCATCCACCTTCTCGAACAATGTAAAAAGTAGCAAGGAAGCAATATGGTCAAATAAACAAACATAGCAAAAGGAAAAGCAAACCACTTAATATATTTACTTTTGTAGCATTTAGAAGGCCAAGAGGTAACTTTAGCAATCCTGATTCATGATGAAATTAGCTGGATAATCACTTAGCAAATACACAGACATGGAAAAGACCAAAACAAATATCAAATAAAATGAAGAATCTTGAAACTGCAGTATCATAGTTACGGTTAAAGGGGAAAAATACAGGAAATATAACTGCCATAGATCTTAACAGTATTCACAGCAACCACTGTGCATGTTAGGAGCTAAAAGTGGTATACGAGGTGTCACAGGAAACAGAAATCTATTTTCTTAATTACAGAAGTAAGCTGTGATGGCATTTTTGACAACAGTGCTGATATTTTAATGTTTTGTTTGCTTTACATAATATTCATTTACTGCAAAGATAAAGAAGGAAAATATGGACTTAATGAAGTTTACAGTGCCGTTAGCATGACCATAAGAAAGTTCCTTGGATAAAATCCTGAATAAATATTGCTTTTCTTAAAAAAAATTGGTGTCCCTGGGTGGTTAAAATAGTAAAACCTAAAGTATTACTTTAGTGCTCTCTATAAAGTCAGCTGTATATTTGCAAAGCCCCACTGCATTCCTAGGGACTCTGTGGGCATAAATCGTAGGCTCTATTTCACCTCGTGTTAGATGTCTACACTGCAAGAATAAACATCTAAGGCAGTGCAGGGTCTCTTCACAGGGCCTTCTAGAAAGTGCTTCTTGTATCTATGTAAGCAGTCAACATGGACTTCACTGCATATATTTCTACAGATCAATGAAGAGGCCCCACAGTGACCTATTCAGGTGTAGCTAGTAAGAGTGTACAAATGCTCGCATGTAGACGGATACCCCAAAAAGATCCTGGTTTTCCACATGGATTTTCTGAATAGGACTCTAAGTAGTGCAATGTTTCTTGAACAATGTTTCTAGAATTGTTTTCAAATGCAATTCTAAAAACCCTTTCTTCAAAACTAACACAAATTCACACAAAATCAGTTCTGAAGAACTTCCCTTCAATTCCCTGCTAGAACAGCAGAATTATACTCCCAGTTTTGCTTATTTTTGGACAGCTCTAAAAACTTTGCCTACAGACAAGCACTGCAGACCACCCCTACGCTTCTCATATTTGGCTTCTGTCATAGCAAAAGGAATATCAGCCACTGTCCAGGCAATTTCCCGGGAACAGTTTCTCAGTAGCAATTACAACAGCCCATGGCACCAAGAACACTGCAAATACGTTGGGCACCCGCCTTCGTTTATTCAACCTGACCTGCTCTGCAAAATTGTAGAAAAAGGATGCTCTGATAAATGACTTAAATGACTTCACAATTTGGCAGCCTCATGTCCCCATCAACAGTATTCTGGAGGAGAAGGAATTTTACTTCCTGACCTAGAGCACATCAGGAGTTGTAAATATAGTGTAAAGCTTAGAAATCATGCACAGCGGTTCCACAACGTTCCATGTGTTATCATCTTGTTGGTATCTGCGGACCCCATTTCTACCAAGTATATTTCTACCCAGTGCACAAACAGAGGTTTGAATGGCCTGTAAATCAAAAATTCTTAACATCTACCATGTAAATATTGTAAATATGAGGGAGCCAAATGTCATTTGCAAAAGAAGTTGCAATGACAATAAATCTGTGTTGTTTAAATACTGAATGGAAGATTTCTTGTTCACTTTCACAGAAAAAATTGATTGGCAGAGATACACTTTCAATAGCAACAGTGAAGTTCAACATCACATTACTGCAGAGCAGAGACAGGGGTCTCTGCAGGTACCCTAAAGCTGTGTACGTAACACCTGGTAAGAGTGGACACAGGCACAATTTTACACCACTCTTATCCTGGAAGTTACCAAGTAGCTTAACAAATCCTGACATGCTACAGTAACCATTGGCCTTTGTTAACAGCCATGAAAAGGAAAGCACCTAAACCAGGACTTCTAATGTAAATTATGTCCTGGCCCTTCACGGTGCCCAGTAGAAACGACTTCGTCCCTCCTATTCCAGTTTCTCATTGTCCTAGAAAATTGTAAAGCAGCTGTGAGGTCCCTTTCTGCTGCTGGGTGGCCAAAGTGTGCTATGAGTTGATTAGAAGATCTGCTCCAAAGACAGTCTTAGGTTTGCCTAAGGAGAAGAAATAACTCCTGACACTAGAAGTGTGTGAGATTGACACATGCCAACTCATGCATTTGTTATTAAACAGATGACTAAACTGACTCATCTGTATGCTTTTCTTGCAATTACCATGGTCTCTATACTCCAGACTTAAGATTACTTCTCTCTGGATAGACATTAAACTTCCTCCCGTTACCTTGCTTCATTCAAAACTCTCTTGGCTGACTCACTGCTGATATTTGGGTTAGGCATTTGTACTGATTTTGGATGGCATGCAGTTAATTTTTTTCATAACAGCCTGTAGGATTTGTGACCATATCAGTGTTGATAACAGAGGAATGTTTTAGCTGTTGCTGAGCAGTGCTCACATAGCATCATGGCCTTCTCTGCTTCTCCCGCTGCCCCGCCAGCGAGGAGGCCGGGGGTGCACAGGGGGCTGGGAGGGGACACAGTCGGGACAGCTGACCTCAGCTGACCAAAGCGACACCCCATGCCGTATGATGCCATGCTCAGCAATAACAGCTGGGGGGAGGAGGAGGAAGGAGGACATTTGGAGTTAGGAAATTTGTCTTCCCAAGTCACCGTTAGGTGTGATGGAGC